>Ga0163217_1058480_pt1 | contig 10339 bp, 11 predicted proteins | sample SynspAceP_FD_185933 | JGI IMG/M metagenome (GOLD analysis project Ga0163217, IMG submission 185933) | Saline lake microbial communities from Ace Lake in Antarctica - Synechococcus sp. Ace-P (PacBio error correction) | ecosystem: Environmental > Aquatic > Non-marine Saline and Alkaline > Saline ... | reverse complement strand
GCACAGTGCTGATTAAATCATACTAAGAATGTGAATCCGCATGCTCGGTTTACCAAAGAAGCGAATACGCCCGATGCTTGCTTGCTCACTTGTTGCTACTTTGCACTGTTGTGATCTATTCGTGTTACCTGCATCAATAGTATATTTTTTTTGATACTGATATCCCCATGCCGAGCACTAGGAAGATCATACATTCTTAGCATTAGACCTCGTCGCGCTGTATGACAAGCGTTAATTATTGGATTTCAATTCATTGTGTTAGCCCTCCATTCTCGAGACGTCTAACCATGTTAGATGGTCATTTATAGTTTATTATATGTGGTCTATGTATCCAGCCTCCGTATCTTTCCACCAATCGGCTTTTAAACAGGTACCTGTTCTGCGGCTCGCCACAATCACAATCTGCAATGTTTGCAGAACCTGAATACCCACCCTTCGATATTAAAGCTCTGTCTTGCTGACTAAGCGTAACGGCACACGGACGTATTTGTTCGTCTTTTTAACAAAACATACGGACGCACCCTTCAACTCTTGAATCGAAAGCTTTAGGACACCATCCCATGCGCGCCCATCAAGTTTGCGCTTGATTGCTCTCACACAAGCCCTTTTAATAGCTGCCGGCCCGGGACCGGCCATCCGGACCTGACGTGTTACATTTTTGCACCTACCGCCAAGACCATACGCTTCTCCATCAGGTGCCCCAGGCAAAACTATGCTGGATCGGCGTGTCATACGATGCCTTGCCACACCTTTAAGTTGTAACCACTATGTCGCTCAGCCTGATATTCAGTGTAGTTGCTGTGGGAAGATTGTATGTAAGCTGGTGGCGGCGCGAGCAGCGTGTCTCATAGTTTGCCGACATTGAAAATACACCACTTGACCATTGGATAACTCGCCTCCTATGGCCATGTCATGGCAATCACCGTTGCCTTGAAAACGGGGCTGTAAAGGATAACTTTAAGGCTTTCATTGGATTCACAACCGCCAGTGTCTCGCCTTTTACTTTGTACCTTAAATTTGCGTTGACCTTGGTCCAACTCTCAATCCGTTCCGAATCGTCACGCAACCTTATGTATCTTCTATGTGAAGCAGGGTCGGTCACGATATTTCCGTAGACTCATTGTGTGGTTGATATAATCTTTATCCGTTTGCATCACTTTGCTGTCTATTCTACTAGGGTCCCATTGTTTGTGTGCAGGCATGCTATCTGGACATGGAGCGACGAGTTCATCCTGCATGGGGTGTTCTTGCATTGCCATGGGTGGCAGAGTTGCGCTCCTGTTGATGCTTGTATTGTGGTGCTTGAGGAAATGAAATGCCGCAGCGGCGACGTGCGAAAAGGAATGAAAAGAGAGCTGAAACAGGGAGTGTTTTGCTTCGTTGAAATTCAATAATTTTTTTTGTTACATTTAAATTTTTTCCTCGCGACAACCACCCAGCCGCGCTCGTCTGCACTCCCGCTCACTCCCCCACCACCGGCGGCTTCCGCTCGCAGTCAGTGATTTCGTAATCTCCGCGCCCCGTTGCCATGAGGCTTGCCTTCGCTGATTGAATTTAGGCTTGTTTGCCGCATGAGCATTCACTGACGGTTACTCACCCATTTCAAGGTAGCTGAATCGTCCATCAATATTACGGCTTGCTCTACCACTTCGCAGCGCCTTGAACTAAGCCGGGTGAGGATAACTCCACCGGAATTTTGTGTTGTCTGCAACAATGAAGAACGCATTAATTTCCCTGACTTCCAATGCCATATTCCTACCGCTGCCATGGTATAGACATATGAGTCGCTTGAACACCATTTAAATTAAAGTAATGCATCTCTCAGTTGTGCTTCTGTGAATTGCTTCTCTCGTGCTATAAAATGTTTTATCGCCTCACCCCCTCTCCACCATCCATTTTCGCCCTCCCACCGCCGCCAAACAATAACACGGCATACTGACATCCCGCTAATAAAGGCTGTTTTCATCAAATATTTAACACAATATTAAATATCATGCGCTTTTTGTAATTCCTGTGTCTTGTTCCTCAGTTCTTTAAATTCCGTACTTTGATTTGTGGCGCTTTGTGTGGTTAGACGTACTGTGGGTATTCCTTAGTAATTTTCTCGCTTTTCTTGCTGTATATGTACATTCGATTGCGGACGCCCCAATAGGGTGTTAGAAAGCACCGGTCAAAGACTGACGATGTGCAGCGCAAAATAAAGTACACGCTACATCAGAGAAAAAAGTGGGATATTGATTCCCCCCCACATAAATCGCCAGAACATAAATTTATCATTGGCTTGCTATAGTCTTGACTGATGCAGTCACCACATCCAGTCTGGACTCTTGCCAAGTGCAAGGCCTTTCAGCGCGCGTTGCTGCTCAGAGATGACGCGGAGGATGCTCTGCATCCACACGGCTTGTGTAGAAACAGCTTGATAGGGTAATATCGAGCAAGGATTTCTGTCATAATCTTGTTGTGGTCAATTAGCGCTTGTTGCGCCAATACATCGATGTTAAGCGAACGTGTCACTTCAGACCAAATACATACCAAAAGTGTAGTACTTGTTTTGCCTTCGACGAAGGTGGATTGCGCTTTAGCAAACGCCTTACGTGAGTTAGAATTTATTGCCCAGTTCAATGACCGATGAACCAATCGTGAGAGTTAACTCCAGCCTTTAATGCCGGAGACCTCACTGATTCCTAATAAAGTTTTCCACTTCAATGCCTGCATTTGAGAGCGGTTTGAGCGAAGCTGTTTTAATTACCCCTTTCTATCGCTTCTTGCTTGTATGTGGAACTCAATTGCAATTCTGGCGAATTTTAATGTTCGCTGTATCGGCGCTTTGCAACGTCATTTCGCCCATATTGGTGATACTGTTTGTTTGTGCTACTACCACGGTGTGTGTTGTTCAAAAGGACAAAGCATCGTGGAAAACCACCCCAAGCGTTGCACCACGCACAGGGCGATATCCAATGAAATATTCATCATTGTTTTATTTCCTAAAATTATCAAAAATGTAATCGCCAAGCGTATGGCGAACGGGTGTTTAGATTATTCAGGGGTTATGCTTTAGGGGCGTGACATAATTGTGTGACCGGGTGCACTATTACTTTGATAAGTAAAATAGAACCGTGGCTGGGTAGGCAACATAGGCAGTTCAATTGCGGTGTTGATTTACCAATCCACTGGGCAATGAGTTCATGACATGAAACCAACACGTGGTGCCAAATCAGACAGAATTGTAGAAAGAAAAATATCATATAACCTGTGCACCGCTGTTAGTATCGGTGCGTGTGTTGCGTTAGGTGTGGTAGATTGCCCCACCCCCTCCGCCCGTCCCACTTCCCCTGCCCTCCGCCATCGCCCGGCTCGCTTCACTCCTCCCCCGCTTGCTCGTCTCGTGCTCACTATCAGCTATAAGGTGTATGCGAGTCGAAGAGACAAATGAAAATCCAAAAGAATTTTGGCAAACAGTGCCAGAAAACAGAGACTAGAAACAACACTCCGCGCAAATCAAACAAGGGATAACTGACCACACCTACACAACTAAAAACCACCCCTACTAATCTACTCATCAGGACACTCCCCTCTTTCATCCGTCACCACCGACAGGGCTTATCGAACTAAGGACGCAACGCGCAAAGCCAAAGTATGTGTCAGTCGCTGAACATTACTGCAGATCTCGCGACGAGATCTTCGATTGGCAATGGTCGAGATTTGCGGATGTGAGGTGTGCACAAAATCAACTCATTCCGCAAGGTCCGTGGCGAGAGTTCTCTTAATATGTTGTTCTTTCAATTTGATATATACGGAATCATCTTTTTCAACGCTCACAGTGGTACGGTCATGAGGCGGCGGGGGGGTATGTGTCACCGGGTCAACGAGGCCGAGGAAGTATCCCCAACAATCGCACCTCGCTATCTCCGCCCCACCACTCCAGCCCGTCTTCGACCATGCGCGCACCCTCTTTCACGCCCACCCTTCCTCCACCTCTCGCCGCCCTCAACACATCTCTCCCCTGGCCTGGCCTCTCGCAGCGCCCCCAATCAACACACTACACGTTTCTTCTACTACGATTTCTGACGCCATGACTTCACCCCAACTCCGCAACCTCCCAACCACTGTCCAAACAATACATACCACACCATTCGCCGACACCCCCCCAATACCCCGCCCCCATCGCCGCCTTGCAACCACTCCACGCCCACCACCAACTCCCGACCTCACCACATCTCACCACCCACTCGCCCCCCAGCCCCCCAACCACCACTCCTTCCAGTCAGCGCGTGCACCCGTCTCCCAAGCATACGCTCGATAATTTAAAAGAATTAACCCTTCGCTAGAAAGATTAATGATAACGCGGCAAAAACCATTATAACTGGCGATGAGACCAAAAAAATATGGACGCAACAAACATGACTTTCAACACACTGTGCCATTCGGGTGACTGAAAAAAAGGCACTAGGGATTGCTTCGAATAAGAAAATACACATAATCTGAGCCAAAGTTCGTTAACAAACTCAAACCCACCACAAACACCACCAACCCCCCGCGCGCCCTTGCCGCGCCCGGCCGCGGACACCACCCCCACCTCCCCCCTCCAATGCACCCACCAGACAACAGCTCTGCGCACCCACCCCGCGCTCACTCTCCTCACTCACCCCCACGTAGCCGAACCCATCGCTCCACCTTCGGCTTATGCTTCTAATCACTGAGTTTAAATTTAAGCCCAAAAGAACAAGTGCACAATGGATAAAACCTATCGGCACTAAGTCATGCCACTTGCCATCGGCCATTAATAGCCAGTGCTGTATTGATACAGACCAATACCGCCATAAATAAATATACCCAAAAAAATTTGATAGAAGAATAAAACGAAACATTCCAAGAAAAAAACCCCTCCCCACCCCACACTCCCGCCTCCTTGCCCCATCCGCCCCGCCTCCTCCTATCCCCACCTGCCTCACTGCCGGTCCTTACATCGCTCGATTTTGATACCAAAAATATAGCTTAGATTTTTCAGAACACTTACACAAGGTTAAATACATATATAAATGGACTAGCCTCATTCCCGCTGCGCTCTTACCTGTGTGTGTTCCCTTTTTGGTTTTTTTATACTAAGGCCGATAGCCTGGTTTGTTGCCTAGCATCCCATATTTATTCTTATTACTTGTTCTCAATACACCCGAGCTCATCACAAATCTTGTTTAGAGACCAATGTCGCAGCAATTTTTTTACAATGAAATTAAAACAATGCATAATAAGTAGAGTGCTGACAATTTACAAAATGCGCATCCTCCAGCGCTGCAAAATAGCCTTGCCTCTCAATAATAAATTATAAAATTAGACATTGCATCTGAGTAATCTGTCATTTAGGAGTCAAATATAAAGGAACTGAACGGAACTTAGGTATGTATTTCATAAGTGGCCTTCTCGCAATAAAGTCTTTAGCCAGAAGATTCATTAATTAAGCACAATTCTATACTTGGCGTCTTTCAGGACTCAAACCAATAGCTCGCGCAGATTTACAAACAATTCGACACGAATACAGCCCCGCATAAATAAGACTTCGAACTACCCCCCCCAAGCTCCACTCTGACTATCAAGCCACAACACTAGGAATAACCGGGCATGATTGACACCCTATTGAGCGATGACAATTTCAATTAGCTATGAAAAAAAAAATTCCAAGTCTGGCTCGCAATAATGTACTTTCGTTCATATTTATGATTTGCGAACTCTCACCTCCAAACAAGGCGACGGTTATTGCACTTCACGCCCTTGCGCGCCAACCTGAACCCCATTCCTTCATTAAACAGATAGAGATAGACTCACTGCCCCACAGAATAATCTTCTAGGTCAATATCAATGAGAATGAATTCGCGACCCAGCAAATAGGCTAGAAAGTAAACCACATGAATATTGCGCAGCTTTGATTTGTGAAGTAATCAGATTTATACCCACAAGCATAAAATACCTATACCGATATTACAACCGCATCCGCCTCCCGCGCCCCATGTTGCCATAGAGCTTGCTTATTAAAGACAAAAGTTAGGTCAAGCCAAAATACCAACGGTCATCTCAAAGAAAAAACAATCGTCGACATTGATTTGCCGAGCAGCCAATACAAGAAACCACGTTTATTGTGAAGGCATCATTTTGATTTTCCACATTCACAGCCGCAAACCACTCATTATTCAACTACTTATTCACCAAAACTATTAGGTACAGTGTAAAGTCAATATACCAAAGGTATAGAGAAAGTCAACAGCACAGTCAATATTTAATAATGGAAAAAAATAGGTGAGCTATTACAAAAAAAAGTGCAGGTGTTCTATTTTCAGACGAATCCGTTTTTATGAAAAAACAGGATTTTGTTTGAGGTTGCAACCGCAGTGAATGCAACTACGAATTTACGACGCATCATCGATAATCGAAGAGCACTGCGATTCATTAACAAATGAATCAGCTCATTAGATTTTTGACCATCTCACCTACCGCCCCACAACTCTCACAACCCCAGCTGTGGATACAAAAAAATAATCCCGATAAAAAGTTGTATCTAAGATGTGAACAAAAATTGATTCCATCAACAACCATCGGTGACGTCACACATCGCGCTCTGCCAAGAGCTTGAGGACTAAAGACTTACCTTATCTGACATGGCTTTCGGCATTGCACAGATGATTAGAAAGTTTAAAGAATGTGAGGTGATTGCAGTTGCTTTGAGGTGATTAACTAATAATCTACAAGTTTTGTAGTTTTACCGCTCCTCCGCCACTCCCCCACAGGATTTCATAAATTGTTAACATTGGGTCGCTAAATTCAATTAATAAAGATAACCAATTACCACAATTAAAATATCTACCCCGTCCGCCTTCTCTCCTACACATCACGCACGCCTCCAACCGCTCCGGCCTACCAGACTACGCTCCACATCGGCACCCTGCCAATATTTCCTTCGCAATATAATGTCGTCCGTCTGTATTTTTTAGTCTCATGTGTTTTTTTGCTCTGGTTCTCTCTGAATTTTCCATTATGATATGTTTGGTTTCGCTTTGTGGCTCGGATAATGCCGCACACCCCTAATCAATAAATAATCAAGTGCAATAGAATTACACGACAAGAATGGCAGGAAATTTTAGGAAGTTGGTCTTTCATGTTTATATATATATTAAGAATTACTACGCGTGTCCGGATAGAATGTGGCAGAAAAGCTGTGCTGTTGTTGACAATGGGTGTAGGTTTCACGACGTAGAGCTGACCGACTATTGGATATGGAATGGTTACCAACTAAAAGAGAAAGCACTTGACATAGTCTCCAAGACGCGGACCTATGTGTATGGTCCGGAATGGCGTAAGGTCTAAGAGATGTTTTGGCTGGGCTGGTTTTAGCCGTGGTGATGCGGCGAAGAAAGTTTGGAGTATTTCGTAATCCGGCTTCGCGAGGGAAAAAAAAAATCCAGACATATCAAGAAATCTGAACAAAATATTCGACAAACTCCTACCACCCACCTTTCTGATTTTTTTCTGTTTTTTCTAGTGCTTCTGCTTCTCCATTTTTGCTCATTACAGAAGTGGGTGGTGCGGTGGGCCGATTTGAGTGGTAAGTGGTTGTGGCCGTAGCGGGTGCGCGTGGGGAGTAGAGTTTGGCGGGGTGGACTGCACGCATTGGTCTGTAAAGCCCGGAATGTGGGCTGGCAGCTGTGTTGCGGTGGAGGAGGGTGGCGTATTGAGATGGAGATAAGGATGTGGGTCCTCCATCCCCCTCCTCGTTATGTATAGAGACAGATACGTCTGGTTCGTCGTCTCTGGTATATATATACGAACATCGCATTCTCAGTGTATAATTTAAAGACCTATTATTGCCATATCTATACTGTGTTAATATCTCTATTTACTTAGTCGTTTTTATTCGTGCTATCTGTTGGAATAGAGAAGAACAGTTTCACCATTGTCAGAGTCGTGTGCTGGCCCCTCAACGATACACACCCCTGCACCTACTCTTCAACACCACTCCCACCACGCCCTGCCCACCCACCCGCTACGCCCAACAACGTCATCGCGACGCAGCTTACTCGTACAGAAAAGTGATAAGTGAAGTTTGCGAAGACCCCAAGGTTTAATTGCTGTGTCTTCCGGTGCCAAAGGGACGGAGTAAAGCAGAATCGTTTACGCTTTTAAAAACAGAGGTTAGATTTCTAAAATTGGTTGGATGGGAGTTTTGACAAGTTGGAACAAGTGGAGGCAAGAGCTGTCGAGGATCAGTGCAGCGCATGTTTGGAAAAATAAAAAAAATATAAGCTTGATGTAGCTTTAAAACTATCGGTGGAAAACGGGAGCGTATAAAGAGGATGCGGCAGGAAGAAAATTTGCCAACTTCGTGAGCGAGGGTGACTATTCAAAGCGCAATATAATTCGGCGAGCGGGGATGAAATCGTTCAAAGGCTTTTTAGGTGAAAGTGGATGCATGACGGGAGATTTCCCTATTAACGTGATGGTTTAGCCGGCGACGGTTGAATGACAATGGGGAGTTGAGAGGGCGCACTCGCGCGGCAGCGCGACCTTGTTATTGCATCGCACCCCCGGCACCCCTTGCCAGCGACAATACCCACGCCTTCCACCGCACTCTCCCTTCTTCTTTGCGTTGGCAATTACCAACCTTAAAAAGGCGCTTGAGAGAAAAAAAAACATAATATATAGGCCAACCAACAACTATGCAAAAGAAACTAATAATTGAATTAATAAAAAAAAAAAAATAGATTTAAGAGGTAAATGTGATATTTATCTACCCTTCTCGACCAGGTCCCATCCTCCGCACCCCAGTCCGCCACTTCTCAATTCTGACGCCTTCTGACGCCTAGCCCCTTTACACCCCCACCCACCACAACCCGGCTCTCTCCGTCCGCGCCCCTGCGCCCACTCAGCATCGTCCAGCGCCCTACATCTTTGTGCTACCACAGTATGCAAATCCTTGGACTCCAACGCGATTCTGCGTCTTATATTGGAACAAAATAGAAGATATTTGTATATATCTGATGAAATACAATCACTGTGTGCGTTGGAGGCACTTTTTCATACTATGCAAATACTCTTGTGTGGCTTTTTAAATATTTAGCCAATTATCTCTATTATATGGTGTATAAGTCAACTTACACTTTTTAGCATCTTACCGGCACACTCCGTTGGCTTGTTCAGGTGGATCATCTCTACCCATACCCTAGCCTTATGGCATAACTATTGTCAAAAAAAAGTAGCAACAATATCGCCATTAGCGATCACAAATTGGAATTGATAGATGCAAATTAATGGACGGTGTCTGCAAGAGTTCCTCCCATTACAAGACACTTGGATAATCGTAAAAAGATCAAAAATTTACAGTCCACGTATCGCTAACGAAAATCTTTTCAGTTTACTTCTTTTCATTTTCTCCACATAATCCCATTTTTGCGCTAGGTATACAATAATTTTTCGTGTGTTTACAAAGACATTATATGACAACCCAAAATTTAAGTCAAAATATAAAAAAAGCAAAACCTTACTAAAAATAATAATGGCAAAAATCAAAAAAATTAGGAATAAAATTAAGAAAAAAATAATGCACACCACCGACAATTGGAATAAGAGTATTAAAAATAATAGTTATAGGCCGCAGATTCAAAATTAGGACACAGACATAAATCAAATAAAGGAAGAAAAACATGATTACAAAAGCCTTTAGGGGAAAAAGAAACGGCCCAAATTAATGTTAAAAACAAATAATACGAAAGAATATGAAGACCCTCTATAAACTAATTAATAAGCTTAAGAGAATATAAGTAGAGTAAATGGCACCTCACTCATCCAGTTGCCCGCGCCCCCCCCCATGCACTACGCTCGACCCGGGGAAAATATTCCTTCGCTTGCAGGTATGCTGTTACCTCATCTCATGTTAACAGACACTGTATTTAACAGGTACGTGCGGCGAAGGATTATGCGAGAATTATACCGAAACACAGATGAAAGAGGTATATTTTCATATAATGCACATGCAACATGAAAAACGTAATGAAGTGATGCACGGAGGAATCTGCTGGAAAGACTTTACACAGAAAAACAAGAAATCAAAAATAATAAGACTGAAATTAAAATTAACACATTTAGAGTTAAAGCTCCTAAATTAAATGAAAATCAGAGTGAAAAACACCAGGAAATTTGAGTAGAGAAAAACCTAAAGTTAGGTAAGCTCTTTCCTCGTAGGCGTGGTGCAAAGCGTGATACTGTATTACAACATGATTACTTGATAGACGACCAAAACCTATGACGTAACTTCAATATCTTTTCTAAACAAATATCACTTGGTAGAATTCATCAA
>Ga0163217_1039986_pt1 | contig 10339 bp, 4 predicted proteins | sample SynspAceP_FD_185933 | JGI IMG/M metagenome (GOLD analysis project Ga0163217, IMG submission 185933) | Saline lake microbial communities from Ace Lake in Antarctica - Synechococcus sp. Ace-P (PacBio error correction) | ecosystem: Environmental > Aquatic > Non-marine Saline and Alkaline > Saline ... | reverse complement strand
TAAATGTGTGAATTTACTCCCAGATAGTAGTTCGATGTTCGCGGAGAACGTATGGAGTGAGGAATATTGCGTACACCCATTTTTGTCGTGGTTTAATCCCTCGTTAGAAAGGCTCGTTGGGTGATGATTAAGTGAAGAAGATTATAACTAGAATATGTCCAATTGTGTCAATAATTCATTGATACGAGCCAACAGTTGCTTGCAATCAGAGATATTAATGCATTACCTAGTTCCGAAGGTTACGGTAAAAGGAATTATTATAAATTAGTGTTTTTGAGGTTGGGTACATAGTATCATAGTGGGGAGCAGAGTGAGAGGTGGCGCCAGCTTCTAAGGGGCTTTTGGTTGGGGCTAGAGACTGGTGCGTTGGTGGTTATGTCGCGTAAATTCATTACTTAGATGTAAATCGGGCGACGCGGCACCCCCAATAATAGAGAAAATTTGTGGATACTACCTATTCGAAAAGTTTTCCTGTCTATCCTTGATAGTAGTTTTAACTGAGCTATAAAGAGATATTTTGTATTCATGTTTATTGTGTTTGTAATCGGGTACTACTCTGTGGGCATTTTGGTCAACGAGGTCCTGGCCAGTGCTTGTTTTTAAACTTGTATAGCACTCCTACCTGTCGTCGTTTCTCCTACATGGAATTCACCCAACTTTATTTAACCCTTCATTTTTCAGTTTTGCACCGAGAATACCACACGTGAGTAATGAAAATACTTGTGCGTCCCCTAATAAGCCCTTATTCAGAAGCTTCTCCCCCACAATCCGTTCAGACACCCAGCAGCCGCCTATGGGAAAGCGCTAGACCGTACGAGCGATGCGCGTATTAGGGCTGCATTCCGGAATTAAACGATCCGAAACCCCACTGCGTCCACTAATCAACGAATCTGGTTCACCACTCCCATCACTGCCATTTTTGAGACTGCGGCTCACTTCGCACAATTTCTTCTTCTTTTCCCTAGTATCTATGGTATAAGAATCTGGTTATCTAAGCACCTTGGTTAATTCTACGTCGCACTGTGTGGAGTGATAAAGAATGACGCGAGTGTTTAATTGTTGTGCTTTCTTTATTGACATTGTCTATAGAAACTCTGGCCATAAAGCACCATAAAGGCCAAAAGAAAGAAGAGCAATTGTGAAAGAGAATGACACGATAATTATCAATTTAGTTAATATGTTGACAATCGTAAAGCATATAGTATAGTGGTGATGATCCGCGCATATATAACACTTAGAGGGATTCTATATTAAATAGCTTGTGTCAAGTTATGGGTATAGATAAGTGTCAAAGAGTAGATTTTCTCGTTTTTATTAGGAATGGAGTTATTAAAGTAATCTCCTCCAACGCTATCCTTGGGCACCTCTAACGCAATTCATTTTTTAAAAAAACGAACCTGAAAATGTTGTACAAACATGCATTGGTAATGCGTTCATAGTTAATTAATAAAAACCTATCTTTAAACAAAGTAATATAGGCCGGAAAGAAAGAAAAAGAAGTCATAGACAGACCCCCCGAAAAAGGGGCGGGGGGGCGCCCACCCCAAAAGGGGCGGGGGAAGAAAGAAGAAAAAAACTCTGTAAAAAAACCCCCGCCGGCAGGGGCCCCAGGAAATCGGGGCCTTGGGGGGCCGTTTGCTCTTTAAATCTCCAACTTGTTATATCCTATTGAAAAAAATCCAGAAGATTTAGGCGTTTGGAATTTTCGCTGATATTCATGATCCCGCTTTATTTATTATAGCAGGATTTTTTCTGCTGCTTTGGTGTCGCGGCAGTAATAGTTTGTATGACCAATAAGATTATTATTGACGGAGGAGAGAACCTTTGTGCACGGGCATCTCCAGCGTGTGTTGAACTTTCTTGTTAATAATCACAACTCTCACAGCCCTATATAATGTAACTTATCAATTAAACTTGATAATAATTTCCAGATTGCCACTATAATGCTTGTGTTTTATTATGTTAGATAGAAATACCTCATGTGTGCAACTTATCGGAGTGGCCGCTGCTGCGGCGATTATTTGAGGTTGGCTATTGTATTGCTTACGCGATACACTTCCCAAGAAGTGAGCGGAGGGAACAAAGAATCGTCATTGGGTGTTTGCAGATTTATTGGACGGGTATTTTTTAGGTGCCAGGTATATGGACCTATATCCCATATAGGGAGATAGCGAGGGCTTGCCTCCGCAAATTGGATTTGGTATCTATTTGAGGTTTATTGGCAGATTTATCTGAAAGTAATTGTGGAATCTTTAAGGACCAAAATTTGGCTGACGGATATTTATAGGTCATCAATGTGGGTTATAAGTCACGTGTGTGCGTTGGGCTTAGCTTGCTATTTTCTTTCTCTTTGCGGAACCACGGCACATTAGGTACGGCGCTAATGACAATATGACTATTTTGTAACGCGTTCCTAAGACCTTGGATTTTGTAGTTGTTGGGATTGAAGAATATACGGGAGTCTACTTCCATTAGTTATCGACTGCACCGCTATGCTTAGGAGATGAGGTGCTTTGAAATTATGCGAGTCCCACGCGAAAAGATATAGAGGTAAGGGAGGCGTGTGACCGACTTGATATAAGCGGACATGGTAGGTTAGCGTGGCTATTGATGTGTGTGTCGTAGCAAGTAGAGTCTCGAGTGATGCGATATCCTAGTGGTGTTGCCACGCCTTGTAATTTTGAGCTTAGACAGGAAATAATATATATTCAGTCAAATCTTTAATATACAGCAACAGAGGATGAGAGCCGCTAATGCCTGGTGTTGTAGGATGAACAGGTATAAAATTGATATCTAAGGCGCGGATGATCAAAAAAAAGATCTGAAGACGCAGCGGTAAGAAGAGTTCCGAGTAATTAAAAAAGTGTATAAGTTGCTGTGCCAGAGGCAATGAAAACACAATGTATATCTGTATTCCTTACCAGACAGGGATCTGGGATGCGCTAGAGAGGGATTAATCTGATGGTTAATTATCCCAGCAAACCGTCTTTAATGAGAACCCAAACATAGAACAGTACAAGAGAAACTAAAACATGGGACATAGTCAACAAAAATAGTGTGTTTTTTTAGAGGCTATGAGGCGTATCCGGATTTATGAAGGGCACTTACAGGCTAAGAGGTGGTTCGAGGTGGCTTTGGAGGAAATCTACGGGTTCCATTAACAAAACGAGGAACTGGGGAAATATTACGCGCTAAACATCAAACTGTTTATGTATAATAACCGCATTGGACGCAAAGACCCCTCTAAAATAAGATGCTGTAACTTCCGAATGAGAGAGGACACCCCAAGATAAATAAAAAGACTACATTGGTGGTAACTTCAGCGGCTATGAGTTTGGGGCGAGGTCCCGCCTGCAAATACTCTTTACTCTGTTAATGTATCCTAAAAGAATTGCAGTCTAAATAGCAAATATTCGTTAAAACTGGTTATTACGGTGACTCGCGCGTCAAAAAAGCGCTGTGTATAGTGTAGAAATGGATGCTAGTTGGGTACATTCCATTGCGCGCCGCGCCCATGGCAACCTCATCCCAAAAAATAAGAATATATCAATAGATGAAATAGCTACTGGATAAGTCTCAATGGACCGAGATGGCCTTCCCAGACGCATCCATAATGCAATTCAACATGGTCAAGGATTTATCTATAGTCACCCGCCCTAAAACATTTGATAGAAATTGTCTTCCAGAAATTTAAAGCCAATGAGCGTTTACAGCTTGTGTTATAAAACAGGATCGAGAGGTCAAAGACGGTTGAGAGCCACCTTTTATTCTTGTTGTGTGTGCGTGTGGGAACATGGTAAATAGGTGATAGTACCCATTTGTTGCTTCTCTTTCCCCAGCGATTATGTTTAGGGGGGCATTCTCGTAGCGGACATAATATCAATGGACGTTAATCTACCAGACAAGCCATTAAATAGAAGCGGTATTTTACTACTTTTATGTTCTATCATCTGGCTTCTTATTGACCTTTTCCAAATGCGCGATCAACTTTAATGGATTTATGAGCGCAGTCGTGTGCCGCCCTGGCGGAAATACAAGAGAGTGTAAATGGGAGGTGCGGCAGGACTGGGGTATGGCCTTGCTGTCCACTAAGAATGGAGGGAAAGATGAGAGACGGATACCTTCTTTATGAGGCTAGATTTGTTGGTTCATCTACTTTCTTTTACTCGTGTCTTCTCTTCTTCTCCATAAAACAGGCTCTTGGCTTGTGCACGTCTTCTTTTCTAGGCGCAGAGTTACTTTAAACTCTTGTATGACAAATGAGTTCGGAGTCGGGTGTGACTAAGATAGTTTGTTTGGGGTCCATTCACTGTCAGAGAGCAGTTGCCGGGTGTGATCCTCCAGAGTTTCGTCTGGGTAGTTTATGAGCGCATACTAGGGTTGCACAAAAAACTGGAGAGAGTTTGTTGGCCTCGTATAGAGACCATAATGACTTTTAACGGTTCGGGAATTGGCCATCATTCATCCATGTTCCTTGAATTTTAATTCCTCTAATAATATTCTTCAAGGTCTTACCTCTTCCAAGCAAACTAATTCACCCAAACTAACATTACTCCTTCTGTGTTTCCTTTGTTGAACCCAAGTGGATAGTCTGTACAAACTACATACTCATCAAGCGCCAGTGGGATAACAAAGGAGGGGTGTGATTAAAAAAAGAAAAGTTGTTTCCTGGCGTCCAACTCCTTCATAGTTGATTTTATAAACACGTAATTTATCAAAAATAATTATCAAATCATCGGACGACACGGGTTAGCGGTGTACTCACTTGAAATTTCGGAGAAGATAGTTCCTTGTTAACATCGTTTGCGAGTAGAAAAATTCACCCACCACTTCCTCGCGGCCGATTATGGTCTTTAGTACACATAAAACGTAGTAAATGCAAGCCATTTCTCAGTTCTTGTTGTGCAAGGAGAGATAAATGCGCACCAGATTTGGTATGTGCTTTTCCTAGAACTCGAGTAAGCCATGAGGCTTAATTATAAGAGTGCCATTTTACGTTGACAGACGCGACTCTAAGAGTGTGGACCGTTTGGCGAAGGTCTGATCCGGTGTGTAATTGTTCAAATCGCTCTACATACGGGAGCGGACCACCTCCGTGTGGTTACGCTCTACGCTCTTTGCGCGCGTCGTTGCGCTGCGTATCGAGTAAGTCTTTTCCCGTGTCTTTGTGGTAGAGCAGGGAAGAAGCACTGGGGGGAGAAGACCTGTGTCGAATGATACACTAATAAATTGTGTAGTGGCGCTTGCTCTCGCGATACAATATTTTTCATTTGAAACTTATTATCTAATTGGTAAAGTTTCCGGGACGATTAATCTACCAGTTTCCAGAGATACATAGAACGGGTTGATACCCAGCCTAAAATAATTAGTGCCCATATATTACTATTTTCTTGAGCCCTTCGAAGTTCCTCTTATCACTGCGGCGCATCTATTAAAGAAAAGCGGTTCTGGCCCGGGCGCCCATAAAAAATAAATTATCAGTGACAACCACACATTGGCTCAATTGTGAGGGGGCGCGCGTGTGCGGGCGTGAGTAGCGGAGGGTCGCCAGCGTTCCTTCCACGACTCAATATCTGATTTTTTATTATTCATATATTTCGTGGGCCTAAAATATTAAAATTTCAAGGAATTTACCCGACCTGAAAAGAATAGCGTGCCACACCTAAAACGGTTAAGGGGGGTTTACGTGAGTGAAAACCTGTGCCCTTCCTAAAATGACTTCCTGGGGTCCCTTGTTCATATTACATTACGGTATAGGTGGCGTTAATAGAAGAGATGAATGGGGCCGGGCATTACCCCTCCTGACTCAGAGCATATTCCTCATTCTACCGATCCATAGTTTACTCTCAAATATTTTAATCACAGGGACCTGATTCTTTTTTCTTACCTTTTAGAGAGTATATCCATAATGTAAGGATTTTTGTATTATGCGTTATAGAGCCTACTATAAAAATCACATACTAACGTTGCCAAATTAATTAAAAAGATTTACTTGATCTTGGGTAAGTTTGAATCCCGCAGCGTAAATAATCCGTAACTTTTCTTCAGCGTAGACTCACGCAACATAGTAGACAGGCAAGGAAAAAAGGAAATTTCTTAGCGAGCTGCTGTCCTGATAGCTTTTGACAGACATCCACCACCCCAAAACAATATGGGTGTTTTATCCACTTCTTTATTACTCCTCGCCGAAATACAATCGCCAACATTTGCAGAAAAGTTCCAATTTAATGTGCTGGTATTGCCCATAATGAAAATATCGTAGCTGTGTTCTTTCTTGGCAACTTTTCCGACATATAGGTGCGAGGGTGGCGAAAAACCCTGTAGTGAGGACACTTATGTTTCTCTCCTATCACAAAGAAAAAGACAACAACAAAGACGAAGGCTATTCCGACGGATGATTACGCCGTCCTATAAGGGGAGAAGTCGCGAGGGCTATAACAGTAATTCCTCATAAAAGACAACATTGCAGGGATTTATATATTATGCGTACCAAAAAGTTTATATATAGGAAATCATTAGTCGCGTTTGCCCACAAATCGTTAGAAAATCACAACCGGACGAGCCACGAACAGAAATTATGTTGTGCCAATTTTGTTGTATGATTCGATAGGTATATTTTATTGAAGGTGTTATGAAAAATTTCCTGTAGTCAATACCAAAAAAAGGATAAGATGTAGCGGGGATAAATCATGTGCCACTAGTTAGAGTGGGTCTGCGCCACCCCCAGGAAAATTAGTTGGGTCCAATAAAAAACCTTTTTGGGAGGCTCCCGTGGGGGGCTGGGGGGGGGGGGCGGGGGAAAAGGAGGGTTTTTTATTGGAGTCTTTGGCTTAAAAATTCTTAAAGTGGGGCCACCCAATTTCGGCTTGGTTTTTCCGGCCAAAAAGGGGGGGGGGGGGGAAAAAAATTTGGGGGCGGAAAATTGTTTTAGGCCGGTTTCTTATACCGGAGGTTCGCGGCGGGATTTTTGGCGCGGGCAACATGGGGGAAATCGGCCCCTTTTGCGGCCCCCAACCGAAACCCTTTTGAAATGGTTTAATTTTCCCCGCTGCCCTGTAGGAAGCGGCGGGCCAGACGGGATGGGGGGGGCCGGGACCCGGGTTCCTTTCCTCCCGGTGGTGTTTTGGGGGTTTCACCAAATGCAATCCCCAAGGGGGGGGGGGGGGGGGTTTAAGGGGGGGCCGTTTAAAAAAAAAAGGGGGCGGCGTATGCGTCTTTCTAAAAGGGGGCTTTTATTCCGCGCGCGCGAAACCTGGTGTAATTATTTCGGTTTATTTACTTCAATTTAACGGCAGAATTAATAGCGCTCTAACTTTTTATGTTTCAATTTTATTTTTTTCTTATGCGATTTCATACAAATAATTTGGCGTTTGTGGACTTTCAATGTCGCAGGAGTGTCCTATCAATACCAACAGTAAGGGCCTAGGGCGCCGATTCGTTCGGTAAGGAATTAGGTAGAGGATGCGCTCTGCGTTAACATACCATATAGGGATCGTCAACTTCCTACCACCACCATAAGGGTAGGGATATAAATTCTAAGGTAAGTTTATAGGCTCATTCCAACATTATACATAAACAGGTAATTTGTTTCTGAAATGTAAAAATTCCTGTCTTAGGTTTGTTTGCTGCGTGCGATGAGGTTATAGTTTGTTTTATCATCATTTGCCGCAAAAATATTATAAAAATAGTGAGTCATTTCGACATGTTTTATAGATTTTAAGTTAATACTTTGTGTGTTGAGAGGCTATAAAGAGAAGTGGCTGTGATGGTGGAGAAGATATAATAATACCCCTTATATTCTCGACGAAGCGGACGAGCTTGCAGAAGAGAGAAAAATACTTAATTATAGTTTGGGTTCTTGAAAAAGCTCTGCGAGGCTCATGGAAAAATATAAAATGTCTACCGCCTAAATAGTGATAACAAGACCCAAAAGGCAAATTAAGGGCCAATGACAGGCCTCCTAGAAAACAACCTAGCTTTATATTGGCTGCGCCATATTGTGTGAATCGGACCTCGGATAAAGGTTTTGTAGCCCTACCATTTGCATGGTCTTAATGATAAAACGTTGGTAGTAAATGCGAAGAGAACGATGTGAGTGAGGCGAGCACCGGCGTATTGGGAAACAAGCCAGTACCCTTCGCCTCCCCACTCGCAGCGTGAATATTACATGCGCCGCTGGCTTAACAGAACATACCATTAATTAGCTTAACGTTCTTTACAATATATCGTTTAACAAGTGTTGTATATTTAGGGTTTTTTGATCGTAGCTTATACTCCTCGATATTATTCTTTCTGAACCAAAATTTCCATGCTCTTGCTTATTTTTCGCCAGTGCGATTATATTACTAGATGGCAAACATAATCTGGCCTTTGAGTTGTGAGCCGCTCATACTAGACATTTTTTTAATGGGGGTTATAACCCTAAAAATCCAAAAGAAAAAATTCTCATACCTATCCTCCCGAGACGGTGTGTTTTTTTCCGCGTGCATGTTACTATTGTGAGTAGCGGACATAGGTGGGCTTTTTTAGGTTATATATTCAGGCAGTAGCTAGATCTTTTTTTGTTATATTGGTCTACTTTTGCGCGCCACTTCCTATGGCATTGTCTTTTAGAAAACGGATAAATGATTAATCTGCTCCTTAAAGTGATCGTGTCCAATATTTTTTTTTTGGAGCTGATATTCGGAATACCAAAAAAGGCCTAAAAAATCCACTATAAAAGAAAAAAAAGCCACAAGTCCAATGCTCAAAAACTACCGAAAAGTAAGATGAAAATAATAAGTTTTCTATTTATGAAAAACGTATAACAAAATCGACCTGTGCCTTCATAGTCTACCAAAAAATCAATCATGGGTTATAATAAATAGCGAAAGTTAAAGAATAAAAAGGAGATTGGGTATATTAGGTGACCTCTTTTCATCTCGCTTAATTTAATAGGTTTATATATGCAAAAAGTTTATGAATTATGTTATATAGCATTATTATATCTTTCTCGCTTTCATAGATTACATAATTTATTTTTTGCGCTAGCGATGTAGATGAAGATGCGCACGGGTGTTGCGGAGATAGAGTACAGAATTAAAAAATACAAAGAGATTAGAGAGAACATGACTTACGATTTTAGGAAATCTGTAAGAAAGAAGTCGAGCAAAAACCGAAGGTTGGTATAGGGCGAAAACCAAAACCATAATTTTAAAGCGAGAAAATAATTCCCAAAGGAAAGTTATTATGTAAATTGGATATAGTTTCCCTTATCACTTCTGGTGCTGGTTTAGAAGACCAACGGTAGGCAATCCGTTGGGGTATGATGGCCAGTGATATTTTATGCACGATATAAAAAGGACATAAAGGATTTAATGGTGTTGCATCCTATGGGCGTACGATTCTTTTTGGACTTCCTGCGGAACAATACGCCATTCAGGACAGGGCAGCACTCCTGCAGATACTAGCAAAGGTTAATTGTAGTTGTGATATGGTGATGGAGTTATAAAGAAGGCCACCGAAATAAAGGGATATAAGAAAGCAATTGGATAGTAATGCGGACTTTCCTTTGATTGACCGCGAGTCTGAGGAGGGGTGTCGGGAGGATCTCCTTCAAGAATCCCAATATTACAAATGGAACCCAATGGTCTTTTATCCAACTCTTTAATTCTTGGCTACAATAAGGAGAACTGCGCAGGGGTGTGACAGGACTTTTTTTGGGTAATTTCCAACCGGTACAATTTGCCAATTTTTTGATAAAAGAAGTGTAATAACTCAAATATATTGTCATTGCGGTTTTGGACCGAAGGAATGGTATTGTCTCATGGCCAAAGTGGATGGAGAAGCGGTTGTGTTGCGCGCAACACAAACAACTCAGCTAAGGATTATTTTTATAATAGGGCGACCCGAGGGTATAAGAAATTGAAAGGAAAACCTATTGGCGCCGAGACCAGAAGTTCAATTGGTGTCCAGCGCTAGAACGGTATTTGGCAAACGATTTTGAGATTTGTTCCAACGGAGTTCTGAGGCGTTGAGGGCATCCCGTGCGTCCGTAAAAAAAATGACGCAAGTGGAGTATGCGTATTTTCCCGCATATGGCCCAAACGTCTTTTGGATGATTTGGCAATGGTAGATGGCCGGCAACCGTAAAGGATTCCCAGAACCCAATTGGATCGGAGATCAGAGGGAGCTGAAAGTGAACGTTTAAGGTCCCTCCCCCTAACCCCTCCTTGGGAGGGGCAGGGGGGAGTCGATTCGGAAGTCATGAAATACGGTCTTTCACTACCCGGCCCGATTCGATTTTGGGGTGAGTTTTTATGACTTTGGCTCCTGAGCATGAATGGTGGCTAGATAACTA
>Ga0163217_1102671_pt1 | contig 10340 bp, 14 predicted proteins | sample SynspAceP_FD_185933 | JGI IMG/M metagenome (GOLD analysis project Ga0163217, IMG submission 185933) | Saline lake microbial communities from Ace Lake in Antarctica - Synechococcus sp. Ace-P (PacBio error correction) | ecosystem: Environmental > Aquatic > Non-marine Saline and Alkaline > Saline ... | reverse complement strand
GATCTGTCGCGTGGAACACTGAGGCCATGGGTCGCTCCAAGCAAACACTTGCTCTGCAATCAGCGGCAAATCGTGAAGGCCTGATTTTGCAGCCCTGGCGGTCAAAATTCAAAACAGCGCAGGCGCTGCCCGTTCTGCCGCTTTTCCCAATTGGCCAGATAGCAGATATATGAACCCAGCAAAGAGGGCCGCAAACAATCCCCTGTCCGATGTGGCCGCTGTCGGCTGGCCAAATGCTCCAAATAGAATTGCAGGCGTTGCGGGCGTGTCCCGAACAAGATTGCCAATTGCCTTTCATCGTCCGCAACGCTGGGTTACGGGCTATGCGTTCGGTGATTGCTGTTTTTTGGAAAGGTCTTCAGCCAGGGCTGGCGCGGTTGTCACCGGATGATCAATTGCGCCCTTTCCAGCCAGCACAGTCAAAAAACTTTGGGTGATGGCGATAGTCGCCATAGCGGCCAGAAGCTTGTCGCGCATTGCGTTTTCACGATTTCCTCGGTGACAGATAATTGCCTCGCCATCCCCCAAACGGGATCGCATAGGAATAAAGCATGTCCGGATGGTGGCTTGAGATTGGAAATCGTCGCGATGATGTCTATCTGACTGAGCATCGCCCATATACCCCGGTCAGGGACTGCAGCGATGGGCTGCCGCCTTTGCCCAGCTCAGACAGATCAGCCAGACAGCCTTGCAGAAACCAGCGGGACGTTATTTGTTGCGGACATGGCTGCGACCGGGATGGCGGGGCAGGGTGGCTTATAACACGAACCAGACCGGAAATATCCCAGCCTTTCCAGGGCAAAACAGGCGCAGTCGGCCACCACAGAACCATCAGCCACCCCAGGCTGGACAGAACCGATAATTGGCGGGCGTGTGCTCCGGGTTTGAAGGCTGCATCTTAAGCGCATTTCAGGTGTTGAAACCAAGTAGCGATCCATATTCATCCCGTTGCCGCTTAGTTCAACTTGGCAGGGGATTCGAATTCACGACTGGCTAAATTTCAGGTTTTCTTCTACAAGCGGCTGGCTTTCAAACAATGCGCTCAAAAACCAAGATCGGACAGATCGAGGGGTTCTGATAGGCTCCATGGAGAAATGAGCTCGGCAAACGGGCGGCGCCCGCCGCCGGGCCCTGTTGCGGCCCAATGCCGGAAAAAAAACCATTGGCGAAATAGAAATGTTTCAAGACGTGTATGAGCCCAGAACGCGATTCGGTCAAAACTGTTGTAGTCGTAATGGCCAGCCCAGGGACCTGATGATCTTGAATTTTTCACATCGGGCAAGCGCGCAGCTAGATGCTGCTTGATGATGTCATTAAACAAGGATCTGGATCGGCTCTATTGTCTGAAGCGCTGCTGCGGCGTGCATCAGTTTTGTCGGCGCGACCGCCGCAAATGGGGAAGGGCCATCCGGGCGCAGAAACAACACCATTTGGGTCAACAAGCACTGGCATTTCAGCTGGTGAGGAATCGCCACTGTTACCATGAAAGATGCTGCGTTTTCTTAGGCTCGATGGCAGGCGAAATCCGGGCCATACGCGTTTGAATTCCGGCGTTTGGGGCCGAGTATGCATTGACCAAGGTGACCGCATTTCAGCCGCCGCCCATTATCCAGCATTACCGAGCGAATTTCGTGTCGGTATGTTCGATTCGGTGACCGATCCCTTGATCAAAGGGCACGTCCCAGTGCGAACTGCGCTTGGCATGGAACTGTGTGAAAAGCCTGGTGATGGCATCAAACCACCCTCATTGGACAGGCCAAAGCTGCCGGCTGTCAGTCCCGTCAGTTTAAGCCAAGGGAGTGCTGTTCAGCAGGGTGAGGGTCAATAGCCGATGTCAGCTTTCAGCTTGCGCTGCTGCTCGAACATCTTTTTTCCAAAGTATCCTGGCCCGCATCATCGGCCAGAAACAGGTAGCCATGCTTCTTGAAAATCCAGATCGATTTTCTGTTCCTTGGCGAATTCTTGAGGAATTTTGCACCCATAGGAGCGACATTGAACGTTTGTCTTTGAGGAGAATTTGCTGCCAGATTTCCACCGATTGCCTGGATGTGGAATGAATGGCTGAAGCTCGGATTCGCGTTCACGATGCGGGATTGTGCCGGCAAAAGCCAATTCCCCGCAAATTGCAGGCGTTGAAAACGCCGACAATGCCGCTTCCGGATAATGATGACATCAAAATGTGTTTTGTCACTGGGAACCGCTGTTTTTCAACCGGGCTATAACGCTGCTGTAGGCAGGTTCACAGTGCGAAAAAGCCATGAAAAGACTGCTCGACAGGAGCAGTTTGTGGTGAATAAGAGGCGCTTCAATTATCTTGCGAAAGTCTCATGAATAAAAACAAACGCATTATCGGAGCATTATTGTATGTCCCCGCGACAATCATCGTGCGCGATCGCCAACAGTTTGCAGTCCGGACATGTTGGGAGCTGATGTGTCATTTTGATCTGGAGGACTCAGGTACCAGTGCTGGCAAAGCTGATGCCAGTGGGGAAAGCCTTTACGTGCGGCGCTGAAGGAGCGCCCAAATGGCCGCATTTGCAGTGCGCGTCAACCCGCTTGGATTACCGGCAATTGGGAGCGAAGATTTTCTGCTGTGTTTGCAATGATGCCAGATGGCATTGTGCTCCCCAAAGTTGAAAAGGCGCTGATATCGAGACGGCGCTGAGTGCCTTTGAAGCAAAGCGATGCGCCGGCCTCCATTTCGGTGTGGGGGATGATTGAAAGCCCCGCTGGCGCTGATTGAATATTGGCGAAGATTGCTGCAATGGCCGCTTCGGCTGACAAGACGGAAGCGCATGATGCTGGGAAACAAAAATGATGTTGCGCTTTCTGACAGTACGCTTTAGTGCCTGACGGGCAGCCATATTCCGTGATCTGCAATGCCTTGCAGCTTGCCGCGCTTAGGCTGGCTTTGGTGATGGCGTTTACACCGATTCTGAAAGATATGGACGGGTTTTCAGGGGAATGTGAACAGGCGCGGATTTGGCCGTGATGGCAAAAAAGCTATCCATCGGGCCCAGATTGCGGCCTGTATGGCAGCCTTACACGGCTGAGCGGATGTGCTGCGAGGCGAAAGCCATTTGCGCCATGCGTTTGCCGATCCGGCCAATTGCGGCAAAGCCTTCGTTTTTGACTGAAACACAAAATGTGGAAGTTCTGCATCTTCAAAGCTGTCAGCGCGTGCTTGGTGAAAGCAGGCCTTACAGACGCCACTCCATTAAGCAGCACACACTATGAAAAACGGGAAACAATATGAACTCTATCGATATCTACAGGTCCGGATGATTTCGTCATTTTGCAAACGCGTCTCCAAGGCCTTAAGCCGCCGGTTGGGAAACCTGCATGGCAGCCGACACTGACGGCATTAATCCTGAAAGTGGGTTTCCATGATGTGCGGACAGGCGGTCTGAAGAGAGACCGAAGCACTTATTTGACGATATCATTAGAGAAGAATTGTTGTGGACCGCAATCTGCGCATGGACTTCTTGGCGTGCTTTGGCCTACGGGTTTTCTGGTTGGCTTTTTGGGCCAAACAGTTGCAACTGCCAATCCGGCACCATCCAAAGCTGCACCGGTACAAGTATTGTAAAGCCCAGTTGGAACGGATTTCCGGACGTCGTATTGCCAAGTCTGGAGCGCGTAAAGCGCGCGCTTATTCCCGAAATGGATGAAGGATTGGTTGTGGGGATCACCGGCGCGACTATGGCAAAACATCATATCTGTTCGGTACAATTTCATCTGTCTGAACTGAGTTGTTCCGGAGATTTCGCCGACGGTACTCGATCTGGTTGCTGCAGTCGCAGCTATTTATCACTGAATCCCTATATTGCCAATGAAAACGATTGTTGCGAACAATCGGCTGCAGATGCGAAACCTGTTTCTGGGCAAATGGCAAGACGTTGAACAGATTCATGAGCCCGCAGGCCTATGGAATCTGGAGCGTTTATGACGGATATGGACTGCACCTTTGCCCTGATTGGGCTTGGGCCGTTGTCTCACGGGCGCTGATTTCCATTCCGTCCTGTGAGATTGCCCGGGGAATTGCTGGAAAGCAGCGTAGCAATGAACAATTACGGTTTGATGTGCGCATCGCCAGCGCAGCCGAAGCTTGCTGGCTTCCCCACAGCTGGTCTTGAGATCCTTTGCCGAGCAAAATGGACGCGATACCAAACATTCCATTGGGCCGAAGGAACAAAGATGCTGAGACCTTGGTTTTGCATGGAAGATCAAATCGAAGACTTTGCTGGCAACACTGGTTGCGCTTTATGATGCAGAAACGTAGGAATCAGATGTTTGCACTTGAGAAGAATCGAGATGCCATTTGGGCGCCGCTGGGTGACATTCCGGCGGGTTTTGCGAAAAAAGCATTGATCGTTGAAGCCAATCGGCGGCGATGCCGAAACGCTCTTTGCCATGTAACGAAGGGTGAGCTTTTATGCTGGGTTGGAGCGTGCATTTTTGCCGGGCAAAAAGAGGTTTGGTTGCCCTGTTTCGTGAGGTCGGGTTTGAGGTGGAACGCGTTCTCTTCCATAGGCTTTCATTCTGATATAATCACCATGGGTCAAAAAGGTTACTCTTTCGACGTAGCTGCTTAAGTTTTTAAGAACAGGTCACTGATGGCAATATTCAGGTCGAAATTTTCTGGCGGGCTCCTTCCAAAATCTGTCCCGCCGTTTGGCTTTGCTGCAAACAAAGGCGCACTTCATGTTCTGAGACGACAACCCACCCGCTCATCCGCGCATAGGCGCTGTCGACCCTTTCTCCGGCATATTTCAGATTTACGGCCGCTTTTCACGATGGTGATGTCCCATTCGTCCACCGCATCACCGTGTCGGCCGCGTATGTTTTTGCTGTGCCTGGTGGTTTTTGCCGCGCAAAGCGGCCTTACTTCAACTGGTTCAGAGTTTTTTCGCGTGGGTCCTGGTTGGACAAGGTAATCCTGTTTGGTTCACCAATGGCCTTGCCTGATTCCACATGTGGTGGCTTGCGCCATTTTGTCTGGGACATGGGCCATGGTTCGGCGAAGTTGAACGTGAGACAATTGCGAAAGCCACCACTCGCAGGCTCGGTGATCTTGACGAGTTCTTGTCTGGATCATCGGCTATATGTCGATAGGAGCAAATCAGCATCTCAATGCGTACACCTTGAAAAACCATCGCCACCTTGATCAAGCAAGATGGCACATCGCATTCTGGCAACAAAGACTGACAGCCGTTTTGCCCAATGTGCGCGTTGGTTATCGGCTTGTGTTCGTATATCATGTTGTTCTGGCGCTACCCACGCAGAATTTGTTGCAGCGGCAGCGTTCGGCCGTGGAGCCATTTTCCTGATCGCGGCGGTTCTGTTCAGTCAGCCCTGGCACATGCGGTTGTTATCAGGTTGTGATTGAGGGACTATATCACTCAGAGGCATGAAATATTGGGCTCGTACTCGGGAACACATTTTCACGCAGCGATTGCGCTGGTGTCAGTGTTTCCATTCTGAAATTGAGCTTTGGAGGTATAGTCCGTGGTGACTGCTTGCAAATGGTAAGCTATGACGTTACCGAACACACATTCGATGTCGTGTGTTGGCGCTGGGCGGATTCTGGTCTGCGCGCCACCATTGGGAATGCGGAACAGGCTGCGTACAGCCTGTATAACAAAAGTATTCCCACGCGTTCGCATACAGTGCGGCGCAGGGCGGCATTGCCGGCCAGTCTCAGCATATTGGGACCGGATTCCTGGCAGGGCACATGTATGACAGGTCAAGGGTCAGAACGGACTCGGCGATCATGATTTGCCATAGAGTACATTGTGCGTTGAGGCGCCCAAGGCCGTTTATGAGTTTGGAAATTTACGGTGTGCCCTTCTCGCGGACCAAGAAGGCCGAAATTTACCAAACGGCCATTCGGTGGCCACACGACGGAATATGGTGAGGGGCGCCGTGCAGCGCACTTGCGCCCGCAGCAGACCGCACCGGGCCATGCCATCTTGCACACGCTGTTATGGCCAGTCTTTGAAACATGACCGCCGGTTTCTTCATCGAAATCTGGCCAAATTGATCTGATTCATGTCCGACCAGAAGGCCACCGTCCAGGGATTCTTGCGGGGAAGAACTTGGATGATGGCACGATGCATCGCCTTCAAATCCAAAATGGTGTGTTGGCAACGGCGGGTTATGGCCGGGTGCCTATTTCTCTGCCACATCCGCCCATACCTGCACCGGTGATGGCAATGCCATGGTTCCACGGTCGTGACGGGCCCTTCCTTTGCAGGATATGGAGTTGTTCGAGTTCCACCCAACCGGAATTTACGGTGCGGGGGCTGGCCTGAATTACCGAAGGAAGGCGCGGCGGTGAGGGGGCGCTATCTGACCAACTCCGAAGGCGAGCCTTTATGGCACTCGACCTATAAAGGATTTGGCCCTCACGCGATTGCTTAGTGTCCCCGCTGTATGACCATGGAATCCGCGACGGGCCGCGGCGTGGGCAATGACAGGATCACATCCATTTGCATCTAAAGATCATCTGCCGCCGGGAAAAAACTCTGGCAGAGCGTCTGCCGGGTATTCAGAATCAGCACGGATTTTTGGCCGGTGTTGATCTGACCAATGAGGCCGATCGGCTATGCCATACCGTGGCATTATAATTATGGGTGGCATCCCGACCAATGTACTGGGGCGAAGTTGATGACCCTCAAAGACGGCCGAATCCTGACACCAAGTGCCAGGTGGTGGCCGTTGGCGAAGCTGCCTGTGCCTCTGTGCATGGTGCCAATTCGTCTCGGTCTAATTCTCTGATCGATCTGTTGTGTTTGGACGGGCGGCTTCAATCGGCCGGTGAAAATTGTGATCCGAAATCCAGCAATGAGAAAACCTCAACCAGGCATCCGTCGACAGGCTCTGCAGCGGTTTGATAAATTGCGCCAATGCCAATGGCACACCCGCCCACTCGCTGATCTGCGCTTTGAAATATGCAGGAAAGCAATGCAGGATGTTGCTGCGGTGTTCCGCACCGGGGAAAAACCTTGAAAGAATGCTGATAAGCGCGTGTCGGAAATCTGGGATCGCGCGAGACGACATTAGGGACCGCCGGCATGATCTGGAATACGGATCTTGTCGAAACCATTGAGTATGAAAACCTGAATGGCCGAATGCCATCACCAACAGTTTACTCGCCGAAGCGCGAAGAAAGGCCGTGGTGCTCATGCGCGTGAGGACTGCCCGGATCGTGATGATGAGGGAACTGGCGTAAGCATTCATGTCGTTGGGTGTCTGAAGAAGGAAAGTGACACTGGACTCCCCGTCGGTTCATGTGACCCTTGTCTAACGAAATTTACCGTTGGAGAAGATTCCCCCAAAGCCCGCGTTATAAAATTCGTTTTTGCTGAGAGAGCCTTCATCATGTTCAATGACCACTGCCTAAAAAGAGAGTGTATGATGAAGGCAGGGTAAAGCCTGGGGAGAAACCATCTGGCAGCAATTTGCTGCGGAATTTCGCGTCTATCGTTGGAATCCCGATGGGTGACGGAAACCGCAGGTCGATACCATCATGTGGATATGGATGATTGCGGCCGATGTTCTGGATTGCGCTGATGGATCAAGAGCAATATTGATCCACCCTGACGTTCCGGCGGTCTTGCCGCGAGGGCATTTGCGGGTCCCTGCGCCATGAATATTGATTGGCACCAATTACGCTGGCCTGTACCAAGGGCCTGGATGAAATTGAGGGGATGTGAAAATCTATCCCCTGCGCATCTGCCGGTGGTCAAGGATCTGGTGCCGGATCTGAAAATTCTAGTGCGCCATTGCATCGGTCGATTGAGCGTGGCTCGAAAAACGACGACGGCCAAGCCCGGAAACCGGAGTGGAAAGCAGAGCGAAGCTGACGTGAAAACTGGATGGGCGTATAGGTATTTTGTGCGCCTTGTTGCTCAACCTCTTGCCCAAAGTAATTGGTGGAGATGTGATCGCGATTATCTCGGCGTGCTTGCAGTTCTGTGACTGCCATATCCCTATCGCTCGGCTGATTGACAAGCGGGCATGAGGCAACTGGTTGAAACGGCGTTGATGATCGGAAGATTCGATTCCGGCTGTATCCGCGTCACACCATCATTGAAATTTGCGCAAGTCCATGTTGCGAAGGGTCTAACGCGGCCCAAGGCCATTCGACATAAAGAATTGGTTGAACGATTCTCGCGTCTAAAGGGTAGGTCCTGCCATGTTGGGCTGCTGCTCCGGTTCCCATTGTCTCCCAGGACAAATGCCCTGATTCTGGAGCTGGCTGCTGGTGTAGTCACTCGTGGGCTTCATCTGGGATTTGCAGAAGCCCTGTGGTTTTTCATTCATGGTGGATGTGCTGATCAGCCTTGCTGTCATGCGCCTTCGGCGTTGCTTGAAGGCCATGGTCCCAGCCTTTACCGCTGCTGATTGCCACAATGTTGGGCGCATTGATTCTTTATAAAATTATCGCCAGGGGAACCCGGAATTTGTCCGGTCCTCATCCTGACAGTTCCTTGGTATCACCGAGGAATGTTTGCACTATGCGTCCACTGATATGCAGCGGAGCCGGATGGGGCGCGGCTGTTGACTTGCGGTTTTACCGGCGTTCCGTTCAAAATCTTTCCCGAACACCTTTGAAACTGGCATTGCCCAGTGCTGGCGGTTTCTGGAACGGCAAACCAGTTGCCCGCTTTTTCAAGAATTTGGTGGTGCTGGCCCTGTCCGGCCTGTTGGCAGTTTTTGTATACCCGGCTCCGCCGCGTGGTTGATGCGTTTATGGCTGTTCCTCTGGGTGTTTTCTACGCAGGTTTGGCTATGTGTTCTGAGGACATTGTTTAGAGACCGCTGTATGGGCAAAGCAACATCTAATCCAAATTGGTCTTGACCAAGGATTGCAACGCACACGGGCTGCTCTTCGAACATGCCGTGGCATTCGTACTTTGCGCAGATATGACGTCTTTAAACTCACTCCCAATTTGGTTGGAATTCTATTTCCAGGGAGCTGGAGACACCAAAACATGTTGCCCGGTCCTGACCCACAGTGTTTTAACCCAGCCGAACTCTCCGATTGAGAACTTTAAGTCTGACGACTTTGCCGCCAGCCTCGGCAACGCGTGATTCTTCCACCGGCGCAGTCTTCTGCGGAAAAATACACAACAGTGCCGCCTACTCAGGCGAGCATGAGTTTTGACTTTGTCAAAGCGGCCGGCTGCGCAATATGAATTCATCTGTGTCAGGCAGAAGAAAAACCTGCATTCATTTGTGATTGACCTGTGGATCGGTTTCATTTCTTCCAGTTTTGTGCCCCAATACAGCTTCGTAAAAGGCAAAAACTATGCCCCGTTTCAGGTCGCTTTAACATAGATGTCGAACCATCCAACTGCGTTCCATTTTTGTCATATTCCAACTCCTGTTTATTATCGATTATGACAATCAGATAGCAAGTCGAAGTTGGTCTGAGTATATATCAGACATTCAAATTTTCGAGAATATTTCCCCGGTGTGTATGCCTGTGGCTTGCGAAAGGAAGTGTATGAAATGCGGACTGGTCGCGTAGGAAGATGCATCATTGCCGTTCAGAGTTTGTGGAGGCGCAGCAACTTTAAGAAAGTTCATGCGAAGCAAAACCCGGTGGGTTCGTTTGAAGCGTTCGTTGGACGTTTGGCGTGTCGACAGTTCTGAAAAAACAGCTGCCATGTCTGAAAAAACTGTTAATGAAATCTCGTCGAGATTTTGAAAATATCTTTCAGTGGGACAGGGTTCGCTACGACCAGCTTACTCCTCAATTCAGGCTTTCTACGAACCCTGACAACACGGCTGCTGCTGGTCAATGAAAGGTCTTGTTTTGGAGAGGGCTCATGATTGATCTCGGATCAGCGGCAGGTCGCCTGAATAGCAGGCATCCCAACATGCCCGTTAAGCAAACCTCAATCACGGCCACCTTGCCAGACGGCCAGGCAAAAAACGAAGTTCCCCAACAAGTTGAAACGCCGTTTGCCCCCCAAGTTTGACAGCTACCTCGGACGCGCCGCCGTTAGTTTGGAAAAACCTCCCCAGCGGATTTTTGGAATTTCCAAATTGGTTCAAACCACGATTGTAGGCGCATGCGAATCCGGCCAATGCATGAAAAATCGATAATCATCGACAGCGTTGCCGGTCCGTCTTTTGAAGTTTCTTAAAAAAAAAACCGATTGTACGATCCCCACGGCAAAAAAATGACCTGGGTGTTTCTGCCCTCGGCCAAACTGCAACTGATTGTACCCGTTTTTTCTCTTTTTGCGTTTCCCCTTTTGGGGGTTTCATTTTTTAAACATCGTCTTTTGCCGGGTTTTTTTAAAAAATCCTCTTCTTTTTTAGGG
>Ga0163217_1094606_pt1 | contig 10340 bp, 11 predicted proteins | sample SynspAceP_FD_185933 | JGI IMG/M metagenome (GOLD analysis project Ga0163217, IMG submission 185933) | Saline lake microbial communities from Ace Lake in Antarctica - Synechococcus sp. Ace-P (PacBio error correction) | ecosystem: Environmental > Aquatic > Non-marine Saline and Alkaline > Saline ... | reverse complement strand
CCCGCGGCGTTCCGGTTTGCACCGGTGCGGGGTTCTCTTGATGATCGCCTGGTCGAGCTTTCGGATCGGGCCGATGGAATCAGCGGGAATCGGTCTGAGGTCGCCTGTATGCTCGGCTTGTTCCCTCGATTCGTACCACCCATGGCCGCACCCTTGGAGAGCAAGCAACAGAATTCGTTCGAAGAGCTTCAAGGGACTCCCTCAACGGGACCGAAATGGCGCTGGTCCTTGTATACAAGGGTCTGGTCCATTTCAAGGAAATGACCTGATCTGCGGGAATCGTCTTGCAGGCCAGCAATTGGCGTCTGCAAGGTGACCAAAAAAACACCTTGATGCGTCCTGCCATTGATGGCGACAGAACCTTGGTCGGAACCTCGATTCCCTGCTCACCGGCACCATGCCTTGCGTCCTGATCAAGGGCGATGTACGGCAGTGCCCGTCAAGGCCCATTCAGTCCTTCCAGAGGCACGGAAGAGTCGGAAACTGAAAGGAGGCTACTTCGAGGCCCACTCCGTGTCCAGGCCGACATCAAGGCCATCGGGAGCCCCCTGTCCAAGGGGACGTGCTCATGGCCCAGATCGCCGGTGCGATCATGGCCGTGACACCCAACTGGCCGTGGGCATCAACGAGTTCCCTCCGGTTCTCGGCGCCGGGCACTCAAGCAGCACGCCGAAAGTCGACGCAGCCTGAGGCCGATCCCTTTTTTCCCGATTTCTCCCATCCCGACCTGTTGCCTGCTTCTCAACTAATTTGACACCAACACCGCACGATTTCTCGATCACTGAAAAAACCCTTTCCCTTGCTTGAGCTTCGAGCTCGTCAAGCAGATCGAAGAGGCTTTCGCGTTTCCGCCGCCGCTTCCGCCCGCGCCGTGATGGATGGCCGCTCCGGCGCTTGCGCTGAGGCGGTGGAAGAGGCAGGACCGAATTTCGACGCCATTCCTCGGACAGGCATTCGGATGCTGCCGCGAAGATCAAAGTCCTCAAGCGCGTCCGCGAAGTCACCGGCCTCGGTTGGGCGAAGCAAGGCCCTTGTGGAAGCCGCTCCCAAGGCCATCAGGAAGGCGTTCCAAAGAGGAAGCGCACGTTAAGAAGACCGTTGAAGAGGTTGGCGGCAGGTTCCCGTCAAGTGATCTCGCTTCGCTGATTTTCTCAGTTCTTGCGAGCGGCCGGCCCTCGCCCTGCCGGGCCCTGGTGCCGGCTTTTTCATGGCCGCCGTTATCGTGGCCAGACCAAAAAAAACCCCACCCGAAGGCAGGGCTTTAGAGGTGGAACGTATATTGGAGTCTGTCCTGGTTTCGACCCCAACAGTGGGGTCCGCACCCCTCAACACGAGTTAAAGTAAGCCCTGCTCAGGGCTGGCCAGGGCAGAGGGTCGCTACTTTGAACTGTGCCCAGCAGCAGCGGTACGTTTCTGGCACTACTTGGTGGACTGGCACTATTCGACCGAAAAAGGAATTTCACCGCAGGGCGTCGGGATCGTTCCGAGGTCATCAGTAGGACCGGGTCGGACGGGCGATCAGCTGCTGCCAGACCTGGTCGCTGGGCGCGAACGGCGGCGATCGCTGGCCATGGGCGTGCGGGATTGGTGAGTACAGGATGGCTGAGGGTCTGCTCGCGGAAGCACACGGCGACCCGAGCTGCCAAGTGGTCCAGCTGTGATCGGCACGAGCCATCGCGTTTCAAGCCGAGTTGGCCTTGCCCATGCCACCAACGATCGTTTCGGTCTCCACGCGGGCTCATCGCCTGCAGCTTGCAGCTCCTCGCCCACCTGCCTGAGCCGCAGCCGGAACGAGCGCCCAGTCCCTGGTTGGCCGTGCGCCAGGGGGTAGCCGTTTGCTGTCGATGTAGCGGCTACAGATTCCGTGTTGAAGTCGAAACGGTTTAGCGGCCGCGTCATCAAGCCGTTTCCGGACGGGTTCCCAGCGAGCGGCTGGCTCTTGAGCTGCTTCGAGCAACCGCAGGGACCAGTCGGACCTGCCCACGGCCTGGCGGGCACGCAACCTGGAAGCGTCCGGGCCGGCGTCCGAACAAGCCAACGGCATTGCGCCTGCGGCAACGAAGCCCTGCAGGACCGCGGCGCGAGGCCACAAGCGGCCAAGGCAGGTAAGTTCGCTTCATGGTGGCGACGACAAGCCGTAACAGGCTTCCAAATGATGGACCTTGATTTGTGCCGAATCGCCGTGGCTGACTGATTCAACCACGGGTGGTGCCGCGCGCCACCGATGGCGCATGCAGTGGCAACCCCGGACCGGTGGCTGGGGGCATTGCTGCCGCTTTGAAGATGGCTCGGTGCTGGAGCTGCGGTGGCGCGGCGCAGCCACACCACCAAACAACCGCATGGAACTGCGCTGCCGCGCTGGCCTTCGTCGCTGCTCGAAGAGCTCAAGCAGCTTCCCCTGCATTCCCGATTCTGCAAGCCTGCGCACCGACAGCCGCTACCTGATCGTATGGACTGGGGCAAGTGGAGGCGGGCTGCGAAAACGCAAGGGTGGCGCACGGCTTCTGGCGCTCCGGTGCTGAACAAGGACTCTGGGAAGCCCTCGATCGGTGCCGCCTGCCGGCCGTGCCCTTATGCGTCCACGTGCGCGGCCACAGCGGCTATCCCGACCAACGACCGCTGCACGCCATTAGCCGTGGGCCTTCTCCAAGGGCGGGACCCCAGGCTGGCGACCGGCCCTGGGCATGCAACACCAAAGCCGCTGCCAGTTCCGGTTGATCCCAGCCCCAGCGGCCCTCGCTCAGCTGGCTGAGCCGTTTGGGGCTGGCGGATCGCCTGGCGCGGTCGGGCTATGCCTGCGCCTGCCCGAGCTGGCCCAGCTGGTGAGCTGCCCCTCTACCAGGCTTGAGGAGAAGGGAGGCAGGCCTGGACCTGGCGCGGTTGGCATGAAGCCCGCCGGTGAGGATCGCTGGCGGCTGAGCGTCTCTGATGGCCACACCCCCACCAGCAAAAACACACCCCGAAGTACTGGATCGCTCTACAAGCGCTGTGGTGGACACCCTGCTGGAGGCAGGACGAGGCGCCGATGCGGCAGCTCAGCCGCCTTCACCCTGACGGCCCTGCGCAATGGCCTCGCGGCGGCGCCAACTGGCCGCTTGTTGTCCGGCAGCTGGCCTGGGCTCGGGGCGGGAGGTTGCAACCGGCGCGACGTGCAGCCTGGAGCCAGACCCTGTTCGGTTGCGCTTTGCCAACCCCGGTGGGGCTGGACGGCCGGCCTTCGCAAGAGAACGCCGTGGCCGCCGGCGTCTGGGCATCTTATTTCGGGCTTTCGGCTTTGCCCGAGCTGGGCACCGCGTACTGGCATGCCAACGGGAAAACCCGAGACACGCCTGTTCGGCTGGACGGCGGAGCGGCGCCGCCTTTAAACCGGATTGGGCTTCAACACGACGGGCGCCGAAGCGGGGAAGCGGCACCCTGGAGCGTCAGGACTGGAAGCGCCGGGGCAGCGGGCCGGCTGGTGCATGGCGGCTGAAAACCTCGGCAAGTCGAAGTCTCACCTCCCTGGAGCTGGTGCCCGATGACTCGCCCTCCTCGCTGGAGTGCTCTCGCCCCTGGCCGACTACCGCCCAGTTGATCAAACGTGAGCTCGCCGAACACACCGGGCCTGGCGCGAACTGCAAAATGGCACTCAGCTGCGCCGGCCTGCGTTCGAACGGCTGCGCCGGTTTGCCGGCTGGTCGCCGCTTTGCTGGTGAAAGATCGCCCCGACCTGAGAGACGCCGCGTCACACCATTCGCCCGCCTGCCGGCCTTTACCAGGAAGGCCTTGGCGGGCGTGATTCCCGCAGTGAACCACCAGCTCGACAGGCTCGGCCTGGAGAACCGCCCGACTGACCCAGACGGGTCGCACGCCTGGGCGAGGGGAAGCCGGGATGGACTGAGCGGCGCGCCCTTTGCGGGCCAGGGCCCAGGAGTGCTGCGCCGACTGCGGAGCCACGCGGGCCCCGCCCTGCCGCTGTTCGGCGTGTGGGCGGGATTGCATTCGCCCCCAGCGCGGCCTGGGAGCGGATCAAGGCGGCTCTCTTGATTCAGCTCTACACCGGTGGGATCTATGAGGGTCCGGCCTGTACCGGCGATCCTTGGAAAGGCCTGCAACGCAGCTCGATCAGACCGGGGCTGCCGGCAGATCAAGCGACAGCGGTGGGCGTGGGCTGCCCGGGGGGTTAGCGGTAGCGCACCACACGGTGCATGCAACAACAGGCAATGCCGATAAGCTGCCGCCCAGACTGGGATAGCGAGCTGCCGTTGGTTCTCAACTGGCTTTGCGGACGCTTCGGGCCGCTGACGGCACGGATCTTCCCCAGGGCGGTGCTGCTTGTCTTGAGGGATGACTGCCTGACCCTGCTGGCGTTGCCGGCGGGCCAGGTTCAGCCGGCAAGGCCAGCCTGTTGCATCGGGTTGCCACTGCCGCGGGCGCTTGCCAGGACGGACGCTCCGCTTCCAGGCAGCGGCCCTCTGGGCGACCTGATCGTTGATCTGATGCATCGAACTCGGCCTGACGGGGGCCGAGGTGATCGCCAGCTTGCCCCGAGGCAGCCTGCAGCCTGCGCGTTGGTTTGCAGTGGCCTTCGAGGAAGTGGCCGAGGAACCCGGGAGGCCCTGACGCCAGATCGACCCCGAATCTCCGTCTGGCCTTGCACTCGCCCAAGTCTATCTTCTGCCTCACTCCTTGCGGGCCGACCCGAGCCCTTCCCCTCGCTCGCTTGCTCGTGACGCGGCTCCCGGGCGGTTGGTGCGGGATATGGGTCGAGGTGTTTGCGTCGGCCGCTCTCGATTCGAAAGGCTCCGAACCGCCCAGGTCGTGAGTCTTGCGGGGCGATTGCCGCCGGCTTGCTGGCTTGAGGCGCCTGCCAAACGATCACCGCCCTGATCGAGTGCCAGGCCGGATGGTGCCGAGCTGACCCTGATCCGCCAGAGGCATACGGGGAGTTCAGTCGTCACCTGCGCCGACCTCGGGCCCTGGATCAGGGCGTTGCGCCAGTGCCCTGAATATCTGGCGGCCAGCGAGAGATCCAGCAGATGCGCTCGGGCGGTGCTGTTGTTTCGGCTCCAGCCGGCGCTTGGTGGGCGTCGCGAGGCCCTGGGGCGAGAGGAGGCCTGGGCGTGGAGAATCCTCGTCCGCTGCAGCGGGGCTGGTTGGACCATGGAGGAAGAACGCGGCGGATCGCCGCCCCAGCGAAACGCGACGGCCCGGGCCTGCTCAGGCTCAGGTGGCCTGGCCCAGGTCGGAGCGGGGCGCCATGACCCGCCGCTTCCCGCAGGTGTCGATCTGTTCAGGGAGCGGCGAATCGAGCTGGGTCTGCCGGCCTGACCCCAGCCGGGCTGATCGCGCGAACTGCTGTGGATCGGGCGCCGGCCGTGGCTGTGGCCTGGTGTCGCCTGCCTTGGCACTGGCCTTGCTGCTGCGCTGGCAACAGCCAACGCGGTGAAAGCAAACGGGATTTGGCGGACAGCTGCAAGCCGGTGCGGGGCGAAGTGGAGCAACTGGAGCAACAGCTCATCGCCGAGAAGGCAGGCAATCGACGCCCCGGCAAGGCCATGCGGAGCTGGCAGGGGCGGCTGGTGACCTTGCGCTCCGGGCACCGCCCTTGATAGACCGACCTGGCGAGCGCAGCTCACGGCGTGCAGCTCACTGCGTCAAGCTTTGAACAACGACGACCTGGAGATCAAGGGGCGGCAGCAAGCGATCCCGGCGCCTTCGAGCTGCTCAACGGCCCTCGTGTTCGCCTCAAGGCCTTCTCCCCTGCTCGTCCAGCCAGTGTTGCGGCTGAAACCGCGGCCGCGCGGACGCAGAAGGAGGCGAGGGGGGCCAGCCGCAACGGCGCCAGCCACGTCGATTCGAGCTCACCGCCACGTTTCGGCCGCCCCGCAGCGGCCCGCCCAGCCTCAGGCTGCTTTCAGGACTGGGGGCGGATGGCATGGCCCAGCGCCTGCAGGTGCTGCAACAGCAGGGGCTGCTGACCATGACCAATCTTCAGGAGGGAGCCAAGCCACCTTTCGGGCTGCGGGGCGCACGCCCCTGCTGCTGGGCTGCGATCAGCGCCGGCGCTACTGCTCTCGCCGTGGTGGTGGTCGTGCGGTGTGGGCAGCCCTGGAGCAGTCGCGAGGGCCAAACCAAGCTCCATGCGGTTGCGGGCCATGGAGCAGCGCCTGCCCCATGCTGATTCACGTGAGCAGCGGCTTGCCGTCAGGGCTTGAGGCGCAGAGAGACAAGGGGTCAGCGGCAGATCTGCTGCAGCTGATTGCCTGCAGCGGCGAAACTCAGCACCTTCCTCGCCCAGCTCAGTCGACGAGGCCGGCGCGGCGGGGCGTCGACTCGACCTGATTCGAACCCACCCCACATCAGGGGGCAAGGCACGGCCAGAGACAGTGCCGCCCACCCCCAGCCGAGGGGGAAGCCGCCCCCGCCCGCGAGGGGATCCCCTGGAGCCCAGGGCTCAGCAAGAGCCTCAACACTGTGAGTGGCGCGGGGGCGCTTCCCAAACCTTGCTTGGGCTTCATTGCGCCGGCTGACGGCTGGGATTGCTGGTGGTGGCAGAGCAATCTCAACCTTCAGCGCGCCCCGACCCTAAAGCCGGGGGCCCCAGCCCGCTCACCGAGCTGAAATTGACTCTGTCGCTGTACGGCAAGACGACGGAAGCCCCACGACCAACAGCGCAGCGGCTGATCCAACCCCAACAGGGAAAACTGATCACGATCGGACGCCTGAAAGCGCCGACAAAAAACATGCTGAAAACAGATTGCTGAATAGATGGTGAAGCGACGGAAGGACGCCATTGGCAATTCGCCTTGCTCGCCCATAGTCTCTTCCCATCGCTTTGGATGTTCCTTCCGGTGATTCAGAACCATCCGGCTGGATTAGCCTGGCGGCGGACGTGGGGATTAGTGGGATTGGTGATCCGGTTCAGGCCGTTGCCAGCGTCGGGCCGCTGGAGCCAAGGTTCGCCGCCATGCCGGACGCGTTGAGGTGGTGATCCGAGGGCACTGGCCCGGCCCCAGCTGCAGCAGTACAACAACAGTTTGGGCGGGAGGCAGCTTGATCCTGCCCAATCCACCCAGCCTGCGCCGAGGTCCACAACGGCTTTGCCCTGCCGGAGGCGGGCTTCGAGACAATCAGCGGGAGGGAGAGCGGCGACGCTTTCGTCTATCAGTAACGCCCCCCGGTGAAGCCGGGGCGGCGCCGCGGCCAGTGGTGAAGCGCCGTGGCCGCACTTGATCCTCAAGCTTTGCCGCGCTCCCCAGGCCTTCCCCCCAGGACCGGCCGCTCGATCTCAACACCCCGGGGCCCGTTGTTCCCAGAGCGCCTTTTCGTGGCCCCCGCTGCAGCCCAGGGCCGTTCGCTCCACCCTGTGGGCGACATGGCCGTGGGAAGCCTGCTGTGCGCAATCCCAGTTTCCGTGAATGGCAGGGTCCAGACGTCACGATGACGCTGCGCAACGCCCCGGCCAGAGACGCCCTGATGGCAGTGGGCCCAGCTGGGGGATTGGCTTCGTCTATGTGGTATGACACCGCCTCCAATCCCGGTTCTGGTCTCCGGGGTCGCCCCCAATCCGATCCACCGCCCAGAGGTGTCTCCATCGCTTCGAAACGGAAGGGCTATGCAGGCCGTTCATTCGGTCCTTCTCGCCGCTGGCCTACAGGGCAAAGTTTAGAGGAAATCTGATCCTGGCCGGACCGAATGTTGCTGGCAAACCTTTGTGCTCCAGCTCTCGAACATCTACCGCTTGCACAGGTGTCAGCCACTCAGCGGCTGACTACTCGCCAGCTCGGTGCCACGAGGTCAACAAGACCTTCACCACCACCTCCACCTGCCGCGAAGTGGCCTCCACCGGCACACCGTCCACACAACACAGCGGCGTCACGGGACGGCATCACCGCCACCACCACCCAGATCCAACTCGTTCCGGAGCCGGCCAGCGGCCCCTTGCTCGCGCCTGATTCGGCAACCACGACTCCCCTTGGGCCCGATCACCCTGGGGGCGATCATCCCTGGTGTGATCGCCGAGACCTATCTCACGCAGTTTGGATCTCGCCAGCGGCAGGTTGGCCCTGGCGGTGCCCGGCTCTTGATTGCATCTCGAGAACGACACGACGATCTCCAACAGCTTTGCCTTCCGCTACGGGCAATAACCTTCATCGTCAACGACAACGGCCAGCTGCTCGGCGGCGTTCGGTTCGATTTCCTTGCCACCCACAGTTGGATTCATTTCCTTGGCCGCGCCAACCGAGAATCCGGCCGCAAGTGCGCGCAGATAACTTTTCGACTTCTGTCAGGCCCAGATGTCGTTTCGCACACGACCTTGCTTGGCCAGCCCCACCCTGATCCTGCAGGAGAACCCCTCGATCCTTCCGCAGATCCCTCAGTAGCGGTGGAGGCCGGTGGTAGGTTGGGAGGTACTTCTCAGAACCTCTCCGCGGACTGGATGCCTACAACGGTCGATTCACCGATATTGACGCGGCAGGGCGAACGAAGCGCGTTTGCGGATCGCACATGTGATCCACCAGGTCCGGATCACTGAAACTCAGAAGGCACGGCACCCAGTGTGAGCTTGAGCTCTCCACAGCCGGGCTGATTCTCGGTTTGCTCGCGTTGAGAAGGATCGTGAACAACGGTTTCGTCACCTTCTCCCTGTCCCCGTCCGATATTCAGCCGTCACCGATTTTTTTTTTAATACCAGGTCCCTGGCCACCCGCCTGTACACCGCAGATCAGCTCCTGAGTGTGCGGCGGCTGGATACGGCGCCCTGCGGCTGTGCGCGAAGGACGGGACCCTGATTCTCACCGGCGTGATCTCCGACTTTACTGACGTCGCTTGAAGTATCGAAGTGCCGATTCTTGGCGAAGCCTACCGCTAGTGAACAGGCCAGTTCTTCCGGGCTCGAAACAACCAGCGCCAAAAACGGGAGCTGAGTGATCATGGTACCCCGCCGAATCATCCGCGATGACGAGGGCGGAACCTTCGGTATGGCATTCGGCCCACGAGCGAGGATGCGCGCCTGTTTCATGGCGCAGCATCCCCAGTAGCGCCTGGTTCAGGAACGTCGAGCTTCAGTGGTTCAGCTTGATCGAACGGCAGCGGCGACGAACGCCTTGAATCACCAGGGGGGCCCAGGAATTGCAGGGAGGTCCCGCCGTTGCGCCCAGCAACTGGGGGCCAGTCGATTGCCGCCTGCAACCGGCTTGGGTGTGTTTTCAGCAGCTTGAGCGCCGCCTGCTTGCAAACTGCGCGCTGGTTTCGGCTGGCCCTGCTGGTCGTTAAAGGGCCGCGGCGGACGCGTGAAGTGGTCGGCTGCTGCCCCGTGTTGCCTTGCTCACTGCGGCTGGATGCCCGGGCCACCCAGCTGATCGCCGCTTCGCGGTGGCGCCCGATCGCGGGCGCTTCGAACAACTGCTCCGGGACCTGGGGAAACTGCCCGCTGGGCGGCGTCCACCCAGCGTTGGCACATCGGCGTAGCTTGCTTGGGGGAATGAGCCCTTTGGCGCCCTGCCAGTGGCTGCTGGGAGGGCCTCAGGGATCGGAAGCGGGCACGTAGAGGTCGGCGTCGCGCAGGTCGCGCCAGCAGGCGGGCGCCGCGCAGAATCGGCGCCAACGCAGGGAAGCGCCCGCAGGGCTGGGTGAAACTCAAGATCAGCACCGACTGAGCCGGGCGCCATCCAGGCGGGCGCGCTGGATTGGGCGCGCTGCAAACTGGGCGCCGCTCAAGTCGGCCTGCCCGCAGGTCGGGGCCTGGACCAGATTCGGCATCGGCCAAGGGGCGGTTGGCACACTGCTTGCTGTCCAAAGCAGACGGATTCAGGACATTCGCCATCGGCCGCCCCGTGCGACCGTTGCCAGCACGCAGCGGCAGGCCAGCAGGCCGCGTGCGCAAACCAGGGCCACACGGCAAGGCGGAATCACGGCGGCCGTGGAACGGCGTTCAATAGTAGGCTGTCTACAGGCTTTTTGACGCCTTTGGCGCCGCGCCAAGCCGCCGCCTGGGACACAGCTTTGCCGCATGGCCTGGTCGTCCCACTGTTTGGACACGTTTCAGGCAGGAGGGGACGTAACGGTGAGGATCCGGTCCACAACGGGGGGAGCCAGAGGCCCGCCACGGCGGCAAATGCTGGTCGGCCAGCGGCCCGGCCGGCTGGGAGCTTTGGGGCCGCCCGAAGCAGTTGGCTCGATTTGCCAGGCGGCCTTCCGTTGGTTTTGCCTTCGGGCCGCCGGGGGCACCCGGGTGCGCGGGCGGGGGCTGCTGCGCAAGCGCTGGGGGGGGCCGTGGTGAAAGGGCAGGGGCCCGGGGGGCCTTCGGCCCCCCTTTTTTTGGGGGCCGGCCAAAATTCTCTTTTCCTTTTCCCTTT
>Ga0163217_1086055_pt1 | contig 10340 bp, 11 predicted proteins | sample SynspAceP_FD_185933 | JGI IMG/M metagenome (GOLD analysis project Ga0163217, IMG submission 185933) | Saline lake microbial communities from Ace Lake in Antarctica - Synechococcus sp. Ace-P (PacBio error correction) | ecosystem: Environmental > Aquatic > Non-marine Saline and Alkaline > Saline ... | reverse complement strand
TTCGTCTTTGGATACTGTCTTTAACAGCACTGCCGCAGGCTCGACAGCTCTTGGCTTCTGTTCCAGGCCCGACAGTGATGGCGCGGACTTTCTTTTTGATGACGGTTGATCTTCTGAGCGCAGCGTGCTTTCAGGGCGTCAGTCAATTTCAGTCTGTTACAGCAGCTGCACCAGCGCCGTCTGCCGGGCCAGCCGATCATCACTGCGCTGCGCCAGGGCGGTGATGCCATACTCGTCTTTGGATGGTTTTTCAGTTATTAGTTGCTTCGAGAGGGTCAGACCCACGATGCTCTTTCAGCCATTTTTTTCAGCATCAGCGATTTTGTTCAATTCCATTTGACTAGATGTGTTTCCCGCGTGCATTCCAACGCAACGTCCGGTCGGGATTGCTTGTTACGCGGGCTTCCGCCTGTTTCCTCCGATGTAGAGAGGGTCGCGATGTCGAAGCAGTGTGCGCAATGGGCCCAGCGATGTTCGAAGCAGGTGGCCAATGGCAAGAATGTACGCGATCTGAGCGATAGCTTCTTCACCGCGGACGGCGTGCGCAACGGCCTTCACATCTGGTGTCAAGAAGTCCAAACGGCCCATTGCGCCACCAAGATCTGGTATTTTGTATTATGCCTTGGCATACGCTCGCGACCTTGGCGCTGCAAACAGGGTCCTCGGTAATAGGCCGAAACAGTGCATCCCTTGTAGCAGGTCACCGATCTGAGCGTTCGGTTTGTCGGTGGGGAATGTGCGATCTTGGCGGCCTGGTTTCTATAGGCAACGCACCGTTACGGAAAGCCCCGCGTCACGAAGGCGTGTTTCACGATAATGGAAGGTCCTTGCATTTCGCAATGGTGGGACGCGTTAGTGTGAGACACACAACGCCAGAGCTTCAAAGATTGCGAGTTCTTCTGACACTTCTCTTTTTGGCTCTATCCGCTTTTACTCAAGTTTTTGAGGTTTCCCCCCGGCTCTTTAATAGGGGGTTGCCCTCCGTCGGTTTCCTAATTGTTACTGGTCCGTGCCAGTGCCTCCGAGGTCGAAAACTGTCGAATATCATTGCCGTTTCCTCTAGGCAGGAATTTAAGCAACCTTGCGTCAACCACCGTTCGGACAGGACGAGGCCACACGAGGTGGCCCATTTAATCTTGGGGGCAAGCCGCTCGGAATTCTTTACTCCAGCACCCATCGCAGAGTTGATCTCGTTTTATCGAACGCTGGGGCCATGGAAAGGGCTCAACGAGACCTTGCTGCATGTATGACCTTTGGAGCGAAGGCTATGGACCTTTTTCGCAACAGCGTCCACAAGAGGCGCGACGCTTCTCGACCAGTTGGCCTCATTGACGAAATATGCGCGCTTGCCGGATCCTGCATGCAAACTTACGCCAGGCTTTTGGCACTGAACCGCTTTGCGTGCAGTTTACAACCGCGCGGCAAGTGACTCCATGGTACGGTCCGAATCTTCTAGGGTTCAGGCTAAGGTTACGTGTTGCGAGGATCTACCAGACGCCCAAGTAGGCATCATGTTTAGTGCATGTGGCGATTGCGCGATGCAAAATTCAATTGGTGCCGCCTTGAAGGCCTGCATGATCTCTGCGCCGACGGATGTCTGCGCCGGCAGCGTTGCCTCTCGGGGCTTTCGGCGCGGTGCACAAGCCACACGACCGTCTTACCGGTGCGTTTGGGCAGGTTGGTGGACCGGCCGAGAACCATGCTGGGTTCTCGCGTGACGTGGATCACACAGTCATCGAAATCTCAACGGTCTCGTCGAAATTCGCTTTCGCGTTGCCCTTCACAGCGCCACGATTCTTCCGGACGTTTTCTGCTGCAAAAGCATGCGGGCGCAGTTGCGCGGTTTCCAAGCTTTGCATTACTTTCAACTCGATGCCATGAGGCGGCAGAAGCCCAGGATTAATCTTCATCTGCGCCTAGCTTTCAATATCGTGGCGACAGGATCTTCATTTTCGTCCGCCAACTCGACGAACTGCGCAGTGTTGACGTGGGCAACAACTTCACGCGACGGCGTATTTTCGGCGCGGATTCAGCTTGGCGGCCTTCTTTCAGGTAGTAAGAGCAGGGGCGTCTTTGATGTTCAATCGGAGGGATTGCTGATAGTAGGTGATCACGCATTCTCCTTAAGGTCCGCTGTCTTCGCGTTGACGCTTCTACAGAAATTCATGATGTGCATTGCCGCGTGGACCAGCGCGGGCCAGGCGGGGGGACGGGTTGGCTTTGCCTTGCGGGCACTGGCGTTACCCTTTCATGGCTGCAAACGAGTTTCTTGGCCATGTGCCTCCTTCTTGTCCATATAACCCGGGACGCGTCCCGAAATTCTTACGTCTCGTCGGTGCAGGCTTTAGACGCCGGCGCCGTGCCGCGCACCACGCCCCTCCCAGACAGGATCACGAGGTCTGGTTGGTGATGCGTGGATTGCCAGCTCGACCGGAGGTATAGGCACCCGCCAAATATGCTTCACGTCACTTTTGCACTGCTTTGCGTGCTCATCAACTTCCTCCGGGGGACACCTGCGAGAAGCCCGAGGGTCGTTCTGTCACGTTCACATCCTCGACCGAACCTCGAACGAGATCGGCTGCGCGGTGCTTCCTGGCCTTCCTCAACGCGGTTTGCAGGATCGAGCTTGACTTCGGAGAATGCGCTCGGCATCGGGCGACTTGTGGCCCAGGAAAACCAGTGCACGCGGGTTTTTGATCGAGTTGATACAGCAGGTTGGTAGCCCCCGAGTCAGTCATCTCTATGCGCACAAGCACATTAGCGGGCATAAAAGGCGGACCGCTCGGGGTACTTTTTTGCACGACGGATTTCACAGGCCACATCTTTCAGTGGGCACGATACCTCTTCCGATCTCTCTTCAAGAGATTTTCTATCGACCGAGTGCAGCGGATCTGTTCGGCGATCTTCTTCTCGAAAGTTCGACAGGACGCTGACGAGTCCACCGTTTCGCCGAAGTGCTTGCCCGTTATCCTGCTCTTCTTGGCGTCTCATAACCTCAACGGCCCGCGATATTTCATTACTCTTAACTCTAAAACCCCAAACACAACGCGTGCGACTCGAATGTCGGGCACAGCGGTATCGTCAGAGTAGAGGGCTCGTGCCTTAGCGCCCAAGCCGCTTTTGTTCAAGCCCACAGGCCGCAAATACAGCGCTAGAACGGCAGACAAGCACCAAACTGCAGGCCCTGACGGATCGTCCAGTCCACGAGGCAAAAGAGATCGCGGCGCCAGGGCCATGGCAAAGACATCAAGGTGTTCGTGAATCAATTCGCGGGTGGGTGGGCCAGACGACACTCTAACGCGACCTCCGAGCGGATCCTGTTGCAGGAATGTTAGGGAGTTGGTCGGTGGCCATGCGAGATCGTTGCTATCGATATACGGAGTGGTTGAGGGGCCAGATACTACAGCGAACGGCAGGGCGATTCAAGACGCAGGCTTACGCCGTCTTGCGCAGGTTGGGGGCCAAAAGCCGGCTTCTCTGCGTCTTCAATAAAGCGTGAAACAGGTTGCTCGACGCGCTCCGCGGTCACTGTGCAAATCCCGTGGGTGATAGGAGTTTATCGACGGCTTTATCGAGAGCCATGGCGCGCGAGCCGCAGGTCCGGGGGCTATGGCTGTCGGGGGCATAAAGATCTCGGCAAGAGAGGCCGTCGGCTGGGGTAGGCGCGCGCGCGGTCGTAACGGATTGGGCAAGGGGTCGAGTTCCGACAGGTCGTCGTTAGGGCGGCAGGGGAGAGTTGTAGCCACGCCGATGGAATACCATGTAGTCGGAATTCATCCTCCCGGTATTCGCCCGGAGATGCAAGCATTCGCAACGTGGACCGCTCTTTACTCTTGAGCCGAAATTCACGCAACACGAGACAGCTTAACTTTATGGTCCTTATACGTCTTCATTCTCAAGAGGAACAGAGCCGGTTGGGAATGATGTATAGAGCGTTTCGGGCACATTGAACATGAAAACTCCCGCGCCATGATTGTCGCAAACCTAATCAGAGATCTCTGACTCAAGTTTTAATCATTGTCCGAATTATCTGCGTTGATAATGTAGTTTCCGTCGTCTATCGGCTTTCGTGCCCGTGATAGCTTCGGCATCCGTTCAACGGCTTCGAGTTGTCTCGGCAATCCGACATTGGCAGCCCTCTTCACCTTCAAACAATAGGCGTACAAGCCTTGTGCAGGTTGTCTACCCGACCCTTTACATTTCTAACTCCCACACCTTTTCTCCGGCCGGCATGTTAGCTACGGCCAACCCATAGATACGCAATGCACCGCGCCTTACGCGCGCCCTCCGAGTCCATGCAAAAGTCCGCAGTGCGCAATGCAATCTGGCTGGTCCGCACGGATCAACGACAACAGCGGCACAGCCCGTGCACCGTGTCCGGCTTTGGGTGATCGATTGGTCGCACCAGCGCGATCCGCGCCCTTGCCGAACGTAGGCCCCTGCTTTCAGACAGAACAACGCACGAAATACAGCTGCTCCAGCGCCGATTGCCTAGATCGGCAAATCCGAGGACCTGCGCCCGCTCGGTCATCAGATTGATACTTCGCGCCAAAAACGGCGGATTCCCATACGTAGCTGCACGCTCACAGCCTCCGCAGATCGGCCCAGTCCCAGTTCAGCGCAGTCCGACCGTGGGCGAATGTCTCGGGCTGGTCTTTCAACGGAATCGCCGTGAACCGATACGGCTCCGACAAGGCACGGTTCATCAGTTGGTCCATCATCAATCGCGCGTCTCAGCGATTATTGCGGGAAATCCTCAAACTCGATGCCGTAGGAACTGGGTCGCACATCCACACGCAGGCTGCTGCAAGCAGGTCCATTGGCCGCCATCTTCAGGCAGCGAAACCTCCCATCTTCCAGCCCGGCAATTCGCGTACGGCGATCACCAATAAGAATTGCCGACACCCCGCACGCGCGGTCCAAGGAATTGGTTCAGCCTGGCCAGTTTGGCCTGAAAGCAGCGCGGCAGACAATTCGTGCGGTTGGTGTCTTGCGTGCCAAGATCCGCTGCCAATCGGAGGCAGATCTCAGAGAAAGCGGGCTCGATTCACTTAGGATGTTTCTTCCGGGGTGTAATTTGCGCGGCCTTTCTCGCGCCGTTCCTTGGGGTTTCATTCCGATTGAACAGGCTGCCGAAAAATTCGCGGGCTGATCGGCCGGTCCAGTCGAACGGCACGCATTCAGCAGCGCGCGCGATATCCGCTGCGAGTTGCGGCGGGAAAATATCCTCAAACAACCCCGCATTGATTGTAGGGAAACTTCGCCAATCAGCGGTTCCAGCGTGGTCTGGCGGGTCCGGTCCGTGTCCGGTCGTTGAGCAAACATCGTAACAGCTGCACCCAGGTTTTGCCGCCAGTCGACCCGTCCGGGAGTTACGGCTGTCAGATAGTTTCCCACAAGGTGTCTTAGCTCAGAATTATCCCGGCTTGTCAATCGGCAATACAGGCAAAACACGATCTCGGGTCAGGAAACAATTTCCCAGCTTGTGGCCCCGTAGCCAGATTTCAGGTGTTCGTCACTGCTTTCCAGTTCTGAGGGCCTTGTATGACCCGGATTCCTGATCTTAAGTCGGGTTTGACTCGCCCCTAGCAATGAACGCGAATTTCCTCGTATATGCTTGGGCAAGTTGCTTGCAGCGCGAGAGGCCGGTCTCGTTGGTTAGGCTCGTCCAGATCGGTCAGCCCGGAAGGTCTGAAAGTTCGCTGGCCAAGATAAGGAGCGGCATCTTCGTCGTCCGACAGCCGTGTGGGTGTAGTCCGCGCCTGACACCTCGGCCTTGAAACAAATCTCGCGGCCTTTCGACTTTGTGCTCAACAGCAGACACCGCGCGAACAGGTCGATGAAAGCCGCGCTCGCCTTTGTGATATTCTCGGACGGAGACGCTCATAGACACCCCGGGCCCGGAAACACCCACCCGGAGGCGGGGGGGGGGCCCCCCCCCAAGGTGGGCCGCTCGATCCCGAACATCCGAAGAAGGCGTTTTAGAACGACGATTTGCGTTCGCCTTCTCGTAGGCGCATCTTTCCAGTCGCGCGCAAAAGGCGGGGCGCGGGGCGGATTTCGGACCATTGCAGTCTCATGGATTGGTATGACAGTTGATGTAAGGTCTGTGTCAAGGGAAACGGGTTTCGAAAGCCTTAAACTGAACGAACGCGGTCGCACCGACGTATACCGACGCGATACCGGACGTAATATTACGGAAGATTTTCGTTTGGCAGGGGCTGAGGGACACTGAACCCCGACCTCGGTTGGAGATCGTGCTCTTACCAACTGAAGCTAACCCTAAGACCGGTCCGCTGGCTAGCGCCTCTGGACGGGCGAGAAAATTCAAAGCGGCCATTTGTGGATTTGCCCGTGGGAAACGAACAAAAGGCCGCACGAAGGCGACCTTTCATTTATGCGTTTTTGGTGGTTAGGTCTTTTACACCGAGGATTTTCGACACGACCCGGCACTACCACCGGTGCGCCGCACCTTTCGCGGATCGCGAAGTCCTAGCTGCAGATCGTCTTCATCCGCGATCTGGCGCGATTCGTCGACAGCCGAACTTCACGGTTGTTCGCGACATAACAGGCTCGGTGCCCCGGGCAGTCGACGGTTGGCAGGTCTCAGTCGTGTGTCGGAAGGTCAAACTGGCGACGGTACGTCGCAAAGAAACGGCGGTATTGACCGCCGCGGCCCTCTTCCTTGGTGGAGAATATAGGCTTCGCCCTCGAAACTTCGTGTTGTGGCTTTAAACCTAACCGGTTGCACAGACCGATCTGCCGCGCACGGATCCCTCGCCGGTCGATGACTGCGCCGCGAGGCCCACATTTGTCGCCAGCTTCCCACGATCCAGCAGCTTGACGTAGACTTTCCTCACGCCCGTTTACGACATGCAGACCGTCTTCTTGCTTGTTTCACGAAACCAACGATTTCAATCTCTTCGCACAGTCACACGCCGCTCTATTGCGACCGTGGCAACGTGCGTGTCGGAGATCGATGAACAATGTCTCGATCACAGGCCATCAGGAAAACGGACTTGTCAAATTCGCGTTGTGGGCGTCGGGCATATAGTGTCCACGCCGCATTAGTTTGGACGGGCATGGATCGCTGCGATGGGCAGGATTCGCCGTCTTTCCAGAGCGGCCAGATCGGAACCGGGATCACGGATATCGTCGCCGGGGTAGTCTTAGTAGACAGAAAGCTCGGGATTTTCCATTCTCGACCCTCACTCAAGAGCTGTCGTCGCACCCTGGTAAACCATTGTTACCTGTAGACGTGAACCATCTCGCGCTCCACCTGGAGCCGAAGCAGGGATTGTCGCGGTCTCGGGGCATGGAGGGGCCGTTCTTGCGGCGTTAATTCGGATTGCGCGCGTCCACTGGCGGGCACGGTGTCATGTTCTTGACGTAGTCGGCGTTTGGCCGGGGCAGTCGACATGGGGTGTGGCGCGCTTCTGTTTTCATACTCGACATGGCGGGTCTGAGATCGTAGATCCGGCGGCGCGCGCTCTTCGGGGCGAGTCAATTCGACGCGTAGACCTGATATTTCGCCAAACTGCTTTCGTGATCGCGCTGTCAAGCGTCGTCTTGCCATGGTCAAATGCAATCGATGCAATGTTAACGTGTGTGCTTATTTTCGAAAACTTTCCTTAGCCATGGATCCATGCCCCTACGCGTTACATCGGGCAGAATGCAAGCGCATTGCGACAGCCGTGCCTGCTTAGGGCGGCTCCTGCTGTCGTGGGACGGCGGAGGCGCCTCGCGTTGCGCAGCATCGGGGCAGATTCGGCGCACCTTGGTATAGGCCCAGAGTGCGTCTCCAACCATTTTGCCCATTGATCCATGACACGGTTTACCTTCTTTTCGCAATCTGGCTGTCCCAACGCGCGTTCTCGACAAGGTTCTAGCAACTGATACTCCTTCTTTGGTGCGTGTCAGACACCGAACCCGTCACAGTTCACCCGAGAGGCTTATTCAGAGATAGGTCAAATGGCGGCGGACTCTTCGGTCAGTTTCCCGCTGCAGGCATCATCCAACGCGCATCCGAGATGAATCAGTGGTGATGGTTTGGGGACGCGCCAATAGCACCGCCGAGGATATTGCGGGGATATTACCGGTCAGGATGGATTTATATAGCGGAATGGATTATACTTAGTCGCACGTGGCGAGGCGCGATCCACCTGGTTTCACCAGCGCAGCTTTGCAATTTATCCGGCTCGGCATTGCGCGAGAACGGGCCTTTTTGGACGTTTCCGGCAACCACACGTTTGTGGCCCTAGACGGAAATAGCCAAAGGTCTTCGGTGCGGTCAACTCACAACCGCTGCGCGAACAGCAGCAACCAGCGGCGCATAAGATAAGCATTCAGATAATCGTCTTCAGCTTCGTTCCGAGTGTTTCTCATATGCAGATACAAAAACCAGACGCCCCAGCAGCAACGCAGCTATGCATAATTACGCGAATGCGTTGCCATTTCGGCGTCTTGCTAACTCTGGGATTTTGGCTGTGGCCGCTGCGCCGCCGCTTTTGCCGCAGCTGACTCCTTGTTGTTCGCGCAGCGCAGGTGTGGGTGCTTGAAATGCTGGACCAACCGCTTTTTGATCGCCATCAGGCTCGCAAACGCTGGGAAAAAACTCCTTATCAAGCGCTTTTCAGTCGGCCAGGGGTGGGAATACCCCCCCCCCCCCCGGCCCTTTTTGCCACCATTACATTAATAGTCAGGTCCGGTGGGATAAACATCCGCGCTTTCTTCGTCTCGGCGGATTTGCGTAGCTCGCTATGATCAATCCTGATTTGCCAGAAAAAGCGACGTTCCGCCTTGCACAAGTCCCGAATACGAGTGGTCCGTTAGCCAGGCGATTGACCCTCTCTGTTACTTGCGCAGCGCCCTCGCGCAGATCGCGCCGCCGCAAACATTAGCCCATCTCTGGCAAGCACCGCAGCGGACCTCTCTGGTTTCGCCGCCTCGATCAGGCCTTTTTGAGAAACAAACCCAACGTTGCCCACGCGGGCAGTCGCGAGGCGTTAAGCATCTCATGCTCGAGCAACGTTTGCACGCTTCATGGGATATGGAACTCTGTAGTGCTTGCGAGGCGCTGGGTTTATCTTCTCTAGCGCGTCTTGACCGGCAGGCTGCTCGCAGATGCGCACCCCTGCCCTCCGTCTTGATGAGGGGCAACGCGAAATTTGCTCGAACGTACATCGCCTCAGCGCCTTCTCGCCTGTCCAGGGCGGCAGGGAACGGGCAAGTTGGTCGCTATCACCGGGAATCAACACAAACAACTCAAGGAACCGATGCGACCCCGCACAGACATCCCGAGTAGCACAGCTTGCATTGGCATACTGGCCGGCGGTGGGGCGATCATCGCGGGCTGGCATAAGGGAATGGCTGTCGCAAGGATCTGCGGTTGGCCTTGCGGGATATAAAAACGCTGCGGGCTGCCAGTCACATGCCAGTCACGCGCGCACGAGACCTACGCCCGCCTTCTTCCTTACCCGCACGAAGCTTGTCGGCACGCGGCGCAGGTTCTGCAACGTGCCCGCGCACGGACTTCTCTTTCGGATTGGTTTACTGGTAATAAACGGACGCCCTTCGTTCGATAACTTTAATTCACCGGAGCGGGGACCGTCGGCGTGTTCCACCTCAAAAATACGCTCGTTACGTGAGACTTCGGTTCATGAGCGCAACGGGGTTTCGGCGCCGCGGTTGCACCCGGGCCGTTGTATCGCTTGCCGAGCTCGTCCGTCAAATCGCCCGGGCCCCACATCGAGAGCTCTTTCAAGCAAACCCCCGCTCATCAATACGGATTACGGTCGCGGCGGTGCAGTTTGGTGGCAAACCGAGTCAGCGCACTGAGGGACTCATTCCAATCATCAAGCTTCCGTAATCGAAACGAGATGGACGGTAGTGGTAATTGCTGTCAGCAAAAGGCAGCGGCCTTATGACACTTGGATCAGCACGTCCAGTAAAACGAGATCGCAAAAATTATCCATAAGCACAACTGGATTGGCGAGCCAAGGATGAGTTCTTTCGTATATGTTCAGTTCACACCCAAGCAGCAGTAAACACTATTACATCAGGGCAAGTCCCCACAAAACAGCCCGCCCATCAGCGCTTAAGGATCATGTGGATTGCCAGTCCCGCGAGCAGATATTATACTTTACCACACCGCGCGGTGCGCGCGCGCGGACTCACGCGACCATATCGCCGATCTCTATTTGGTATTAGATACAGGGTACGAACGCGGCCATTTATAGTGCAACCCACCCAATTTGCCGGCTCAGAGGAGAGAGGTCGCAGCATCCCTGCCGATTCAGCTTCTGGTCGTGTGCAAGAGGGCTTTTTTCCACGCGCACGGG
>Ga0163217_1048907_pt1 | contig 10340 bp, 8 predicted proteins | sample SynspAceP_FD_185933 | JGI IMG/M metagenome (GOLD analysis project Ga0163217, IMG submission 185933) | Saline lake microbial communities from Ace Lake in Antarctica - Synechococcus sp. Ace-P (PacBio error correction) | ecosystem: Environmental > Aquatic > Non-marine Saline and Alkaline > Saline ... | reverse complement strand
ATGGTTCTATGATTGCAATGAGGTTTTCATGTGTTATGGTCAGAGTTTAGATTTGATGTGGTCACTGGATCTGTTACACAAAACGTATACGCGTAACGTGTTGCGTCCCGCATTATTTTGGGACGAATAAAACAAGCTGACATGCTGATATTATGTAGTCCCCATCTTCTAAGTTGATCCGATTGTTCAAGTGGAAATCCGGTTGGGGCACCCCCGTTGGGGGACCAACACTTGTTGGGGCAACTCGTTGTCCAGTAAAACGCATATAAAGATAATAATTTTTTTCTACGATATTACATATTATCTATTTTCTTGTAACCTCTGTGATAAATATTTTTTTGCGGTTATTATATCTCGATCCGCTTTTCTAGTATTACAACTAATTTTGTTTATTCGCATATTAGTTTTGTAGTGATGGGTTTTGGATTCGCCGCAGTCACGTTCAATGGGGCGTGGGTGTTTTTAAAATAGTAAAGAAATAAGCTTGTTGACATATTTTGACTAAAGTATGTTTAGGTATGGGTTTGTTACCGGTTTTTGCTGGCACCAGTGCCTTTGGACTAATTTTGTCGGCCGAAATGTCGGCTGATATTTGGGGAAGGTGCAAATGTGCAAGCTGCGATAAGTTTGTGCTTTGATCCCAATTATTGTCAATCAAATTATTGTAAAACAGGGCTTTGGCATTGCATCCAAAAAGTATCAGGCAAGAAACCTGCAGACATTGAATTACTATTACAGCGTTTGTTAGGTTTGTTACTAGGCTGAACATACGGCCAAGATGCATGCATATGTGCGCAGTTGGTGCTATTCGTATTAGGTTGATGGTATTGGCACTGATAATTCCTCAATTTCATAAATGGTGCTGCGTTGGCCAATTGCAAAAGATTCAAATTAGCTTTCGAATGACGAGTCGATTTTTGAGTCTCATTAAAGGTAGTTTCGAGGAAGTGGTTGGAATTGATGTCATGTGATGTGGTGCCTGTCACTCCGTGTTATGGGTGTTAGAAGATGGCATACTCGACCCTTTTAATCCCTTGATTTGGCGATCGTGTATGGACGGGCAACCGAAGATGAGAAATGGATAGTGGTGTCTTTGTTACCGCTGGAAAGTGATTCCAAGTAAGAAATTTCTTTGTTACCGCATTTTAATTTATTGTTGTACACGAGAATCTTTGAAGCTCCTATTATTTTGCCGTAACTAGTTTATAGTGGTGGTGGGGTATCCAGTTAGTGATCGCCGAAAGGTTCTGGATGGGGTAATGTTTACCTTTTCCCAGGCGCGTTGGGCGGCTAATGAATTGCTTAGGCTGAATGTTGGCATACCGGTGGTGTAGCATAATCAAATTCCTTCAGGCCGTGGTAGAAATTATAGCCAGACGCGCAGCACTGGGGGACTTTAATTTCAATGGGTGTAGTTTGTTGTGCCAATGGTGATAATTTTTTTAATGATACGGCACGCATTGGATTGATGACTTGAAGGGAATGTTTGTTCCTGTCTGCGGATTTGGTGTTAACCAGTGTCCCGTATGTTTGCGTTTATGTTATTGTGCGCAGCAAGCCCTCTTTTAAGTCATAATATCACGATGCCGTGAGTATTGTACGAATTGGGGCGTGGTTTTTGGTAAACACCCTTGGTATTTGATTTTTCATCGATGTTTTATGGGACAACTGATTATCCGTATTTTATTCAACTTGGCCCCCGATGCATTTTCAAGTGGGGTTAATTTTAGTATTCAGTAGGGCGGGATGGGACATTAAAATGATATTTCGCAAGTTAGCTACGGCAGACAGCCCAGTTTGTGGGTGGTGTAGATTTGTAAGATTGCTGTGGTGAACTTGTATCGTATCTGTAGGGCCGTGGGTTAATGCCTTGTTAGATGTGGCCACCAGAAACTGTATTCTATGCCGGATTGGCTCATCTAACGCGACTCAGTACATAATTTGCCCAATGGCGTTCAGTTTGGCTTAGCCATGCAGATTGAAATAATCAGGGTATGAATGCTAACGAATTTTAACGTGTTGAGATTTTGTGCTCCCCGATTGCAAATTATCTGAAATGATTGTTGATTAGGACAACAGATTGGAGTTGTTGTTTGGTAATGTCGACTTTTATGCCTTTTTGCAGAGGAGGTTGCTTGAAGAAATCTTACTGCGGTGCATTGCCTTTTGCTTTGGTTATTTGCATACTCGGCGCAGCCGTGAGTAAGGTTTATATTAGCGGCTTATCCCCGTTTTTAGGTTTTGAGTGATAAGGGCGAATACACAGCGTTTTCCGTAGAGCTGTTTTAAGAATAGTTATATATATTGAGGTGGAATATATACAGTGCATGTGTAAGGGATGGCCTTGTGCTGGAGGTCCAATAGTTTGCTATTTTACAATATGCAAAGACACTGAAGAGAAGAAAGTTATCACATGGGTCGAACCATGATGGGGGTCAAATGAGGAGGTGTATATGCACTTAAATTAGGAATGATACAGGGTTAAGCTTTTAGACGAGTGTTCATCAATATACTATGCCTTTGCCTCGAGCGGAATGTGATGTCGATTAAAACCAAATATTTTTTCCGACCTACTCAGTGCTATATTGTTAGGCCCAGGCGTGTATTAATGCTCATTTGCAGGGTTGAAGGCTAAATATATAAATGATGTTGATTTTTTTTATTGCCCCGCTCAGGTGTTGAGGATTTACCGGACATTTTACTAAGTGTTTGTTAAGGGGACAGATGAATGGCATTGTGCTAATTAAAATTCAGCAATTCTGAGTTTGGCGAAATTTCGAGGCCTCACACGCTTAGCAAATGGGTGTATGACTTACAGGCTTAAGCTTGATGGAATTGGCTTATAGTTTAAATAGCTAGTGAAATGGGCTTGAATGTTCATCAAGTGTACTTACTGTGGGGGTTGGTCTTATTATACCAAAGGAAAACGCTTTTACAGCGTTTTTTTATAGGTAAAGGGCCGTTTCTGAAGTTGCTCTTAGCTTTCATGCTTCGGCATGGCGGATATCTTCGCATTCGTTATACTGAGGTTCTTTTCTGCCTTGGGATTTGCTGTTCATATGCGTAAGTAGCAGAAATATGCATTCAGCGTTTTAGTACCGAATAAAGAAGGTTGACGATAGATAGACGGATTTACCTAGGTACGTCGGTGAGGGTAATGTTGTGCAGCATTGGGCAAGCTAGGCAGCTTTGCGGCAGATGTCGCCTTGATAAGGGTCTTACTCTGGGTACACGGGACTGTTGGCGCAAATCCCAATTACACTCACGTTATATTTTGTAACAGTTTTCTACTTTGCGTGTTGTTGTTGTACTGTGACCGTGCTTGGGAATTTACTTTGGAGATATTGTTGTGAAGACTAAATACTTTGATCAAACAAGCCAATTCGACATCAGCGTTGTTTGATTTGGAGTTTTGACTCTTGCATATGTGCGAGTTTGACTTGTTTGGTGAGTTGAGGCAGAAGCATTTAAGCTTCTTTGAATCTTTTAATATGTATGACTTACCTACTCGGGGGTTTTTGTGGGCGTTTTTCAATCGCGATCGTTTGACTGGCTTACTCGGTATACCGTGTGGCGCATTCGCTGTCAGACCATGGAGATCGGACTCCGTCGTTTGTCTCTCGGGCGGCCGCTTGGACGGCTTTTCAGATAGTTGTCTGCCCACATTTTGTGCTTTACAGTGGGCATAGTTATTCACGTGCACTCGCGTATTCGGTCGCGTCTTCTTCATTACCTTGTGGATCTCGCCCGCGGCTTTGTGGTGTCGCGTGCGAGACCATTGTCGTGTTTAGTCGGGTTATTTCATGCGAGCGTTTAGCGGTCCGTTGTCTAGGTTTAGCTCGCGCGTCGCTATTAGTTGGAGGCAGCCTGACGTTATTGTCTTTGTAGTGCAAGACTCTAGGTGTTGATTCTGATAGAGACCCCTCGAGTTGCGCGCAGCTCGATTTTTGGTGGCGGACAGGTTTGTCGCCTTTAGCCTGCGTCTCGGGCTGTGCGCGGCGCGTATTGACTTACTCGCCTCTCACAGAGAGGGATAGTCAGAATGGGACGATTTGATCTCTGGAGAGATGCGAAAACGGACACCCCTTTGCCGTTTGCTCGCGTGATCTCGCTTAGTTTCGGAGTGTGCTCGTGTGACGGCCGTGTCGCCTGACGTCGAACGAACTCCTTTCGACAAAGAATGGTAGGCTTCTAAGCAATTGAAAATTCTCATATTTAACTTCGTCATTATATCAGTGGTTGGGATCTTTCGATTTACTTATATCCTCGGCTCTGTTGTTGACTTGTCAGTACTTCGAAATCTCTGTTCATGTGAACGAAGATACTCCCCCATCGATTCTGTGTCTGTTTCTCTAGAATATATATATATATATATAGAATATTAGTAGATAAGTGCCTTTGTGCTCTGAAGATGGGTGAAATGTTTGTGTTATTGATGGGTATAATTTGTGCTATATTATGATAGGGTAGCGCCCTGCAGTGTGGCAATATTATCCATGGTTTATATTGTCCTTAAGGAGATAGGATTCGTGTAAGGGGCCTTTATTACCGTCAGGCAGCATAACAGTTAGGGTTTGTTTGCTCAGGTCTGATTAAGTTAGACGCCTGTTAAAGTGGGCCCTGTTTATCTATTTGCCCCTGTTGCTCGATAAGTTAGTAGTTTTCAGAATATCTCTTATGAGGGCTGGGTATTTAGGTAATGATTTTGGCATAAGGCCCAGTGGCTCATTGAATTAGCAGGCACCAGATGTTGTCGGCTTTTTGCGGTTGTTTCCTGGATGTGTGAACAACCGGCAACTGCAAGCCTCGGTAGGTAGAATATGATGGTTTTTCATTGTTTTTTAATTAATGACTTAAGCCGATGATTAAAATTATTAAATTATTGCTTCTTTGCAAGATATTCAATTTTTTACGTCAGATTATTTTTTATAAGCAAGTATGGTCAAGGCAGTGAGCATTAGTTGGGCGTATACTAGGCCTGATAGATCTTTTTTACTCCCCGTTTTTAGAGTAGGTGACAAGTTATAGTTAAGCAAATAACGTTGGGGCTGAGGGTGACCTAACCTGAGGTGACCCACTGCCAAAGTGATTCCCCATGACATATCAATATTAGGAAACTAGATTTTATCATGTTGTCTATTGGCGATTGGGCCGTTCCGCCGGTGACTATATTATCGCGGCTGGTACTTGCTTGTTTATCGCATCCCAGTATTAAGTTTCAAATTTCGCAGTTCATCGCGTGGATCGCGGGTTGTTGGCGCAGTAGGCCATGTTAGTCCGTTTTTCAATGTAGTAAAGTCTCTAATTCAATTGCTGGCTGTTTCGACAATAATATCTTGCTTGTTTGCGTGCGGTAAATTCAACCATATTTTTTCCATCGTAATCGTTTTCAATCTTTGTAATCGTGAGTTTTGTATCTTAGTTGGTTCTATTTCTTGGCTCGTTTCGCGGGCATAAAATCTTTGATGTGCGTCAATCATTCAGGTTACGCTTGTTGAACAGATGATTGGGCACAGGTAGCGTTATTTTAAACGTTTTACGAAGTGCACGGCTTATTGGCCTCGGGCACGAGTTTGATTGTCCAGATCTAACACATACGTTGACCGGATCATGACTCCAATATACCCCCAAGTGTACCGGAATCATTAATTTGTCGGATAACTGGGGCAATTTTTAGCATGGAAGCAATCCGTTGTTACTCCCCTATCGGGGATAGCCATAGCCGGTCTTGCTCAAGTTTGCCGTTCATATCATATGGGAGCACCGTTTCCATTACAAACTCACATGTTTAGACGAATATTTTAGCTGACCCGGTTCAATTTATCAAGGCTGTTGTTACATCTTACTATAAACCATGAAATTAACCGGATCTACAATACCGATATGCCCTAATTCTTGTTGTTTAAGCGCTCGCTTTTTGTTTGTAAAGGCCGATCTTTTACAAGATCGGTAACCATACGTGGGCGCTATTGATATCAGCACCTAAAGGTTTAAGGTGACTTGATATGAATCTTAATAGCTCGTTATATGCATATGTGCTGAGCTTCACCAAAATAAATCGCTAGTTGGCTAGGATAAAAAATACTTGTCTGTCGGGCGTTGTACCCGGCGCACTCAATCTTTGCTGGGTTCTTAATTTGTGACGGGCCATATGATTACAGATTATCGATAGATTCTGTTTTGTCAGCCATGCTGATTTTCAATTGCTTAATGATGGTTATACTGAGCTGTGCTATCTGGGCAGGTGCGAAAAATTTTGTCCTATAGAGGCCCCCAAGAGGGCAGGCGAGGTTATGCTTTTAGGGATAGTGTAGGCTGCTTTTTGATTGCCATTAAAATTAGAGGTGCCAAATCGAGGCCCTGCTACATAGCATTGATCCTTAGGAAAACCCAAGCGGCGGAGTCTATCTAATGACTATTATAGGCGGGGGCTGGATAATTGCGATATGTTTTTGGGTCTATTCGTGATGTTTACTGTGTTGGCATAAGTAATAACCATGAAAAATTGAATTACCCTAAAAATCTTGCTGTGATTATGCCAAGCCATTTAGCTGGCGCAAAAAATGGGAGCGGTTGCTGGGTCGAGTGAAATATTGTCAAACGCTGCGCGTCTAACAGGTGCGCTTTAAGCCCAATAAGATGAATCCCTAATTAACCCAATTAGGAGAGCGCCAACGTATAATGATAGACAGTCAACAGTAGCATGAACAGCATTGGTTTTTTCGCGTGTGGCATAGGTTTGGAACTTTGCTTGGCATTTATAAAGCCCGATTTTCACTGGCCGCGAAAAGCGGGTTTTAATGACGCAAAAAAATGGCCCAGGTATAACAAATCGTAAATCGTCATTAAAATATTAAACCGAATCATTGTTAATGTATCCCATGGAAGATTAAGCTGAGTGTTCCCCCAAAGCTCTTCTGCCAAAAGTATCACTTGTTTTGTTTGGTTTGCGTAAAACAAGACGTAGCACAGTCAGCGATGACGAAAAGGCATATGAGGTTGTATAGTAGTAGTTTTGTGAGTAGTTTTGATTTTCTTATCAGCGCTTATTTCTAAAGCCAAAAAAGCCCCGCAGTTTGCGGGCTTATCTATTATTTTGACTTTAACTTATTCGTCTAAGAAGGTTTTTAGGCTCTCTTTGACCGACTGGATGAAGAAGTTTAGTTAAGGCCTTGCTTCATTGGAGAATACGTCAGTGTTACCGTCCATTGGTTTACTCTTCTTCCAAGGTTGGTCGTATTCATGTCGTACCAAAGCGCTTCTAAGTACTTTTAGTTCAGAGCGTTAGAGAACTTCTTGCGTCGCATCTTTCAAATACACGTTGCTGATTCAGCGGTTGGAATGATGGTGTATCTTAAAATAAGTCGCCTATTTAGTGAATTCTTATATCACAATTGGCGTTTCGATAGAATTGGCTTTCTTTGGCCCGATTTTTCGCACTTTACGATTTTATCTTTGGCATTTCATCATGGTTCTGACAATTTTAGGTGTCGGTTCGGCGGCCTTCTTTGTAAACATTTGCACGGTTGATGGGTTAAGTTTGTTGATGTTTCAATCATGTTGCCACAGGAATGACGATAGTGGCGCTTGGTAGCATCGAAGGGGTGATAGTTGGCGATCCATGTAGCATAGTTGAATTTAACCCGACGATATTCATTTATCACCGCCTTCATTAACGATTTACTTCTGATTAATCCCAAGAACTGTAACACGGTTGGTGTATTTTTCGCAATTGAATAACTAACGTATTTTAGCTTCAACCATTCTTTTTTAGACGAGTGCCTTGGGCTTCACAATGGACATAGTTGTTATGTCCTTTATATCAGGATTATCAAACCGTTTATCTTCAATTGGTTTATTTACTGTATGCGCTCTAATTCTTCTTGATGGAACAGATTTTGGGCGTAGACGGTATCGATCTAGAATGTTGAAACATTTAAAGTACTGGTTTTTTGCCCAGAAGCTTTTATAAAATTTTTCGGATTTTGGCAGTATTAACCCCAGTGTTTTAATACTTCTTGCATCGCACCACGGTCTATTCGGAGTTTTTTACATGCCCCGGGAAACTGTTTGGGCGTTATCGTTGATTCTTTGATATTTCACTGAGTTTCAATATTGGCGCGTTGGGTTCTTTGTTGTTGAACCGGCATTTTTTGGCAATAATCAGAAGTTTTTTTGTATTGAATGCGGCAAGCCAGTGTTTCTCAAGGGCAGTTCGGAATCAGGACGGTATCTTTTCTTCCTCGTCTATCATCGTTCATCGTTATGCTTCTTTATTCTTATTAGATAATTAGAGCGATGTGAGTAGCGGTAGGTGCCATATTCTTGCTCGTTAGGTCGAACAAAAGATGATTATCCCGATCGGCGGAATTGTTTGTTATATTGATCATTGGTCGAGTAGGTAAGTTATCCGTTTAGGGGATTCAGAACTGAGCTGACCTTGATTATACTTTTTATTCGTTTGGCAGTGACATTTCGCTTCACGAGTCATGTTCTATGTAACATTCCGTGTACTGCGCACAAGAGATAGTTGTTCGACAATTCGCTTTGCAGTGGTTGGGTTGGGTGCCTGTTTCTGAATTCTATCGTGTCACTGTTCTTGCTTAATAGGCTCATCGGTAGGAGCACTTCCGAAAACGCTTAATACCCATGTCATTGATCCTGCGATTATGTTTTCTTATTTGGTCTGAATCAATGTTTGAGAAGTGATATTAACTCGAGTCAAATAGCCTTGCTCTTTACTTGCAATGAGGAGTTTTTTATTGCGACTGCTTGTTTTTGACATTACTTACTTTTTGAATTTGGTTAAAATTGCCCACCATCCATAGTGAATTGAATTATGGTACAGTATTAGCATGTTTGCTTAGGCCGTTAGGATTAGCCGATTAGCGACTTCGATATCTAGGCTTAGATATTGGGTATTTTTGTTCTTTTAAAGTAGGTTAAGCTTTGTTTTTTCATTAGTTATTTTTAGTTGGCGTTGACTCGTGTCCATTCGGATTTGTATTGCAGTTCTAACAACTAGCAAGCGTATCTGAAATTTAGCGGATTCTGTTCCCGGGTAATTCCCCCGTTTCACAGTTTAGCCAAATGATTGATTTGAGGGTATGACGAATTTGACTCTAAGCCTGCTGTGTTGGCTGTGGGCGATTGGACAAAACTAAAAGTCGTTGAGTAATCTATGCCCCCGGCGATCAGTGGAGTAAGAGGCGCCGGGTCGGCGTCAGTGCGTCTTGTTGCCGTATAGAGATTATCTACCAATAGTTTTCATATGCATAGGTGAGTATGTTTTATTCGGGTTGAAAAATCGATTTTTTACCCGCCCTGGAATTGCTTAGCTATGTAGCTCTAAGCGGTGGCGTTTTGTTCAACAATATGGATTAAGTCATTAGTGGTATGTCGTTGTTTGCCGATTATTTTGTTCGTAGTCTGGATTGGGCTGAGCCTTAAGGCGCCTTCCTTTAGCCTGTGATTGTGAGTTGGGGATATTAGTCCAAAAAAGAAACGTGCGCACCGGTTTTGATGATTTATTCAAAGGTCTTGCCATTTGGCGCACTAATGTTTGGGGTCTTCACATCGAGGTAGAAATAGACTCATTTTCTACTCATTCTTTTAAAGGCAGGGCGTTTTTCTTAGAGGCCGAGGCGTTTTCTCGCTGCTGGTCGCCATCAAACAGAGATATTCTGTGTTTGATTAAAACAAATTTGATATGTTCTGCGTAGTGGCTTACTAAGGACGCTACCAGGCGTATCAATTACCAATTGGGCCAGGCCCCGACACATCCTGTATTAAGTCATTATTCGTAAATTTACGATGGGTGTTTTGGCTGATAACCATTAATCTGGCTTGATGAAATTCGGGTTTAGTGGTTTATATTCGGCCCACGTCACCTCAAGCACACGCAACCAAAACCATTCCCGCCCCGCCGTTTATAACGGATGGAACATAATGCTGATCACCCGGAAAAAATCAACGGGGCCGTTGTCGTTAGTGATAAGTTTTTAAGTTAATAGTTGCGGTGGTCTGGCGGTGGTTAAAAAAGTCTCCTTGTTGCTGGCCATTGGGCTGGGGGATAGCTTGCAAAGGCCTTACATATCACCACTTAACCAGACCTTTAGTAGAAATCGGCTTTTCTTTGTCAGCATGGGATTTTAGTTGTGAGAAATTGGCGGTTTTCATAAATCTAGGGTTTGGGTCTGTTGTATTTTGCTGAGCGGGGGAGCGGGGAATCACTTGTTTATTTGGAAGGTTTACTCGCTGTCTATGTTCTGAGTGGTTTCTGGGTTCGCTCTCTAGTCATCTATTGAGTTTAGGAAGATTCGAGGTATTCATGAAGCTAC
>Ga0163217_1042237_pt1 | contig 10340 bp, 10 predicted proteins | sample SynspAceP_FD_185933 | JGI IMG/M metagenome (GOLD analysis project Ga0163217, IMG submission 185933) | Saline lake microbial communities from Ace Lake in Antarctica - Synechococcus sp. Ace-P (PacBio error correction) | ecosystem: Environmental > Aquatic > Non-marine Saline and Alkaline > Saline ... | reverse complement strand
AGGCGTCCGTACGATGACCAGAAAGTCGACCCAGCCACAACACCACCCGCTCCACCTGCTCGGCATGGATCACCAGAGATTCGGATACTGCGGCTTCCTCTTTGGCCTCTGCCGTTTGTGAGCCCATTTGCCCCCCCCAGTGGGCGTGAGCGCTCGATCCGGCCGGAGAGGATTCGATGAGAATGGTCGCTGCCGGATTATCCTGGGCCCTGCCCGGGACGGCACCCGCATACAGCTGCTGGCTTCCTGGTTGGTATTGCGGGTGGGTCGGCAGAGAGGCATCCACGCATGTTTTGATCAGCGGCTGGCGGATGGCCGGAAAAGGCTTCGCCCGGGTGCGGATCGAATGGCGAGGGGATTTGGTGGCTCTCCGGACAACATCGAGCTCGACAAGAAATGAACCACGCCACACATTCCGAGGTCGTCGTCGACCGGCTGGTGGCCGTGAGCGCATCGCCGGAGGCGGTTACTAGTAGACCCGCTAATTTCTCGCCAACAGTGGGCGTTCAGTACACGGACGCCAGACGTGCCTGGAAACTGACGGCAGATTTGGACTTGGGCGTTTCTTGTGCTGATGAGGGCGCTGGGCGATGACCAAGGCTGAGTTTGAGGAGGACCGCACGGATTTAAAAAAGTACTTAGTTCTGGTAATGACAATTGATAGTCCAAAATTGGCGTGAGAGTGCCAGGCTGCTAATCTCTGGTTACAACCTGTTTCAGTGTGGGCTACTTCGGTGCGTCCGGCTACCGATGCGAAGACAAAATGGTTTGTATATTTAAATTAAAATTAAAGAGAATGATGGTGTTATTAATAAAAGTACAAACGGAGAACTCTCTCAGGGAGCCTCGGATGTGGCACCATAGATTTCAGATACTCAACTTCAGCACCTATCATTTGCAGCCAGGGCTAGAAAACCCCGGCGAAAGGTAGTGCCACTACTGCGCTGCGGTTGGACAACCTGCGTACCTTCACCTTTTGAGCGGGAATGAGCCATGAGATGTCAAGTGGCGAGCGTGCCGCGTTGTATCGCTCTCAGCGTGCGACTCGCCTATGGAGTGTGAGCGCTCAGTAGAGTCAAAGTCGGAAGGAACATATGACGCGCTCGAAAGAAGTTAGCTCTGCTCCGTGGTGACTAAGTTGACTCCTCTCAAAGGGAGGTGTGATTGTGCCTTACGCTAGTGGTGGAAGCCGTGGGTTGTGTAATACGCCGGCACGCTCGCGCGGCTCGAAGACGGCTCATACGGAAGAGTCTATACTCAAGAAAATGAATTATAGTAAACAAGGGGCAGGCGCTAAGCGGAAGGCACATGTGAAGGGAGGGGCGTTCTAAAATGTGGGAGACGTGCGTCGTATAGAAATGGAAAGAAGAATAAAAGCTGGGCGGACGAGATGGCCCCAAAGGAAGGAGGACGGCGTATCGCGGAAAGTCAAAAAAAGATCTAAAGAGAGAAACAGGGCCGTTAATCACAGCGTCAGAGTAATCAATCCTAAGCCCGTAGCAAAAGCATGCTGTAGATCCGGATCAGAACGAAACACCATTGAAAAACAGCGACAAAAACCGTGGGCAGCCTATTTGTCGGGGAAACCAAGACTAAAACTCAGAAAAAAAGATAAACAAAAAATCATAAAGAAACGAGTACAAAGAAAGAGAAGACGACTAGATCCACCCAAATTCATAATCATTATCTAAAATACTCGAAGCAGACTAATAACGCTCATGCCAGAAACACACCAAGAACGAAGAGAAAAAACGCCGCCGATAAGGCGCCTGCCTGTGTAGTTGATCCGCCGTCTATATCCCCAAATACACCCAATCACATCGCACCACAAACAAAGACCCTACAACATACAAAAGCCATCCGAGAACACACAGTTAGCATAAAGAACTCAAACAAATAAAAACTAAATACGTTGACCAAGGAGTCGTGCCCACGCCGGGAGTATGGCATAGTGCGCGGATGACGGCGTGATGAGAGGCGAGACTAACCTGCGGCCCCTTTGATGTGATGAGGAATCCTGTGACTAACAAAACTATTACCCTGAACACTACCACCACCAACACTCAACAAAGACCCGAAAAAAAACCGCAACAATCCCACAAACACCTAATCAACTATAACCAACCGCAACCATAAAAAAACCACACCAAAAAAAAAAATTATAGAATACATTCAACAGAAACCAGAAAACCATCACTGCGCCCAGATAAACCCAAACAAACCACAAAACTGCCGGCGAACAAACGGATCAAAAAAACGAAACCAGAAAACAAACAATAAAGGGCAATCAATGAAAGGATCTATGAGGCGATCCGCCAGACAAGCTGGAGAACAAAAACCAAAAAAAGTACACATGGAGATAAACACTTAACAGTAGCAACACAATGCAAAAAAAACACACCAGCGGCACCACACGATGATAGCTGGCCATGGCCTGCCCTAATTTGGCCGAGGCTTGCGGGGCACGAGGCCTGAACTTGCGTCAAGGTGAGTGCTTGGAGGCGTCGGATATGGGTGCGATCACGGATTGGTCTCACCCAACGTCCAGGCGGTGGGCGACACCCCCGTTGTTGGCCCCCGTTGGGAAGGGTGCTCGCATACGGGCAGAGGGCACCTGTTAATGGAGTTCGGTGTGGGTAGCGGCGAGGGTTCAGCTCCCCTGCTCAAACGCTGAATTGGCGCGCCCCCCAGATCCAGATCGGCGAATCTGGGAACTGCCGCCGGAGATCGCATGCGGCTGAAGTTCCTGCTGGTGTGGGGCTTCGACTACCTCAGCCATCTCGATCGCCCGGCGATTGACCCTCTCAGAAGGAAGAATGATCGGTGAGCGAAGGCCCAGCGCATTCGGGCTTGGCCACCAGATCGGCGCCGGCCTCACCGGCGTTAGCTCTACGTGCTCAGGATGAACCACGCATCGGGCCGCACCAGCGCGGGACAACGAACGCCCTGGCTCGCCACCCTGTTCAAACTCCGCGACCTGGGCCAAACACCCTGATTCGTGGTCGAAGCACGACGAGGACCAGCAGATGGCCTCGCGCTGCTGACCATGTGAATCGAGACACTCGGGGCCGGGGGCCGCGGCGTACATGCGGGCCTGTTTGTTACATCGTGGCTGAGTGTTCGCTGCAGAACTTGCTGGAGGCGGAAGACTTCCAATCACCGGGATGGCCTTTGTATATCAAGGCGGTCGCCGCTCGACTCCCCACCCGCCGGAGCGCGCACGCCGGCAGCGCAAGCCATGCCTGAGGATCATAACAATCCAATAACCATCATACAAGCAAACTAAATAAAAATGAAACAAGCACGCTGCAAGGTCAAGGTCTCGCGCGGCGCAACAGACCTTCAGGGATGCCTTCGATTATGACCATTGCCTCCTCTAGGCAGTCTGGTGCTGCCATCACCGGCAGTCAGCACACAAGTAGAATGGCAGCGGGCACAGAGCACCCATGAACGGCGAATGTGATGCTTATTGCTGCAATCCGGCCCTGAGAGGCACAGGCTCGGCCCCAAGGTGCCCTTCCCTCGGGTCCAGGAGCTGCGCTGGATCAAGTCGAGGGGTCGACAAGCTTGATGATTTCTCGCTCCGATCAAGCTCCGGCGATCGGTTCGCGCACGCCACCGCTCCTCGCCCAACCTCAAACGGTGCCTTCCGATGCCTGATCCGCCAGGTGTTGACCGCCACCGTGCGAGCCAGGTCCGCGAGCTACAGGAATTGGTGAGGACAATTCAGTTTTAATACACCGTTTCATGAAGGACGTTGCGAGGCTGCGTCGGCCAGGAAATATGTGAACGTGACTCGAGATGATACTCGCCCAGAGGTGTGTATAGTTTGTCCAGCTGCTCAGATGTCTCGTAAAGGACGGGAGCCCGCATACAACTGCTGCCCTCATGGTGTTGCTACAAGAGGAGCGCACCATGCGGCTGAAGGTGCTGCAGATGACGGTTGGAGCAGTCTGACCGAGATGTGTTTCAGTTGCAGGATCCCCAGAGCGGTGCGAGGTTCGGCAAATCTCGGGCTCACCATGCGTGTGGATGATCGGGAGCGTGGTGCTAGGCATACTAAGCTCCATGAGTGCAGACTGGCTCCGGCCACCCTCTCCGGCGAGACGGCAGGACAACTCAGCGGGATCAAGTTTTCGCCCAACGGAGCTAGATAATATACTCGGAAGGCTAGCCACCGGCAGAGACGCATCTCCTACCTGATCGACGGAGGGACCCCCACCGGCCCTCAATAGCTGGTCTACTTTGACGTCCACAGGCTGAACTGGAACTTGTGATGCAGCGCCTGATGTGAGAAGCTAAAGGGGCAATCGGATCGGTGGGTGATCGAGCACAACTCGATGAATCCACGGCGCCGCTGCGGCCTTGACTGGTCGTGATCGACCTCGCGCCCCAGAGGGGGGCACACTAGTGGTGGACGAAAGATCGTGAGGCCGAGCATGCGCCACTCACAGAAGCACGCTTGTGAGTCCGTTGAACGCCCAGCCCAAAGCCACAACCCGGCCAGCATAACCTTCAAAGACAGTGCATGGCCCATACACCGACGCCGTTGTGGTGTGCGGCGGACGGGTCTGACCCGGCGTTCGGAAAGCTTACGACTTCAAGCCCTGACACGGAGCAAGGCTGAATAAGCTGGAGTCAAAGGCTCTCTGAGAAGGTTACGGCGCTGGCGACCACACACCTTGAATATTCATTATCTGGGTGTCGTCTTGTGCTTTTTCCTCGATATCAGCGCAAATCGGCGGGGCCGAAATGCGGATCTGTTGCCGGCGATCACGGTGTGATTTCATAATTCAATTGATCACTAGTGATAGCGATCTGGAGAGCGATCGATGAACTTCATTTGAACCATCTGATACCACCGGGTTATTATGTTGCAGGCCTCTGTGATCGGATGTTGAATTAGGTGTGGCTTCTCGGCTGTAAAGAAAGAAACATTGAATAACTTAGAATATATACATCATAAGGCTCGTGTCGCGATTATAGGAAAGTCGAGTGTTCAGTTCAGTCTTGATCAAGAGAAGTTATATATGCGCATTTTGGGCCTTCTCACACTGCATTGGCTTCTACGATCATGGATAGATTAGAAGTGCCATTAGCGGCCGATGGGAAACTGTCCAGTAAAGTGTACATATGCTGGTCGTGCGCTCGGCGGCAGGATCGGTACGACGTCCAGAATCAAGCATGCCCAGAGATCAGATAGCGGGCGCACGACGCAGAGGCCTAGAGCAGCTGGTCAAAATGGTGATACCAAATACCTTTCGAGGTGGCGGTGCCAAGCCCAATTAAAGCGGTTGCTGGAGGGCAGTTACGGGATTATACCACGCGCGCAGCTTGTGATTGGACAATCGCGCCTTCGATATGTGTGACCTAGTGGCATCATGGATGCCAAATTACGGCCCAGGCACCGATTTAGGATGCGCTTTAAACAGTGCTTACCAAGTTTTTCCAGTAGATTGCGCGCGTTGGCCTGGTCGTTTAGGGCAAGCAGCGTTCTGCTCGTCCTCTCCGATGGAGACTGGGGAATAAGCGCCCACGGCCGGCGGGCTGCACACGTGAAGCGATCGATTGATACAATTCATTGCTCGGTACATACATATGTTCTTATCAGGCTCAACTGTTGCGGAGACTGACTGCACCGGCGGCACCTGTTTCGCGCGCACCACGCTGTTATACGTGGCGAGATACGAATCGGAAGCTCACCCAAGGGCGATCGTGCTCGGCGTTTGGACTTGCGTAAAGTTATCTCTCAATTACCATCGTGGCCTTTCAGATGGCGGATTGCACCTCGTGCCAGCGAATCTCGGCCTCGATCGACTCCCTGGCCAAGACTAGCGCGCCTGTGCCTGGTTTCGGCCATTCACGGCTAAATTTGCATCATGGATGGACTGCTGCCGACCACTATACAATGGTGACGCAGCTTCCGCCGCGGTTCTCACTATCCGCCGCGGCCTACTAGAGGTACCTGAGCTGGACTATGCTCATACAGAGTTAGCGGCGGCAAGGCCTTGGCCCGGCCGACGAGCCATACCGTTTGACTCGAGCTGGCCCTTGTGTCGCTGTCCAGCGCGCTCTTCGCCGCACAAGCCCTGCAAAGCGGGTTCAGAAAGAGGCCTGACGCGCAAGGGGCGCGGCCGCCAGGCTCACCTCCTTTGGTTCCGCCCCTAGTTCCCCCTGACACCGGTGGGAGCGGCGCTCATTCACACGAAGGACCCGACCTGGTAGGTTTCGCGGCGGGTTTTGCCCGATCCTGGCTCTTGAGAGTGGTGGGTTGGTTGAGTGCTCCGGCCGGCGTGGTTTTTTTGGAAACGGCCGTTTTTGGTCTGGATTTTCCCATGCTCTGGTATGCATCCGGTAGCTCGGCAAGGTGTAGCTGGAGCGAGACTCAATATGGCCACAAGCCCATTGGCGGTGTTACACCTGTTCTGTCGCTGCACGCGGGCATCCCGGCGCCTAGTGACCTCTATTGCAAGCGAGCGGGCCATGCTCTCCGGCACCGCCCCACCACCGAGCCCGGCAGAGCTGGAGGTTGCGGCCCTCGATGTCTCCGTCGATTGATCGACGGTTGCGCCGGCCAGGCAAGCTCGGCGTTAGCGGGAGCGGCCGGGAGAAAAATCTCGATGCCGCTGTCGACACACCGATTTTCGTCGCGGGTTAAGCTTTGGTCAAGTAGATTAAGTGGGCGCGCGACATCTCGTGTGCATGCAAGACTCGCCGGCGCCAAGCACAGTCGTGGCTCCGCTGCTTGGAGAACGCTGCGGCGATGTCAGGATCCGGCGCAACTTCAAGGCTCGGGTGCTGCAGGTGCAGCTTCTTCTCAGTTCGGTTCCAAACGACCGGTGCCTCGTGGCCAACCCCGTTATCCCCGGGCGTACCAACGGCGGTGGTGGCTCGGTGAGTCGGCTACATCGAATGCGTTGCTGTTCAACTACGGCGCTGTCCTCTCTGAGGCTATAAATGCCGCGCCCTGGTGGTCAGTGGGTCAAGCGACTCGCCTGGGTCGTGGTACTGCGCGCCTGAGCGCGCTATTCAACGCCGCTGGCTGCTGAGGGCCGGTGCCGGGCCGTGGTGGTCACCGGCTGTGACTTGCGATGCGCTGGGTTCATGCATTTTAACACATTCCCACATTCGCTACGGTGGTAGGGAGGGTCAGGCGGCATTTCGACGTTCTCCGGTGGACCTGCTAGACTGGCCTGCGGTGGACGGCAAGAGCGTTATGACTACCGCTGGTAAAAGCGCGCTTCGGCGCGCTCCCGGATCGCTGCCGGCCCATCTCATCTTCCCCCGCGGAACGGCTGGTAGGATATGACCGAGAGCCGTCCGCTCTTCGATGTGACGGACAAGCGATTGCAGCCTGAGTCTACGTTGATCGGGAGAAATCCACCGTATATTCACCTGTCTGAGAGGCGGCTTGTTGCTGAAGAGAGTATAGTGTATTCCTCTGCGTGCTAGTACTCAGGGAATAGCGCGCTGGTCCTGGCGGGCATAGCCCGCGGTGTTGAGATCGGGCATCCAGTAAGCTCTTTGGTCGCTGCGTGCCAGAACAGCCTGCCGTTCAGGCGTTGGCGTGTTGTCGAGCTTGCTGTTGCCATCACGCGAGGAGCAGCCTGGCCAAGTCATCCACCGGCGACAGAGTTCGGGTCGTGATTCGTTCCTCACGTCCGGCGATGGCAGCGAACGACGGCAGCCTGGGGCAATGGTGGAGGGTTGAAACCAGTTTCTGAAGGCCTCTTGCGCAACACCATCTGCTGGCGTTTCCATGCGGCAGGTCTGCCTTGCGTCGGTTGCGATTGCGCAGGGAGACAGCTTCTTCCCAGAGGTCCGCCTTGTGAGCAATTGGGGACCCGGGTAGAGTCGATGTGAGAGACTCCCTGGCGGACTGTGCGACGACGGGGTTAATACATGCTCTAAGGTGAACATTCGATTTCTGCACGCCACGATAGGGGCTTGTCAGCGGCTATCTCCGACCGCTTAAGAGCTACAAAACGGGATACGAGGATTGCCGATCAAGTTAGCTGATCCGATTTGTCGTGTCGTGAGCAGGCTCGAGACCAACTTCCTGTTGCTGATAGTGATTCACGCCTGACACTACCTTCCATCAGGGGCGTGGTATGGCATTGATCACACACGAAACGAACTTCGAACTACACGTGAGTGTCCCGCGGAACCTGGGTGATCTGGGGTGAACACGGTCACGAGAACTCAACGGCTGAACAAAATACATCGGTGGCTGCCGTCTGATCCTGAGTCGGTAATGCCCCAGACCAGGATGCGGCAGGATTATCCAGGCACTGCAGAGAGGTTGACCGCGAGGTCAAGGCCGGATGGGGATGGACGCGCGTGACAGCATTGGGGCAAGGCGGCCGCCGAGAGGTCTCCACCGGGCAACGGGCCGGCCAGGGCGTATCGGATAGAAAGTTGAAGCCGCAAAGATTTTCGAAGCCGCGATCAGCAGGGCGCGACGGCGACGAGTCACCGGTTCTCTTGTGGCCGCGGCAGGGCGGGCAAGCATCTAGTGCATGCTGGGCTGGTAAATAAGTGGACATGGTTACCCTTGATCGTGGATAAAAAACAGTTGGCCATCGCGGTGGCCGGGAGCGGTCTGGAGGCCAGATCGTCGATCGAACGGAGATTACGGCGCCTGAAGCGCCCATATAGGAAAGAATGTCCTTGGTTTGGGCGCATGTCTCTTAAAAACCCTTAGAATCGTCCGAGTTATTCAGGTGAAGTCTCTCGTGTGCGAACATGTCTTACGGGCGAACCACACACGATTTTGACTCTATTGCTTCGGCGGCCCAACGAATCGGTAAGAGACCTCTTTTGGGCGTGGTGACCGCGACGCCATTCCGTTGCGTGGGCCGAACGGGCCCGCAAGGTTTGTGCCCGGAACAGCATGGCGGGTGTGTCAGGCCGGCCGTGTTCCGCAGCAATACGCCCTCATAGGCGCCAGGGTGATGGGAGGGGCGGGTGGCGGCCGCGACCGCGGGATGTTGGGGATGGTCGGAGGGAGATCGGCAGCCAGCACAGCCGCAGTAGGTTCGAACGTCGCTGATTTGGTTCTGGGCCCCGTGAGGGTGACAGGCCGGTGATCGTGTGGCGCGGCGAGTAAGAACACCACCGTCTCTGCCCGCGTGGGCGCAGAGGAAAAAATCAAAACGCCAAACAAGATCCGGCCCCACCACGGTGGTCGGTGAACGCGGCGGGCCATCGCTTCGCGCCGTTGGCCAGGGGACTGGCACCCAGGTCCGACGGGCTGCAGCTGCATGGTAGTCGCCCCCGCTCCTGGAGGTGGCCGATTCGGCGGCAGAACAGGGTGGGCCCATCCACTGGCTTTCACGGGTCAACAGAGGTGATTCCTGCTAAACGCAAAAAACTCCTTCGACGCATCCACCCCGCGCCCTGCGCGGCGGGGGCCGGCCAGGGCGGCTCCAGGCGGCTTGTGGGTGTCGCACCACGCTCTGGCCCTTGCCGCGCGCAGACTCATTCACACCGCTTGGACACCACCGGCCGCCAGTGTGTGGCCCGGCCCTCAGGCCAGATCGGCGGCACCTGCCGGCATCAGGCGATGTGGGCGGTGCGGCAGGCCGAGGCTTTGCCGGCGGCCAGAGTCGCGGATCCGGTCGCGGGTTTCATCTGAACCGCTGTTTGGCCGGGGGTGGGGATCACGGAATGTAAACCTTCCGCTTCAAGTTTCCGCCACGGCATCGTGACCCGGTGTGGGCCTCTCATTCTCGGGAATCGAGTTCCAGGATTCGGGGGGGTCTGGTCGGGCGCCACCCGGCCTTGATGCAGCTTCGGGATCGGATCCATGGCGTATCACCTCGGGCGGCATCGGGCCACCTGCAGTTCGGGCGCGGGTAAGCGGTCGGACTCGAGCGATCACGCAGAGAACAGCGGGGGGGATGGCACCTCCACTGCGTAGTGACCGCTTGCCCAGCAGGCATGCCAGGGTTTGCGGGAGAGAGACGGTGGCGGGTGGATGGAGGGTGGGGCGGGCGGGGGTTTGCTGGAGGCTCGCGTCGACGGCCTTGCTAGAAAGTGCTCGGCGACCCACTTCCGCTTGCAAAATCGGGTGTCTCCTGCTCGTGGTTTGATCTCCTCCCTATAGAGAGATGTGGGTGAGGTTGATATGATTGGGGTACAATAATTGATCTCGGCAGTGATTGGTGACCAGAGAACGCTACACAGGGGCTTTTAATCTCATAATTCTCCTGTGCTTATGTGCTTGTGGAATGTGGCGGGGGCCTGAGGCGTGTGTGTGGTGGTGGTTCGGTAATCTCCGTTGGTTGATATATATAAAAAAAAATATAATATTAATATATTTTCCCCTCTCTCTTTCT
>Ga0163217_1002486_pt1 | contig 10340 bp, 15 predicted proteins | sample SynspAceP_FD_185933 | JGI IMG/M metagenome (GOLD analysis project Ga0163217, IMG submission 185933) | Saline lake microbial communities from Ace Lake in Antarctica - Synechococcus sp. Ace-P (PacBio error correction) | ecosystem: Environmental > Aquatic > Non-marine Saline and Alkaline > Saline ... | reverse complement strand
GTGTGTGGGGATTGGAAGGTTTCTGGACGTGGATTGTTGAGACTGCGTCCAGAAGAGTAGAGGGTTGCTGTTTCGTCTAGGACGGAGGCTGGGGGTGCTGCGAGAGTAGCTAGTGTGGAGTAGGGGCAAGCGGGGAAGGAGTCGTGTGGAGGGGAAGTAGGAGAAGGAGCGACGAGTTCGGAAAGACGCTAGCTGCAGGTGCGGTCGTGCGGGGGACGGTGACTGGTAAGGGAAGTGATGGGGCGTGGGGGGAACATGTGGGGGGAGGATAGGGATGGTATTGAAGTGTGGGAGGTGATCGAGGGCTGAGTAGAGGTGGGAGAGGGGGGGTGGGGTGAGGTGAGTGGGGGGCGGGGCTACGTATGGTGTTTGGCTGCGGGGGACAGGAGATAAAGCGGATCATGGCGAACTTCGATGAGGAGGGAGGGGTGTCAGGGATCTGGGAGGATACGGTGGGTGTCGGAGGCGTTGTCAGGAGAAGGGAGTTGACTGAATTGTGGAAGTGTGGAAATAATAGTAAGAGGAGAGTACAGAAGAGGTAATCTGAGAGTTGGATACGATGTGACAAGTAAACTAGGTGGGGTGATAGTTGGAGATGGTGCGTATTACGTGTGTCGGTGGAGGGAGAATCAGATGGGAGGTGCATGGTTGACTGTGTGGACAATAGGGTAGGGGTGAAGGGGGAGGCTAACAGGAAGGATCGGGGTGGGGAGACTGCATAGAATTACTGTACTGTGGGTGAGGTTACGGTTGAGTTGATCTGTAGTGGTAGTTGGTGTGCGAGGAGGATGGTGAGGTGGAGGTGGGGTAGCGGGTGTGGTGGTGTGTGTGGGGTGGGGAGAGGGGTTGATGGGAAGAGGCATGGTGGGGAGGTGTCGTGACAGGTGAGAGCCTGGTGTGGGAGGTTGGGAAGGGTGGTATTAAGTGTTTGAGGTTGACAGCATGGGTTACGTGTGAGCAATGAGGGTGAGGGGAGAGGGATGTTGGGTGGTGGGAAGAGGGTGTGATATGAATGGGCTGCCGTTGGTTGAAGGGATGGGGCGGTGAGTAAAGTTAGGGTTGGTTGGGGGCTGACTGTGGACGGAGGGAATATCGAGAGTGGAAGGTGACTCAAATCACGATTATTTAGGTAGGGGGGAGTTAAGCGGGCCAGGATATGGGCTGGGCTTCCGAGGAACCATCGTATGGGTGGTAAGGTGGCAGGCCTGATTGAGGCGGCGGCGTATGGGAGGGGAAATTTTAAAGAATCAGCGAGCCGGTGTTGCATGACGGGTGTTTCGACCGCATGGGGACTGTGGGGGCTGTGGTGAGCGCGGGGGGTTGATATGGTGTGGGGTTTGATGGGTTAGTTGGCACATACTTAGATAGTCATTTTGGTTGTTTTTTTGCAAGTGTCTTTATCTATTTGTTATATGCAAGGTTATGATTTATAGCATGACTTGAAAAGGCAAGTGTGGTTGCGAGGTCACCATAAGGCTAAGTGATCTGCTTGAAACATAAGCAGGTTACAAGATCAGTTTTACTGAGTAGGGGTGGTACCTACTATTTTCTCTGTCGAATTGAGGGGGGTGGTGGGGCCGGATATGATTTTTTTGTGTGTGTTGATAGGAGCAGTTTCGAGGGATCTCGGTGATGGATTTAATGGGTGACTTGCGCAGGAATAATGAAAGCTTGATGGGATAAAGCAGTTTGGAACTTCGGTGACCTGTGGATCACCGATTTTACTTGGCTTCATGGGGTCTTGTGGTGGAGGCGTAGAGGGAATGATCGGTGGGGTTAGTCGACGGGCGCTGGCGAGCTTGAAGGGGGGTTATACGTGTCAGGGGGTTCGAGCGCGAGGGGCTAGGACGTTTGAGATGGACTATTCCCGTGTAGGTTAGGATTGCGTGGAAAACCGTGCGAAGTTGGAGGGTGGGTGGGGGGGATGGACGATAGGAGCGGCGTGTCGAGTTGCCCGTAGACGTACCCGGTGTTGCGGGTGATGAGGGAGGGGATGGGGCAACTTCAGTTACCTTTATTTCGGTATGGTTTGCACATGTTAGTCTCGCATAGTTCGCTAGTCCGGTGTGATGCATCTCATGAGTGTTGGCTTAACGTACTTTGAAGTAGACGGTGGGGACTGTCGTCTGTTTTGAGGCAGTGTTACGTACGAAGGTCACGCGAGGAATGTTGACGTAAGGCGAGTTTTCAACCGTGTTTCACGATCAACGGAGCTGCGGCTGACGCGGAAGGTGGCGTATTTGTGCCAGGAACAAGGATTTGATCTTTTCACGTGGTGGGGATGTGAAAGAGAGTGTCGTACAAGCTTAAGGGCAAACTGACGGACGTCCCGGTAATGGAGGGAGGTCTGTTGGCGCCGTCGTGGTGACATGCAACAAGGCACGTCGTGTCAGTACACGTGGTTGATGGTATTATTCGGAAGTCAAGAAGGGAGGTTCGTGGTTACCGTTGGGTGCTTTGTACGGTTTTCTTTTATGCTTGTCTTATTTTTTTTTTGCTTATTGTTTAGTATATTGAAATTTTAACTACGAGAGTTCCGATTCGAGAGGGACTTGATAGGAAGTTTCAGCCTTTTTGTGTTCAAAGTTGTAGGAGATTGTTGGGGTGTATCCGCTGATTGATTGGCCTTGTTAGGCAAGCCGAATTTTTTATTTCCAGGCAGGCTACGGTGTCAGTGAATTTGCTGTGATTCAAAGTACTGTGCTTGTGGCAAAAGCAATGATTAGGGGAGGATCCGACGTCTTGATTAGTAGGGGTTGGTGTTGCATTACGTGTGGTTATACGCTTAGAGATTGTTCTTAAGGTTTGGATGTTTCCGGGGCTTCAATTTTGTTTGGGTGGGGGTTTCACTTGGGGTGAGGGAGTGACTGTATAGCCGGATTAAGTGAATGACGGTTCACTTGGCGACCTGTCATGAGGCTGGGTTAGGTAGTTGGGGATAGTCTCTGGGCGTGGTCTGGCGTGGAGGCGGGAGGTCGGGTTGGTGCGTCAGGGAGGCTGTTGCCTGCGACGCTGGAATGTAGATCGTGAGGCGGCGTTATCTGGCGGCGGGGAGTCGTGGGGTTGCCGTGGCGCTGTGTGTGATTTTTACGGCAGTGCATGGGACGTGGGGACGATGAGATCATGGTATTCGGGAAGGGCGGGCGGGGGGCTGGGGTGAGGTACACCGCTTGGTTGGGTGCGGGTGTACCTGTTGTGGTAAGGGGGGGTTTTGGGGCGGTGAGTGTTGCCGTGCTGAGGGGGCTGAGGTAGATCATGTGCTGATGTGGTGAAAGACGGTCCTGGAATGGGGGAAAGGAGCACGTTGGGACTGTGTGATGGTCGGGCGGGACGGACGGAGTGTTAAACCGCACATGACGTGGAGATTCACATGTTCGCCGTAGACCTGGGGTTTCGGAGATGGCGGAACAGTTTAGGGGGATTGAGTCGCGTATGGCGCTGGCAGTATGACTGTGATTATGGTGAAAGTGGCGTTAGGGTTTGGCTGGGTGGCACGCGTGTGGTGGGTAGGTGAGGCTGGTGGTGCGTGTTGTGGTGGGTTGTGTGGTTGTGTTGCGGTACGGGCTGATGGTGCTGTTAGGGGGAGATGGGATGTGCACGGAGGTGTGGAACGTTGCGAAGGCGCGATTTGAGGGATATATTGATGCTGTCGGTGTGGAGGAAGGACGCATTGGTGACAGGCTGGAGGTGGGCTGTGGCTGACATATTTGTTCAGTGGCGGTGGTGTGGGAAATCCGGTCTCTGGGGTCGATAGCTTCCTGGAGGGGTTGAGAGAGGCCGCATCGGTGGAGGTGGCTAGGGGCAAAGTTGGGAGGACTGCCGGGGTGTGTGAGGGGACCGCTTCGGTGGGTGGATACTCATACTCAGTGATGGTGATTGGGTTGGTGGGTGAGGGATGATGAAGGCAGTCCTAAGGGCGAGGCAGCAGCAGAGAAAGTTGTTTCGATGTGTCTGGTTAATGTCGTTTGCGGTTGGGGTGTTAGGGGAGTTGGGTGGTCGAGATAAGATAAACTGGGGCTTAGCTAGCTTGACCGTGTTAGAAAGAGGGGTTGAGAGAGGTGTGTGTGGGTGGGTATGGGTATGGGAGTGCTGGAGGAGGAATGTTGGAATGGGAATTTGTTCTAGCCAGATAGATAGGGAAACAAGTGATTATTGAAAAGAATTTTGGGAACTGCGAGAGGTTGTTCGCTATGGCGTTGTTGCTATGGGGGGCTTGTTTGATATAGATGAACCTCAATGTGGTTGCCTTTGCGTGTTTTGGTCCTGGTGTTAGTGTGAAAGCAAGTGGGTACGTGGTTGGGGTTTGCGTTCAAGGTGCAGGAGAGGGAGAGTGGCTGTTTGATTTGCTCGAGGGATTTTGGTTGAGGGAAGCAGGTGGGGCAAGCAACTTGTACGCAGACGGCAGGTATCTGGCTATCAAGTTATGTAATGTTTGATTGCACATGGTTCCTGTTAGAGTCCGTTTGTCAAGAATGATGCCTTGGTTGGGATGACGTTATTGGGACACCAGGCTAGGGTTGAAACCGTAGTCGAAGCTGGAGCAGGTTGGATGGCGGATGTTGCTGGAGAGCAAAGAATGGGCTAGAGCCTTGTGGGCAGCTGTGACGGGATGGGTGTATGGATGATGGTGGTGGTCTAGGTTACATGAGGGAGGAGAGGGCTGGTAGGGGGTGTTGAGGTGGGTGGGACGAGCGACGCGGGATAGGTGGAGGCGTGAGAACGGATTGGTGGATGATGCTGACGGCCGTGGTTACAGAGTTCGGGCAGTACGTGGACTATTGACGAGAATGCTGGGAGCATGCAGAACGAGACATGCGGACGGACCTTGCTGACCGGAGGTTTTAAGATAAGGCGCAGCACGATTGGGAAGGGGGTGCAGGGGATGTGCTGGGGCGTTACGGGGCTTACGAGGAAGGGCGCTCAGTGTTTGTGAGACCTGGGAGGGGCGGTCGGAGGTTAACTGGTGGTCATGTGTTTGGGTTTAAGGTTTATTGCTGTTTAAGGGTTAGGGCGTGTTATGGTGGAGATGTAGCACTGAGTCGACTGTTTGCTGTGCCGTGTGAGGAGACTTGAGGTTGCTCCGGGGTTGGTTGCGGGGGACTTGAGTCCGATCTAACAACTGGCGGCCAGGCGTACTGGTTATGTGGGTGCTTTAGCGTCTTTGTCCGAAAGTCAGGTATGACGTTCAATTGTGCGCTAAGGCATAGCACCGAATTTGTGCAGCTGTTCGATTTCCTTGAGCCTTGGTTGCAGGCGGACGCACGGCGAATATTCCATGTGGCGTTGTGCAGGGTGGCGGGATTAGCAAGGCAGTTGTCGCGTTTTTCTTGTCGGTGTTTTCGTACATGTCTGCGGCAAGAGGCTTTCTCGGATTGGGATTGATACGCAATGTTCCAGACGACAGAGGTGCTGGAAGAAAGACAGCGACGGCTTCACTGGGTGTTCCGACTGGGACAGCCGTTTTGGCTGAAGCGAAAGGTCGGTGATGTTACCCAGGGATGGCGCAGCTGGGAGGTTCCGTTGGAGCGGGTGAAGATTGAATTGAGGTCTTTGTGTAGTTACAAGAGTGCGAGGAGGGGGGGATGGAAGCCGTATCCGTCTCTACAGCGTGAGGCGTTGAATGCGTTCTCAGAGACGTGTGTTATGGCTTGAAGGCGAGCGGTGGCGTGGTGTGGCGTTTACTTACAGAAATGATAGCTGCGTGTTGATTGAGGTTGGCCTCAGATCTGCGGGATTGGAGAAGGAGATTTTTATTTATCCGAGATTTTGTTGCGTGGTGGCGGGTTAGGCTGGATGTTTAGGCGGAATGATCCTGTGGAGGATTCGACGAGGGGCTGCAGTGAGAGGATGCAGGTGACCTGGTGCCGCAGATGGGGAGCGGTTCGGGCTGCGCGTGGCGAAGAACTGGTAGTCGGTGATGTTGTTATTTGTCACGTTGAAGGAATAGCGGCTACCGTGACGACGGCTGGCGTTGAAAGTTCATGGCTGGGATGCGGTCGGCGGTGCCGGATGGACGTGTTGTGGGAGTCACGCTGTAAACAAGATCGTTTCGATACAGGGACGGTCATGGTTCCGACGATGCCTTCGATGGTCGGCGTTGGTTGGCGAGGGAGGATGAAGTGTGTGGTTCAGAGGTAGCGGGCATGCGCGTGGGTCAGCGAACTGGCAGGGTGTGGGTGGAGCCGTGACGGGCTGCGGCGACTTGGTAAGAACGGGGTGCTGTTGGAAGGGGTGAGAAGGTTTGATAAGCCGGTCGCAGCGCGAGTTTTGGAGGGTGACGGGTCGGGGGGGGATTTGGGGGGCGCGGGAGGGGCGGCATGGCGGCGTTGAAATGGCGTATTACAGTACCGGTGCTTGATTCTTGTCTAGTCGGTACGACGGGCTGTTACTGACATCAGGTTGAGAAAGGACGGGTATCTCTTTCCACCGAGGCTAAAAATAATGTGCCAGTGGGTTCGGCCGGGGGCGCTGCTAGAGCGTCGGTGCGCAGGCGAGCTGACTGTCCCGGCTGTTGCGGGCAGGCGTCCTGCTTCGCCTGGATCGCGTGGGGCTGCCTGATCGCGGGGGTGGGCGTGGTGCGGCGATGTCTGGGGCTGTGATTGTCAGGCATAATTGGCCATATAACTAGTGTGTCGTTGCCTGGGGGGCATGCGTTCGGCGGTGGTGTCTGGCCAAAAGGGACCTGCGCACCTGGCAGGGAGCCATTCGTTCGGCCCGTGTAGTCCGTTGGGGTGACTTTTCGGGCGGTCGCAGCTGCTGACAAAGAGCATTCCTGGCGGCCGGTTTGTATGGTCATTTGGAGTTTCGTCGCCGGTACGGGTCGGCCTGCTGGGTTTGGGCTTGAAGCTCGCCGGGGCGAGTGGGCGAATGCGCGAGTGGGTGCTTAAGTGATCGGCTGCTGGAGTGGCGGTGGGGGCGGTGATGGGGTCGGGGCCTGAGTCGGTTGTCTGCCGATCCTGGCGTCTCCGTGTTGGGTTGTTGATCAAGCGGAGCGTTAATCGTGGAGGTTTGTTGTGGCGGAGGGTGGCGGGAGCTGGGGGAGGGGCGTTCTTTACGTCGCCTCTTCTGTGGCTGCTGGGTTGCGGTGGGTGGGGGTAGGGCGTGTGGTGTGTGTGTGTGTTGGTGGAGTAATGGGGCGGTCGGCGGGGTGGACGTGTGGGTGGGCACTAATGTGGGAAGGAGCTCTGGGCCTGATCGGCGCTTCGGATGCTTGGCAGGATGTCGAGGTACCGAGTCTGTAGGTGGGGTGCAGGGCTGGGTTCCGGCATGCTTCAGGTATCCGGCGTTGTGGAGAGTGTGTGTTGTGCCGTGGTTGTCCGTTGGGGGGCGGGTGGCTGGTGCGGGGGGGTTCGTGAGTGTGATGTGGTTTGTCTGCCGGTGGATTGGCTGGGGCTGGTCGGGTGAGTGGGGGACTGAGGGATTCGGGGGGGTGGTGTTCGCTCTTGGCCTCTTCACGGGGTGCTGTGTGGGTGTGTGGGCTCTCTCCAGCGCAATGATTGAGGAGAGGGGCTGTTGTGTGTTGTGTAGGCGTGGGCTCTCTTGCGGTTTGTCAGAGGGGCCCTTTGCCTGCGGGGTGATAGGCTGGGGCGTGGCCCGGCCCCGGCCCAGGAGGAAGGCCGTTCCATTTCTTGCCCCACCGGGAGATTTAGGGTTACACGGAAGGTTGAAGCTTGATTTGTAACATCTCCGCGATGGCTGTTCTGGTGGGGCTGCTAGTGGCCTTGCCATCGCCTGTGCCCGTGCAGCGTTGGCCAGATATGGCAGCGTCGGGGGTGAGACTCTGGCGCGCGGGTGGGTAACGCTGTGGGAATCCGCTGGGATTCTCACAAAAACCGGGGGCCATCTGTTCATTGGCGGCCGGCAGAAACCCCGGCGTTTGATGGGCTTGCTGTGCTGCGGCCCCCGAGCTGCCGCCTGGCCTGTGAGCGCCAGGCGCGCCTAGGACCCGTTTGCCGCTGAACCCTCTCTCCAGCGTAGTGGTCGCCCAGGCCAGCGATCCGAAAGCACTTTGCCGTCCTCGGTCGCTTGCGTCTCAGGGTGACAAGACAGGCTCGGTACTGCGCCCGGTGCTGAGGCCCCGCGCCCGCGGTCGCGCCCTGCTCCAGCATCCGCTGTCGCTGTCGGGATAGATGGTGCGTTGCCATGGCCGTCCGGCTCATCTGCTCGAATCCCTGCTGGCATGTCTCGCGCGTATCCCGACTGGGTGCTGGCGAATGGCTCAGGCGCCACGGGGTTGAAGCCGCCTGTTTTCTCTAGTGTAGACGCCGTTGCGACGCTCCGGGCGTTGAGGCTCCGTGGTATGCGTTGGCGTCCTGGAATGGTGTGATCGCGGTTTGAACTTGCTGGCTCCCGGAGCATGACGACAGGGGGAGTCGCCCGCTGGCTGCGAATCCCGTCCAGTCCTTGCGGTGGGCCTTCGGCCTCTGGCGGGGCTGTTTGCCGACAGCTCGAACCGTAGCCGTCAGGCTCGCGGGTCTCGCTTGGCAGCCTTGGGCCGACCCTTCGAACGGCTCATTTTCTGACGTGCTCGGTCGCCCCGAAGCGGCCCAATCTTGGGCGTTTGCAAGGCCCGTCGCTGGTTGCCGCACGCTCGCTGCCGGCTAAGGGCCCGCCACTGGGTGATTCTCGGATTGTGGGAAGGGCTACCGCGTCCGTGGCGCAACCTCGGCGCCGTCCGCGCCATTGGGAAGGCGGACCTCGCTTGACGCTGGGTGGCTTGTGGCCAGGGTGGTCGGTTCTGTTCCGGTCGGACGCTTCCGGCCGGGTTGCGCAGGTGTGGAGCCGGCCGCCGGATGTGTTGTCTGCTGCTCGGGGCCCCTAGCCACCCGTCTGGTGTCCTCTCGCGGTGATTTGTGGGGGGGCCCAGATGCTCGACAGTGGAAACTGCTCATGGCAGACTAGCCGCGATCGAGCGCTCCGATCGGACCGGCGCTGCGCGTCGCGGCCGCGTCTGTGGGACGTGACGTGTTCGACACCGATTGCGGTTCATGTGGTGGTGGGCCAGGCGCGGAACCGATATCCAGTCCTCGAGCTATGCGTCGCTCGTTGCGGTGTGTTAATTGGACAGGCTTTGGAACTCCAGTTCCTTCATAGCGCGTCCATTCCACAAGCTTCAGGAAGGGCCCCACGGAATCGTTGTGGTTTGTGGAGCGGGTTTGGGCTTGTCGTCTGGTCTGCGCCCGCGACCTGGAGCTGCTGCCTCCTTTGCTCGGCTGGCTGGCCGGGCCACGGAGGCGGGGACGCAGGGCGGAAACGCCAGACCCGGGGTGGATTGTAGCTGCCAAGGCGGGTCTGGGGTGGCGTGCGTGGGTTTGGGGCCTTGGCGCCCTCTGTTGAGTTCAGCGGTCAAAGCTGAAAGTAATTCAGAGTTACTTCACTTCTTGCCGCAGTGGACTGAGCCTAATATGAGGTGTGTGTGCATTTCGAGACTGGCTTTTTGATCGGTCAGGTGTGCAGGTGGTGTGTTAGGCAGATGGGTGTGAGGTACTTGTGGTGATTTCCGAGATGGTTCGAGGTGGGAAGGAGAGGTTCCCTAATAAATATAACCTGAAGAGTAGGTTAGAATCGTTCCGATTGTGAGTGGTCCGCAGTTGAACCACCTCGTGTACCGCCAGCAGCGCTATTTAAGGCTGGCTGTGTTGTATCTCTGAACATATACACTCATTCGCTAGGGAGGTGTTCTTGCGGCGGACATCATTGGAGCTGCGTCGACGCTCTATAGACTGGCAGTGCCGGCTGAGCTCCTGATGACGGTATCCTTGCCTCACGTGTAGACACGCGCCGCCCGTGTGAGCATATCTCGGAGCGGCGCCAATCCACCATCTCGGAAGAGGGCGCTCAATGGTGCTGTGGTGTGAGGCAGCAAAGCTCGTGTTAGACGAGAATTGCCCTGGTGTCGAGCAGGAGGCGGTCCATTCCCGCGCGTACGCATCAGCTTGCTCGCCCGGGCGGCCTGAGAGCATTCTGGTAGACGCTCTGGGGGATCTCGTCCGATTCGGGTTGGCCCTTCGTGGGGCTCGGCTTGTGCTTGAGTGTTATTGTTGAGTTTCGGTGTTCGTGGAGAGTATGAATAGTGCTCTGTATCCACCTGTATTGGGTGAGAAGCGAAAGTGGGGAGAGTATAGGAGTGTGGAGACGCATGTGGAGCATAGCGCGGTTACAATGAAGCGGAGGGGCTCTCCGGATGCTGTCTGTTTTACCCCGTGTGGGATATCTAGACTCCCTCTCGAGCGACAATCTCACTAGTCTCCAAAATTAAAAAGTGGGGTGGGGTGTTAATTGTTCTCTTCTCCTCTCTCTTTTCCTGTTTTTGGTGTGTTTTTTTTGTTGGGTGGTGTGTT
>Ga0163217_1109735_pt1 | contig 10341 bp, 8 predicted proteins | sample SynspAceP_FD_185933 | JGI IMG/M metagenome (GOLD analysis project Ga0163217, IMG submission 185933) | Saline lake microbial communities from Ace Lake in Antarctica - Synechococcus sp. Ace-P (PacBio error correction) | ecosystem: Environmental > Aquatic > Non-marine Saline and Alkaline > Saline ... | reverse complement strand
TTATAAATCGTCACGTATTGCCGGGACTCAAACAATTAGCTAACATCGCATAGCGATTGAAAGCCTCTTTCCATAAAGCGATTATCAGTTTGCGGTCATTGTCCCCGAACTGGCACGCAATACCCAAGGGAGCTCCAGTCGCCACTTTCTTGGCCGGACAAGTTTGCAGCGTCCCTTATAGGTCGAATTGGGGGAAAAAAAAAAAAAAAAAAAAAAAAAAAAAAAAAAAAAAAAAAAAAACAAAAAAAAAAAACAAACAAAAAAAAGGAAAAAAAAAAAAAAAAAAAAAAAAAAAAAAAAAAAAAACAAAAAAAAAAAAAAAAAAAAAAAAAAAAATAAAAAAAAAAAAAAAAAAAAAAAAAAAAAAAAAAAAAAAAAAAAAAAAAAAAAAAAAAAAAAAAAAAAAAAAAAAAAAAAAATGAGTAATAACATTAAATTTTTCTGTTTCCAGAGCTTTTATTTTCCTTTGATTTTAGCGCATCTATGGATTTCCTTTCCTTTTGCACTACCGCCTCTATAATCGCTTTGCAATCAACGTTGCCTAAAGAAGAGGATGTATCATATCGGCAATAAACCAGGCTGATTTAATGAAAGCTGATATAAAATCCAACCACTTCCGAATGTGGTCTTTTTAACGCAACCGACGGGGTAATTGGTGTATCTTATTTTTGATTGACCTCGTTCCATATCCCCAGTAGTATCGTGGTGAAATGCAGGTACAGGAAGTAAAAGAATTATCTTGTATTCTTGGTTTTCCTTTTTAAAACTATTGACCAATTCAAATGTAAATCGCTCAAATCGCTAAATGAACCCGATTCTGCACTTAGACTATCATTGGTGCCATTTTATTAAAAAACACATCGGCCTTAAATTCCAATGTGCATTGGATAGGCCTCTGTTTCCCAATAGGGTTGTCTCCTTTTTTAAAAGGGTTTCTTCCGCTCACCCAAAATTCTAGTCCTGTATGGTTTCTAGGCATGGATTGCATTGTGCCGGAAGGATTTTTTGTCCTTATTGACTACACATGAACATAGGTAATGCTGGTCCCTCACGCAGGCAATTTTGTTGGGATCCTGAGGGTAGCTCCAGCGGATTGCGTTCATTATAAATACCTGAATAGTATAATTGTAGCGCCACTAACCATATTTCATTTTATATATCAAACCCCTTTCAGGGAGATTAATTACGTTTTAATCCCAGTGTACTTTTTTGTTGTAGCCATAGGCTTCCCCTTTTTGGAGCGCTTATGGCACCCTTAGGTCTTCCCTTGCTGTCTTTTCACTTGGATGTTGACCTTTCGATTTGACCTTTTCATAATCGAGCTTAGACATCATCATATAAAGGGTAACTCCCTTCCTTTGTACCATATACGGATGATTGATTTACCTTTCATCTCCAATTAGGAGCCTGTCTCTGAACGGTCGATTTGGGAATCTATTCCGCCATCCCTTACATATAATGGATTTTTTTCCAATCCGGGGAGCTACTGTAATCACCTTCATTTTCTCGACAAAATTTGCCATCGTTAGAAATCGACCAGTTTGCCTGCCGGAAGGATACTTCTTTCCTTCTCCCTCAAATCGAGCCACCAAAAAATTATCGCCCATCATGTATTTGATCTTTAATTTCACTTTCAACGGGCCACCTTATAGGATTGTCGGTGGATCCAGTTGACCTTTCGGCCACAGCGTGGTTTCATAGAAAAACCATCACCAATTCATGGCCCTAAAGGGAGGGCAAGCTTCAAAATGATATTGGGGAAGAGTGGTGTAGATATATGCAATAACTGATTCTTAGATTGGCCACGTCCCTAACGGCTGCTTCCACTTCGGAAAGGACCATGGTTTGGTACCATCTTGCCCAGCATTAAGCATGGCCTGGCGAAAACAACGGATTGCTTCTGCGCAACATCTTCTGCAGTTTTTGAAGACGTACTTCTGGGGTCCAACACCCTATAAACTACTATTTACTGGGCCGTTATAAATCTTATGCTTATAATGTTTAAATTACATAAGGCAAGTCACTGGGCCCGGCATTGGATGCCCTGACCAAACCGTTGTTCTCTTGATTCCTTTCCTTAAACCATTTAGCATCATATCTGGATAACAGGAACCGTTAACCTGTCTTCATTTGTTCGCCATATATTCCAGAGGGGATGTAGCGACGTCTGGCCATACCCAAAATCATACCATAACTCATCTATTTTATAACCGCTGCACTCCTAAGTTTAAAGATTTTCAACAAGTGTGCCTTAAAATATCACGGGTTTCGAAGCATCAAATCTGGAAAACATACATCCAAACGGTATGGAGCTGATAGATCTTTCAACTTGGGGTATAAGACCCAATTGGAGATACATAGGGATTCAACATAATTGGTGCGTACCTGTGTAAGGATCGCTATTGATTTTTATTTCGGATCTGGACCTTGTTTCGTCCCATTCAAAGGTGCAAGGGTAGGACATACTGTTGCCATTCCTGGTTTACCCATAAAATGTCTAAGGAAAATCGATGGTCTTCAAACTCTTGGCTTCCTTAATATATCGTATTGACCTATATAATGTTGGTCTCTCTGGGTAAAATCCCAGCCCCATTTGGGAGAATATAACCCTCCGTTTAAATAAAGTATAGCGTTGTACGGCTTCCATAGGTTGAGGACCCACCATACACATACTCGGTTCTTTGGCCGGTACCAATATTTCAACAGGCATCCGAATAAGGTTGGGCCTGCCATTTGCCGATCGGTATTCCTATCTTAATTAAAGGTTTATATCCGATCTACCGACACCTGTCCGCATAAACAGTTATACTAGCAGGCATTATAGCACCCCTACCCTTTGGAGGAAACATTTAAATGAACTGGGGCTGGGTACGCCCATAATCCCTACCACCGTAATGATCAACATGATAATTGCATGATACGGCCCTTTGATGTACCGTCTTAAAATTGAGTCCCAGGCCATATATTTTGCTCCTCCTTGGATAATGGAAATTGCAAATAATTTCCATCAATGACCTTGTTTTAATTTTGCCTCTTGAAGGGAAAAATAGCTGCTGGCATTTGCTGGAGTGCCCCAACCTTGGGCTGCACATCGCTGTGGCTTTAACAGCTAATTATCTCTGGCTCCCCTAACTGGTCTTCCATATCCATTATTCAATTCGGTTCCACTCCAACCCTGTCCATCTCGTGAGGAGTGATATATGGTAGTTAGTAGGCACAAAATAATTACATGGAATTTGAATTCATGCTAATTGGTTTTTTAAAAGTTACGTTCCACACAATTGGTGAGAATAAAAACCAATGACCCCTCGAATCGTCGAGGCGACACTACAGTATTAAATAAAAATTTTTTCGTCGAGCGCTGCCCATAGCTATCGCGGGAGACCTGAACGATTATCAGATTATTACAAACTTGTCAAACTATAATTCGGCAGAACCAAAAATTGGCTTAAACCTATTTACCGCCACTAATTATGCTTTGCAGTTTGCTTGGAGTTCGGGGTCTCGATCCCAATTCTACCACAATCACCCTGTTTTAAGTATTTAGGAGGATTAAAACTAACCCTACTCCAAAGGAGTCCCTGTTGAAATAATATCGCCTGGCACAGGTCATAAACTGATGATACTAGCTTTTATTACTTGCTTGAGTTGAAATTAAATCCGAGGGTAGAACTATCCTGACCTTTTCTCATTTATTTAACACAAGGTTGGTATTTGGGTCTTTATTTTCATCTTTTGTAGCAATGAAATGGTCTACAGGTGCAAAGGTAATCGCAGCCTTTTTGCCCTTTACCATTTCTCTCACGTTCTTTTGAAAACCCTCTTCCTGTAATGTTGTGGCAGCATACCGGCCAACATGATCTAAAGGCTTTTCTTCCGAAACATAAGGTGCCTTTACGATTACGACGGCCAACTTTCAACTTCCCAATCTGTTTTTTCACTTCCTTTTGGATTGATACATTATATTAGGCCCTTACTTATGCAGAAGTTGCCTTAAAAGAAACATACTGGCTCTTTTAGGGACCGCAGTCCCGCTTTCTGGCGCATGTTTTGCATAATTTGACCCACAAAACAATCTTTGAGGTCTACCAGGAGCTCCTAAACGGACGCTACTATCCACTTTAGGACAGTTCTTCATTTTCTGCCAACCATTTTTTTAATTGATCCAGTCCGTCTGTTCAAAGAATCCTCATTGTATTCCCTTTCGAAGGGCAGATAAATCCAATTGGATGCATGTTCGTATTGCAACCTGGTTTTTCCTTACCTATTCTCAAATCGTATTAGTTTCAATCTGTTTCTATTTATTGCGTTACTATTTATATACTTGTTGTATCTTATTCCAAATATAAATGCCATCAGTTTATAAAAAATTCCATTGCTTCCAATCTTACTACCATAGCTTCTGATCATTCTTTTGCTTTATCCCTAGATTGCTTCTCCCATTTTTCTAGTGTAGGAAACCATTAATCTGGTCTTGCACTTCTACTTCATAATGACCATAAAACATTATTCTTTTCCTGTGGGTCTCTGCTTAAATCGTTACATTGAAATTTTGGAGGTCTTCTATCCCTCCGAATTAGGTTTCGGCGCACTCCAACCACCAGGACCCTGGCAAAAGAACCATTTCCAATTGTCCGTTCTTATAGAAAAACTTCCATTTATAGATGATGCACTGTAGCCTCTTCTTTATACTTCTTTGGAAGCGAGCATTACTTTAAACAAAGGTTTTTAACATTGAAAAAACTATCTCTCCTTCGCGTATCTGCCAAAATCCCACCCTATTTCGCACAGGTAGCCAAGTAAATCTGTTGGTGCATTATGGTTTTGTCCGTTTTGATTGGGGGGTTTAATTTTAGCGGGGCCATTTACCATGAATGTTGAACTCGATGTACTTCCTTCAAAATATCGGCCTTATGCCTCTTAAAAATTCCGTGGACTATGACTGTGGAATTCATTTCATTGATATCAGCTGCAGGCGAGCACATTGTCGCTCGTAAAATAAAAGGGTATTTCTTCAATCCCTGCTCCTTTTTCGCCGCCAATTGTCCCATATAGCATCGATCATTCATCATAAAATCCCATAGATTTAGATCACTTTTTCCCTGCCATTCTTTCTGTGGGGAGAATTGGGGGAATTTGAGTGTGGACGATGGTTAGCGCCAAATACAAAGAGGTCCTTTCCTTTTGATATTTCTTTATATAATTAAGGATTTTCTAAAAATAGGTAGGTAACCATCATTCAACATGAAATCGGCGGAGTTAGGTCCCTTTCTCACATTCCCTATTATGGTCTTACTTTCGTTTACCGTATCCCGGCACCTGGGTAGGCATTCCATTTTCCCACATAGGACATATGCAGCCATATCCTAACGGAACCACAATGCCCCATATGAATACTGTACAACCAGGGTATTGGAGCATTACTTACTTTTCTGGAGAATCTATATTATCAAAAATCTCCTTGGCGGTCCCAACATTTCCCCAGATTCACTTTTGCACTCTTTATGTGCCGCATAGTTCCATTCCATGCCATTTCCCTACAAAATGGCCGGTGTTTCATAACCTGCTTTTGGAAGCAAGAGGCGACAGTATTTCTGAGTTTTTTTTGCGTCAAGCATCTGGAATTGTCCGTAAGCACCCAAACTTTTAATGGGCTTCTCCAGAGTTTATTACTTCCTGTAATATGTCCATAGCGAGTGGGAGTACAGGACGAGAAAGACGGTTATGGGCGTCGTAAATTGCATTCCGCCGTATCCCAGAGGCATCAGATTAGGGTACTTAATCTTTCTTGGGCAGCGTAAACTAATATTACCTAGCCAGGTCATCTGCCTAAAACCTTAGATAATGTTAGGGGCCTTTTCCTTTTTTCAAGAAAACCCTTTAATACTAACGGGCCGGTAGCTGCTCCTACGGCAAACAATGGCTAGTAATATAATTATATAATGGCTTCATGGTGGCTTTTTTTTTGTTGATATAGCTTCTCTTTTTCCTTCTGATTTTAATATAGTAGATTCAGTTTTCCTTTCAATTATTATTCTGTAGGACTTCATTAAATCGGCCACCGTATTAATTTCAGCTCCTCGCGCGATGATAACATCCAGCCTGAAGTAACGAGTTTCCAGCAACGCTATGTTTTTCCATAGAAGATAAAGAACTTCCGGCATCCTTATTGTTGCCGGAGCGAACGCTCTGCCATGGTAAGACATTTTTTATTTTAGCTCCCACCAGTTAATGGGCGACTTTTCACTGGAATCGCCAAAACATGGTGGGTATGGTAGGGGCTCGGCAAGGTCCTAGCGCTTGTTATTTAAACCAGTATTCATCTCAGTTCTTAATCCATTTTAAAGGGACTGGCGAATTCTTCCTTTTACGGATAGTTCCCGTTTTGCGTCGTAAATAAGGGCATACGAAATGACTTATGTTGATCCACCCCTTTACTTTGCTTTCAACAAGGTTTGCTCATCTGGAAAACGGTTATATCACGTCCTTGCCCCTTCCTGTAGGACCTTATATCCTTGTGTTTCGTTAAATACGCAATTTGTGTTTTAAAACTCGCCCACTATTTCTTAAACCACACATTGAGGGGTGGAAACATTGTTTATCATGTGTTGTTTTCACGGTAACGATAATCCTTCCCTCATTTATTCCCTTTATAAACACACTTATTATGATGTGTAATTGGTGAACGTCGTCCAAATCTATATCCACCAGTGATCGCAGAAACCCTATTATTTTCTTTATAACAGTTGTGTGAATGGCATCCCATTGGGCATTTCCGGTTGAACTTCACATTTATTTAAAGTTTCGCGATTGGGTCCAAAACCGGTTCCCTGCCCAGGCATAACGCACCATATCTCGGATTCCAATACAGTGTTAAAAACATCGTTGTGTTCAATTACTTTGTCCGCCCAGAGTGCATCACAATATTAATCCCTGCTTGGTACATCATAAATACTGTTTATGGCTAACCGTAATATCCATGGCCATGGCAATCTGTACGCAGCTGTGTTTGCTGTTCACCTGTCCAGTGCGATGATTCATTTTTCTGCTACAGAATTACTTGGATATTATTTGTTTTGCGGCCCGAACAGTGGTCCCATTTCCGATAGGGACAAATTCATCTACTGAACGATTGGCTGACTAACTGCTTCGGCCTACCAAACTGTTCCGACGCCCCAATCTCATAGGATTATGATTATCGAAATGGTCATGTCCCTATTGAAGTTACTAACAAAAAATAGCTTCCCCCAAATTGGTCAATTCACATTCTGGTCTCACATTTTGGAGTCCCTTCCAAGAATAATGGGCCGCTCCTTATACATGGGATCCAATCGCTTGCTTAACAATGGCTCATATTCTTCCATAAAAGTGCGCTGTTGATGCCAAATTTTGATTCACTTTTTCGTCCGTCACAGGGTTTTCTTCGATACCAATACTTCCACCAGATCTTTAGGTTGTACTCCCTCTGTTAGGGCTTAGGCAAGTCGACCCTCTGTTGGCCCATAATATATCGGTTGTCCCTCAAGTTACCTACTCCCCCGGGCATTCATTCTTCGAATATTTTCTCCATACGTACTTCACGGCATTGTGAGGCCTTTATTCTTGGTATCCCCAGACCCAATATCAGCTCCCATTTTCATCTACCCCAGTGGAACGAATGGAATCCGCCCCACTCCCACTACTGCATGGCATGGACTATCAGCTTGCTACGGATTGGCCAAGTTTTTATCTCTTTCTGGGATTGGCATCAGCAAGCGTGTCCTTGCCATGTCCCCCATTTTCGTCTATTGGGTGTGGATAACGGGCCAATATTTGCTGTTTTCCATTAACGAAAAAAGCTGGTCGAAATCGTCGTCCTTCTGTAATTGTGCTACCATATATGGTCACTTGAACTTTTCCCATTTAGAATTCAGGGCACTTTGGGAAACTTTTACCCTGTTTTGTCCGGCCCTTCCTATCAATTTCAAAGGTCAAGTTCTGGTTGGATTCCTTAGGAGAGAACTAATGCGATGATCTCCTGCCATCAGTGATGGTCAAGGTATTTGAACCCCTTCGTCTCTCAGTTGAGCACGGTATGATTCCTTCTTTCAATAGACTAAACAATTCTCCATTTTTAAATTCCCCGTTGGAAGTTTTATAAAAAATATCAGATACCGTTGGTGAACACCCTATTTAAGAAAAGGGCAATTACGATTATATACGCTGATTTTTTTCATTAACTTTAAAAAGATATTTTGTCCAAACTTTATTCAATAAAAATCCATTCTGCAATGCTGCGGTTTTCCTTCCATCAATTTTCCTTGGATTCAATTTCTGATATCTGGCTATTTATTTAGACTGGAACATTAGTGTTCTGGTCGTTTGGATCTTTTTAGGTTTCCGATCTAAATCCTCAGTATTTGCGCAAGACTTACCGTTCTGACTATTTTTCGACCCTCTTTCTATTCATCCCTTCGGACGAGGTTTAGTTGCGGTGTTGTAGTTATCCGTTACAGTATATTCTTTCAAGATCTAGTATCGATATAGGGACTTTTGAATTTGCCTCTGAATCCATAGGTGTTTTGATTCGCCATCAAAGCATTTTGCCCGCATTTTCTCATCACACTATCCACGCCAAGAACTTTCCAATCGTTTTTTATATCGAAAAGCTGTGAAGCAATACTTCCCAATTGTCCATTCACTTCTGATCGGCCTTCACCTCTCAGAAGGTATTTCAAAGCTTCATTTAATTGCGGGCGAGGTAGGCTCGCTACGTCGTAGTATATGAAATTTTGTAGCCAGAATTTTATTTCATAACATCTTCTTCCATGTGGTTTTCAACAAGGTCCTTTTTTGGGCGTTTGTTACAGAGCGTCACCGATCTTTCAATACGTAGTTGTGGGCGGCCTTGCCTTGTAATAATGTGGCCGATATATTTGCGATGGCCGGATAAAGCGCGTTCCAGATCTAATCCGCCAATTTTTGGGTAGTACTTCGGGAATCTTAAATTCGTTTTATCCATATTGGTGCTGGCATTTCTTTTCAGCATTTGTCCACCCAAGTGTCCAAAGCGGTTTTTTCTACGTTTCACTATGGCGTATCAATGCCTCTTGAATTGCCAAATCTATTGATGTGAGTCGGTGCATTTGGTTTCAATACGATCTCCTGGCACCTTCGCAATCAATTCAAAAAATGGTTATGTCGTTCAAACAAGCTTGCGGTCCATTGGACTCCGGAAGCAAAATTTTAACTGTAAGTTTCGTTGGACCGTTGGCCACCTCTTCCAATACAGGTAAACATCTCTTGGAGAATTTCCTTCCCTATTGGGTGGGAATGTTTCAACAAAGTGTAGACGTTTACGCCAACCGATCTTTTGCGTACATTATCGAACACATCATCTTTATACGGACTTTTCTGATCCATGTCATCCCTTTAAACCGCGCTTCGGCGAATGGAAGTATTAGGTTTCTGCCTGTTGATAAATTTTTTTTTTTTTGGGGGGGGGAAAAAGGTATTTCCCTTGTTATATTGTGCTTTCCTGCTCCCCAAGATCCTCTGTTAAAACCGGGAAGCTGATCATTTGATCAGGATCTTCTGTTAGGGAATCAATTCATTCCGTATCCCTGTTCACCAGATTCATTTACCGCACCAAAAGAAATCTCTTTCCCAAAAATAACCGCCTTTGGCGCCAAAGCTCTTGATTATTCTTTCCAGGGGCAAGATAGTTATAGGGTCTGACCCACCCTTCTTTTTGGGTTGTTGCACCATCCAAACCAACCTCATGATTATTAGGTCCGGTATTCGCGTAAGCAGCTCAAACAACTGATTTAAGAATTACTCGATTGTTCATCTACTTAAAGTAAAAAGTGCTTATACTTTGTTTTCAAAGGGCTTCCGGGTCAACTGCTCCGTTGGAATGGGTTTTTCGGTATACTCCATTACAATTTCCATATAACAAATTCCTTTCCTTGTCCTCTATCTGGAAACCAAATCGGCAGGGGAAAGATACACCTGTTTAAGACGTATTTTTTGGCAGGAAGTCGGGCCAATTCTTTTTAAATACAGTTCACCTTTTCCATCTTTTAAAAATGGAGGAGGCATAACTCGTGCTTAGCTATTTTCTTTAACTTTGGCCACAGGGTTTACCCAAAACCCATCCGTGGTTTGCTTGCCAGTGGAAAAAAAAAAAAAATTTTTTACCCCATTTTTTTTCAAATTTTTGTTCTTTTGGGGGGGCATTCCTTTCCCAATTTTTTGCTTTTTTACAAACCCCCAATTTGGTTTTTTTCGGGGTATGCCAAATTTTTTGGCAGATTAAATATCTTTGGTCTTCATGCCATCACCCACTCTTCTTGACTCTCT
>Ga0163217_1108433_pt1 | contig 10341 bp, 10 predicted proteins | sample SynspAceP_FD_185933 | JGI IMG/M metagenome (GOLD analysis project Ga0163217, IMG submission 185933) | Saline lake microbial communities from Ace Lake in Antarctica - Synechococcus sp. Ace-P (PacBio error correction) | ecosystem: Environmental > Aquatic > Non-marine Saline and Alkaline > Saline ... | reverse complement strand
TTTCCCAGTGCCGCTTGCTTCCGCATAAAGAAACAGTCGGATCTTGCCTTCACTTAGCGATCTGTTGCTGGAGCAAGCATCTCGGCTTGTTGGTCAATGCTGGCTTTATTTTATCCGGGATTCCGGATACATCGCAACATCCAGTCCATTTCCTGGCTGGGGTCACAGCAAAACTACAAGCAGTTCAGGAGGTTGGTTTCCCATACCGACTAGGCCCCACCCCAGGCCTCTTACAGCAACTCTCACGTAGGGCTTAGGCAGCAGCTGCGCAACTCCAGGAAAGCCCTGTTTCGAAACCATCGGCTGGATTCCCAGGAATGCCCGGCCTGTTGGCCCGGCACCTGGCGGGTCTTGCCGCATTTTTGCCCTTTGAGACTGAGCGGTGGCGGCCACCCCTGAGCACTCAGCTGGCCTTGGTGAACCAAACTGGTGGGCCTGCTCCAGAGCCATGCAACCCGGGCCATTCCTCACGGGCACCTGCTGCATCCTCCGGCACCGGCTGTTCGGAGATCCGATCCACGGCGGCTCCTGCCGGCGCCGGCCGCCCCTTCCGCAGGGTGCTGCGCGATGGGCTCTTCGGTAGCTGCTGGTGGATGGCCAGCGTCCAGGCCAGTGGCTCCATGTGCTTCGCTCGGTGCATGTTGCTCGCGGCGATGGATCCGGCGGGCCTTTTGGCGCCGGGCACGTTCGAGTGGTGATCGTTGATGAGTTCCACACCCCCCCCCCCCCCCCCCCACGCCGCCGCCTAGCTACGAAGCGCTGGTGGGCCCACTGGGCGCCGTCACTGGACTGCTCGGCCTCAACCGCACTTCCGAACGATCAGACGGGCTCGACATCTCCAATTGGTTTCGGGGGCACACCGCCGCCGAAACTACGGCTCGCGCCTCCACGACAGGCACCGACCACTCTCGCAGAATCGAATGGCGCCGCAAACGGCTATGCCAGCGAGGCTCTTCACCAAACCTTCTCACCGCCGACGACGCCGCCTGCGACACTGATCCTGCGCGAACTCCGAGAGCAAGATCACCAACCTGCACCGATGCGGGCCCTGATTGGGCTTTCTGCAGTAAGCGTGGAAGCCGCGGCTGGATGGCCGCAAAGTTCGCCGATGCCGGCCTTGCCGCGCCGCCTCCTATAGATGCCTCGAGCTCCCCGCGACGAGACGCGCCGAGCAGATCGCGCCTCAGTCTTGGTGAACTGCAGGTCCTCTTCGCGGTGGAATCTGTTTTCAACGGACAGGGCTCGGAACATCCCCAGATTCGACACCGTGCTGTTCCTGCGGCCCCCGAGAGCTGCGATCGTGTTCTGCAGCAAGCTCTGGCCGCGGCCTGCGCCTCTGGCCTCGCAAAGCAGCTAGCCTCCGGTGCTCGAAATTTCATCGGCCAGGCCCAATCGCCGCTTCCTTCACGAACCTTCCAGACTTACCGGGCTCTTTGCTCGGCAGGCAGCTCGCGACCGCTGCGCCAGCAGAGATCGAAAGCCGGCCTTCCCCTTCCTTCCCCGCGGCTGCAGCCTCTCAGCATCGATCGCCGCTCCACGGAGCGGGTGCTTGTCAAATTTTGCTCGCGAATCCGCTGCCAGCCGCCTGGCCCAGCTGCTGGCCGTGATGCTCCGTCGCCTCGGGGGCCTGCTCGCTGGCGGGCGCTGCTGGAGGGGCTCAGAGCATGGGTGCTGGGGCGCGAGTTTATACTGTGTGTGGCAGGTCCAAGGAATGCTCCTTGGGTCGTTCGCTTTTTTGATGCGCGGGTTGGTGGTTTGGGTGGGGGAGGGGCAGCTGAGGGAGGCACGGCGGAATGAGGGAGCGGTTGGGGGTGGGATATCGCGCGGCGGCTTCTTCTGTGACGTCTCGCAGATCCGCCAGCGCCTGCCGCTCGCTGGTGTGTGGATCAGCGGCAGCGGACGTGGGCGCCGATCCTCGGCGAGCTTCGATCCTGTTGACGAGCGCCAGTGGCGGTTGGTGCTATGCTCTCGCCTTCTTGGGGTCTCCAATGTCGAAACGAGATCATACCGTGGTGTGCCCTCGCTATGGCGCGTTGATGCGGTCTTCTGTGCGCCGCCTCCTATCTCCGTCTGCTGCGCTAGTTCCAGGTGGAGCTTGTTCGCGCTGCTGCTGGAGCGCATAACTGAACTTCTTGTGCGCGGCTCCGCCTGGGCGGCTCTGCCTCGCTGGCGAATACATTTAGCCCCGACTCGCTCTGCCCTGAATTCCACTGTGCCGCTCGCTACTCCTCCGCGTCGTATTGTGTTTCGACAGTGCGTTCGGGTATTGAACGAGGCCGCCTCCCGGCGCGAGGAGTGCTGTTTCTTTTGAGGTGACGATCTTCGCTGGCGTGTTCTAGTCTACTTGAAGAAAAGTACGGAAGCGCTTGTTTTCCCACACTCGCTAACGGAAATGACTATACGCATCTCGGCCTCGCGAGTTCCACTGGGAGGCCAGATGAGTCTCACCGCGAAGCCTCAGTCACGGCCGCGTTATATCATTCACGGAGAGTGCGGGCAGTACGGGTAGATGTTGTTGGTGTGAGGCGAGGAGACTTGCGCGGTGGCGTGACTTCGTGCGCTGTTTCTCGAGTATGCCTCGGTTTTTTAAGGATTCGTGAGCCACTATACTTTGACGCCGAGGCTCGATCCCGATGGCGGGATTTCGCGATTGTGCCGGGCTGACAGCGGGCTCGATTTCGGAGGCGCTTCTCTCTCTTCAATCGAGCTCTGTGGTGGGCGGTTAGCGCGCAAGTAGTGATGGGGTTTCAGAATTTTCAGGTCTTCCGTGAGCGTTTGCCGCTAGGCTTTCATGTTCATGGATTGGAGTGCGGCGTAGGCGTCATGAACTGTGCAGCACCGTGCTCTAAGCACAGCCGCGAGGCAGCGGACTATGTGGCTCACCTCCTGTGAACCCAATTTTGGGCACGCAGCCAGGGCAAGGTGTCCATCTGATGATAGCACTTTCAACTCCTGTCGCGAGGTGTTCTTTTGTATCTCGAGGAGTTTTGACTCGTTTGGCGGGGATCACCCTGGGGTCCGATGGATTCGAGTCCTGGCCGTATTCCTGACTTTACACGTAACGCTTTTGGTCGGGAGGTCATTCGGGCATTGTGAGCGTCACTGGGTGTCAGCGCTGTCAGGAGCAGAGAACGGAAGCCACGTGGTGATGCGTGCGGTAGCGTACGGTTGCGTGGTCTCCTTTGGATCGACCGGTCAAAGGTGGGCCCTGCCTCGCAGGTTTCTTCAGGCTCGGTCCGACGGTCAGTGGTTCCTCAGGTTCTTTGATCGCGCACGATTGAGATGGGCCGGCTCCTTAAGTGGATTCTCTATGGGCTGTGGGCGGCTGGTTGGATTGCTGGTTTAAGGGGCTTCTCCCTTCAAGCGCTCTCTATCCTTGGGGTTCTGGAATATTTGTGGACATTGCCAGTGGCTTCTTGCATTGAGCTCAGCCCGTCCACTGACAGTCCGAGGCCCTGGTCCGATGGTGCGTCCCGGGCTGCTCAAACGCTGATGCCCCAGTAGGTCTGGCTCGGACGCCTCGTTCCTGCTCATTTCTCCTCTAAAGACCTGCCTCGCAGACTTTCGACAGCCGATGAACGTGCTGGGCAAGAATGAGGAATTTTACGTCGTCTGGGTGATCCGCTATCTGCCTCAGTGAGGTTATGGAGCTGCACCGCCGATTGTCGGTCCACGTTCGGGCGGTCACCCGGATTGCGGGATTCTTTTCAGTGTTGATCTTATCCCACTCTCATCGAAAGAATATGCCGTTTGGCTTTTCCCTGATCAAGAATCATTCCCTTTTTGTGGATGGGCAACAAGCGTGTTGGCATGCAGCCATGGAGTGATGTGATGCGTGTATAACGCTATGAGTCTAAAGAACGTGACTTTCCACGATCAATCCGAAGCGCTTTATGTTCTTTGCCGTCGCGTCACGGAACGCTTTATCTCGGCAGGCATATTGACTCGTGAGTGGTTATGTGTGATCGCCAGTTCCATAGCCTTTGGGATGGAGATGTGTTGTGCGGCCGATTCCGTGGCTAGGTGTTCTACCGGAGCTGCGGGGCGGGTTTAGCTTGTGGCAGACCATCCTGAGCGTTCCCAGTCGTGCCTGAATGGGAAGCAGTGCAGAAACGCCTTGATTAGACAGATTACGTCTCAGCATGCAGACCGCTGTTAGGAGCGTTCGGGCGTGAAGCTGCGGATTATTCGGTTCCTTGGGCGGCGTGGACAGCAACATGAGACGAGCGATGTGGATCTGCTGGTGGCTTCGAGGCATAACCTTCCCATCCGCCAACGCTTCTATGGCCTTCAGTGTTCCTGGAAGATCTGATCCGCAGCAAGACCTTGTCGAAATCTGGTGACAGAGACAAGACCCGGCAGGGAGCTCAGACTCAGTGGAGGCGGATGCCCTCCTCTGACGGCAACTCGCGATACATGATGGTGCCGTAGCGCGACTGACCATCGGCCCTCCGGTTCTATTGCAGAGCCTAGTGGCCTACTGAGGGGGGTTATGGAGGAGCTTGCCGACTACTCGTGAAGCCAATGATAGGTGAGGCGGCGCTGTTGCTGATCTCGGCTGGGCGGCTCGACAAGGAGTGCGCTTCGGGGGGCGTTCTACGGGAGTGTGGCGGTTTAGGTGGCCGAGGTTTGATGGGAACCTACTCCACTAACCCTGACTCATGGACACGGCTGCCCAATTGCTGCCTGCTGATTCGACGGCTTGAGGCCGCTAGGACCTGTGCGATTCGCTTACGGCGTGGATCGCTTGAGTGTTCGGCTCTGGAGGCGCTATAATGGTCTCTGTTTTTGCCTCTAGCAACAGGTGATCTGGGACTTTCTCGTTGCAGATGACGGGGCCAACTTGAAAACCGGGCTTTGCCCGGGCGCTTTGTTCCTTTTGCCGAATGATGGAAGCCCTTTCGCCGTCGGTGGATCTCCTGACGGATCATGATCCCAATCCCTATTTCGCAAAGACGTGAGACGCGTCGGCGGCTTTCTTCCTGGGCCGAAAATGCGAATGGAGGCGCTGAAACGTGCTTGACGCTTTGAGGGCCTCGAGGCGTCCCAGCGCTTTGATGTCTCCCCGATTTCCGCCGCATCGTGGGTTACCCGCAACAGGGAATCATTACGCTTTACGAAACGTGGATCAGTGATTGCTTTGGATTCTTGCAGAATTGAACTTCAATGGCTAAGAACTCTTCTGTGCAGGAAATGTACTTGAAAGACGCAGAAAAGTACGCCCCCCTCATGCGTTTAGCGCAGCGAGTTGACGCATCTCCACGCACTGTGGATTAGTGGGCTTCGTCTTCCCATCATCGAGATGCGCGGGGCGTCTCACGCTGCGTTCCTGTGTCTCATACTGACGTATATAGCGGATTTCCATGAGCTAGCGAACGAGTAACCTCGATGCGCGATTTATCCGAGTGGCACGGTCTGGCGGTGTGTAGGGCGTGCTGAGGTGACTTGCTCTTGCTTGCGCGGAAAGCCTCCGCGCAAACGTCTAGCTGTGAAGTTGTTAGTGGCGCTTCCTTGTAAAGGAATGAACGACACGAAACATCCCGCGCCTGGTCAATCAGAGATCCTTGGAATGTGTTGGATATGTCGCTTGTGCTTTGATTTGCCTGGGCACCTATCGACAGACTTGTGTTCTCGCGCTCGCATACCCCGTTAAAGGGTCTCATGTCTACGAAAGTGTATCTCCTTCGTGTGACGATGGAATCGACGAGCTGTGTTCTGGAGCGGAATCCAGATTATCAAGTATCTCCGTCGCACCTTGTGAGGCTCGCATAGCGACTGTGGATGCTGCTTGGAAGTAAGCAGCCATTGCAGAGTGTGCAGACGAGACTTGAGATTTTACAATACATCATGAAGGGGCCAGCCATGAAGCATCACGCGGTTCGTGAGGGTCATCCTCAGGTGCTTCTACGAATCTGTCGCGATAGTCAAGCAGCCTGAAGATGCTCCACGCAGGTGCAGAGAAATATACGGCATTAGTGATATAACTCTTGCACGGCATGCGCGTGGCAGGTTACTCAACACATCCGAAACACTGATACGGTTGTGCCCTGCACACAGGGCTTTTGCGTTCGGATTTCCGGCGTGCAGGTAAAAGAGGAGTTGCTATTTAATACACCGTATGATCTCATCCATGCCGCTTCTATTCAACGATAGGCGAAACCAAGGGTCCCATCAAACGAGAACGAACGCCGATGGGCGAATCGTGGCGGCTGCTGCCAGCGGCCGATTCGGCGGGGGTTCTATCGCGAGTGGCAAACGGTGGCTCTCGCGGTTTGAGGGTGGGATGCCCTTGTGCTCCAGCTTTCGACCTCTCCTGTCCTTGGGATCGGCCCAGGACTTACCATGGTCTACTTCGCATTTGAGCTGCATACAAGCAGGAACGCATAGTTCCTCGTCGCCTGGACGAGCTAAGCCGGGCGTTCGGAATTGCTCATAAGATACAAGGATGGATATTTGGTGCTCTTCCGACGCCTAGTACCGCGATATCTTCCTGAGCCGACACCTCGTGAGTACTTTTCGAGAGTTAGTCCGCATAGAACCTGCGGGCAAAAAAACCTGGGGGCTTCTTACGTCGTCTGCGTGATCGTATTCGCCTCGAGGTATTTTGCGTGTGATTGGTGTGTCACGTCGCATTGATTCGCTCTCGTGTATGGTTCACCGCGGATTACGGAACATTTGGCTGTATGGAAGGATCAATCTCGTTCGCCAGACTTTTTCAGGTGTTGATCTCTATTACACACTTACGTTCAATCGAATGGCGTGCAGTTCTTGGCTTTTCTCCCATAATCAAAACGCAATTTCTCTTGTGGATTGGTAACAAGCGTATTCGGCATGCAGGCCATGAGAGTGATTGTTTGGGATATGAACAGCTATGAGTGTGGCCGCTTCGCATCGAATCCGCCTAAGTCCGTAGTTTTTTAGCTGGTATTGGCTCAGGACGCTTGGATTCGCGGCAATATCGATTCGAAGCGTACTGCATCCATGAAGGCTTCCTTAGTGAATCGTGCCTTGGGCAAGTATTTGCTCTCCGTAGTGGCCTCTCGCGGTGAATGGTCGATTCTCGGGCAGCAGTTGCATCTGTTGAGAGCCAGAGCTCGGCGGCGCTATGTGGCAGCGTGTGGTTGCCTCGAGTCTGGACAAAAGCGCTCAGCGTGTGGGAGCCCGTGTTTGCAGTTTGCAGCTGGCTCGCCGGACCCTGATCGGGTGCGGCGCCAGCGTCCAGGCTCCAGCTCCGAATATCCAGTACGCTTACGACATACGCAACGGATCTTGCCTGCTGCCATGGATGGAGAAGTTAGCACCGTGCGCTCGCGATCTGTGGAGTCTCTCCGAAAGGTGAACAACTGCGCGACGAAGCTGGCGTTGAGTTGTATCTGGTACTATAGCTCGTTGGTGCAGGTGATGTGCCGATAATGGAGATGTTCGCGGCCCCAAACATTCGCACTGTTTTCACAAAAGATCGCTGTCCTGCGTCATATACTCGCGGCAGCCCGCTCGTCTATTCCCACAGCCCGGGGCTGCTCGCGATTTTGAGTTGGGGACCTAGTGGTAAGAGACGAAGAGCTGAGTCCTGCACACATCTGTGCCAGATCACTCCTGCGTGGTAGCCGATCTCGCCTCACCCTTTGCATCTTATCCAGAGCTCAATGTGGCGAATGCATCGTCAGGTGGCCGGCTGGTGAGCTATTACGATCGTCGCATTGGCTGTGACGTGAGGGTGTGGTGGCGCCCTGCTCTGCCTCACAATTTTTTGGCGACGATATGTGCCTTGTGCTTGCTTGCATGGCTTGACGTACGGGGTCGCCAACGTTGGGATCGGCTCACGATACCGAAAGCTGTAGTCGGCGACATCTCGCTCTTCTCGGCGTTTGCAAGAATTCTCTGGGCTCAGGCGGTCGTAGATGGCCGCCAGTTCCGCCGATGGCCTTCGTCAGGGGATGGCTCTGAACACCTCCTGCAAATTCCTCGATCAGGCTGGTTGATCACCTTGTCGGCCTGTTGATAGGCGGGCGAGATCAGCCACTCGCGCCAGGTTGATCCTTGGGGTTGACGCGCTTCATCGCTTCGGTCTGTCAGCGGCATTGTTCGCCGCGTTTCTGTTGATGCGCTCCTTCCGCCTCTCAGGTTCGCAGGCAGTTTGTTTCCATCCGCCGTACAATCGAGTTGCTAGGACTGAACTGGGCAGGGTAGAAAGGAATCTCTTTTCATGGGCTGAGAGTTGCTCTATGGGGGAATTGTCAGAGAGCGTGTCAGGAAAGAAGATCGTTTGTTTTCGTGAGCCGTAGTTCTAACTCTTTAAAGAGAATACAGCGGGAATTCCCAAAGCTCCGCAAAGATTATGACTGCGTATACACAGTCTTGTTGAGATGGTCGTAGCTTGTGCGCAGATCGTCCGGAGTGAATCTTCTCTAGAGCCCACATGGCCTCTCGATTTGTTCCATCTTCCAGAGAATCTGTCATACGCTTCAGTTCGAAGCATTCTGTGGGATCTGATCCAGGCCGCGGCAGTTGGCTATTCTTGAGTTTTGACACTTTTCTCGCAGCGAGCGTCGGTTACATAAAATGAGGCCACGAGGTCAAATCTGTAAGTAGGGTTTCTGTGGGTGCACCGGGGTATGTAAAAAAAACAGATTCTTCCGTATTCCCTTCACGGAATTGGCTATGCCTCTAAAGGATTGAGACTATGTGAATTAATATATTGCTCGCCGCCGCCGGTAAGACATCAGGCTGAAAGTCGTCGGCCCCTCGATATCGAGTTCGGCAGAAAGCCGAAGGGGGCCGTTGAATGAGATACTTGATAGAGAGTTGAAGCCCTCACCTAGACGGAGGTCGGCGCAGTTGTGCGTGCTTTGAAATTGCTACCTGGCAAGTTAACCCCCATTTTTCACGTCGGGTCTAAACCAAAGCGAAGTGAGCTCTGTATTCGGGCGAAACAATCCTGCCTTCCCTTAGATCGTGGACTTCGACAGAGAAGGAACATTACCCACGGTATACAAGTTTTCCTTTGCCCTGGCTAAGATTGCGCCTTCAATCTGATTGGTGGGCATACTCTGTTTTGCAATTCTATCTGTTGCTCGTTGCAACGCCTCGCGGATGGGCTCGGCGGTACGGTGCAACAGCGAACAGTTCAGTGGACCGCGCATGAAACGACGGAAGCCAGGTGGTGACAGGGATCGCCGCCGGGTTGTCGTAGAAAGAGCAAAACGGAGATCTTAGTACGGACCGAGCCGAGTGTTAAGCGGAGTGTGGTGCGCAGGAAAAATAAGCCAGGGTCTGTGGTGTCAGAGAGTTTCTGTGCCCTGCCGATTATCATCTTCGGCGAACAATGACAGCGAGCGTGAAGAGGGTGACTCTTCAGAATGGCGTTGGTCATATAGAATTATGAGAGCCAGCAAATCTCGCCAAAACGCTGGAGGGTCGCAGGCACCTTCGTTCGTATTCATACGGGGGTTCTGTCTCGCAATATTTTAAATCTTTTGTTAATGAGGTGTTAATAGGGGCGTTGTTGACAGATGTGAAGTTGCAAAATTCTGTCCTTGCTTCCTCGCGCGAGACTTCCTCTTACTAGTGATACGGGAATTTCGGGCGAGTGGTCCTGGGCGCATTGCTAGAAGAACGCACTCTGTTTTCTCTCGATGGTTCTAATTAGGGAGTGAATTTATGACTCGCATGGTGATATGTTACTCCGTATCTGCTTAGTCAAATGAACTGTATTTCGGCCAACTGGTCGATCGGCGCTCGCACTTGTGCTGCGTTACAAATTCTCTCCGTGATTTGCCTGAAGGAGAGTTAACTGATTCTAGGTGGTGTGCTATCGTCATGAGAGGCACAGCTGTTGGGATAAGGGTCGGGCCCTTGTTGTGGGATAACTAGACCGCGGCGTGGGAGGAACCTCTGATACGTGTGCGGTGGTCCGTGGCGTGATACGTTGGCTTAGTATCCGCTGAGTTACGCGCATGCCTAATGTCGAGTGCTCGCAGTCTCTGCGATGATACGAGGCCGTTGTGGAACTCGCTCTCAGTGTTCCCCCGAACTGATTCTGCATGAGCAAATCGTGTTGCGCTCACGGGTCTCTTCGTAGGCTTCCTGGCTAATGCCATGGCCTGGGTTTCGCAGGTGGTAGCAGTTTCTGTCGGCCTCTCTGATGTCCAAGATGTGCGGCTCCATAGATCGCATCTCGCCAGGGGAGCTCGCGCGCGAGATTGAGCTCTGTCTGCCGCCCATCAGAAGTCGATCCGGATCGGTGAAGATATTAAATGGTGCTTAAGGGGTACTGGGCAGGAGATAAGCATAAGCTTTCCTATTTTAAAGACAAGGGCTAGCACGGAGTACGGATTATTT
>Ga0163217_1084165_pt1 | contig 10341 bp, 6 predicted proteins | sample SynspAceP_FD_185933 | JGI IMG/M metagenome (GOLD analysis project Ga0163217, IMG submission 185933) | Saline lake microbial communities from Ace Lake in Antarctica - Synechococcus sp. Ace-P (PacBio error correction) | ecosystem: Environmental > Aquatic > Non-marine Saline and Alkaline > Saline ... | reverse complement strand
CATTCGCGAAGGAGGAAACAAAACTTCAAAATTGAAATTCCCAATTCAACCCCGACTTGAAGCATCTGTTGTTATTTCTGCTACCATCTTAAGGACTTGTTCGGATAGAATTTACCGGTTAAAAAGCGATGTTTGCGGTTAATCCTCGAATGACGCTTTCGGATTGTATCGTCATTGCGAAGGAGGAAACAACTCAAATGGTTAAATCCAATTCACCCCGACTGAAGCAATCTGTTTGTTATCTGTACCATATTCAGATTGCTTCGGATTGTTTTCGTCAGTTGCGAGGAGGTTAGAGAATTATGCTTTATTGAAGGATTTACCGACTGAAGCAATCTTTGTTTTGTTTATTCTGCTACCATCGTAAGGATTGCTTCGGATTAAGAATTTTACCCGGTTAAAGCATGTTGCGGTTATCTCGCAATGACGGTTCGGATTGGTCGTCATTGCGGAAGGAGGTTAGAGAATTATGCTTTATTGAGGATTTTACCCGACTGGAAAGGCAATCTGTTGTTAAATCTGGCTACATCATACAGATTGTTCGGATGTTAATTCTTGCTTGAGGAGACCATTTCTCAATCCTCGCAATGGACGCGACGGAGAGGCGCAAATGACGTTTCGGGCTCAATGAACGGGCAATTTACGGAATCATTTACACCCCCTCCAACTCCCTCACCATCCGCTTCCATTACTGAATTTCGTCACCACTCGCGCTCGGGGCAGCTTTTGCAAACTGGGAATGTAGCGCAGGATTTCAATAGGCTGAACAGCAAAATCTTTTACTAAGCCTTCATAGGCATCAATTCCGGTCAGAATCCTTTGAACCCATGCTTGGCACATCTCTTCCAAATTCCTCCTGGCACTGGTCGCCACTACGGGCACTTACAAGACATTGCCTCAGCACTGGGCTATCGGCAAGCCTTCATAATTTCAGAAGTACTCATGTAGATGTCCATTTATCGATAAGGTAAGGAATTCACTTCCTTCTGCACGCCTACCCAATGAAAGTTTGCTGCTTTCCGGATGTTTTTCAATTTGCGCCGATAATTCCCGCTCCTCAGTCACCTTCAGCCTACCATAAAAATGTGTTTCAGAGCATCCGCTCAAAATCTCAAAGCAGTCCACAGATCAACCGGCTTACTGCGATCGAAATTACGCGGACTTTGGCGATTCACTTTGCCGCTCTTTTTAGGAATACAGTGAGAATTTTGAGATTGGGAGATGGAGAGATGGGAGATTTGGGATGATTGAGAGACTGAGAGATTGGGGAGTATTGGAGATTGGAGAGATTGGGAGATGGAGAGATTGGGAGGATTGGCGAGACTTGAGAGATTGGAGAGATTTGGGAAGATGGAGAGGATTTGGGAGATTGGGGGATTCGGAGATTTGGGAGATTAGAGATTGGGAGATTGGAGAATTGGGAGAATGAGAGATTGGGAGATTTCGGGATTCGGAGATTCAGGGAGATTTCGGAGTATGAGGAGATTGGGAGATTGGGAAGATTCGGAGATTGGGAAGGGATTGGGGGATTCGAGATTGGGAGATTGGGAGGATGGAAAGTTGGGAGATTGGGAGATTGGAGGCCCCATTTCGGATTCTTTTCTTCATTCTCTATTTCTCCATTCTCCATTCTCTTTCTTCTTTCTCCTTCTCCATTCCTTTTCTTCCGATTCTCTTTTCTCTTCATCTCTTCATTATTAAAATGGACTGAGCGCTCTTTTTTAATTCCTTGACATCCTTTCTAAATACCTCTCCGTATTTCACCCATTCTGAAATCACCTTCACTTTCAATCTTCCTCTCTTCCGGTAAGGATTCAAAAATAGCAATTCAGGTTGCATGGAAAGTGCCACTTCATTTTGAAAACTGCTGATTGGCCACATCCTGGTGTTGAAGGTAACTCGGTTGCACCCAATAACGAGCACCTAATTTAGCGATCCCAAGTATTATGCTCGTATAGACGATGGGAATTTCTTAGTTTTCTTTCCCTACAAATCGTGACAGGAATCCAGCCCAGAGGGTAAATCGCGCATGAATAATATCGATCTGTTTGCTGCAAACAAATTCTCGCACGCGTTTTATACCTGAAAAACAAACTCGATTACGCAGGAATTAAAGTTGCACTGGAATATCCCGCCGCTTTCCCAGCTTCATTTCACGATATATATTCTGTGATGTAAAATAAAGGACAGTAAAACTCCAAACGATCCTGATCATGAACCAAGAGCAGTTTCAGGGAATCAGTTTTCTGGTCCCTCGGACCGAGGGATTTGATGAGGTGGAGTACTTTTATTTTTTTATTCACTTTGATTCGTCATTTGACGAAGAGGAAAACAGAATTTCAAAGGGTACGCCCAAGGAATCCGACTGAAGCAATCTGTATCGTCATTGCGAAGGAGGTTAGAGAATAATGCTTTATTGAAGATTTACCGACTTGAAGCAATCTGTATCGTCATTGCGAAGGAGGAAACCAAACTTCAAATGGCTAAATCCAATCTCATCCGACTGAAGCAATTGGTTTGTTATCTTGCTACCATCGTAAGATTGCTTTCGGATTGTAGAATTACCGGTAAAAGCATCGTTTGCGGTTAATCCTCGCATGGACGCTTCGGATTGGAAATCGTCATATGCGAAGGAGGAAACAAAACTCAGAGCGGTCGCCCCAATGACCCGACTGACAGGCAATCGTATTTTCATTGCGAAAGGAGGTTAGATAATTATGTTTATTGAAGGTTTACCCGACTGAAAGCATCTGTTTGCTATCTGCTACCATCGAACAGATTGCTTCGGATTGAGATCGTTCATTGCGAAGGAGGAAACAAAACTCATATTGATACGCCCCAATCACCCCGACTTGAAAGCATATCTGTATCGTCATTGCGAAGGAGGTTAGAGAATTATGCTTTATTTGAAGGGATATTTACCCGACTGAAGCAATTGCTTACCATCGAACAGATTGCTTTAGAATTTAGATTTACCCGGCTAAAGGGATGTTGCGGGTTTTAATTCTCCAATGACGTTGAGCATACAATCCTTCCCGCCACGGCGGGGGACAGGCGCAATTAACACCATAAATAAAACCCTCAAACTGTCTTGCGATTTTCTCTATGGTATAATCTGTAAATTTACATTGAAATGCTCGTTCGGTTGATTTGATTTTTTCTGTATTCCGTCAATGAGGAACATGTCGATTCGCTTTCAGCAAATGCTTTTGATCTCAGCATTGGATCAACCAACCGTTTGATCTGTCAACACTCGGAGATCCTCCAACATCATTTAGGCTATCACAGGTACTTTGCAATAATGGCCTCCAAAATTACTGCCCGGCAGCCTTCAATTTTTGAGGGGCATCACCACCGCTTTTGCTTGGGATAAATATGGGCGGAAAAATATTTTCCCTGATTTTGGAATTAGCATCCACCTAGCACTCCATCCGAGTGCTTTAATTTTTTTTCTTCGCAGGCTTCCGCTAAAGGGTCCTGAGCTAAAAAAAATCAATTGCAATGAGGGTGTTTTTCAAACCACTGAGTTGGAAAATAGCTAACATTCCATCGGATTTTTTCTCCTGAACCAAACTCCCTGTAAAAAAGTAAATACTCCCCACCAATCTGTTTGTCACAGATCATTTCACACTTTTAGCAAATGGATCTGGATCTATTCCTATTGGCACTAGCTCAATTCAATGGTACCGGGAAACACCTTTTAAAAATCATCCATCGAAGCTGTGAAACTAGAGGCAACCCCGGTCACTTTGGCTGATCAGTTAATTTATTTAAGAGCAATTGCCGCTTTTCCGAATAAAGAGACTCATTTCGATTCGCTTTGCGATAGATTAGTGGAGTCTCCATTTATAAACAGTTTTGCTGAAACTTGCAAACTTGAGCGTATCTGATGCATTTGCTTGAATAAGATCAGGCTGAAAATCAGCAATAATAGTGGATAGAATTCTTTCCCATCATTGCCGATCTACCATTCTCTCTTTACTTGATTCATTACCCAGGGGAAATCGGTCTTTACTGAAAAAGGTAAAACGCCCGCCCATTCATACAGCGCATCAAGAGCAATTCATGGCAAAAACCCTTGAAGTTGTCCGACATTGTGTGCGAAATTTCAGTCTCGGCGCTTGCTTTTTAGTAATTCAGTGGATTAATTCGTTCATTATAAGGCTTTATTGAGTGTTGAAAGAATGGCTTTGATAAAACCCAACATATTTCTCCGGACTCCTTCCAATTAGGTACTGTGGTTTGGCAAAAATCTTCGGCTCGAATCCAAAAAGGCATTTTAAACTGCTCTAATTCCAGTGAACAAACTTTTTCTCAGATTGCCGCTTACAAAACCCGTTTTATCTCCTGATTCTACCAGCGCAACCAGTTTTCCCGCTTGATTAGTTCATGGAATTCCACCTATTGCATGGGGCATTACCGGAAATCTTTTCAGAAAAGCTTCGATTTCAATCCGCAGGAAGTCCTTCTAGTATACTGGGTACAAATGATAATATTTTCAGGAATGGTTCAAAAGGGCAGTTTTAAACCCTTAAAATCCACCTGACTGGAAAGTCCATTTTGAAAACAACTTTCGCAGCAGTCGAGCTTTTATGGACATCTCGGTCAAAAATCAAGTAGCTCCGGTCTATGATGCTAGGAATTTCTTGAATCTGTAACAGCCAATTGATTTTTCGAAAAAAATCACCTATATGCACCAAAAACGGGTGATCAGAGCGGGATTTTTTTGGTTTGATCCAAAGAGAATTTTACCCCAAAGGAATGACTGAATTGCAAGCGCTCGAACTAAAGATTCTTGAAAACAATTTGGAATTATGCACTACTGCCACTACTGCTCGATTTGATTCTACACCATTGATTGAACCGTCTTACCCATCGGAGAGGTATGTACTGACTGATCACGCTTCCCATTATAAAACACGTTTTTGGATTTTTCCAGCGGAATAAAACTGAGAAAAAACCATAATTACTTCGGTATCCCCTCCAGGCCTTGTACGATATCAGGCTCAGCTAAGAATCTCCTTGGGCAAGCTTTTCGCCATGCCCGAAATCAAAAAAGCTCCTTTTATCCTGCTGACTGAGCACTCTATTTCCCCTAAAAAAGGACTCAAAGCTCCATCAAAGAGCGCAAACACAGAACGGTATGGCCATCGGGTAAGCTCCTGAGCCAAGTCGCACGGCAAAATCTCTTGGCTCTAGCCGTTTTCGCTGAATTAGAAAAACGGATTTAATCTTTCTGGAATAGAAATCCAAAAACCTTTCCTCCTAGTTGGTACTGTATGACCCAAGAGCTCCTTTTACGCCTCGGGGGGAGATGGACCAGGGTCTCTTCCTTGGTATTCTGTCTATTTAGCTTTATCTATTTCTCTAAAATACTGATGGCCATTTATCTTAATCATTGAATCCGCGACTGGTCGAATAAGTCTTTTTTTCCTCCAAAAAAATTGCTCCGCTTGGTCTTGGAAAACGCACTCTGAAACTATTGGGTTTAGGGATGCTTCTGCAACGGGAGTATGAAAATCGGTACACCACTTACAAAAAACAATCATCAAAAATGGAAGAAATCCTGGATGGACCGCGCTGATTAATAAATAACCAATACGTATTCTCGTACTTAAAATTGGTTGGGTTTTCACTTCCTTCAAATGGGAAAAGGACTTCGGCCTCTTGCCCATCATAGGGGAAAGTCCGTTTGCGCGATTTAGCGGTAGATTCTTGCATGTTTCTGCCATCTTCTGGATTAGGAAAATTGCTCCCATTCCTGCTGGGTGCAAAGGATACGAAAATGCCAACTTTCTTCAAAACTAACCGCTTGATCAACAATCCGTTTTCAGTCAATTTTCCCGACACCATTCTTCCACCTTCTTGCTTTTTTCTTATCAAACTCTTCATAAAAAGGAGGGTCACCATTCCATTTCCACTGGAATGGATCTGCAATAGTGGATATTTGATTTGAAGTCGAAGCAGAATCGGATTTTGTGGAACCATGTGAATCTTCCAATCGAATTCAATTTTGGTAGAGGTAGCGATTTCCCATGTGGCTTTTAACAATTGCCTTTAATTTTCGGACTAAATTCCTGGAAACCAAATTACCTTAAAAGCGAAAGCATCAGTATAGTTGCTGGCGGTCGAAGCCAATGTGCTGCGGGTTTACTTTCTAACGATTTTGTTCTAACTGGCTTGCCAAGGCTTCCTCACGATCAGTTTCAATTTGCTGGATCACGCGAAGTGGAACAAAGCTGATTTCAAAATAATCGCATTGGCATTTTTCGATCTACCGAAAGTGGTCAGTCTGAGAAGAGGAGGAATACAGATCTTGCCCTTGATTCCAATTTTTCGGTGAGCTGTTTTGCAAGGAACAGTCCAGTATCGGCTTAGCATTCATGTACCTCCAAAAAAGGCAGGAGGCCACCTCGATAATTAGCTCGGATCGCCGTGGGAAATGACCATTACCCAGGCGAGAGGTAAAGTCAAAATATTTCGCTCAAAATCGGAAAGGGCCAACCGACATGATCAGATCAGGTGGAAACTTTGATTCGTTCTAAAGATCGACTTTTCAAAAAAAAAAAAAAGGGGGTTTCTTGAATTACTTTTTCGGATTGGGTTTTACTTCAAGAGTTGGCAACATGGCAATTTCGGGATTTATCCATAGGTTTTTCTGTGCAAAAGCATCATTGCTGCGTGAGAAGAGCTTTCTATCCAACAGCGGTAAGCTCGATACAAGCAGACAGAGGAGATTTGGCACCACTAGACTTCGGGGTTTTGATTAATAACACAAAGCCTCGATTTGGACATTAGTTGCTTTTCTTTTCAGGCTTTTTTACCAGTTCAAACTCCCAGCTTGAAGGGTAATTAGGAGTCTAGAAGGAAGGATTTTTTGATTTTTTAGGGGCACTTGTTTTGTATTCGTCATTGCGGAGACTTTTATTCTCAATACGTTCTATAACTTGGATGATTCAAAGTCGAAGCAATTTCTTTCAGCTGTAAACAGATTGCTTCGGAAATTGGTACCGCTATTTAACATTCAGAAACCATGCTATATTCCTTCGGCAATGACTGCTCCTCTCGCAATACCGCAGAGACCCCCTCATTACTCCTTCGCGGATCCTTCTCGATATCAAACCGCTCTTTGCGCTCTTCCCGTGCTGCTGCGCCGAATTCTGCATTTGTTTTGGATTTTCAATTGCCAAATCTTCATCTGTCAGCTAGCTTTTTTTGGATTGCAACCTGGAACAAATTCAATCCATTTACTTGATCAGTTACTGCTCCAGTTCATCGGGATATCCGAAGCAATTATTGGATTCCTGCCATCATCGCTTCAACCAAAGCTCCTGGGAGAAGCCCTCGTACCAGGATGGGGAATAGGAAAGCAGTGATTTTTAATTAATATCGTTGGTGGACGTCATGCGAGGAGTCCCTAAGGGAGACGTTGGCAATCTGTTTGCTTCTACCCTAGACCTATTTTGGAATCTGAATAGGAATTTACTGGTAATTTTACATTTGTAGTAAGACCAAGTTTCAATATCAAGTTTCCAACTGTGAACGATAAGTCCTTCTCCCGTAAATGGTAAGGGATGGGAATGGATAGGTTTGGTTTCACTTTTCGCAAAAGCCTGAATATGGCATCTGAAAGCCTTCCGCTCTAACAAACGCCCATAACTTAGAAAGCGGAATGTACTTTCTTCCCCTGCGTCATGCGAGGAGGAACGACGAAGCAATCTGTTTCAAGCTTCGCGGAATGATTCACAAGATGCTCGCTGCGCTCGCAGCTGGGAGCTAGGAACACTCCTCCCCGTTTTACTACTCACAGAAATCTTGGACCTTATCCATCCCAGCGTCTCACATGCGAATCTGCAGTGCTTTGCATTTGCAATCAGTGAATGGTGAATTCTAGACGTGAGTTTGTCAAGCCCAGTAACTTCCTTTGTATTTCATCTTTTCTTATCCTTCCAGGCTTTTAGAATAGTATCATTTACAAGGGTGGCCGATCTGTACGCGGTATTATGAGGAGATACGAGTATTATTCGGCGCGCAGAGACTAGGATTAAGAGATTTGCGGTTTCTCTTCCTTGATTAGTTTTGAGTCGAGCTACAGCCAATTCCAAAATGGATAGGACTCAGGAATGTCCAAAAAATAAGCCGGATTCGCTTTTTATATTCTTCCCTTAGCTCATGCTTGGGATAGAAATAGCAAAGACTTACTTCGCCTGATCGAAAAGCGAGACATTCTCATATGACTTCCGCTCGGTCCTGCATTGACTAAGGCGTCTTGGGTGAAGGGATTTTAATTTTTAAATTTGATTCTTAAATAGTCTTGATTTGCTGTGCCAAGTGGGGTCGATCGGTTTTAAAATTTTTCCAAGCCTTAAGAGTGAATAGAGACTAGGGAACAAAAGTTGGATCCGACCACCCTTTCTTTTTTTGCTTTTATCATCTTTAAGGGTTTACTCTTCCACATTTTCTGACTCATTAGTTCAGACTGCTGTGGAGCGTTGCAATTCGCCTTTAATTTCGTTCGCTTAGCTACGTAAAGAAAAGTCTCCTTACTATTCTAAGCTCACACGACTGCGGCTTCCATCGGATCTTTCACTATCAAAACGGGACTAGAAGATTCTGGAAAAGAGCCACATTTTCACAAGTTCAAAGCTTTGGCCTTATGTTTTAAATACTCTAAAAAAAGTTCAGGACTTAAACTGGTTTTAAAAAACATGTTCCGAAAAAAGTTATTTGCGGGGGTCACCCGAATCATTATGTCATCCAAACTTGACCATTTCCATGCGTTTTTTCATTGGCCTGCGGAAAGTTGAAATTGCTCAGTGAACCGAATCAAATCATTTAAGAGTACTTCTCCTTAAATCTCTGAATCGGAACAGATTTATCCACACCTGACTTGCTCCCTCGTGTCTGAAGCATCAAAAGTATCAATTTACACCTGCTCCAAATGTTTTTAAGAATGGCTCTGAATATCGATTTTTCTCTTGGAGATAATTTCCCTTGATCTGATCCTGATCAAAAACCCAATTCGCTTGAAAAAGCTTTTTGAAATTCTACAAAGGGCATCTCAGCGTTCTGTCTTCCTAAGTCGCAACTGAGAGGCAAGGTTAATTTCCTAGTTTTTTTGCTCTCGATTTAATAGTTCAGTAGTCTTTATATTTAAAACCCAATAAGTAAAGATTTACCTTTTTTCCGGCTTACTTCCATTTCCAATTAATGAAATTCGCCAGCCAAATCAATGAAAATTTTTTTTAATCCGTAGCGAAATCCTTAACGAAATCAATTACGGACTTAGCTATCCAATTTTTTAATTGGTAGTTCGCCATGGAAAACGAAGTGATAAAGTAATCAGAAATCATTAAAGATTCCTAAACTGTAATATTCTCTATTTAATTTTCTTTTCTTCGTGTAAAGGGGACTTTATAATTCTTTCTATTATTGAAAAGCTCTGGCCTCTAAAAAAGCTTACATCGACTAAAAATAGAGGTAATCCCTTCCTACTTACCCGAAGACAAAAAGTCCAATTCTTCAAACCAAAAAAAATTTAACTCACATTTCTGGAAGCTATCTTTCTCGAGCCGACACTTCTCCTTTGAAACGAGCATGCACATTCCTCCGCTACATAATCTACTTCAATCAATCTTTCTTCCAATAATACGTTGATTGAACTCGCTTAATGACCCCCTTTTTACGATCAAAAAATTGCCATACGGTTCCTAAAAAACCCCAACAAAGGGATTCCTCTGTCCCGATAGCCAATAAAACCGCTCAAAGGCAATCAACCGAAGGAGGAGGGTCATTGTTCGCGTTCCCAGTAAAAATTCAATTAACCTTCAGCATGCACAAAAGCTCTTAATCCTTTAAGCTGCTCCCCTGCCGGTCAGATTATGCCAATTCTAATACTTTAAGTCTTAGAAGTCCAAAGCGACGCTATTTCAATGATCTGTTTTCCAAAACCTTCCGAATTATCAATTTATACCAAAGCAATTTTTCGGAAGATAGCTTTTGGATCAAAATAAGGAAGTGATGTAGCGATCAGAAATTTCTGGACGATTATAGGTAATTAATAAGCCTCCGAACTCATTATTAAATTTTTTACTTCTGTTGGAGTAAGCCTCTTTTGCTAATAAAAGGCAAACAAGAAATCAAATATTCTTACCAAGGGTACGGAAAGTTTGCTGGCTGTTAAAAATATTAGGCTTGCCATTAAAATGCTTTCGGGCGCTCCGGGGAAAATTCGGTCGAAAACGAATTCGGGGGGGGGAAAATTTTTTTTTTTTTTTTTTTTTTTTTTTTTTTTTTTTTTTTTTTTACCCAAAAATTTTTTTTTTTTTCTCTCTCCCCACA
>Ga0163217_1064558_pt1 | contig 10341 bp, 14 predicted proteins | sample SynspAceP_FD_185933 | JGI IMG/M metagenome (GOLD analysis project Ga0163217, IMG submission 185933) | Saline lake microbial communities from Ace Lake in Antarctica - Synechococcus sp. Ace-P (PacBio error correction) | ecosystem: Environmental > Aquatic > Non-marine Saline and Alkaline > Saline ... | reverse complement strand
GCTTCGCCCGCCAGTAGAAGCGAGGCCGGTCTCGGCCGTGGGGCGGGGCCTTCGTCAAATTGTATGGCCGCGGCTTGCAACACCGCCTGGTAGAGGGTCAATCCCTGGGCCTCGACATGATGCTCGCGCGACGCGAGCAGATATCTGTCGGCCTCTGCCGAGAATGGGCGGGCATCCCAAGCGCCTCCTGGCACCAGGAGTTGTTGGGAATCGGCCTCCATAGGCGGGCCTCGGTTTAACGGCGCGCTTGAATCGCGGCAAGTTGCGGTTCCTGGTCGGGATTGTTGCTTTCGTTGACAACGCCGCCGCTCAGGGCGAACCGTAGGGGTTGAGGGCATGAATCATCAAGTGTGGCGTGCCCGCGGCAGGCGCGTCATGGCCAGCTGGGGTCGGCATGAAATAGCCCACCTGGAATCCCGAGGCCGCCAGTAGCCTTCTCAGCCCCATGGGGTTCCGGAGATGACAGCAGCACCGAGTCCACGGGTTGCTTCTGCCCGAGCAGGAGCTACATCGCATCGACACGTTTCACGGGCCTGGGCCCCCGCCTGGTTCCGCAGGGGATTGCTGCTTGAAGCCGGGGGCCCCGGCCGCCTGGGCCGCTAGCCAGAGATTTGTTGGGGCAGCTGGCGTAGCTGGGCGCAAAGAAATCGTCGCGTGTGGCCATGGGCTAGTTGGACGGGTGGGGAGGCACCCAGCTCCACAGCCCAGCGGACTGTAGGGAGGCGGGTCACTTGGCCTGGTTGCGGCGCCCATGTTGGGGTTTGTTGCGCACGTGCTTGGGTTGTGACCTCTCCCTTGGTTGGAGCAGCTTGCGTGCCGGGACCCTGCGACTCACCGCCGGTGGCGGTGGCCTCTCTGTGCCGCCTTCAGATATGCCATTGGGTCATCGCTTTTGGCTGCCGGGGTGGGTCTGGGCCTCCTGATCGGCTGGCCGGGTCGCGCTCTTAGCGGCACACGTCTGGGGGAGCCTGATTCGTGTTCGTGGGTGCCTCGGTTGGGGGCGATTCGCGGCTTTTCTGCGGGTAGGCATCTGGTTGGGCGACTGGACCCGCCGAGCGGCTGCAGGCTTTCACGAAAGAGCTGCTGGGCGATGAGCGGGCGTGAGCAGGAGGGTTCAAGTTCGGTGCTGCTCACCGGCTCTCACCGCGTTTCCCTTTCAGGCCTGTCACCTGGCTTATGGCCTCAGCGAGTTTGAGCCTGCCGCGATCTACGTGATTCGCCTGACGCGATCCTGCCGGGACGGTGGTTGTTCTGCGCCTCGGCGAGCATCGCCCGGTGATTGTGGCGCGCTTCGGGGAGGTGGCTTTCACGGCGAGGACGGATGCCAACACACGTGGGGCGCCTGCGCATCCTGGGGGTTTTGATCCGCCACGGTGGGCTTCGATCCTGCTGGCGAGCCGCGGCCGGCAGGCGGGCCTGGAGCGGTTGGATCGAGCTGAGGCACTTTTCAGGCGCCGGGCTCAGCTGGCTCAGCGGGCCAGTCGCGGATCGCTGCGATCAGCACGAAACCAGGACCAGGCGGAACGCGTCGGCAAGTACAGCCCGCCGACGGGCTGCCCAGTTCCATTGACTGCGCCGTCCACTGCGCTAGTCCGTACTTGCAGCGCTTCTCGAGCGGTAGACGGCGGCGTTGGCTGAGAGTTAAGTGAGGTGACGTGGCGTTCGCCACTCTTCTGCTGCGCACATTCTCCGCTCTCTCGCGCTGATTCTCATGCTCCAATTCCTCCAGGGCGCTCCGCAATGGCGGTTTGGGTGCCTCATCGAGCACGGGGCCACGCCCAGGGCTTCGGCCTTGCTGAGCTTGCTGGACGGCTTCGGCGCCCAGCACCAACGCTGAGCCTGTTTCTTTTTAACTCCACCGAGGCTTGCTCACCTTTCCCCCCCGCCCGATGGATCCCGACCTAGTCTCGCCCAGCAACCCTGCGCTGATCATACTCCGCCGACTCTACGACATCACCAAGCCTCTAGATCCAGACAACGGCCGCTGGTGGCGGCTGGCGGGCCAGATCCTGGGCCCCGCCCCAGCTGTTGGCGGCGGTTCAGCCTCCGATCGCTACCGGTGTCGCAGGCCACTACGACAGCGAGCGGGCGGCGCGTCAGTGGGCCGTATTCACCCACCGTTGCGCGTCCCCCAAAGCCCAGCCCCTTCACCGCAAACGGGCCGCTGGATGTCCAGCCCTTGGGGCCTGGTGAGCAACCCCCATCGGCGAGCAAGGGCTGGAATCTCTATGGGCGGCCCCCGATTGCCACGGGGCTGTTCACGGGTTCCAGGCCCTGCGGCCCCGGGCCTTGTTTTCAGCTTCATGGCGACCAGCTGCAGCCACGGCCGCGACCGCCAGCTTTTTGCGCTACTGCAGCGCGGGACAGCTGGGACCACCACCAGGCCCCAGCGCGGAAGTTTCTCGCTGGTGTCGAGCTTGGCCGCGAAAACTCACGGTGCCCGGGGTCCTGGGGGACCGCGGCCTGCTGATCCACCTGTTCGGGGGCATCGGTGGCGCCAGGGCAGAGCCCAATCGCTTTTTTCACCGTGACCGGCCACTTCGCCTCGGAGAGGCGGAGGTGGTGCGCGACCCCTTTCCACCGGCCGAGCTTTTCAGTCGCCCTGCGGTTACCACCAGATCTATGCCAAAACAATCCCGATGGGATCGTGGCCGGACACGCAGGACTGGAGCCGCCTATTTGCCGGCGACCTGGCGCCGGGGCTGGCTGGGCCACACGGCCCTTCTCTGATCTGCTGTCAAAGCTGGATTCGCTTCGGACCGAGCCGCCCGCTCCGAATTTCCGGCGCTGGCGGAATCCCAGTTGTCGTTGTTGAGGGAAACTGCAAAACTGCAGGGCGGAGGTTGTTTATGGCCCCGCTAACCGCCATGCGCCGATAGGCACCGGCTTCAACGGCCGTGGGCGCGCGATCTCCTGCGGACAGGACTCCAGCCAGGCCCTGGCGATTGCGGTTGGGAAGCGCGCTGCGGGCCGCGGCTCGCGTCTGCCACCAGCCAAGGGACCTGGGCTCAGGCCCCGACGGCCGAAGCGGATCCAATCCCCTCCGAACGCCTTCACCCGCTCCCTCGAGCCTGCTCACGCCTTTGGAAGATGCGCGCCGATTGGGCGCCCGCAATGCGGGCCGTGGTGAACAGTCGGTCCCAGCGGGTGGACGAGGGTGCGGGCCTCCGCCGCAGGCACCGGTCTGCGGGGGTCCACGTGCTGAGGCGGCGCCCACGATGGTGCCCCGCAGCGGCCACGACATCTGGCCCCAGCTGTTCCTGAACCAAGGCGCCCAGCTGCATTTGTTGCTGCGCACCAACCAGATTGCCTTGGCGGGGATGTGGCGGATCACTCCTTTGGGCCCCCACCGATCTGCTCGGTCAGCTGCCGCCCGTGGCCTCCCTGCTGCCGCCGGATCGCCTCTGCCCTGTTCATGGCCGTCGGTTGGCGAACCGTGAGCCATGACCCTTGCGATCCTTGTGCCCACGCCCCTGCTGGCTTTGGCCCTGGGACGACGCTCCGGTTTCCTCCATGCGCAGGTGCGCTGGGGAACCCGCCACTCCCCCTGTTGCGCCGATCCCTTGGTTTGGCTGCTGAATGCCCGCCTTGTGGAAGAACTGGTGTTTCGCCGTCGCCCTGCTGCCCAATCCGCTTGAGGGGAAGGCCTGTGCGGGCACGCAGTCGCCTGGGGCTCCTTGCAGCCTGGGTGTTTGTGATTCTACCACCCCTTGGCGGGGGCGCAAAACCTGGCTACCCAACGCCAGAAGGGTGTCCATGACCCACGTTTTCTGGTGCAGTTGCACCCCTGCTGGGGTTGGCCTTGCCTTGTTCGCTACAACCTCAGCGCTCGATTTGGCCGCCACTGCTGATCCACTGGGCTGGGCGGTCACGGGTTTCGCTAGAGGCCCTGCAGGGACACCGGCGCCTACGGCAGCACGGTTGGACGCCGATGACCGGCCAGGGCGATCAGCCACCAGGCCCTGGGCCCACGGCCACCGACTGAAATCGAGATCTCAGGCCGCTCTTTGGCCAAAGTTGAAAGCGGAGGGGGCCCAGCGGGCGGGAGCGGCGGGAAGCGGTAAGGGCATGGCGATCAAGCGGATCATGAAGCGCTTTTGCTTCCCGGGAAACTGAGTCAGCCAATGGATTGCGCCATGAAGACCCACCAGCCTGGCCGGGCCAACAACCTGTTGGCCAACTACACAGCAGATCACACCTAACCCCATCCATCCGGTTCCGTCGCCGGAGTCCCTGCATCCCCTATCGCAGGCGGTCAGCATCGTTGGATCGTGACGACCGCAAGCCCCACACAATGAGGCAGGCCATTCCCGGGCGCCGCGGCCGGATCCGCTTAGGCCTCGCGCCCTGCCGGGACCACGGCTGGAGGGAGAAGCCACGATCAAGCGGTGGTCATTTCCCGTGCTGAATTGAAGCCGGCCTGCGGAAATCGGCCCTGCCCCACTGGCACAGCCTCGAGCGCGGCGGGGCGGAGTTGATCGCTGGTCGACGGCGGGCAAGCAGGATGGCACGGCCGAGCGGATTCCGCCAGCCAGGCTTCGCGCTGGTGCAGGCAGAGCGGGGCCGCGCCCGCCAGATGAATGCCGGGATGCCGGCCACGCAGCGGCGCGCTGCTGCTCTTCTCCACGCTTGACACCCGCCTGGCCTATGGGCGCGCCGCCCTGGTCGCCGGCAGGGCCCTCTCGGCCGGCCCCGGCTGGGGTCGCTTTGATGTGGAGCTCTTCGGGCGGCGGCCGCTGGCTTCGGCTGCGTGGCCGCCTCGATGAACCTGCGCTCGCGGCTGGGCGGCATCGCCACCGGCGATCAGGCGATTTTTTCTGAGCCGCCACCCTGCTCTTTCGATCGCGTCGGCGGCTTTCCTAACCAGCCGCTGATGGAAGACCCGTCGAAACTCTCGGCGCGGCTGCGGTTCCCTTGTTCCGCCCCCGGTCTGCCTGCGGGCCCGGTGGTCACCTCAGCGCGGCGCTGGCATCGCACGGCATTCTCCCGTGACCGATTCCTGACCATGTGGGGCTGCGAACTGGCCTATGCCTGCGGCGTTCCGGCCCAGGCGTTTGGCACGGTATCTACCGATTGAACCGACACAACATCGCGCAGGCCGCTTCACCACCCGTGAACGGCCCACCGTGGGTCGACACCGTCATTGGTGATCCATTTCACAGTACTCAACGAGCAGGACACCGCTGGCCTGCGGTGATCAACCCAGCTGCAAGCGATCGGTCCTGCCTCACATCCGGGTGGTCGACTAACGGACAGCAGCGATTGGCCAGCGCTTTGCGGTGGCCACGCCGCCGGGCCGCCCGCGTTGCTTTGCGCGAACCGGTGGCCGGCTAACGGCCGGGGCTTGCTTGGCGCGGCTCGCCCAGCTTGCCCGAGGCGATCGGACTGGATCCTTCTTCATGCCGATGGCGCACGGGCAGCGACGACCTGGGCCTCGTTGCCGGGCTGGAGCAGCCGTGGCCGGGACCACGACCTGATTCCTGGGCAACCGGGCCGCCACAGGCAGCAGGGCCGCCGGCGCTTCACACCCGTGCTCAGCGCGTTCGGGAACGGCCTGGCGACCAGCCTGATTCCAGCTGGGCTGGGCCGGCGCTACCAGAGATCTCGGCCCGCTGCGGTTGGTGCGCCGCAGGCAGGCCTGCCAGGGCTTGGAGATGGGGCGATCGCGGCGCTTTCGGCTGGACGAGTCGAGATGCAGGTGCGGGCCATTCGAATGGGCTTCGGGACCTGCCCGCATCTGGCGAGTTGGCCGGTGCCGCACCATCCCCCGGCCACTCCAAATCTCCGGCACCGTGGGGGTAAGACGTTCCGGGCCGGGACGCTGGCCATCCTCCGCAACCCTCTGGCTCCGCCTCTACGGCCAAAACGGCTGCGGCGGAAACCGGTTCGTGCAATCGCGCAGCGAATCGTCCTGAAAATGGAAACCGTTCCTCCGCTTCGCAGCTTTCCCACCTACCGCCGGCTCCGCCTGGATCCTTCCCCACCAGCGCCGCCCTGCTGATCATCTTGGCGCCGCGTTCGCGATGGCCCGAAACGGGCAGCTTGGACGATCCCAGGCCGATGCTGCAGCACTTCTTCCTTGCCCTGCCGGCATCGTTGGGATCGCTGGCGGGGCTTCGCCCTCACCTCGCAGCTGAAAACGGTGGGGGCGCCTGGTTCTGGGGCGTTGGCGCTGGCGCCCGGCTGCTGCTGCTGCCGATGGAGCCCGGACGACATCTGGCGCTACTCTGGGGAAGGGCACCATTCCAGGGGGACCTGGGCTTCAATCCGTTCGAAGCTTGGCGCCCGGAAAAGCCGCCGCGCTTGTTCCCTTGCGCCACCCCCCTGGTGGGGGGCTGATCAACCCACCAGGACGTCTCAGCGATCTACCCGCGCCTGACCCAACTGCCTGTTTTCCGGCTGCTGGCCTTGGGCGGCCCCAGCGTGGCTGGCGCGTTGAAAGGCTTGGGCGATCGTGGCGGCGATTTGGGCGGTGACCTGCGCGTTCTGGCGCGCCACTTCGGCCACGGCCCGAGCCTGCTCACGCCTGGGAACCCCCTGATCCTCACTTGTTCCTCTCGCCGGGGAGCGGGCATTTCGGACAAAGCTGGTTCCTGCTGTGCCCGCTTGGGGCGTGCCTGGTTCTCCTGGGATCGATGCCAGCCCAGGGCGATCGGCGTTGGTGGCGGGCCGCCCTGCTGCTGGGCGTGAGCATCACAGATCAAGGGATCTCCCTGCGCGGTGGCTGGGGTTTCTGGCCTGGCGGTCGCTGCGGCCGCGGCGCCCGGCTGCCCTGTTGGTTTGGGGGCGCTGGGGTGATGCCGATGTTTGGTTGGCCGGCGTTGGTGTTCTGGCGAACCAACCAGCTGGCCGCTGGTTCCCACCGGATCGTCCTTGCGTGCGTTTACGGGCGCAGCGCCGAGCTGATTTGCCCCATCGGTGGGCGCTAGTCTGGAGCGGCTCCGGGCGGAGCTGAGGAAACGCCCTGTTTTCTGCTCGCCCCACTGCCGCGTGCTTGGCGCGTGGCTGGACGCTTGCGGGCTCCGCCAGCGTCGCCCAGTTCTGCCGTGGTTGGTTCCTTTGCCTTTTCTTCACATCCCCGATCATACCATGCCTGGTATTCAGTTGGACTGGAATTCCCCTCAGCGCCCTGTACCAAACACAACCATTTCCGGTGCGGAAACACGAGCCATTGGGGGCGCGGCTGTGTCAAGGCGGCTTCCGCCTTGCGCGTGTGATTGCGTGCTCCCATTCCGCCCTGCCCTGGTCTGGGAACTCAGCGATCCCGAACGCCTGCTTGCTCTGCGGCGCCCTCCTCTGTTCTAGGCACGTCCAGGTGCGGTGCGAAGGCGCGCGCTAGCAGCGTCGCCAAGCTGGACAACCTTTCCAGAGAAAACGGACCACTGAATCAGATCGCGCCTTCTTGCAATCCGACGGCCTCTGCACCACGGGCCTCTCTCGACCCGACTGTCTCCTGAAACCCGCCCGGATGTCTCTCGCCCGTCCCTCTCCAGGCCCAGCTGCCGTCGTTGCTGGGCCTGACCGGCCGCTGATCAGGGCAGCTTGATCCTGCTCGCCCGCCTGCGGCCCTGCATGCCCCAGTTCTCCCGGCTGGTGGCCTGGGCGGCGGCTGGTCGGGGGCTGGCAGCTCAGACTGAGCCACGCCGGCCCCAACGCTCGATATAAACAGCGCTTTCACCGAATGCTGTGGAGCACTTTGGGATTGCCGAGGGTCTGGGTGGCATTACCGCGGCCTGCAGCAGAACCCCCAAGGCGCTCCCAGGCACTAACGTGGACCAGCTCGCCGCCCCTTCCCGCCGGGCAGCATGTTCGCCAGCTGGGAGCGAAGCGGAAGCAGATCGCTGTGCTATCAACGCCTACAACGCCCTTCACCCTGGTCGACGATATCGAGCACGGACCCGCTCAAGGCCAGCATCCGCGACATCCTCGGGGTGTGGAAACCTGAGGCGCCACAGCGTGGCGGCCCAGGTCGATGACCCTCGATTCACCTCGAGCACGGCATTTCCTGCGCAAGACTACAACGAACGCGCATCCAGTGCCCCCTTCGTCTGCGCGGAACGGTGAGTTTGCCCGCCCCTGCGCCGCGAGCCGTTCAGCGGCGGAACAGCTCGATGCCCAGCTCGACAACCAAGTGGACCTCTGGCTCAGCGGACCCCACGGCCTGCAGATCGATCGCGCACCAACACCGTGGCGAATCTCGAAGATCTTCGAGTGGTTCGCCGAAGGGACTGGGAACCGCACTACCAAAACTGACAGGTGTTCGGCGGAACCCCAAGCAAAGCGCCGTGCTCAATTTCATTCAGCCAACACAGCCCCCCCGGCCAGAACCGCGTCTACCTCAACGACGCCACCCTTTACCGCTTCACCTACCATCGACTACGAAACTGGGCCCTGAACTAGCCAGAGAAAGCCAGCATGAACTGTGAACGCTCGCAGGCAGCTGGCAGGATTCTGAAGTTTGAGGCTGCCGTCAGGGGAGCAAACAGAGCCTGGCATCGGCAAGCGTCAAAGGAAGGCCGCCACCGCAGCCGGGGAAGGGCCGTAGTGGGGCGATCGAAAGCTGCCGATGTGAACTGGGGGAAGTGGGGCCGCGTGGCGGCTTTTCGGCCAGCACCGGAAGGGTTTGCCGCAGACGGGAAACACCCGGCCCGCCTCGATTTGCGGTGGTGCTTGTCGGAAGGGAAAGACGTGGAGGGTGCGCGGGGCGGGATTCCGCCCTGGTAGATCACGGCCTGGGCCGTGCGTCTTCGGCAGGTTCTTTCGAGCCCGTCGCATGGCGAACAGGGCGGTGGGTGGCGGAGAAAAAGCGCAAGGGCCGTGGTGCGCGGCGCCTTTCAGTCTGGTATCGGTGATCGCCAGCGGCCGGTCGCTCACAGCGCGGAATCGGGGAAGCCGGCACGGCGGGCCACTTGCTGGAAGTCGCTCCTAGTAGAGGGCGCCGCTGGCAAGGCATTCCGCCGTAAGAGCACCGGGTCACGAGCAGCCGCCTACGGGTCCACGCGCCGGATTCGGCGTAGAACTTCGGGCGAAATTAGAACTCGCACCGGGGCTGAGAGCAGGCGGCCCGCACCCGGCCAGCCACGGCCAGCTTGGTCGGTGGCAGAGGTTCACCACCACAGTGAAAAACCACCAGAATCGAAGCTGGCCGGCAACCAGGGGCAGCTCGCCCAGAGGGTCTTCCAGGGTTCCCTCCAAGAAACGAGACGTTGGCGTAGACCGAAGCGCTCGGCGTGGAAATACCGCAGATGGGGCCTCGAGCCACCTCCAAGCTGCTGGGGTGGGTTTTCATGTCGAATTCCCCACCCACCGCAGCCGGTCGGCCCCACCCAAACTGGGGCGAGCCAGTGTAGACGTCGCGCGGCCGCGTGCCGCAGCCGAGTCGAAGCACCGCGGGCACCCTCAGCAGTTTCCGGGCCACCCACCAGGCCGCAGCGTAAGGTAGCGCGAAGAGGCACCTCGGATGATGCGGGACCCAGGCAGCGCCGGCAGAGCGGCGGGCACCGCCGAGGGCATCACAGCAGGGCGTCGGTGCGCAGCGTCGGCCGCTGGCTCGCCAGGGTGCTGCCGTAGTACTCCTGGAACGCCCTCCTTGGAGGGGGTTGGGGCGGGGTTTTGCTGGTGCTGGGGCCCCATGGCGTGGGAACGAAGGATGGAGGAAGTGGGAGAAGGACGGAGGTGGGCGATCAGAAAGCCGCGGCGCCAAGTCGTGAAGCGCTTCAGCAGTTGCAGGGCCCCCGGTTGCGGGAGCATGGTTCGCTTTCCATTCTCCGGCACGTATTTTGTTGGCCTCAGGCAAGGGTGGGATACGCAATTGGATGCTGCGGAAGGGATCTGCCCAGCCCAGGCCCCACTTCATCGCCAGCACGAATTCAGGGCAGCAGTCAGGCATGTTCACCCCACGATCGTTGAACCCCCAGCGATTTCTTGTCGCTTTGCCAGGCGGGGTGAGCAACCCTTCACCAAAGGCCGGCGCTGCGGGCGCTTCCCGCAGTGCCACTTCAATGATGGGGCCCGATCGAGTTCGGCGAGCAAAAAGGCGGGTTTTTTGACCTTTTCCACCGCCCTTGGAGGCTGCAAGGCGGGCCGCCTTCCTGTTCCGTTGAGCCCCCACGCTGGGCCCACTCGGGATCGCAGGAAGGTTTGGTTTGCCGGGGGAATTTCCACGCGGGTTGCCCAACCTGGGGAAAAGCGGGGCCGCAAGGTCGCGGAACCCAAGGGCCGTTTGGGGGGGACCGGGGGCGGGGGGGGGCCAATACCCAGGGGGCTGTAGCGGGGCACCGTTGTGGGGTTTGGAACTGGTAGGCCCGGCCCATCGCCGGCGGCATAGAAATCTCCTCTCCC
>Ga0163217_1022204_pt1 | contig 10341 bp, 6 predicted proteins | sample SynspAceP_FD_185933 | JGI IMG/M metagenome (GOLD analysis project Ga0163217, IMG submission 185933) | Saline lake microbial communities from Ace Lake in Antarctica - Synechococcus sp. Ace-P (PacBio error correction) | ecosystem: Environmental > Aquatic > Non-marine Saline and Alkaline > Saline ... | reverse complement strand
TGCCTTTTGGTCTGTTCCTGCAATTATAAAAAGACGCCGTTTTCCGCCAAAGCAATGTCTTATTTGTTTTCCGCATGCGCATGACTTTGATCCGAAGGGACTTGTCCGATAATTAATTATTTACTGTTTATGTAGAAGATGTATGCATTACGATAACACCTATATTCCGGAGGAATGTGCTGCCGCTTGTGGAAATTAATTATCCGAAAAGTTTTGGGAGCTGATTTTTGCTTCAATTCGCCCCTTTGAATTTAACCAACCCGATCTTCTCTGCAGCATATTTCCTGGCTTAAGTCCTTTGGCAACTTCTTTGCGAAATTACGCAGGCATGCGATAGGGATTATTGGAATATGCGAGCGGCAGGGATCCATAAATCCAGCATATTAATAGTAGGACGATACCATATTTGTCCCCCACGTACCAACCATCAACACTTACGTATCTGGGGGGGAAAGCCCATTTTAGAAGTACCATTTCGGAGTGTTACACAAACCAATTGACATTGAAAATCAAATACCGCTAAGTTTTACTAAAAGCCGGTTCGAACACTATCATTAGATGTTTAAGGTATTCTTATAAAATAACCGATGCATTGGACAAGGCTCCATCGGTTATGGCCATTTTCGGGAAATGGGCATCCATATTTGGTAAATATTTTAGCATTGCTCTGCTATTGGCGTTTTCTCCCCAAGTTTCTATTGAAGTTTTGAAACATTTTGACTGTAAAAATCATTAGTTTAAAATTATTGTTGCCAAACATGTCAATGGACGAAAGATCTGCTTTCCATTTTCTATCCGATACTTATAAAAGTTAGTTTGCACGGATGCTGATTGATTAAATCACTTTATTCCTTCTCGGTTCGTTAATTAATCCCAAAAAAAGTATCCACTGACCATAGCTAGCTTATGTCCATTATTCCGCCGTACAAAATTACGATAAAGCCGTCGATGCCATTTTGGATCACCGTCCGCACTTCCAGCATCATTTTTTCGCCGTTATGGGAAATATTTTAATATCCCCAGGTTAAGATAAAGAGCTCTGTGATAAGGGAATTTAAGTGCCAGAATGAAAATTTCCAGCAACAGCTCTATGCTGATTGGGCAATCATAGAGGTCTTCTACTTAATTTTTCCCCTTTATGCTTGGGAAGGGCGAAGTTCTTCAAGTGCGGGGAATTAGGCTCGAATAAAACTATCTTAGCCTTATCCAAAATAGCTTTTAGTTTCCATGTGAATTATCTTTTGCTTCGGACCTGCAGTCAATTCGGCCAAAATCACTTTTTTCTTTGCCAAAAAAAACCCTTGGGTGTTCTGAAAGTAGTAACACTTTTGAGGAAATTTCATTCTACGGGTCGAGAAGGTGTAAGAACTGTTCTTCTTGTCGTGCCGCGTTGATTTTAACGATGAATCGAGCGATTTCCATTCCTTCCCAAGTTATCTGTGTTGCCCGAATACCAAAAACCCTATTCAATTTATTGATGTGGATTAAAGATGGGGGTGTGTGGTGTGCTGTTGAGTCATCGGTGTGAATTTTGCTAGAGAGAGCGATATATACTTGGATCCTTTCTGGGCTGCAGGCCACTCGAAACTAACGGGGGGGAGGAATGTGTGTGTGTGTTCTTTCCGTGTGGTGGGATGTCCTACCCGCTATGTTGTGTGTGGGTTGTGGATGCTGCTGGTTACGTGTTTTGTGTGTGAATAGGCGTGTGTTTCGATTACTCCAGATAAACGTTGTAAAAATTAATCTATTACCCGTGTGTTGGAGCTACTGTGACGGAATAAATTAATATTTATTTTGATTGGTCTTACTTTAATTTTTCTTTGGGACTATTCATACTCTGTTGAGTGATTGTGGAGGGTGTTCGTTTAATTCGAGTTCCATTGTTTCTTTTACAAAAAGTTTCTTTTTTGTCGACTCAGAATCGGGGCAAGACGAAGGGGTTTGGATTGCTTCATTACATCAAAGCTTATATCACTATTATAATCTATTAGCAACTTGATATAAGATTTTATAATGTTTTTATCGCGAAAACAACCGACCCGTACCATTGTTTAATATACTTATAGACCCTTATCAAAAGAGCAAAAAAGGATCTAAGTGAAATAAAAAGCAAGTTTTTCCATGTCGTTTGGCTTACATTGGAAAAAAGTGGAATAAAAGCTTTTTCCGTCCGTTTTCTTCGGAGAATAAAAGGTAGGCCTGCAGCTTTCCGAGCAAGGTTGACGGAAGAAATCACTGGAATCGAAAGTTCGTTATAGTCCAATCCTGTTTTAATTTTTGGGGGATATAAATACATAGGAACATGTGTCTGCATTCGGGATGGTTCCCTTACTCCTTTAAATACTCCGTTTATGTTTCTGTGTTATGCTTGTAAGGGTTCCATTGTTCAATGCAGTTAAGAATAAAAAAATCAGTATTTATAAATCTGCTGACCAAGATTCTTTTAATGTGCTTGACGACTTTTTAAAACCAAGTTTTATACGGTATCTTATTTGTATTAACATGTTCTGAAAAGATACTGTATGTTTTCCTTGTTGTCTCATGACTTTTCTAAGTTTCCCACTTGTTGGAGATTCGACGTGGTTTGTAGGAATAGGAACGGAAGTAAATATGTTCAAAATCATATGGAAAATGGGGTATAGACAAGGAATAGAGATTCTAGTTCTTATGTTACGTTTCATTCAATCTATTAGGCATAAATCAGCTCACCAATCTGGGCCATAGGCATCTTGCAACTCCACAGTCAGCTGAGTTCCCATTTTTAGATACCGTATTATGGGAATTCGCAGCAATAACGAAACAACCTTGAAGCCACCAATAAAAGTTCCAAATAGCCAACATATCGTCAAAAACCAAAATGTGGGGGCGTTGCATCTCTATTTTCGAGAGCGTAGTTCAATATTGAATTTAATACGTCTCAATGCCATTTTTCCAAAACCTTACACAGGTAATTATGCGATACACCAGCACTCTATTCGAAAGGTTACACCAAAATGTTTTCTTCAATTAATCACAAATACCCCAAAAATGACATATCATAATACAGGTAGGATAAAAATTTAACAAAGGTCAAACAGCTGTAAATTAGAACAGGTTATATTTTACACGGTAGTATGTACCATAGGGGTATGTTGAAAATATGCCAATAGTTAATCGACTATTCCTTATTTTACAATTTATACTAAAAGGGGTGTTGTGATGAAGATTCCGGTTTGCACTTAAACTTCGTAACCATGTCTCGGCATCTTTTAAACAATGTTGGCGGACCGATTCTTGTTGTTGGTGCATTTGTTTTTAATGAAACAGGCTTTAAAGATAGAGAAAAATTAATTGTGTTATTTAAATTTCAATTTTATTTTGTATTTGATTTTTAAACATGGTTCAATTTCGTTTTCTTTTCTTTTGCACTCGATGGTTATTGATTTCCAATTCCCTTACTTTTTTGGGTGCTTTTCTGCCAGATTATTTTTCTCGCCAGGTCTACTTCCATTCACCAACAACATTTTCTGCAAATGTGTAATTCGCGGTTGGCTGGTTGTCTATTGGGTCCCAATAATTTTCCACTTTCCTTTAGTAGACATATCCCTAAAGACCACAGTAACTTCAGAATTGCCATGTTGGGGGCATTGCCGTTCCATATAACTTGACCGGATTTTACCATCTGAGATATTTGAATTCAGTCATTTGGACGCTGATTCGGGCCGTGTGGGCTCCCATCCGTATGGGGCTGCAAAATTGATTGCGTACTTCCCTACTGGGGAATTTTGTCGTGGAAGGACCAAACTATTATTGAAGGAACGTCTGATGCCCATACCCTCAGACAAAGAGCAAGTTTGGGTTGCTTTCACCCCTTTGGTAACACGCTGCTACCACTCCAATGAGCACCTATATTCTTGTAGTGCCTGGTAGTATTTATCTATTGCTTAGACTTTTCTGGAGGGATTGATGGATGGCTAGTATTATTTTTCGACACTTTATTTTTTACCTTCTGAATAACGATGAATGCGAGGGTAGCCGGAAACGTCTAGATGTATACACAAGTTATGTGCACAGAACCATTGTGCCGGGCGATTAAAGGGGTCTCAGAAGCGCGGTATGGAACCTTATTCCCTGTAGTATTCATCCAGTTTTAGGGTCACCTGATAAGTGAGGAGGGGGGTAATGCGGCATATATCGAAAGTACGTGAAGTTAGTTTGATGAAACATCCCTATATTTGTCATGTATTGCATGCTTCTAAGTTGACATAGGTTCGGGAAAATATGCCCAGGATAGTAACCTCTTTCCGCGTTTCGATTATAGATTGTTGTGATGTAGAGCTCCCTCTTAGTAATATATGGGAATAGTGGGTATTTTTATCGACTTACAGGTTCGGCTACCTACTATAGCCCCAACAAAAGAATAATAAACCACTAGCTGTCGAATTGATTCGGAAGAATTATTCTCATTCTCTTTGTTGAGTGGTTTGGGTGCCGTATGCCGATGGCCATTTTGCCGTACTGGGCGGTTATATCTTGCCGCCTTTAACATCTCGGGGCAAGGTAAATCGGTCCTGGGAGAGGACCAGCTTTTGCTCGTCTAGAATGCTGGGGCATTTCCGGGGCACTCCCCCGCCCTTTGGGTGTCAGTCCGGTCGAGCAGGATGCTCTCGCAGGAGAACAGGGGGACGGGGCGGGCGTATTGGGTAAAGCGGATTCGTTTTTCGGCGAAAGCTAGATCGATATTGGGGGTTTGCCAAATCTTTGGTAACTCGTTAGACTATTTTAAGAATCCATTATTGCTTGTTCTTATCAGAATGAATCAACAATCTTACATTGTTTACGGCTTTCCTTATATGACGTGTGCGTTTGAATGCCCTTTAACAGCAATAAGATTATCGCTTTAGCTATACTTTTATTAATTAAATTTTTTTGTTTATTCTTTTCATTTAAAGGATGTAGTGGCTTTCTTATTTTTTAAACCATGTCAATTAATTCTTTTCTTTAAAGAGCTTTCTTATTTCGGTCTTTTCTTCTCATTGTGGTCAATAGAGTTTTGATGCTTGTAGGATTCTTGCACTTGTAAAGTTTTGGTTCCATTAGCCTTGCGGATATTTTGTCTTCAATACTTCTTTAACCGATTGATTCCATTTGGTGAATTCTTTGATCTGCCTATTTGCAATTTCTTTCTCCCGTAATATTTTAGTTTCTTTAGGTCCTTTACAATTTACAATGCCCAAATTCATTTTTTTTATTGTCATGTGAAATAAGTTTATAGTTGTTGTCCCTATGGCCGCTTTGCCCTGATAGCGAAGGAATGGGTTTTTTTCCCCCCCTTTTTTTGCCGGTTGAAGAAAGTTCTTTCTATCTATTCCATTTGTGGGAGTCGATTTATAATCCGATTTTTGGCAAATTCAACAATTTGCGAATGTTGGTTGATTATAATCAGGTGTTGATGTGAGGTGTCTGTCAGACTGATCTTTTTGTCTGATACACTGCGGCATTTTTATGCAAGGTAACGAGCTCTTTCTTTAATTTGCCTTTTATTATTCCCTGTTAGTCACCACCACGGTTCACGGCCGAATTTTGCTCAGCGGTAGCCACCATGGTTCGCTATTAACCAGAATAAGGGTATTTTCCTTAATTGCATAGAAGCAGCCCATTCGCAGATTGCCCAATACCTTTGGTCCATACTTACAATTATCACGTAATGATTGGGGTTTTTATCGAGGGAGATAAAGGTTTTTTATGTTTTCCTTTTGCGAATCAGGGAATGTGTGGGATACTTCATTCATGAGCTGGGCAAGTGGTTGCCATTGTCTTTCTCTTTTGATAATTGAGAGAGGCTTCATCAGGGACTGAATGCTGTTGACGGGGATCTCCCTTTTCATTTCACCAAATTCTGTTCATTGCGAATTCAGTGATTGGGTATAATATCGAAGAGTTATTTGGTATACAGATCCATTGTTCGTAAGGACACCAACGCCCTGGATTTTTCTCGGCTGAGCTAAATTGGCATCTGGTCCGGGGCGCCAATTAAGATGATTGCAAGAATAGAGTGTTTTTTAGCCAGCTTTTTTTAGGCTTGGGTTTGGATGCAATAGTTTTTTTACTGTTTGCACATGGACAGATAACCGGATGCGATTACTAGCTCTAGTCGTTCGTATTGGCGTCCAGTTAAACACGTTGCACGGTTAGCGGCGAACGATTGAGAGTCCAGCATTATCCCCGACATCAATAACAACGAATTCGTTTTTTGGATTTTTCAAATTGGGGAGTTTGGGTTAATGGATGGGGTTATTATACATTGCTTTGCCCCCAGCTCTGATGGTCAGGCTATTATACTCCTATATTTGGTTGCTTTTTGTATTTCTTTGAGCGAAGGCCCTAGGGAATTTCCCCCCATATGAGTATTATAGAAATTGCTGTCCTTTATATTAAATTTATATATCTACCTTAGTGTGTTGCAACAACAATACCGAATTCGAGTTTATTCATTTAGATTTATGAATATAAGGTTCTATTGTCTCGATCTTATCTTAGTTTGTACTCTTTCATTTTTTTCACCAGATGCCACTTTTTAAAGTATTACAACGCTGATGCGGCCATTTCATTTGAGCCGAAACACATATATCTCCTTCCGATCTTTATTATTTCGGTTACACTCTTATTCCGTGCACCATCCATCCTCAATCGATTTTTACGACATTCTAATGCAGGTGAGTATAATGTGACGATCTTGTTTACAGTCTCATTTATGTTGCTTTGGAGATTAGGTTGTTGTTTTAACCCAATTCATCGCGACGCTGGCACTTTGGAAACCGGGCTGTTTTTGGTCCCGAGTGCTGTTGCAGCCCGTTAAGATATGTGTGCTGTCTACTTGCTCGGTTGTACCATTTGCATTAGACAGTAGTATGAAATGATTATGGTAGTTGTTAAAAATATTATTTTCGTGTTATTGCCTTGATAACGTTGCCTTTGGCGAGCGGGATCAAAAATATGTTCATTTTATTCCTAAAGCTGAAAGAGAGAAATCTTACCAATCCAGCTCCGTTTTCTGAATTTTGAAGTTCCCATCCCCGCTATAAATCCGATGGGAGAATCTTCTGGGGACATATACGTGATTGCCCCTCTTCTTCCGTGCGAGACCGATAATATGCATGCAGCCATCTATTTACTGTGTCCTTGCGATTCCTTACCCAGCGCGAAACCGTCATTTGATTTTCGACGCCTTTGGTTTCTATATTCGCCTTTTTCATTTAGTACGCTCTTAATCTTGACATTGCCATTTATTTCCCCTGATGGTCCCAAAAGGATATCAGATATGAATTTTTAAACAAAGTGTTTACGGAACCAGAACGGACACATCTGCTTACAAATGGCTCTATTCTTGGTTGATGTCTATTATTACTGCTCCTCTCTGAGCAATATCCTCGATGTCTATCACACTTTTTCTGTCTCAATCTTACCTAGTTGCTTCGATGAATAGTTAATCGGCATTTATGATTAGGGGATGTCAAACTTCACCGATTCTTTGGGTTTGTTTACCGTTGCTATGAAGTAAATGCTTTCATTTTTATGCGCTGAGATAATTGGAGGTTTGTACGTTAACGAATGAGGCTTTTTCTGCCTCCGCCTTAAAAAATTCTTTTTTCCTTTGTATTTAATTTGCATGTTCGGATAATTCTAAAAATGCGATGCCACATATGCTAAGGACGAGAACCCGACGAAAAGGTATCTACGCTTTGTACAGTATTTGTGGTATGGACTTTGGGATCATCAAAAATCCCAAAAGGCACAATAATCGTTCGACAAGTCTAATTTATTGATAAGCTCAGCCTAATTTTTCGGCCTAGGTTTTTGAGAGAATATATTTTTATGTTGCCGGGGCTTTCCTGTCTAACTCTTGATATATCGTAAATACTCCTGTATTTGCTGGCCTCTGCCCCAAACCGATTATTGAGATAGTCTTTGGACTGCCGTGACTTTTTGAAATAGCCTTACCCCGTTTATCATCGTACTAGCCAGAAAAGTAGACGAAATAAACCGTGTTTGTATTGGCGACAAAAAAATGATTAATAGCGAATTTGGTTATTGCGGTACCTTGCATGTTGAATCGCCCATTTTGTATATTTATTTGTTCGCGTCCCGAGAGTTTTTGATGTTCAAGTTGCACATCAATTCAATCAATATTTAATCTAATGAGATAGTCTGTGTGGGATTTAGAACACTATCTTGTGGACCTGTGGGGCCACGGATTAGAATAGTTTCCCACGTCCCAGGGATTGAAATAAATAGATGTGTCGCTAACGAACAACGAAGGCGAAGCAATAGAAGCGTTTTTTTGTACGATTTCTATTTTTGATCCAGCGATACCATTTTCCAATAACTACAATTGAAAAGATAAACCCATGTGTGAGATTTTAAACTCGTTAGCAGGAATTGTTTTCCGATTTCCTAGAGTAAATTTTTCAGCTGCAGGTACACTTAATTCTCATTTGTTTCAGAGTTTACCTCAATAACACATACAAAGTATTCCAGCCCAAAAAAACACACTGGTCTCATCCTGTGTTTATAGTGTGTTCATGCTTATCGCCGGCGTGAATTGTAACGTGGCGATATCTAGCTGTAAACTATCTAATTCCAAGGTTACCAACGCCTTTTTGTTCACAATAGATCGATGCATTTTGCACCGTCAGCAGTGCCCAATCTGCGTTCCTCGGTTTGGGCAAGGGACGGTTAGGTGAATAAGAAGTTGCTAATGCAAAAAGAGAAGTAGCTTTTGATAATATTAATTTTATATTATTTTTAGTTTTGACTTTTAACCAAGAACTAATTTTATATAACCTTATCCAGATCGCGATAAATATTGTCTTTACTCTTTCTGGGCACCATTAAACAAAACCTTTTAATATTATGGCTACCTATGGGTGAGGGTTGAAATTAATATGACTTCCCGTTCTCCCCCGTTTTCTGCTAGGAGATATTGCAAATTAATGAGCACATTAGTGGCAACCACAATATCATCAGCTCTCTTCGCTCATGTGATCTAAGAGTCCATAATTATGGATTCGCTTTTGGTCGCAAGAGATCCATTTTTGCTCTCTGGAATAAGTTAATAGGCCCAAAACCATAATATAACCTGACACTCGGTCATTGCACATGGGGTGATCCACTTCCTCTATGATTTTCGGAAGCACTTGAATCGGCCATAATAATTAAATTGACAGAAAACAACATATCTTCATGACCAGTCCCATTTGGACACAGTTCATCATAATTGCTCATCCATCAGAGTGCAGTTGGGGTGTATCGCTTACCCCTCCAAACGGCCTTTTGATTCAGTTGCTCACGGTGAAGGCATTGTTTCTAGACGATTATTCCAATCCAAACTTATTGAAACATGATGAATCCTACCATTATTGGACCAGTCCTATAAATTGTAGTATGCGGGTGCTTCTGTTGTTCGAATTTGGGAATGAATCGATGGGTTACTTTTACTGTACTTAAGAAAGTCTTTCTTTAGGGTCTTCAACTTTAAGGAACCGGGTAACCCTACCAAGTATTCGTTTTTATTGTTATCCCAAATCGTTTGCAAGTCCTTCGTTTTAATATCCGTTCAGTTGAAAAGTATTGGTTTCCCAAAACACCTGATCTGGAAAGCCAATACCGTCATTGCATGGATGTCATAGTTAGAAGATTTGGGGCTTAATTATGATTTTTATCTGGGATATCCATTATTTCGTCAAGAAAAGCCTCTCGCAACACCCTCCGATTCTAACTCTATACGAAACAGAGGCTTCTTCTATAGGTCATTGCAATTTAGATTATCTATCTGACCATGCTAGCCCACCCCTTGCCCTATATGCAGCCCCACTGAAATGTACCCCGCGTTGCGTTCTCCATACACCGGCATTAGATATGGTTTCATTATTCAGGTCCTAATCATATCGTGCTAATTTCTTGTTGTGTGTCCCACGAGAGTTTGAAACTTCTATGGTAATTTTTGATAACTCCGTAAAAAATTTTGTGATGGGGTCAAGGAACACATTTCATAAAAGGGTTGTACATACAAAACCGTCTATTTTAAGGGTGTTTTACAACAGAGTTCTGGGGCAAGAATATCCTGGTGAACCGCTAGGGTCTTGGTATAGCTCTGTTGATACTGTAGGAGAGTCCTTAAATTCCCTTTTTGGGGGACAAATAGGTTCCCACGTGGGGAGCTGTCATCAATATTGTCCCCTGAAAGCCCATGGGCCCGAGGGTTTTTTGTATGAAAAAAAAAAGGTACTTTTGTCATTCTAGTTTGCCAAAATTTTTGAATACATTCTTCCTAAAAAGATACTTTCTCACTTTAGAAATTGT
>Ga0163217_1059698_pt1 | contig 10342 bp, 5 predicted proteins | sample SynspAceP_FD_185933 | JGI IMG/M metagenome (GOLD analysis project Ga0163217, IMG submission 185933) | Saline lake microbial communities from Ace Lake in Antarctica - Synechococcus sp. Ace-P (PacBio error correction) | ecosystem: Environmental > Aquatic > Non-marine Saline and Alkaline > Saline ... | reverse complement strand
GCCATAGGTTAACAGAACTTTGGGTTCCATACCCAGATAGGGTACTTTCCACCAGTTTAAAACTGATCCTCGTTAAACGGGTAAAGATCCAAACAATGCTTCAAAGCCTTTCATCATTTTGGAGCGTCTTTAAATGTTTCTTTAGCCTTACTTGCAAGATGATCTTTTATAACATAATACTCCATATCTAAAGTACCTTTTCACCCTCGTATCTTTTCTCCAAAGTGGGGAACATAATTCACCAATATTTACATTCACCCCGTAGTTATTTATTGGTTTTCAACAGCCCAGTGATAGTTGCTTTGGTTTCATTTTCGTCAGTAGTAGTAATCTACCGTTTGAAACATTCATTAACCTTTTGGCACTGTTACGCTAAATGGGCCATACTATTCCTACTCACTTCTACCATTTATGGTTCTTTATTCGGCACCCAAACGCTCGCCCTAGACCTTGCAAGAGCGTGGCCACAAAATGTTTGCCCATTATCATCTTTATTTCCCATGAGAAACCACCATCCAAGGAGCCCGAACGCCTTTTTGGATATCCTGAATAGTGCACAATAAGCCCATTGCTTTCGCCTTTAATCTGAGTTTGTTAAGCTGGATGAAATGTGCATTCACATCCGAAGTTATCGCTAGATTTTCTCCATATTGAGTTACTTTTTCAATTTTTAAGGCGTGCTTGCAATCAAATTTGGGGCATGGTGTATGTTCAGACAGAACAGTTTGTAGCGAATGGTATTCTACCCGAATAATTTTTTGTCTGCTGTACTTCTAGAGCTAATGATAAAAAATTTACATCCACAACGCAACGTTCTGGGAGTGGATGCTACCTCGTGGGTATCTGGTTTGGTGAATTCTTTGTATTTTGGCATTTAATTACTTCTTGACCCACAGCAGTAATGCCTTTAAATTAAAAAGAAAAAAAGGAGGCTTGCTTTTTATTGCATAGTATATGTAAATAGAAGTATTTAAAGGTTACTATTTTTTCAGGTTTTAAATTGCGTGATTAAAAGCCGTCAATTTTAAAACTATAATTCATTCGGTATTACTTTACCTGTTCAAACTTCAAATCAGTAAAAAATATTGAAAAGCTATTTAAACTATTTTAGCATCTTTAGTGCTAATATCACCATTTATGTATTACTTCAGGAACTGCTCAGGAAGACAAAAATGTTTTTATAGGTCGCTGGACATGATCATTATGCCAGGAAGGTAAGAATTTACCGTCTTGGTTAGAGTCATTTCAAAACAGGTAGATCAAACGTTAGTGGCTTTTGTGTATGCTTTTGGTAGTGCACGCCCTATTGCCGAAGTGAAGGTAATAATGGAAAAATTTAGTTTTAGCAATTCCCGTTTCAAGGGAGCCTTGGACAACGATATGTTTTCGAGGGAAGGTGATTGGCGAAAAATTTGAAGTAGCTGTTTATTAGACGGAAAAAAAAATACGATTGAGTATGGCTAGGCGAGCCCCTGATTCTTGAGAGCTATAATGAAAAACTTGTATGGGGAGCACCGATAGCCCTATTAATGGCGAAAACTAAAGGGTGCGAGTGCTTGGGAGAGAACCAATGGCTGGTTAAAAAATGGAATTTTAGGAAGTCCCAACCCTGGTTCCTATTTAGTTTCTGACGCAAAAGTGTCATAATTTAAATTGCAGTAGGAATTCTAAAATATCCAAGGGGAGTAAATAACAGCGGTTTATTATTTAAGAGGTAGCACGAGGTTCAATCGAAGTAATCAAGGATTAGCCCCTAGATTCTTTATTATTTGGGGGAATTATGGTTTTTAACGCCAATCAAATGGCGCTAAAATCCTATGATGGCAAGTGTCTTGACATTACCTTGACGACAAACGGCCTAACAATCGTGGCCAATGGAAAAGATAATAACAGACCAAACAATTCTTGGTTTAAGGTGGGAGCGCTAGATAGTCACGAGGGCTGAGGCCGCGGTCCTATTTTCAATCAAGGGAATCATGGTCCTATAGCGTTTTAGAAGTAATTGTAATTACTCCAAGCTAAGGAATAGGTGCTTAGTTTATTGCAAATAGATGTTTAGGTTTTAGGTTTTTATAAAAATATGAAAAAAGACATCAAAAACAAGGACTCAAAAAGCTAGGGCGCGTTTACATAACCCAAAACATTAAAGCACTATTTTTGGATCCTAATGTACAATTTAAAGCTCAACGCTTACCTCTAATCCCATTAGGAAAAAAAAGGAACTCTCAAAGCCATTTTCACCTACAGTGAGGAACTCCAAGAAGAAAGTATCATAACGATACCGTCTAAGTAAAGTTGCTTTACATCCCCACGTATCTGCTATTATCCCAAGTTAGTGAGGTAGTGTCTCTCCAATATATTTTATACCCTGCCACTCCATCGACTTTGACCACCGAATTTTGCTGCAGCTTGACAAGCCCCCAATTTTTATTTCTTTTTGGCAGGGGGGGGGGTGCCCACCTTATAGAAGCTAAATTTTATCGCATTGACGCCGTTAATTTTTAGCATAAATCAAAGTTAACATGTTTTCTAAAAACATCACCTATTCAATTGCCCATTTTCTGTTACGAATATCTTGATCTTGTTGGACGTAATTTTTCATGGCCTTCCATAATACGAATGCTGCAAAAACCTGCATCGTTAAAGGGCGATGGTGTCCACACGGACCAAAACGATCTAAACGGTAAATCATCATGGGGTTCATTTTCAGGCATGTACGGTTTTTACTGTTTTGTGCACGTAGGCGCCGCTAAATTGACGTGAAATTCGGCTACCCTCGCCACCATTAAAAGGTCGCATTTGTCGTTCTCTATCTGTTTCTGTAGAGTACAGGGTTCTGAAAAAATTTCTGAAATCTACATTACTTGATAACCCCATCACACTCCTTGATATCCCCAACATATCATTATTTAAAATTCCGGATGATATCCCAGCTTTTTCTTGCTATTTAGCTAAAACCGCCTCCGCCAAAAAAGACCTTGTTCTCTTTCGCCTGAAAGCCCTAACATAAATAAGCTATTTTCAAATTGATATTTGACAATACCCTGGCAGCCTCAAATAGTTCCTTGCCATCCACTAGCATTGTCGTTAGCGCCCTAGGCGCAAATAACCGGTTGTAAATCCATTAGTATCACGTTAGCACTGGGAATCAAATATCACCCACTATAAATAATAGCGATTTGGATTATTTTGTTCCTTTTTTGAATGGCAAACGGACATTTACATCCAGGCATCGCTGTCGGAATGCTCGAGACCCATTTCAGTAGCACAAATCCTTTTGATTAAAAAACCCTTAAACAGTTTTTACAGTCCTTTTTCAATCGCCTTTCAAATTACAGATTTTTATCCACCGGCGCGCAGCCCAATACCACGTGTGTTCGACCGGTATCGCTAAAGGTCTTTTGGTTGCCAAATTCAGTAGTCTCGTGGACATCTGTTTTTAAATCGATCTGCCAAAACGCATCAATAATTCTCATAATTCGTGCATCTGTTTGTGCAAAAATGGGTAGAAGTAGTAACGACAAAGGGAGTAATGTATTTTTCATAACGGTTTTTTATGTTTGAACTGTTTAAATGTATAACCAAGATTGGGACCTTAGGTTAAAAATATAAAAATTATAGTAGGATTTAGGCTAAGATAAAAAAGATAATACTGAATGCTAACAATTACTCAAGCGAAACCAATACAGGTAACTATGGTTATCAGTTCCTTTAAAAGCTACAGGCGTTGCATTGCAACTAGGCTTAGAAATTGTGGAGAATCTGCGGCAACCGCCATGCCCCAAATTACACAAACTAATAGAAAGTATGGTGAAACAAAAATAGGGCAGGAGAAAGAAATGAGGCAAAGACCTGAAATAAGTAGCGAAATATAAAGCGGACGCTTCGACTTACCAAAACGTAACGAAAAAACGGCCAACCTAAAACACAAGCGCAAAGCGCCGCAATAATCACGACAAATGTCCATAGGGGGAATCGAAAAAGAAGTACTATTAAATTTCGTTAAGGTTTTGATCGCCAATTGGGCGTAAAAGCCAAAAAAGGCATACGCTCCCAATGTGTCCAAATTCCAAAGCAGCTTTTTAAAAGGAGTATGCTAAAAAGTGGTAGTCCACTTCATGGTAATTTTTTTTACTAGTTTTCTAAAGGGACTTTAGGAATACATATTAATGAAATTGAATCCGGCCTAAAACGGTAATAAAGAGTTATTTTTATAATGATGGTATAGTGGTATTTAACTCTAGGCAGTCATAAAAGGAAAGCGTCCCTAAAACTAGGCCGACGACTATAGGCCGTAAACTTTTTTCCAACTGGGTGTCAAAAATTCTGCCGCGTATTTCATTGCCAATTGGGTATATTCCTGCAAGAAAACGGCAGTTCCAAAGCGTACAAGAAAAATGATTTCTTTCGTTAAATTTTCAGGAGTAAACTACTATTACACAAAGCCGCCAAAATCGCACAAATAAAAAATACTTTAGAAGGAGAAAACCGTCTGCAATTTAATAAAAGTGCAAAAAAGTCAAAGTTCCCGTTTATAAACACCCACATTGACGGAAGAAAAATTATATATGGACCTTCGTTAGAACCCAATATTTAGGGATAAATCGTCCATAATGCATTGCTGCAAACCATAGTGAGTACAGGCCAAATGAGCGACTAACCAGTAAAGGAGTATGTGTGATTTTGGGTTTCAAAGTTGGTTTCTTGAAAAATCTTTCTTTAAAATAGAACGCAGTTGAATTAAAAGTTTCTTTGGATTTCATCTCCTCATTGGAGCGGGGGCTAACTACTTTTTTTGGGGTGTTTTCTCGAGGCGACTTTATTCCACAAAAACGCTTTAAAGTTACGACATTCTTGGTTGCCATTCTACATAGTAACTTAGCTTGTGTTTTTGCAATCCTATTTACGGTATTAGCACTTTCTGGTAATTTCTTGAAACCATAAATTATCGTCCAATCATCGCCAAGACAATACAAGTTCGTATCGCTTCGCCTACATGCGCATTGCCGCACGCCCCTTATTTTACGTTTATGTGTTAATTCCATGACTTTATTGCCATAAGTTAGCTTAAGTCATTCAATTGGAATTAAACTCGTTAATACGTGTTGAGTTTCAGAAGCTTTTTTTGCCCAAATCAGGATCTGTTTTTCTGTAATGCCAGCTAGTGAATATTTTTTTCTTCATAAAGCTCCAGGTGTTTCTATCTACAACAGACTCTAAACGGGCTGTATTTTTTCCATCCAGTCTTCTCTTTTAATTTTTCCAAGCATTAAAAAGTCTCCGTCTCCGGTTTTTTAGAAGCCATACCCCATGTTCCAATTTCATATTGTACTTTTTAGGTTAAACCATTTGGTAAGCTTTCCTTATCCTACCGCTAATTTAAAAACAGAACTGTGTTTTACTTGTGATGAAAATTTTATACCAAGAGCTGGCATAATTCTTCTCGGGACTTGCTTTTTGGGATCGTTTATGAAAAGCGCTAAAGTTAACCCGTTCATAAACAATAAATAAACACCTTTTTTTTTAGCGCTCTTGTTAGTCCTTAAGTACGATTAGTAGTCATTCGATAGTTTTTTTAGAGACTACGCGTGACTTTTCCTTTGTTGAATTTTTTAAGAATTCATAAAATCATTCGCCATTTTCTAACATTGTAGCGTGCTAATCTTTTTTTGAAGAATATCTTTGCCTCTTGCTGTTCTTTATGAGGCATAGTAATAGCCTGATCAATAGCATCGGCTATTTGTTGGCAAATATTCGGATTATCAATAGTTGATTTCGTTCATTTCATAGCCGAACCTGCCATTTCACTTAAAATTAAAAACCCCAGTTTATCGTTCTCTAGTAGCGATATATTCCTTGGCGACCAAATTATTTCGTTCGCGGATCGGCGTAAGCAAAGCAATATCAGAAGAGGTGGTTAAATCTTTTAAATTTTCAAAGGCATAGACCTATAAAAATACATATGGGTCAGCTCCCCGTAGAAAATGTCTCCATTAATACGCCCACTAATTCATCAACTTTCTCTTTTTTAATATTGGTATGAGGGCAGTTACTGCGCGAAGGGACCGCCCAAAATAATTAAGCGTACTTTTCCTTATCGTGTGGGATTATTTATTTAAAATACCAAAGGCATTTTTCATCTTTTTGCAATTCCCTTGGGTAATCTAACGATCAATTGAAAGTATAAACTAGCATCGGGTCGAATGACCTTATGAGCGGTCTAATCGCTGTTTGTAATCAAACCTTTTTTCGGCGTTTTTTTGTTGATGGGCTTTTAGCGGCATCACTAAACGTTTTGTAATCGTTTCCCATCGGGAAAAGAATCGACTTATAATGCGGTCTTCTAAGTAAATTTCATTAAAAAACTAACTCTAACTTAGTTAAACGCTTGACTGACTTAAAAGTGCCGCTGCATATCGTATGTATGGAAGCCTACTAAATCTTGCCCTAGTAAACTTCCAAATTTCAGTTTTACGCCAGGAAAGTTTCTAAATTTCATAAGAAGCGGGAACGGATATGCAAAGAAAACAATAGAATAGTAGTAATTTCTCCCTTTAACCCATTGTTGGTACTACATTAATTGGCTTAGTCATGTACCCAAAAACAATATCGCTTCTTTTGCTTGAGCCAACAAAGCATCAGCAAACTTTTTGATTTACTTTTTTGTTAGGTTCCCAAACTGTTAATTCAAACATCGAATATTCTAAAAGTAAGAAAAGAGGCCAAATGTTCGGTTGCTAAAGCCATAATAAAGCTTTCAACTTCATCGGCTTGTTAAATTCACTTTTGAAGACCCGTGTTTCGCTTAAGGCTTCGTTCAATTTTACCCGATGCATTCGGAATTTCCTACCGTTAATTCCACTCCAACCAATCAAAGCTATCACTCCTTGATGTTTACAGATTTCATACCGGCGCCCAAACCACCAACACTTGTATTGCTTTATGCTTCTTATCAATTTTGCAATTGTACAGGCAGTCTGTTGAGATTTGATAGTTTTGCTCAGATTGGCTATTTTTTGTTGTACTTTATGTTTAATTTCTTCTAATTTCGTGAAAAAGATGGGTTTTAAAACAATAAATGAAATCCTTTTGTAGTACTAATTTATTGATATGAAACTATCCATGATAGATTTTATGATTTCTTTGACAAGACCTTTAATTTTTGATGAAACTTTGTCAACAGATTGATATTTAGCACAGGATCACTCAAAGTTTTAATATTTACAATAGTTAACAAAGATTTAAAGCTATGAATAATTTAAGATTACGGATAATAGGTAATTGTAGTGAGCCCGCAGCATTAATTTCTAAAAACGGGTCCATCAGATTGGTTGCTGTTTGCCAGAATTTATTTTTCTCAGTTTTGCCAAAACTATTAGATGATGAAATAGGCGGAGCTTTGGGAGTTGATGTAGATTGATTCTTATGAAATTCAAAACAAGCTTTACGATTGCTGAAATTGCTATTTTAATTACCAACTTTACGTCTGGCGGAATAGTTTTGAATTGCATGATTTTATGCCAGATATCATACAAAGATGGTAATTCATTTTGCGCTCCGGCTTGTGAGGTATATCAAACTAGTATCGGGAAAACGTTACGTTTACGGTGCGTTTAACAATCCTATACGAATATTGCGCAGGAAAAACAACATCTTTTATTAGAAAGAATTTTTGCTAGTCTCACGCACGAAGTAAAATTCGACACCGTTTTTTATTATACTTCTTTTGATCAAAGAATGGTGTTCAGGGGAATGAAATAACCGCTTTCCGAAGGAGGTTTTTTTTCTTTTTAACCTACAACGAAAAAGATATTTTTACCGACCATTAAGCTATCTTTATGCGACTTTGAACGTACTGCGAATTTATTGGTTGAATTGTCTAAAAAACACCGACCTATTAAAAGTTTGATACGCAATTAAAAGGGATGCTATTACCTTAAAATTTTGAGTTATGATAAAACAGGAGCCGTTTAGCCGCTGCTACCACCTCATTACCAGAACCATAGTGAAGTGCGTAATTGGGAATTATCGTTTCTGTTTGGATTCGTGATGCTTCAATGGTTATAAAGGTGGTCTCCGAGCTTAGTCACAAAAAACGTGCAAACGATATTTACAGTTTATTATAGATTTAGTCCTGAAAGCATTGGGAAAAACTCCAATCATGTACGGTATCAATCGTGAAAAGAAAACTCACGAAATGACCCTTAGACCATTTAGTGGGTTTATAAGGGGTTCTAAGCCAGTGGCGTATCGGAAACGCAGGCTTACGAGCAGTCCAGAATGATATTTACGGTTTTTAAATGGTGTTATTTATTGCATTGATCAAACATTTAAAACTGACTTCAAACGGTAGAGAGCTTGGGGAATCCCAAAGGAATCGTTTGGATCGTTGAAAAAACATTGCAAGAGAGATAAAGGGATTTGGGGGAATTTCGTTCGGAAAGGACAAACATTTTACCTTTTCAAAGTACTCGTTGTTGGACGCCATTGGACGGCCATTAAAGTAGCTGAGTTATTGAACAAGCAAACATAAAATCGAGAATGGGAAAGCCGCTTGAGAAAAAATAAGAAAGGATATTATGACAAGGCCTGGAATGAAAAAGCAAGCCTTTACTCAAAGTTACGGATCAGAACTATGGATGCTTCTGTTTTATTGTGGATCCGTACGCTTTTTGGATGCGAAAAGATCCCTAAATATTGAGTACGGGTAAAGCCGGTAGAGAAAGATTTGTGTAATGACGGTTGTTATATAGGCTATACAAATGTTGATGATGTTGGAGCACCATCTATTCGTTTACAATTTGCACTTTTTGGTTTATTATGTTGTTTAAAAATAGGAGAAGAAGAGAAAGCCTTAAGCAATTTTGATGCCAAATTATTAATACAGCAAACCACTTAGGCTATAATTTAGTTGAAGACATCGACTTTAAAACAAACGTTTAGAAATTTTACAAGCCTTATTCGCACTTAGCAGTTATAGAATGTTTGCCATCACTTTTTCTAATAAAGAATCAGAGCACCATTTATTTGGTGGAATCGATGGGGCATGTAGATTGTACTTAAATCAACCCACTTTTACAGAGAATTAGTGGAAGTATTTTGCAGTAAGGGTGAAAATATTGTTATTTTATTAGGACTATACAGCTTTATTTTCCACCAATTCTTTTATGGCTTCAATAATGCTGTTCAAATGCGCTATGGTGTAAAGGGATTCATTAGGGTTTGTCCGCAAATAATAAACACCCTCTTAATGTGGTTTGCACAATAAAATTTTCGCACTTTCTAGGAGGTTCCTTGACGAATTTCATGTTTACTTGTTCAGGTTCGTTCTTTTATTCCATTAGCAGTTCTTAAATCTAAAGCTACAATATTTGAGTTCTGGCTCAGCGCTAACTCAAATTGTGCGTCTTTTTGATTAGCCTGGCAAAATTCTCGACTATTATATAAAGAGGTCACATATTTCTCAAAAAATCCTCACCATAGCGTTTTTAAAGCGTTACCAATGCAGCTTCATCATGGTTTTAGTTACATTCGGAAGGTACGCTTGGCTAATTGCTACCATCTTCCCCTTCTGATTTCTAGTTAATAGTCGCTTTTTTTGACTAAAGGTCGTTATAGAGTTGCCCCGTCTTTAAAGAGAGTTGCTGTGGAATGGCAGGTATATCAATTTTATGCCCATTCTTGACTACAGGAATCAGCATTTTAATTCTTTTCAAGTGTATCTATACTTTTTTGAAAATTATTGCTGCCCACCGTGCGCCCCGTCACCATGAAAACCATAGATTGTGTTTTTTACTAATAGAACTTCATGGCTTCTAAATTTATCATACCTTCCCGTTGCCGTTGAAGCGCACTACGATAACGCATAAAACGGTTTAATTTCCGTTGGTTTTTGCGCTTTCTTAGGGTTTCCTCTAAAGGAAGTATTTCATTTTAAATCGTTCGTCGCTGGAATTTTTATAATCCTTTTTTCCCCAAGCCATGATTCTTGGCGGCCCTGTTCCGCGCAATAATGAGGCTTCTTTCCGCTGCTATAATTTCCTAAGGAAGTGAATGCCTTCTGTCCAAATTCGTCGTTATTTAGCTTGCGAGGGCTAATATAAGGCTGTCAAAATTCGCTAGTACCTCCTGAAGTTAATAGCCTCTCGAATCTTTAGCAAAACCAATTTTTTTACACAATGTATCGGTACTAATTTGCGCTCCATTGCTGTAGATTGCTGCCATTTCATAAAACAAGCCATGCCGTTATTAAATAGGGGCGCTAAAACAGCTAGAAAACTGCCGTTATAGCAGGTGCGTTACTTGGTTGCCTATATATGTGGGGTTATTGAACGTGAATGCT
>Ga0163217_1105670_pt1 | contig 10343 bp, 7 predicted proteins | sample SynspAceP_FD_185933 | JGI IMG/M metagenome (GOLD analysis project Ga0163217, IMG submission 185933) | Saline lake microbial communities from Ace Lake in Antarctica - Synechococcus sp. Ace-P (PacBio error correction) | ecosystem: Environmental > Aquatic > Non-marine Saline and Alkaline > Saline ... | reverse complement strand
GGATTAGATCTGCCGCCACCGAAACATCAATGTGCAACAGGCGTGGTCTTGTTCGCTTTGGATGCTACAGATTGATACGGCGGGGTAGTGCCAGTGACGGGATTGTGCGCCACCCGATTGGCGTGCCCAGCCGGGCCACCACACTGTAATGCATGTCGGTGTCAGAGGGTGGGCCGTTCAGCGGCCCGGTTATTGGGTTCAACGTAAACCGTTCTGGGGGCCTCTGCGAACTGGACAGACAGTGCTCAATCATTTGCCTTGGTTTTCATCACCCGAACACGATCAGCAGGCCAACCGTTTGATTTGCTGACAGCTGGCTCAGCCCACGGGAAAAAGGTTAGATAACGTTTGCACGCACCGGTTTAAACCCGGCTTGCTCAGCTTTGCTGCCCCGGGCCGCCACCCTGCACCAGAATGCATCGGACAACCCAGGCCGAGGCGGTCGGTTGACCTCAGCGGCGGGCGGCAAAACAGATTGGACGTCTCGGCGTCTTACCACAAATCAGTGCCAGGGTGCTGCTTTGATTCAGACCTCGCTACTGGCGCCGATTGGCGTTCAGGCGAAAGACCGAACACCCACACCTTCCGGCAAGGCGCTGGAAGTGCGTTCCCGCGCAAACTGGCATTGCGGATAAAACACCAGCACGCGTGGCATCCAGCTCTTCGATCACGGACCGAGGCTCCGAATACCATTCGTATGCCAGCGCATCAGGCGTTTGATCGCCTCACTGGTGTGATCGGGCAAACTAGCTCGATAGGCAGCCCCGGCGGTTCAGACGGGAGGGTGTATTTCCACATTAAAAATACGGGTCTTGCGGCGTTGCCCAGGCAGTTGGCGGCCACGGGCGCACGCAGCTGCTCACGCAGAGGGACAGCCAATTCGGGCTGTTTGCTGTTCAGCAGTTCAGCGCATGTTTGTTGAAAATCAAAGTCGATAGACGTCAAGCAACCTCGCTTATCCAGCCAGCCGTAGCCTGTTGGCTTTCCAGCTCAGCGCCAGACTTTGTCCCGGATTTTGACGATGGCGGCCAGCGGCAACACGTGTATTGCAGCGTGGAGTCCGGCACGATATAGTCGAGCAGACGCTGGTAGTGGGTAACGACGATAGAGATCTGGCGCTGGCCTTTCGCGCCATTTAGCTGGTGGGAGCGCGGCATACGGCGACTACTGCAGAGCGTCGATATCCAGGCCCCGAGTCGGCTCTCGTTCGAGAATGCACATGTTGAGGGCGTCCAGCAGATCATCATCTGCATGATCTCGTTGCGGCTTCTTCTCGCACCGGATGAACACCTTCGTTCAGCGCCGAGCGCTGTGAGGAAGCTGTCTGAGTTGTGTAAGCGCCGTTTGCGTCCGGGTGTGCGTAGAGGCCACCCGCTCTCGCGCTAGAGTTGTCACGTGGTTTGCGCCGTGACCTTACAGGTATGACACGGATCGTGGCGGAAGACAGCTCTCTGCGAAGGTGCTCAGTCGCGTGCTATGCCGCTTGGGCGATCCAGAGGACACCCTTGAGAGAATTTATTTTCCACTCGCTCTGATGACGCTGGGGGATTTCTACGATGAGGCGAAAAGGACGGTCTAACTGGTGAAAGCCAGGAGGGAAAAAAGCGCGCCTGCACGACGCATATCTTGTCGGTACCTTCGGGGTATACTCAGCGGACTCCAGCAGATTTCTGACCCTTGAGAAGTGGGATAGTTTCCCAGCTTGTGGCTTCATAGCCAGGGCGGCCGAGGACAGACATGCCAAGGTGCTTTTTTCCAGGAAAGCATTGGGGCCCCATGATGGCTATGGAATTCAGCCGGGCTTGATGTCTGATTGATCAGACAACTTGGAGGATGATCTTCAGTCGGCTTATCACCTACTATTCGCTTTACAAATACTTGATATCGCTAATCATATTCCACTGGTGCCTTGATAAACTGTGTGAGATGTTAATGATATGGGATGTCAGGTCGTGGTGGACGGCGTTAAACCACGAAGTACCCCTTCACTTAGGATGACTGACATGGTCACGCAGAACGCAATTCTTAGACTTGACAACGGCTTCCACACGCAAACATCCCTGAGTGTGGGCGGAGGGCTCCGATTTGAACTTACCTTGCACGGCAGAAACGTTGGACGATCATGGAGAGACGGAATTGGGCCTTTTCTGATCCAGGGGCGCGCTGCTGGAGAGGAACATTGGTCATCACTGACCCTTGGCAAGTCGGTGGCTTCGAATGTTCGACACCGCGGGTAGCGTTCGCGGGATTGGCGCGCTTTTTCAGTAACCGGGAAGCGTGAAAAATGCAGCCGGGGCTCGACCCAAATTGGAATCACCAATAAGTTGCAGAGGGAAATCGTCACTGGGGGTAAAGTTGTGACCGCGCCCATCGCCCGAACCCGGGATTGAAGCGCAGCCAAATCCACGGGTTAGGCGCAGCGCTCGTTTATTACTGCGGACCGAGCGGAAAATGCCTTGGCGATGGCAGTGGTCTCGAGCGGGCTATTCTTGCCAGGGTGAATCATCTTCGGTGCCGGGTATCGCGCATGCTGAGAGTGTATTGGTCAGACCGGGGCGCGACCCGGCAATAGAATTTCGCCCGCTGTTCGCTCACCCGTTGGAGGACTGCAGCTGGGCGATAGCTTTCCAGTCACGGCCGAAGACAAAAGGGCAGGTTATGCCACTGGGTCCAGGAACAGATCTTCGCGGTTGGGTGTGGCAAATTCCCGCGTTTGGTGATCGAAGATTGTAAATTGCACCATTGCCTTGCGCAGAGGCTGCATTGTTGCCCGCGCAAAGGCGGTGATACGGGGTTCTGCACTGTGGTCGAATTAACTTGATCTGGGCGTTCTTCGCGTTATCCGCGTGATGAACACCCCAAGCGATCCAGGGCTCGACGACCGCTGGACGGGCAGAAGCTTGATTTCACTTCACGATCGCGCGTTGCACTTCGGGAGGAGCAGGGTTAGCTGAGTTGCGAGCCTTCCTCGGCGTAGGAGTTGGGTCAGCGTGTGCGCGGTCCGATAACGCCCGGTTGTGTCATCTCGTTGATACGGAAATAGGTCGAGGACGCTCCAATCGGGCAAACGCACACCCTTGGGGAATTGTACCAAAGACCGTCCGAAGAACACCGCAACAGTTTCGAAGGCGGGCCGTTTAGTAGTATCCTTCTGCGGCACGACGCATACCCAGGTATTCTTGACCAGTGCGCGGGCCAACGGTGCACCGCCCGCTTTGATCGGGGCAGAAAGATCACGCCCGCTTTTCCAGCTTGGCGCGGAATGGTAGTGACAAACGCGAGGACGAATCGAAAACCTTCATCTACTTGCCAACACAGCGAGCATTTCTGTTCGTTGCAGCGGGAATGCCGACTTTTCATAGGCGTAAGCAAATCAGTTCAGATCGACCTGAGCCAGGCTCTTGGGTTTATACAGCCAGTGCTTTTCGGCGAGGAGAAGTAGGACACCTGCCTGGGAAATCGATATTCGGTAATGTATCGTGGGCCAGGTGGCTCTTCCATTTCCTGCCAGCGCGGAAGGCTTCAGCCGCACTCGAAGCACCATTCCGGCTCACCGTTTTCTCGGAAATAAGCGGCACATGACGCGCTTTCATTCCAGCAGGGCTGGGCAAGGTTCGGCTCAATGGCGGCAATGAGAATCAGCCGCATAGTCCTTCTTGAAGATTGACTCTCACTTTGTTTCAGGTCACCGTTGGTATCATCCTTCAATCATGGCAGCCCAAAGCAATTGGTTCAGGCTGCTATAAGTCAAATCAGCTTGTTGGCGGTAACGGTTTTCAGGGCGAACCCAACAGCAGATGGATCGAGCGGCGTCTTGGCAGGCCGCTTCAGATAATGCGCTCTAACGGACACGCTACTGACTGGCTTGAATGCAGTTCGGCGTTATCTGGCGGTTTGCGACACGTGGAATATGCCTCGCGAAAACCAGATCAGCAGAGCTGATATCGCTCAGAAACTGGATTGCAACGCGTCACTCAGATCGGACACAGAATGGGGGCGTCAGGCCAAACTCGCCCTGCTGACAGTCGCCCCCGACCCAGGGCAACGGGATTAGCGTCCATAGGAATCGTTTACTGCTTCGACAATCTGCGCCACGCTGATTCGCAGCCGTGGCGCCAGACAGCCAGGTAACCGACCAACCAGTCAGCGAAACGCTCTCTACCAGACGGGGCAGCGCCGCAGCCTTGGCGAATAGCTTGTTCAGATAGGAGATAGACACGGCCCTGACGCTGCGAAATATCGCCAGGGTATATACGGGCCTGACCTGTGCAAGCGCCAGATCCAGCATGGCAGTATCGCGTAGCGGCCTTTAGTGTTCAGATCGATTATGAAGCAGTCCCGAACCTGTTGTACATGCGGCGCATGAAGTGCCAGTAGCCAAGCGATTTAGTCAAAGTTATTCACTGCCTCGCAACGGCGCTGGAATCCGGCATTATAAAAGACATTTGCAGGGCGGCTGCTGAACAGGAAGGCGCTGACAGGCAAAACCTGAAGTTGAGATGGGACACTGCTTAAAACACATAAGAATGGCATGATACAAAGCCGCCGCCGGTATATGCTGTTGGCTATCGTTTGGCTAATTTGCGAAACAGTACAATTAAGGCATCTTTGTTAAATAGAGTCATTACCCGGTTTTGAATTCAAATGGCCAGTGGGTTCACCAGGGCGCATCAGATGCTGGACGTCATCACATCCAGCAAACGAAAGAAGTTTGCCGAACATACGCCCTTGGGTACAAAGAGAAGATGTTGATCTGGCTGTCGAAGGCGCGCGCAACGCCTTTGAAACCTATTCCAAAACAGCCGCGAAGAGCGAATTGCGGTAGCTGGGAAAAAATCACTGCGGCATGACCAAGCGCCAGCGCGATCTGGCGAAGCCATTTCGATTGAAGATGGGCGCGCCGGCAGCTGCCAGACCGGCCCAGGGCACCTCCGGTGAGTTGGCCCTTTGCCGCCCGCGCTGGAAGCCCTGAAAGAGTTCGAATTCGGGAGAGATCAGCACTCGCTGGTGCGTCAAGGAGCTATTTCGGCGTTTGTGGCCTGATCACCCTGGACGGGCCGATGAACCAGATGCGCCTGCAAAGTCGCGGCCAGCTGGCCAAGGGCTGTCACCATGGTGCTTGAAGTCCTTCCGAAGTAGCGCGTTGTTGCGCTGAATTCATCGCAGGAATTTGGAGGAAGGCAGGGCGTGCGGCTGCTCTTCAACTGGGGTCATGGCGATGGTGCCCACCAACGTCGGGCTGCAATGTCGTCGCACCCGGGCATCGATATGATGTCGCTTTCACCGGCTCCACCGGTGCAGGAGTCGTGCAGGTGTTTATGAAGGCCGCGCTGAGTACTCAAGCGCGTTGCGCTGTAGATTGGCGGCAAGTCAGGCAATATCTTGCTGGACGATGTCAATTTTCGAAAGATGGTTGCAATGCTGATGTCTGCCATTGAACAACAGTGGTCAATCCTGGCAACGCCCCTACGCGCCTGCTTGGGTACCCAACAGACCGTAGTGGATGAAGTGCAGAGATGTGCAAAGGCAGTAGCATTCCAAGGTCAAGACAGGCGACCCGAATGCGGAAGACAACCGTAACTTAGTCCGGTTCGTATCCAAGGCGCAATGGAGCAAGATTTCAGGGCCTGACAAGGATGGTATTGCCGAGGATGCCAGCTGATCGTGTGGTTGGTCCGGATCGCCTGAGGGGTCTGACCAAGGCTTTATTACGTCAATTGCCGACATCTTCAGCGCATGATGACCCAATGACATGAGCCATACGCTTCGCGAAGAAGTCCTTCGGGCCGGTGGCTGGCGATTATCGTTGATTTGAAAATGGTTGACGGATGATGGCAGTACGCATCGCCAACGACACCAAACTTACGTTACTGTCCGGCTATGGTCTCCTCCAGGCCAACCTGCGATCGCTGGCTCGCAAACGTTGGCGCGGCGTAATCCGCGTCGCGATTGGTTGAACTCAAACGGCGCGCGCATGACACAAGGGGCGCGCGTTCGGTGGCTTACAAGGGAGTCCGGCATAAACGGCGCGAATGGGGTTCACTATGGCCTTCGAGACTTCTCGAAGTCAAGTCGATACTCGCGCTATAACGCGGCCTGAGGACAAGCCGCAGCTTCTCAAGCCGGCAAGCGCAAAGCAGGCAAAGCTACAAGCGTGGGCAAGCTACAGTAGATGCGAAAACCCGGCTTATGCGGTGGTTTTCTTGCTCTTTGATTTTAGCTGAAGCTTGAGGTTGGTAGCTTGCGCTGGGTCTTAGCCAGCGAGCTTGGGACCTTTCCTCCTGATTTCATACTGCTTCCATGACCTTTTGCGCATTCCAATAGGACCATTGAAGGTGTTGTCAGGCATAAAGAGTTCGTTCTCCACGCCCGAAATATGAGCCGCTTACCCTGCCCGCGTTTAATCGCTAGGCCTGATGCGCATATCGACGTGAGGCATCAGGCAGTGCGTAGATCGGGGACTGGGACTGGATCTTGGCGTGTGCGGGCGCAGGGGTTAAACCCTCGTTGGCGCCGATGACGAATGGCTACGTCGTTGTTTTGCGGCAAAGTCATTCGTTGATATCTTCCAGGATCGGATGGATGATGTCGTTTAGCGGCACATCGGCCTCCGGCAGGAGCAACACGTTCATTTATGCCGGCATGCACGCTTGGCACCGGAGGTTGGATTGGCCATATTTCACCGATTTCCAACGCCCGGCTGTCTTGAAACAGCTTCACGAATTATACAGCTTGTGCTGCGGCCTGGCGACGGCCAAGACGTAGCCGAGCCACAATGATGACCTTGCTGGCTGAGTAAATGGCGATCGGCAAGGGAATCGAGGTTCAGTCCGATTTCATGCTGCTTATGTCTGCGATCGCCCTGCGCCGCCGCTCTCTCCAAAATGGCTGAAGATTACGTTTGGAGACGGGCCGATTCATCGCCTTGCCATTCATCAGCGTGAGCAAAGTACGGCAGAGCCCACCACGGTCGGCGATAATCATGGCGGATTTCTTGCAGCACAAAAACGTCGAAGGCGACTTGGCCAGGCGAGGTGAAAGGCGTTATTACAGAGAGATCACCGACTGGCATGTCCGGCGCCAGGCCGAAGGTTGGGTCAGCAGTACGCCCAACGCCAGCGCATCCCCCCCAAGGGGGATAGAATATAAGGAACGCCGATATCCAGCACATCGACACATTCGCGCGGCGAAACTGCTTGCGGTAATCGGCCGCGCCGTATACCAGGTTGCAAAACAGCACTGCATTGAATCAATTGCTGAAGGCCGGCAAGACGGCTGGTCTTGTTCAGTGCGGCCGTCGCTTCCCAGGCAACCAGAGACTCCGGACAGCGCCACGGGCCCAATAGGGCGCCAACACCGCAGTATGGTCACTGACCACGCGTTGGGATGCGCATTGCCGGAAATACAGTTCGATCGCGCAATAGCAGCCGCAGCGCCACCGCCATGCCGTTTAGAGCGGCCACCGATTTTGCGGCATTATCGGTCATCAGCGACTTTTTTGCCGCGGGAGCAAGACTGTACCATGGCCACCGACCAGGCCAGCGCTTATATGACAGACCAGGTTCAAGCAAATGTGGGCATGCGGCCGCGCTGTGCAGGGATTCTTGAGCATCCCAGCGGCGTTAGAGAAAGGCGACGCGACCGCAGCACATGCCCCGACCCTGCACACGAATGCCGGACACGGGGGCGGTTTATCGGGGTCTGCCATGCGCTTCAAGCGTAGATATGGGAGAGTCAGTGGGCGGGCGCGACAAAATGGGTCGCTATCGCGTAATGCAGACTGGTATCTTCAAATGATGACTCATCGTTGTCTGTCGACGAGACGGATTTGTCGGGTGCATTCTTGTGCTGACTTGAACTCTCAGAGTAACCGTTCGGTCACCACAGTAACGCGCCCGCATTACCGTCGAAGCCAGCTTCAGTTAGCATTTACGCCAAGAGAGAGCCCGATTCACGCTGTTCCAGCTCGTTGGCACGCATGGTGAGCAACGCCACATCGCAACGCCACAACACATCCCGTGAATAAAAATTGGAGCCGGAATCAGCCGGGCGTATGCAAGAATGGCCGAAACGCGACCAATGATTTCGCTTAGCCGCAGGGGTGGAACGCGGGGCCAACATTTTGAAAGATAATAGGCGCAACGAATCCCGTGGAATAGTCGGTTAAGTGGCGTCATGTCCTAAATTGGTTCATTCTCCCATGATTCGCAAGCCTTTTCTGGCGGGCGTTCTCAGTTTTTGATCTGAGCCGCGTGCGTCGAATACCGCACCGGATCGAGAAAATCTTTGTAAGTTGCATGCCACAGTGTTCAGTCTCATCTTACCTTTAACCATCAGTCGCAGGACCAGAAGCGAGCAGGTGCGCGCTAGAGGGCGTTTGAAGCTGTGTCGGCAGTGGCTGGGAAATATTCAAGCGCGACTATGGTGTCGGCCCACTTCGACTGTTGTCGCCAGGGCTGGGTCAGCGGGCGTGTTGCCACCCCTTCGCTGGGCGAAGCGTAGATAATTCACAGAGCCAGGGCTTCATGCCATGATCTTTGCGCTTCACTGATTGATCTTCGGGGCTATGGCGCTGCCCGGGACTGGGAGCCTTGGTGATCACCGCGATCGGCCGTCATTGAAGTATGGCTTGGGGGGTCAGAGCGTACCTCGGTACTTGGCCTGATGCCTCTCGTCACGTCTCACGCGCGTCAACGCCCTCGCCGTCTCGCTTGCATGTAGAAGCGCGTGTGGCGCGTCGGATCAACAACCGACTCTGCGCCTACGATTCCACCTGCGTCCTTGTAACTGGGCGTACGTCATAGCATTGCCAACAATGGCGGCCCAGCGCGCTGCAGTTTCGCCAGGCTGAGACCGGGCTACACGGCCGCACCAATCACCAGCCACCCGTGCCGGGGCGCAGCGACGCCAGCAGGCTTGCGCGGCTGGGGTACATCATCGGGCAGAAATGACTGTATTAGGTTGGTTGGCCGCAGCAGGCTGCTGCTGTAAAGTAACCTGCGGTCAACACGCGGGCAGACGACGTGGATTGACAGGCATCCATCGCTCTGGGTCAGGGTGTGATACCGCTGGCACCAGTTCCATGGCGAAGCAGTGTCGACGTCCGGTCGCGCAGCGCGGGACGTGCAGCTATACCGGTGGCATAGACGTAAGCAGCACATGGCACTGGTTCGGCTTTCATCTGCTCTTGATTTCTTGCAACGTGTTGCGAGAGGCTGTACATGGAAGATCAGGTGAACATCGGTTGTCGGCGCCCTTACCACCCAGCAGCTCTTCATAGCGCATTCTGGTATACGCGCGGCTTGCCAAACCTGCGCGGCTTGCCGGAGTGGATGTCGATTCCCTACTGTTGTTGTGTGTGGCTTTTCATGCAACGGCGGGAACCAGGGCTTAAACGCGTTTTTTCAGTGCAGGCGCGTTTCTCGGGGTACGAGAGTTTTACGGGGCATGTATGGGCTTCATGAGGTGAGTCTTTTTTTACAGTCAGCATAGACCATGACGTGTCGAAACCAGTGTCGTTCTAAAGGTTCACCCTGGCACTATGCAGTATTAGCCCGACCAGCAGACCAAACTACAGGGGTCAAGTAATGGTGATAGAGAGTGGACAGACACCAAACCACTGTAGTGAGTAATTGCCTGGGGCTCGGGCGGTTAATCGGCACATTGGCCCCGGATCCGCTAGTACAAAGGCGGGTGCAGTGACCATTCATCGCCCGTCGGGACCAGGCCGCCATGGAGATCACCTCTACGCAGGGCCGTCGCGGGCATCGTGGCGTCCAGGCGGGAACATCAGCAGGCGCGCCCCTGTGGCTCAGTCCAGAACCTGAGGCCGACCGCACCGTTGTGCCCTGGGAGTGTCAACACACCCCTGAATGCTAGAGGTCTTACCTTGCACGGTCTTGCTAATGGATGATCACAACTCTATGTTTCTCTCGGAACTGGGACTTCAGTAAGCACAGCAGGCAAGCGAAAGGCAGCTTGCAACATTTCCCACCGCCGGGCCCCCAAAGCGGTGCGGGCACTGCAAGCCGAGCATATTGAGTAAGGGCGCCAGAATAACAGGCCACATAATGAGTGGAATGTGCGAATGAGTTCCTGAGCGTAACGGGACGCGGATCAAATCCTTGCTGGGGTCACCTAGCGCCAGAACGCGGTTCGTAATAAGACATAAGTTGCGCGAGTGGAATTAGCACGCAGGCTGTGAAACACAGATCTTGCATGAACAGAGCTTACGAGAACTCACTGGGACTCAGCCACAGGGTGACTACCGGAATTGCCGACCGCAGATTTTATTGTGCGAGAAAGCTTGCTGCCAGCCGCATACTGCGTGGGCGTCGTCCGGC
>Ga0163217_1064753_pt1 | contig 10343 bp, 21 predicted proteins | sample SynspAceP_FD_185933 | JGI IMG/M metagenome (GOLD analysis project Ga0163217, IMG submission 185933) | Saline lake microbial communities from Ace Lake in Antarctica - Synechococcus sp. Ace-P (PacBio error correction) | ecosystem: Environmental > Aquatic > Non-marine Saline and Alkaline > Saline ... | reverse complement strand
CGTGGTGCTGTGTAGGATTTTTTGGGTTGTGTGAGTGTTTATGGTTTTAATAGTGGGGGTGCGGGTGAATGGTGTGTTTTCATGTTTGGGGTTGGGCTGTGTTGTTTCTTTTGGTGTTGGGTTGTGGTGTAGGTGTTCTGGTGTTGTGGCTTTGTGGGATTTTTTTTTTTATGTTATTGGCTTGTTGAGTGCTTGCTGTGGTTAGGGGTCTGGTGAGTGATTGTGGGTAGTGTTGTGTGGGAGCCGCTTTGCGATTGTGGATGGATTGTTTCGGGGTGTTTTGTCACTTGGTTGTTTTTTTATCTCGCCAGTGGGGTGTTTTACAAATAACTGCTTCGTAAGAGTACGGGCAGGTGGGTATGTGGTTTTCGGTATTTTTGGTTTGGGAATTGGAAGGGGTCCGTGAGGTTTCTGTGTTACGTTTTGTGTAAACTGGTATTTGGATGGTTGTCGGCGATATTGTGGTTCATTCTTGGAGCTTCCCTGTTCTGTGTGGTGTGGGGGTCTTATGTTGTGGGCGCGCAGTTCGTGTTTTTGTTTTGTGCTCTTTTCACGAGTGTTATTGTTTGGACGGGGATGTTTTAGTATTCGAATAACGTTATGCAGGACAAGCGGGTAGGTGGGTGGGTGGAAATTCTCAAATTCATTCTTTTCGCCGTTTACCGGTTAGGATATTCAATCCGTTTATGGATGTTTTGAGCTCTTTAATGTTTTGAGCGGGGGGGCTTTTGTGTGTGGATTGGCCAGTGATGAAGGTTGTGTTTATTTTTGGGGTTCTGTTGTTTGTTGTTTTGTGTTCGCGTGGATTTTTGGGGCATTAGTGGTGGAGAGGAGGGGTGGAGTCTTCGTTATTTGTGTGCTTTCGAAGCGTTGCGGTATTGTGTGGTGAGGTTGATTTTTTGGGTTATTGGGTTTTTTTGTGTTGTGTGATGTTGTTGACAGGTTTGGGAGGACTTTTTTGGAGATGTGGGGAAATTTAGAGGTTGTGTTTTGGTTTTGGTTTTATGATAGAGCGTGTAATCTTGGTGATCTATGTTATGGTTTGGGTCGTATTTGGTTGTGTGGGTGGGGTAACCTAGTTTTGCGTCCCACTATGAACGGATTACGGTGATTGGGGTGGTAAGACTTCAACTCTAGGTGTGTTGTTTTTTGGTATTTTTTTCTGATTGTTTTTGCTTGTGATGTGGAGGAGTGGAAGGTTTAGATGAGTTAGTTTTAGTGAAATTGTAGTTAAGGGTAACGTTTAGGTTTTTGTCGTTATTCAGATTGGAGTGTGTGGATTATAGGAGAAATGGATTTATTTGTCGGCTATTTTTGCGGTGATGGGTGGAGTGTTGGATTGGTTTTGTTGTTACTGGTTGTTGTGATTGTGTGATGATGTTGTTATGGGTGGGGGGGTTCTTTGTGGTTTTGTTTCTTGTGGTTTGTATGGTTTTTTTGTGTGTTAGTGGGGTGTGTTTTTTTTGGTATTGTGTAGTGGGTTGTATATTGTGTTCTTTATAGGTGTGCGCAGAGGATTTGCAGTTTAAGTGTATGTGTTGATTTGGAGGGTTTTGGTTTTAGTGTTTGTTGTGGAGTTGGTGGTGGTTTTGTGAGTTGTGTGTTTGGCTCGGGGGGGGCGGGGGGGGGGGGCATTTTTAGGCAGGGGCGCGGAGGTGGGGTGGGGCGAGGGCTTCAGGGGGGAGGAGAGGGGTGTGGCTGATTAAGGGTTTTGGGGTTTGTTGTTTGGTAGGTGTCGTTGGTCATCTGCTGTGAGAGTTGTTTTTTTTGGTTTTGTGGTTTGTTGGGTTTAGTAGGGTGAATATTGCGCTTGGCGGGTTTTTTCTTGTATAAGGTCCATGGTAGGGATTGGATTACCTGTGTTTTCTATCGTTGTGTGGTGAAACTCGGGTGGGGGTTTGTAATGTTGCCGGGAGGGGTGTGGATTTGAGTCTTTTTTTTGTTAGAGGTGGTTGGGTTTGGTGGTGTTCTTTGTTTCAAGTGGTTTATCTGGGTGGAGTTTTCGTTGTTATTTGGTGGTTTGCGCTTTGTTTTTTTATATGTTGTGGTCTTTTTGTTGTTGCGCACCGGTTTTTTTTGATTGTGCAGCTTTTCTGTTTTTATAACCTTTCGGGTCCAAGCTTCTTTGATCGTTTGGCCCTTTTGTGGGTTTGGTGTTAGTAGTGTTTCTTTTTTACGGGGGGAGGATGTTTTCTGATCCGAATGTTTTGTGGGGTTTTTTTCAATTCTGATTTCAATGTTAATCAGGGCACAGATTCCTTCTTGATAGGCTGACCCACACTTTCCTAGAAAACAAGGTTAGGCCATCCACGATTTTGAGTTTCCAGTGTGTTCCCTGAATATGGTGGGGTTGGTTTAATAGGCTTTGTGGTTTTTTTTTTTTGTTTAGGCCGTGTCGTGGGGTTGATTTTCGTCTTCGTTGAGGGCAGTCTTTGGTATATATATGGATAATGTGGGCTTCCATTTATTTGTGTATGGTTTGGGTGTGGTGTTGGTTGCGTAATATTTTGTGTCGTTTGCGTTGTAGAAGTGTTCCTTTGGGGAGCACTTCTTTGGGTTAAGCCAAGTGGAGTCGATTGTTTCTTGTGTGGTTTGGGCGGTTTGGTAGCTTCTTTTGCAAGCTGGATTTGTGGGTTGTGTTTTGAATAAAGGTTTTGGTTTGGTTTTGTGGGCGGGTGGCGTTGGTGTTTGTATTTGTGGAGTGTGAAATAGTGGATTTTGGGCTTTGTCGCGTCTTTTTATTTGGTTGTGGTAGTTATTTGTGGTGAAGGGGGGTGTGTGGTGGTTGTTGGGCGCTCTTAGGTGGGCAGTCCACCATTTTTTGTGGGTGGGTCTTTTGGCTTAAGAGGGTTACTTTTTGGGGGAGGAATATATGGCTTTTGTATTGACTGGTTGTTGTGCTTAGGGAAGTGGGGTGTTGCTGGTTGTTTTTGTTGGTGCTTTTCTTTTGTTGGGGCGGGTTTTTTCGTATGGTTTTGTTGGGGTTCTGGTTTTTTTTTTTGATTTTTTTTTGGTTTGGGGGTTTGGGGTGGGTTTGCAGGATAATTTGTGTTCTTGGAGTTGTGTTCGTTATGCATTGTGTAGTGTTGCTTAGTTTCGTGTGTGTGGTTTTTTTTCTCTCTCCTCTCGGTTCTTGCTTTTGATGGCTTAGGTGGGGAATTGTCTTTTCGTATTTTTGTGATGTCGTTTTTTTGGTATGGTGTTTCTTAATCGTTAATATTTTTATTTTTGTTTTTTCTTGGATTTGAATGTTGTAATATGTTTGATGTTATTATGAGGGTTGTTTGGTATTTACTGGATTGGTTCTTTTTGGGTTTTTGGGATTTGATTTTGTTGTGTGGTTTGTTGTTGGTTTTTTTGGTTTTTGAGTATGGCTTTTGAGTATCTTTGGTATTTTTGGGTTTTGGGCGGATATTTTTGGGTTTCTGGTTGTTGGTCTTTTGCTGGGGTTTGGATTGTTGGTTTTGGTGTGTGCTGGTGCTGATTCGGGCGTGTTACTTTGTTGGTTTTGTTTTATTTCTGCGATATTTGCATGGGTTGCTGCGTTTCTGTGGTTAGTTCTATTGGGGTGTGTGTGGGTGGGTTTGGGTGTGTGTTGTTCATTTGAAGTTTTGTTGCTAAGATTTAGGGAACATGTGCGATATTGGGATAATTTGGGCTGCTATCGTGTGAGTCAGTGTATTGTTATTGTTGTGTTCGAGTGATGTTGGATTTTAGGCGTGTGTGGTTTTTGTGGGGACGATTGGAGAGTTTTTCGGATGTGTGGTGGTGTGTTGGTTTGGCTGTGGTCTGGGCGGGGCGGTGTGTAGGGGTGATATTGAGTTTCTGTTGGGTCAGGATTTTGGTGGTTTTTTCAATTATTAGGGGTAGTGGGTGGTAGATTTGGTAAATACTGGTGTTGGTATTTGTGTTTGGTGCTTTTTTTTTCTTTTCTGTTTTGTTTTGATGTGGGGGGTGTTTGAGTCTGTTCGTTTGGGTGATTTTTGGTTTTGGATTGTCTTAGTTTGTGGTTTTTGGTGTTTGCTTTTTTATAGTTTTTTTATGCTTTAGGGACTATTTTAGGTTGTTTTGGTTGATTCGATGTATCAGTATGTGATTTTTTGTAGTGTAGGATGAGTGTAGGTGCGTTTTTTTTGTTGGTTTTTGTCTGCTTTGTGCATATTTTTTTTATTGCTTCGTTTTTGAGATTGCCGGAGAGCTGTGGTTACTCTGTTTGGATAGTGTTTTTTCTTTTATAGCAAAGTCGGTGTTTCTTCCAGCTGTGATTTTGAACTGATTTTGTTTTTTTTGTTTCTTTCCTGTTATCTATTGGTGTCGGCGTGTGTTTATATATTGAATGTTTTTTAGTGGATTGCCTCTTCTGAGTGTCTTGTGCTGTTGTTTGTGTTTTTATTGTGTTTGGGTTTCGTTTTCGTTTTTTGTATCGGTAATCAGTTGAGGCATGAGATTTATTATTTTATGGTGTTTTGAGGGTTGCGCGGTAGTGTACTGTATGGATGGCTGATAATAATTTTTGGAGTATATTTAGTTTATTGTGATTATTGCTGGTTTGTTGTTCTGGTTTGTGGGTTTTTGTTGTTTTTGTTTTTGTTTTGTATAGTATTGGTGTTAGTTCTCGTTAATTTTACTTTTGTTGTGTTTCTTGTTATCGTATTGATTTCGGTCTTTTTTTTTTTAAATTATTTGGCAGTAATTTTTGGGCTGTCGGTTTAAGGGACGTGTTTGAATTATGGAGTGATTACGGTAGGTGTTGATTGCACTGTTGAAGAGGTCGTATTCTTTTTTTATAAGTGTGAAGGTAACGGGTAGTAGTGTTCGTTTCGGTGGGTAATTGGTTTAGACTATGCCGGGATGATTGGTCAATGAAGTAGTTGTTGGTTTAGGATGGCTTTGTATTGCTGTGATTGTGTAATTTTATATGCAGGAGTGGGGTGTTATCCTGTGACTCTTTTTCTCTTGTTTCCTGTGATATGTAGGGATGTTGAGGCGTGTGCGTTTATCGAATCTACGTAAGGGTTAAGTGACATGTGAGAGGGATTGAAGCTTGTGGTATATTGGTTTAGTAGTTGGTTCTTGGAGTGGGTAGTTTCAAAATGGTTTAGCGGTTTTCTGCCCGAGATGGTGTGTATTCAGTGAGAATGTCAGGTGGGGGGGTGGATTTGATGCGGTGGTGGGACTGACAGTGGGGGTGGGTTATTGGTAGTGGTAGTTACTTTGTTGGTTTTGTGTGAAGTTGGGATTGATGCCAGTGGAATATTTGGTTTGGTGAGGTTATTGTAGATGGGTTCTGATGGTCGTTCTTGGTAGGGGGAGGATTGGTTCTTTTTTTTTGAGAGTTGGTTGCTCATAGTGTCGAGTAATTTTTTTGGCTTACTAAGTCCATAATATGAGTTGTTTAATTATTTTAATTGGGGATATTTAATTGTTGACATTTTTAACGAATTGGGTTGCTTTTTTTGAGGTGATGTTTTAGCTGAATTCAGTTGGTGTTTATGAACGGTAGAGTATTGGATTTTTGTGGTTGCGAACAGGTTGTTTGTGTGGATCTTGTGGTAGTTGGGGTGTGTAGCGCGTTTCGGTTCGGTCTTAAGCTTATGGGTATGTGGTGGTTAGATTTTGTGTGGATGGTCTTTTTTGGTTTTTCTCCGAGTAGGTGTTATGGGGGTCAGAAGTGTTTTATAAATATATTTGTTTGTAGTGACTGTAGTGTGGTGATAAGTTGATATTATGTGATCTTGGATGGTTATTTATTGTCATTGTAGGTTGGGTATGAAGGTCACTCCCTCTCTTTGCGCGGTGAGTTCGAGGTAAAGTAGTGTTGGTCGGTAATGATATAAGGTCGTCTGTTGGTGTTAGCTGCAAATGAAGGTAACGGCTAATGGCTGGTTTGATTCGTTTATGTGTTTTGTTTATTTTGTTAGTTTTGGTTTGAGATGTGAGTTGAGAATTTATTTTGTCAAGTTGGACGTTGTGGGCTGTCTTTACCAGTAAGCTGGTTAAAGTAGTGTGGTGGGTTGCTGGAGTATGACGGGAATTTTGTTAGTCTATTGTCTTTTATGAAGTGGGATTGTTTTTTTAGTGTGAGTATAGTGGTTGGATGTTCTAGAGGGTTGTAATTATCGTGGTTGGGAAGTAATTGGTTGTTTCTCTGTTGAAGTGGGAGGAGGTTGTGGTTTTTATTGGCTTTGTCGTCCGGTGTCTTCTTTTTCCTTGTTGTTATTTTTTGATGTATTTTTCATTTGTGGCATTTGGTTTTTAGTTGTTAGCGGTATAATTAGTTTGTGAGTTAGAATAGGGTGTGTGTGTTTATGCGTTCTGGGTATTAATAAATTGTTTGTTTTATTTTTCTGGATTTGGCTTGTAAGGGAAAATGGATTGATGGTCGGTCCCTAGGTGCGGTCATTATGCATGATCTGGGGTCAACTTCTTCTCCTTTTTGGGGATGTGGCGTTAAACTGTCTTTTTTGCTGTGTATTTTGGTTGGTTTTATAGGGGGTTTTAGTGGTTTGGTTTTTTTCGCTTTATTTAGGGTTTGACTCTCGCGTGATTATTTTTGCCACGCATCATTCTGATGTTCTCTATATAGTTTTGTTCTTATATGTTTTAATATTTGTAATTGTTATTTTGGGATTTGGGTGTTATTATTATCAATTTGTGGAAGATTTGTGGTTTAGTCGTATTTTAAGTCTTCATTTTCTCTTTTGTGGTTAAGTTTTTAAGTTAAGTCATCTCTGTACATTTTCTGTTTTTGCTGTTGTTAATAGTGAGTCGTGTAACCGTAATTTGATATGGCTGGTCTTTCGTGCGTGTTTCGGTTCATGGTATTGGATTAGGTTGGGTTAATAGTGTGTGTTCTCTGGTATTGTGTGTTTGTGGTGTATTCGCTCGTTTTTTTGAGGTCTGATGAGTTATATATTTGTTTCTTTGGGTTGTTTTTTGTTCATTTTTCTTACTTTCTTTTAGTCTTCTTTTCCTGTTTTTCAATGTATTTTTTTTATTTTAGTAGGCGCTTTGTGCTCGTATATAGGTTAATTTTTTCTTGTTGCTGGAAGGACTCTTAGGGGGATCATAGGTAATGTCATTTTTTTGGCATTGTAGAGGTGGATCCATATTTGGTAGTGGTTTTATTTTTAGTGATAATGTTGATTATTCTTGTTTTTGTATGGTCTTTTTTTGTTGGATGCTGGATTATTTGAGGGGTTTGAATCTTCATATGGTTATAAGAGTTTGGTTTGAACACTATTTTTTTTAAGCTTTCTTTTGGTGGTAGTTGGTTCTTGGAATTCCTGATTTCTCGTTACTTTGGATTTAGGTTTAGTTAAGTGTATTGAGGGAGTCTGAATATGTTTCAGTATAAAATTATTTGGTTGGTATTGGGGAAGTTTTGTCTCTTTCGTTACTGATTTATGACTAATTATTGGATTGTGTTTGTTGAGTGACTTTTGTGTTGTATATTGTTGTGATTTTCTTTGTCATACTTTTTGTAGTGCTATCGTGAATTATTATGGGGTTGATTTGTCGTGGTTGTTTGTGTGGGAGTGATTATGGTTTATATTTATTGTTTGTGTTTTGTAGTTTTTTATAGTTGTAATTCTTGCTTTCTGGGTTTTGTTGTTCTGCGAGGTTCGTTTTTCTGCTATTATGTGTGTTGAGGTACTGATTCTCCGGGTCAATTCGATTAGTAAATATATGGATGAAATGTTTTATAGTTTTGATCTTTGTTGTTTGTGCGGTTTGTTGGATTTCTTTTTATGGATTGTTTTTATGATAGGCACTGGCTGAGCTTTTTCAAATTGTAGGGAATTTAATTTCGTTTTTAGAGTTTGTGTTCTCTTGGTTTGTGTCGTTTTGATTACGAGTGAATTAGATTATTTCTATATGTTAGTATATTGTCCGAAATCGGGTTGTAAGAACATGTATGTCGGTGTAATTTTTATCGGATATGAATTGCTGGGGTTAAGAATAGATATTTTTAGTTTTTCGAATGCTGGATGTTATTAAATTTGTATTTTTATCTTTGTATTGTGCATCCACACTTTTTTTGATTTTTTTTGTCATCTACTTTTTCTTCCTGTTGTAAAAGTATTAAGGTGGATTACGGGTTTATCATATTTGGCTGTTTTAATTTTAGTAATGTGGATTTTGGGTGTATACTTCTTGAGTAATGTTTCTGTTTAATTACCATGCTTTTTCACGATTCTTTTTTCCTTTCTATTTTGAGTTTTCGAATTGTATTTTATTAGGATAGGGGATGTGGCAAATATAATCGATGGAGAATGTGTTTTGTAGCTAATTTGGGAATATGTTTCTGATTTCTGCCTAATATTATACCTTCTGTCAAAGTGTGGTTGTATTTTTTTTATTCATCTGATTATTTTTTGGTTAAAGTTTTATAGATCCAGCGTGATATACTTTGACTAATCGTATGTGTTTTCTAAGTGAGTAATGTCGGGATATGGTAATGGCTCTATTTTAATAGTGGATGTGTAAATTCCATTTCGGGGCATATGTTTAATTGGAGTTTTGATGGGAACGTTTTTGATAAGTTGAGACTGGGTTGGATCCTGAGTTTGTTGACTCATTTTTGTTTTTCAGTAAAGATCCACATTGGTGGTCCATGCTGATGAATGAATTAATTTGTTTTGTTAGTTATATATTGTTCAACATAGAGATTGTTGTGTCTGTTGTGGATTTATCTTGGTGTATTCCTTTGTGGAAGTTAATGGCGTGATATTGTGTGATATTAAATATGATTGACGAAGGTGACTTGTTGTGGATTGTTATAGGGCGAGCAATAATGCAATTATAATTGAGTTGGATGTGTTTTTCAGTCTGTTTATTGGGTGGTATTGTGGCAGTTAATTTGTTCTTTTTTGTGACGTATAGCACATTTTTCGGTAATGGAGGTTGGCTTTTTTTGATATTATTCCGCTATTAGGGATTTTATATACTTTATCTATTTGTTGTGCTCTATAGATTTATCTTATTTAAGTGTTGGATTCGTATTTTTATGAGGCTCCTTGCTCTTTGGGTTCTCAGTTCGTGTATTGCGCAGTTGTGTAATTTTTGACATGGTGGTCTATTCTGTTTGTCTAGTGTTTGTGAAGAGCTATGCTTGAGATGTATTGCGTATATTGAAGACAGACTTAGGTGCTTCTTTCGTGTGTTAGTGTTGTTTTTACGGTCTTTTTTTAATTATATTTGGATTGAAGCGGATAATATTGGCTTAATGTTGGAACTTCCGTGCAATTAATTGGGAAATATGTTTTTGTTTATTAGTTGTACTGGTAACGGCAGTTTCCTTGCTGGACTGGTGTTGATTAGGTAGCTATGAATTGATAGTATTTGTTATTTTTTGGTAGTTTTAGTGTTATTGTATTCTTTGTAGATCTTCCCTTGAATAAAGCTTTTTTGGGCGCTTTTTTCTGGACGTTGTGGGGGAGCCATAGTGAAGGTCTCTCTCTAATTTAATGGGTTATAAAGACATTAATCAATGTATTACATGAGGATAAATTGGGGTCTGATCTTTGGGACTGTATGGATTGGTTATAGATATAGTGGTCCGTAGGGTTTGCTTCGAAGGTTTGTGTGTTTTAAATTTTAGTTTTTGTGAGTGCGTTAATTTCGTTACAGTATGTCGTTCGGGATTTCTTCTCTTCGTATGTAGTCTTCAAAGGTGCGTTGTGTTATTATTTCATTCTTTTATGGTTCGTTGTTTTGTTTTTGAGGTCGGTATTTTTTTTGGTCGGGCGCATAAGGTCTTATGTCCTGAAACCGGAAGCACCACTTTTTGAGACGGTCCGGCGGGTTCTTGTATTTTCCTTGGCCGAAAACGACGAAATTATTCCAATTTCTTGGGCCAAGATTATAAAAAACTCGATATTTTCGGGGGAGATGACTTTGGGGGGCATAGCTATTCTCAGGAATTTATTTTCAAGGTAAAGGGGGCAACTGACAGGGGGGCAGGGGAAAAATTGGGGGAAAATTCGGGTTGACTGATGTAGTTTTTGTTGTTGGTTTGTTGTGGTGGGGGTGGCTGTTGGCTTTTTCTGTTGTGAATTGATGTGTTTTTTGTTTTGGTGAATTTTGTGTATGGGGGGTCTGTTCGGTAGGGTGGGGAGTTGATGGACAGTTGTGGGTTCTGAGTGATTGTGTTGCTCGCTTTTAGTAAGCTCGGCGCGGAGCTTATTTAGAGAAAATTACTGACTTTTAGTTAGATTTTTGTTCAGTTTGGGTATTCTGGTTCTTTTTGGGTCTTTTGTTGTTTATATTTTTTGGATTGGTTTTTTTTTTTTTATGTTTTTTTTTTTGGTTGTTTTGGTTTTGTTTGGTTTTTTTTGTTG
>Ga0163217_1057113_pt1 | contig 10343 bp, 11 predicted proteins | sample SynspAceP_FD_185933 | JGI IMG/M metagenome (GOLD analysis project Ga0163217, IMG submission 185933) | Saline lake microbial communities from Ace Lake in Antarctica - Synechococcus sp. Ace-P (PacBio error correction) | ecosystem: Environmental > Aquatic > Non-marine Saline and Alkaline > Saline ... | reverse complement strand
CGTTGCTATAGGCCCTGCTAAGCGGGAACACAGCGCTGCCGAGACACAGTTTCCTGTGTAGGGATGACCTGACGGGAAGCTCCAGACTCCACGGGTGGTATACGCGTCCGAGCGCGCTGGTGATATTGAAGGGGGTTTCCGCCCACACTCCGCGGACCCGACCACACGTTGCGAGTGTAGGGAAACACGTGTCGTAGCCCAAAGTTCTCGAGGTATTCCTGGCCTGCTCAGGATCTGGTCGACGGCGCCGGCACGTCCCTTGGTCATGATCAACGGCGGACCAGAGCGATCTCTCGGCTTTGGCCGTTACCACCTGCCGGCCCAGCACTTCTCAACCACGATGGCGGCCACCCTGTAGTTGCTGTTGACGGTTGTGAAAAAAACTGCGCGAAGTGTCGCATAGCAGAGGCCGGATGACAGTCACGGCACTCATTCTGGCCTCAGCAAGCTGCGACTCCAGGACTCGTGTTCGCGACTCCACTTGAAGCGTGGAAGAAATCTGGCGGTCAGCCGTCTCGATCACGAAGTTCTGGGTTCCCGATCGATGCTTGTCGATCGAGGACCTTTTGGGGTCTTCGTCGGAGCCGATCGCAAGACTTGACCCCGCGAGTTCTGGGATCGTTCGGTGCGTAGGTCAGAAGCGGGATAGCACACGTGCAGTCGTCACCGTACCTAGCCGATCGTAGAAGGGGCCTCGGCAACCTCCGGGCGCCAGGCACAGCTTCACACGTCCTAAACGCTTCCGCGGCTCCAACCAGCCAAAGGCGACCAACGGGGTACTCGAGCCTGCCACCGTCTGGTCCTATCCTCCAGATCCATCCGAAAGCTGTCATCACCCACTCTAATACATCTCCGCACCCTTACCCCCAATACAACAAACATCTCACCATCCCTTTATCTGGGCCTCTAATCATAGTACTGTCTACTGTCTCCAGTGCATTGCCCTGCGCCTCGAGTTTCGCTGACCTCTTTGCAGCGGGGGACTGCTCTGTGCGGCGCCGCGAAGATGGCCCGAGGCCCCCTACATATACGATCGGCATCAGCTGCAACGCGTGTTGCACCGCACCACCCCCGCACCGATCCTACTCGTGCCTGCTCCACCGCCCACCACTATTACCGCTTACTACTGCCTTATCGCACCGACGCCCATAACTCGCGGTCAATCCTTGCGCATCGAGCTTTCCGACGAAACCCCAAAACGGTTCGATCGACAAAGCCACTCGAACCGCTGTAAAGCCCAGACTTCGTGTTGCATCGAGACGGCCTACAGCTAATATTCTTCACGGCCTTCCAAGGATGATCGCACACGATCCTGGCAGTCGCAGCTGCCCGTGACAGGCCAGAGTCACGCGTGCGTGGGACTTCATCCGGGCCCTCTGCCTATCCGACACCCTCACGCGCAGCTTGTACAACCTCAAACAGGCACTACAGGGTGCCGCCACCATGGTGAGAGTGACTGGGCCGGCAGTGTACGCAAAAAGCCGAGGAGACTCCGCCTGGTGTCCGCCATCGTGATTACCATGACCAAGGCGTCGCCGGCGCACGTTCGAACCAGATCCTGTAGCAGCCAGGAAAACCTCCGAGATTTGGCTTACGACCACGGCTTCCCTCACACCCGAAGCCGTTGTGGTCGGTTCCGCGAGCGTGGGCCGAACCTCTCCCCAATATCACCACTGCCCGCGGCTACGACGCGTACCACCGTGGATCCTGGCTATCCCCCACGGTTCATCATACAACCAGGAAACGTCCGCAGCCTGCCCGCACGGCCAAGCAAACGCCGTGGTGGCTTCCCCGAGATTTACCTGCCCTGGTTCACAGCCTGCCGCCCTGCCACCGGGCGGCGCCTCCGCAATGCCGGCCATGGAATTACCATTCTTCCAAGGTCCCCCTACCGCTAGTCCATCGGGCGCTGCCTCATGCCTTGAAGCAGTTCATCACTGCTTCACGGCCGGTTCTCACCGCCTTTTCTTGTGTCGGCAACGCCTAGCGTCAGTGGTTGCTGACGCACCATGCCCGGCGTTTTGGCACCGACCTCTCCGCAGAGTGAGAGAAGTCAGAGAACTACGACAGTGACTCAGCCCTGACATCGCTGGCGAAGAATGACCTAGCAACTTTCGCCAGGTCGCCAAGTGGCCTTTGTAGTCGTCAATCAATCGTAGCCTAAAACGAGCATTCACAGAGGAGATCAGCGCCATGCGACCGCGACCTCTGAGCTTCGAGGGCTCCTGCAGTCAGCTCGCTGCCAGCCTGGCGAACGTAAGCAGACTTCTCCCCGCCACCCCACCGGTTTGCCCAGACCAAGTGTGTTTTCCTGCCCAGGATGGCCCCAGTGGCCTTACGTATTCTGGGAGATCGCCGAGGTGATCTGCCAGCGCTGTCCTCCAGGAGCCAGGCCCGCTTTGTCTTGCGGGTCGCCACGTCACCGCCTTTCCGGCGCGCACCCACCACCACACCTGCAGGAGGTGCCGTGCGACAAGCCATGCCACCGAGTGGTACCTCCCTGTTCCGATGAATGATCGGATTACCGCAGTGAGATGCGCTATCGCAAGGTGGGTTGGGGCCTGAGATTCGCTAGGAGCTTATTCTCACGCCATTCGCCCGGCCTTACCCGCCCTGCATCCAGGCGAGCAGATCCTTGATCAGTTCGTTTCCTTTCTCGCTGGAACTCTCACAGCAGCCAGCACCACCCCTTCCTCCGCCCCTGTCGAAAACGGCCTTACAGCGATCTGGCGATGAGCGCGCTCTACAAGAAAGCACCCCGCCATCCTCCACCGGCAGCAGCAAGCAAGCGCCCACTTCTTCGGACGGGCTCTCGAACCTTCCATGAGCGCGGGGATTCTCTACGGCCCTCCTCGCCCATGGCGCTGAGCGATTACAGAATCGGTGTATGGCCAGTGGCGGAACGCATCGGGGCCCGTGGTGTTGGCCTCCCCGCCAACGCTCCTTCTGGCTCGTGCCGACGCCGAAACTGAGTTTGTCTTACGGCTCGACCCGATCCTCCGCCAAGCTTTCGATCGGCAATTTGAGGATGTTGCCCCTCTCCCCGAGTCAACCCTTTCACCGCACCAGAGTTGCCGTTTTTCTCTGCGCATCACTCGTTTGTCAGCAATTCCTATCCTGTGCTTACTGATCGCCGCCGCACGCTGGTTCAGCAGCGTGTATCTGTGTCATATCAACCCTGCAGCTCACAGATCCACTCCGGAGGACAACAGCAACCCCTCCAGCCCAGGCCATCGCCGAGTGTTTGAGTTAAACCGCACAGTCGTCGCCTTTCACCCCACTGCAGGGTGGCCCTGATTCTGCCGATTCTGGGTTGCCGATTTGAGTGGGGCGTCAGGTGGCATTGGTGTTGGGCCTTTACCTGTTCCGCTCGGTCCAGCTTGTGGTGGCTTACACGACTGCTCGACCTCTAATGGCCCCTGAGCCGAGCATCACTGGACTTCCGCTATGTACAATTCAACGGGGATCACCTTGAAGACGCGATGAATACATCTTCGTTCCTCAAGCAGCTTTGAAGCGTTCCTCATTGTGACCCCCAGTCGATTTCCGCATTCGCGCTGCCAGCCGGTCGGTTGCCCTGCCCTGGCTCTGGGGCGATTGCCCACCGCCCGGATCGGTCGGTTCAGGCCGGCTCCTGCCGCTGCGCCGGAACGAGGTAGCCTTCAATCACCGCAGCGATCGCATTACACTAGCCCGATCGATGGACGCTCCCCGCAACGTGAATGACCTCGAAAAAGCTTGCTCTGAGACGATTCAGCGGGCCGATCGGGATACAATCCTGTCGCCCGTTCAAGATTCTTGCCTTGCCCCGGTGGCGAGGCTCTCGTCTGCCCAGACTCGGCGGCATCGCGGATGAATCGTGCTTAAACACCTACAGCGTTCCCTGAGCCTCAGCACCTCCAACATCTGAGACCCCCATCAAGCGCTTGCGCCATTCGGGCTGATGCCCTGGCCGAGCGCGATCCGCGACGTGCCCTTCAGCAGCGCCGAACTGGAAAACAAGTTATGCTGGCCTCCTGCAGCGGGCGGATCCCCCTGATCGACGACACAGCCGATGGCAGTGCGGGCAGCGGCCTGATTTGCACCACAAGTTTCTGATCGCCGATGGCGCGGCTGTCCACCGGCATCAGCCAACTTCACCGCTTCGCCACCCACGAGTGATTGCCGGAGCCGAGCCGACACCCGCGGCAACGTTGAATCACCTGCTGCGGATCGACAACCCTGCGCTGCGGCGTTTTCGACGCCGAAATTCCAGCGGATGTGGGACGCCCCGAGGCCGAGGCTGATAGCGATTCGGCATCACAAGGAGCAAGAGGGCGTTGCAATCCATCGGTGTGCAAACACCGCGTTGGAGTCTTGTTTTCCCCCCACCCCGCCGCCGATCCAGGAACGGGCCTGGCTTTTCTGGAGCAACGCCTTGGCCCAGCCACCAGCCACGGGGACATGGCGCCTGTTCGTGTTCTCTGCCAGGCTGGCGACCAGCTGGCCCTTCTCATCGCCAGGGGATGGCGATCCGTCTGCTGGCCGATCCGGGATTCGCGCCGCTCTTTCCGGATGTGCTCGGAACCTGTCGGCGTCGCCCTGCCCGACCATCGCTGCAAGATCGAAACTGACAACACCCCATGGACACGACCGCTGCAGGGCTTGGGAAACACCAAAACCTGGCCCGCGCGCACAAGATTGCACCACCAAATTCGCCGTGATCATGGCCAAACGGTGAATCACCGGCTCGATTCAACTGGAGTCCGGCGCGGGCCCACAGCCAACGATGACGCTGCTGGTCGTTTTCACCCCCGGTTTTTTTGGCGGCCACTCACCAGGGAAATGGACGGATGTGCAGGCGCGCCGAGCCTTGGGCATCCACCGCGCGGAATGCAGCGAAGTTGAGCGCAGGCCACCGAACCTGCGCAGGGGGGGGCGGGGAAAAAACCGAGCGTGCTCCGCATCGCCTGCAGCCCACTTGATGGGGCGTTCCCTCGGGTGGCTTTGAAGGTGAGAGTGTTTGACAGATCCTGTGAGTGAAATCAGATCCTGTGGTGAATCGTTTGGCGCTGCCTGCCGGCGCTTCCCTGCTTTGGTGCTGGCAGAGCCGATGCCTGCGGTTTCACCCTGCTTGACGCCGTGAATGCCTGAGACGGTGTGTTCCGTGGCGCGGGCCTTGGGGGGATTGGGGGGGGCCCTGCGGGCTCGATGCCCTCGATCAGTGATCGCTTCGCCCGGCTCTTGCTGCCCTCCCTGCCCAAAGCCGCCCGCTGGATGCGGGCTTCGAGTATCAATGGCGCGCGACTTGTTCCGTGTTACGATTGAGCCGATGGCGGCCCAGCGGCCCATGCTGCTGGTGCCCCAGACAGCCTGCTCGAAGCGTTGATCTCCAGGGCCAGGGCCTTGTGCCGGCTTCCGCTGGCGACACTGGCCAGACCGCCGAGGTTGTTGATCGATCAGGACCGGTACGCGGAGTGCGCCTGGCGGCGCGGGGAGTTCAAGCCGCACAGCCTGGTGATCGCCGCCATGGCAGGGCCTCCCGACTTGCTCACCAAAGCAGGCCGGCGCCTCGATCAGGAGCGAGCCCGATCGACATCCTTCTGTTTCGGTACCGGCCCAACCCGCGCTTCGCTGGCCGACAAACCTGTCATTGTCCAAGCTCGGAGCCAGCGGCGCTTCACGTGTTCCATGCGCCAAGACTGCAGCTCCAGCTCGGCTGGCTTTTGATCGCGGCCGGGAGCAGGATCGAACCGCACGCCGCGAAATGGGGCCGAAGCCTTTGCCGCGCTCTCTCCAGCCTGGCGGCAACCACTTCCTTGCCAGGCCGGCGCGCCTCTTCACTTCACGGCAACGCTTTCAGGTGCGGTGGGCAGCGCCCCCATTGGCATCGGCCAGGCCTTGCTGCTTAGCTGGCGACGCGGACCATCCGATGGCCATCGCGCCCAAGGCATCAACATGCCATGCCGTGACGCGATCTGGCGCCAATTGGCTGGTGCGCTGTCGGCAAGGAGCGGAGCCAGGCCCGATTGATGCGGCCCTGAGTCCATTCAGGCGGAGCGGGAAGCGAGATCCGCAGCCAGGCGCTTTGCAAGCGGAATGAGGCCAGGCAGGAGCGATTCTGCTTCCGTCCGCTCGGTGGTTCGGCAGCATTCGCCTGGCTGAGCCCACGGATCGCCCCGAGCTTTGAACGCTCCTGGTGGGTCGGGCAGCAACACGTTGCGCTGGGCTCTAGCCCTTCCAAACTGACGTCTGAAGCTCCGATGATGGAGCTCCGTGCGTTCAGGTTGATGGCCCAGGATTCCGCCTTCTCGCTCCCGACCCGGTTGCCGGCTGTGCACAAGCCTGTCGTCGCGTCTCGACGGACGCTCGGCAACAGCCCGCCAAGCGCCCCACCTACCCCACAAAACAGCGAGTTGCGCCAGTGCAACGGCACCCTTCGCCGCGCCCGAGAACAAGCGCCGAGTGCAGCCTGCCAGGGCTCTGGCCGATCCGCTGATGGATCACCCGTTGCTTGTCGTCGTTCTGCAAGGACCAGCTTCTCTGGGACGATGCCCAAAAACCCATACGGGCCTGAAAACAGCTTCCAAACGCCTGATGCCATACACCAGGCAGGGAACGGCTATTCAGCCGTTGTCAGGCGCGCAGTGATCCCAAACCCGCCGCGCCAACTCCTCAGGGCCGGACCACCCGGCCTGGGAGTGGTGGCGCCCGGGGTTCGGCATTCCAGTCCAGTCGAAATTGATGGCGCCCGCAGTAGGGAGCAGACCGTTTGGCCTCCTCTCGAACGGCCGAAGCAGTTCGAGGCTGAAACTCGGATGGTTCCCGCAATTCCCGTGACCATTGGGTCACATCTGAGGCGGGCTGAGCCTCCTTGGGCGGCCTTGCCGCGGCAACCCCTCTCTTGTATGAGCGACGATGCCTGCTGCTCACGGCGTTAGTGGTTTTGAGCCGAATGCTCAATCTCCATGGCCAATCGATGGACGACCGGTAAAACTTGTTTCAGGGCCACTGGGTAGGGCCAGGAGCTCTTGGCGGGTTCTCCATGAGTGACGCTCCATCCCGTGGAGACACACCGACGCTGAGCTGCACCAGGCCGAGCGCTAGCCTTCCGCCTCGGCAGCTCGATGACAGCCAAGCAGGCATTGGTGAGCTTTGCCGCGCAGGCAATGTTCATGCCCGATTTAGCCAGGATGGCACCAGCTGCCGCCCGGGTGGTTTTGCACGGATTCAGCAGGTGCAGCCCAGCCGATGCCCGCCGTGCGACAACAGAGACGCCAGGGAGGAGCGACGCCAACGAGCATGGAGATGATCGCACGCTCCAGCCTCTGCAAGGTCTCGATGAAACACCGAGTCTATTTGTGCCCTGGCCATGGCAACACCAGGGTTAGCCTTGAAATCGATTTCGGCCCGTATGACAGCAGTGTCCCCCAGTCCACCGCTGCTGCAGCGGGGCAACGCTTGGATATTCGCAGGTTCCCTGCCGTGCCCTTCAGCGATCAGAAGCCCGGAACTTCAGGCCTTGCGCAAACAGCCGACTTCAACAACCCCCTATACCCTCGGAAAGCTTCATCGAGGCGATCTTTTCCAGTGTGTTGCCTGGAGTGGGTTGGCGGCACCCTTGATCCTCGCGCACGGCCGTTACGGCAACCGCCACGCATCGACTGATCACGCGCATTGCCGCAGCTCACGGCACAGGCCGCTTGATCATCACCCGGGCGGCATCCTCTCCACTTCCCGCTGCTCGCACCTGTCCGGCAGAGCAACCGAGCCATCGCCGGAAATTGCATCCTCCTCACCCAGCACAACCCCGGCGACCTGAGGGTGTTTTCGGCGTAGTGAACCGGCCACGGAGGGCCGTGCGCCGAATCGATCACCGATGCCATTTACAGCGGCCACCACCCAACTGAAGTGGCTACCGAACATCAGTGACGCCCCAAACGCCTTCGCTGGAGGCGCCCAGGAACTACATTCCTGGCGAAACGTCGCGTCGAAACGTACACGGGGTCGACACTACATCACGCCTCGCTTGCAGGGCTGTTCGATTTCGCCGATCGCAGAGAATGCTTCGAGGGCACTTCCCCAATCGCCTTTCATGCGATGCAGCCTCACCGGTCCTTACCCACCGCCTGTGGAGGGCTGTGGAGCAGCCGCTTCGGCACGGTTGGAAACCGGCCGCCCTGAAATTTTGGCGGTGGGTCACCCCGATCCCAAACCTACACCTATGCCCATAACTCCGAACGTGTTGTCTCCATGGCGACGCCTACCGCTTCGGCCGCCTGCGACCGGGCGATGGCGATCGAACATGGTTCTTGGCCGCGTTTTTCGTGAACCCCAGCCGACAGCCTGCAGTATCACCCAATTGCCATCTGGCGCCGGGCTATTTCCGGCGGCCTGGCGGGAGGTTGGCGCGCTCGATGCCCAACGACGCCGCTGTGGATGTGGTGGCCCAAGGAGGATGCATTCCTTGTTATGTCACCCCACGGTGGAAGTTCTCGGCAAGCTCTGCTTGATGGCCGGCGCATCAAGCCTCTGCGGCCTCCCCTCGAGTTGAGAGCTTCTGGCACCGGGCACGACCATATCCGCGGAAAAGATGGCCTCTGGCCTGCTGTTCTGGCTGCAGATCTCGGCGTCGCCGCTGTTCGTGGCTGAGCTGCATGGACCGGATTGAACCGCTCGGCCGCCACTATACTCACGCCATGACTTACGAAGCCATTCCCGACAACCCAGGGCCTCTACAACCGCCTAAGGAATGCTGCCCTCCTGGGTGAGGGGCCAAGCTCGCCGCCGCACCATCACACGCCGCGACGACTTCATTATTACCCGATCCGGTGGATGCTCGCTCACCAGCGGCCAGGGGCCTGCGGCCCTCTGCATTGACTCAGAAGACGGCAGCTCCTGGGTAATGGTGATTTCCGCCTCTCCGAGGCACTCGGCACCCAGGAGCCACCTCGTGGCTGCCTACACCTTGCTATCTCGACAGGCTACGCGGGCGCAGGCTGCGCAACCTCGATCTAGGTATACCCAGTTCAAGCACTCGCTTGAGATCTGATCAGCGCGTCACAGCCCACTCAAGCTCCGCCGAGATCCGCAGCCGTTACCGGTATGGACCAAGCACAGTTGATCACCTGATCAGACCCGGCTCCGTGCGGCCGCTCGAGCACAGAGAAGAGGTCGCTTCTTCCAACTCCTTGATTCGCCAAACGTTAGAAGGGGGGCACCAACCACCAAGCCCCTCGGAAAGCAAAGCGGTGTATTATTTGTCGAACCATCCAGATGTCCAAATTTGGGCACACAGAGCACATAACCGAGGCCAAGAATGAAAGGCGGCTTTCCATGTTGGGAGGCTTTTTTTTGATGTATCTACACCACCCTGGGAGTTTGGGTGCCTTTTTATAGACTCTGCTGATTGCCTTGTCCACTATGCTTACTACACTAGACTATGATGCGAACATTACCCAGGACAATTTGTAGTGCATTTTTGTTTACAGTTATGGTTGTGGTTATTCCTAAATTGGCAACCGTTGAATAATTTTTACTTGAGGTCTTGAGGATCACTGTATTTTAGTCGACCTATTCCTTTCTAGGCCCTGGGTAAGGGAGGGAAATCAAGTCCTAGTTTAACGAGGCGCTATAGATGTGTGTCCCTGCTGTATTCGATTGAAACTCCTCAGGTGTGTGTGAATGAACAAGAATTTTGACCCCTCTGCAAAAGACATGTGTTACTGTTTTTAGAAAAAAAGGACGAGGTCTGGCATTCCATGAACAGAATGTTCGGAGGAGAAAACGACCATGTATTTGACGGTAGTGTCATTCGGACGGCTTAGCTTGTAACCGACCAGCCGTCATTACATAGACCTACAATGTTAAAGGAAGTGGGAGGCCACCTTCCTTTGGACGTTTCCCCTAAAAACAAGCCATGGTGTCACATTAAAACCATTTAAAATCCCAGGTTGCTGCAAACGGTTTTTGAAAGTCTAAAAGGCCTGCAGATTGGAACGATCTTCTTTTTGGGGAAGCCAGATGGCGAACTGGTGAACCATGGTGGAAAATTGGGCCTGGTTGCGGAATTCAAGGGGGAATTGTTTCATTAGTCTCTTCCCAGGCCCTGTTGGGCTCCCAACCCCCTAAAAAATATAAAAAAAACCACACCCAATCTTATTTGAAAACCCGGGATTTTTTATTAATATTTTATTATGACGAAAAAAGAAAAAGATGGGCGGCGATTTTTTGGCCAAGCCAAGATTGGAGAAACTGCTCATTTGGGTTTTTCCCTTAAATACACAACCACCAAAGGGGACCCCCAGGGGGTTTTTTTGAAAAACCCAATTCACGTTTGGGAAATGCACAATCTCTCTCTTTTG
>Ga0163217_1053835_pt1 | contig 10343 bp, 5 predicted proteins | sample SynspAceP_FD_185933 | JGI IMG/M metagenome (GOLD analysis project Ga0163217, IMG submission 185933) | Saline lake microbial communities from Ace Lake in Antarctica - Synechococcus sp. Ace-P (PacBio error correction) | ecosystem: Environmental > Aquatic > Non-marine Saline and Alkaline > Saline ... | reverse complement strand
TACCAAGATCCTTAAATATATGACGTTTAAATTTAGCCATGTGGGCTATCCGAATTGACCTCACTTGTTGGAGCACAAGGTGACTTGTTGAAAATAAAAATCTGTGCGAGAATTTAGCAGATGTTTATCCCTAACAACAGCATTTTGACTTACTTAAGATTGTCGGGGTTGAAAGTTAGGAAAACATACTAGTAAATCCTTTCAACACTGCCAATATATCAGAAGCAATATTTTCGGCGAAAGGATCACTAACTTCTGCACCTCGTTCGTATACCACTGTTAAATCAATAATACATAGAGATATTTTCCTCGTGGAGATCTGCGACTTCCTTAAAAATCTATTGACCGAAAAAATCTGCCGGGCACAAAAAAACATCTCCCAGTATTCAAATCGGCCACACGAAACTTCGCCGTCAAATCCTCCTGGAATCAATTATCTCTCCCTTTTGATTCGATCTGGTTACAAATATTCTCCAACTGAGGCACAACCAAAGGCGACAGGCCCAATCAGATCAATTCGTAGACTAAATCATCATTGAGTTGTTTCGGTCCGCGCACTGACATAGATGTACGGGCGGTCCACAAAAACACTCAACTCCACTCTCGAAATCCACATAATAGTCCGTCTACACAAAATTCCAAACATAAGGCTTCACCCTGCTCTCTTCATTGAAGAGGCCGCTAGCGTTCTCCCAGGGTAGGACCTTTTATCATTCCGTCCGAGATAAAAACTTCGAAAATAGGAATTCCCAGTATTCTGATTGTGGATAACTCGGATAATCACTCTCTCCCAGGAAGCATACTCATGTATTTCAGAATCAGGATTTTGGTGGGCTCATTCAGATTAAATCGTCAGCATCTGGAAACTGCCATAAACCGAGGAAAGTGATCCGCGACTTAGAACCACTTCCATGCAGTCAGAAAGTGCAAACTTCCCTTTTCTCGCCAAAAGTTTAAAGCTCCTCTCCCGCTCAAATTACATGAATCGCCACTGAATAAGATTTTCCAATTACTGGCATTTCAGGATTGGAAATAAAATCGATCTTCGGTAGTTCTGAAGGCGATTTCACTAAATCACATTCCCGGACTTATCCACAATCGAATTGGTAAGATATACAAACATCTCGGCTTTCTCCTCAGGCATTTGTCAGGGAAACTCAAACGATGATATAATTAACCGACTCCCTGACTCATCGCCCTTGGTTGCAAGCTTCTGATTTAAGGTAGTCTGACCTAGCTAATTCATAAAGGTCTTGTTGGAACGCGTCCCATTATCAGCGACGACCAACGAGCAAGGATTTTTTTGACATGTTACCCACTGAGCAATGCATTGGAAAGGGGCCCCATCAATAGCTGAAAGATACTCAATCCACAAATGCCCGGGCACCCTGACGAGGATGATCGAATCCAAACCGCTACACATGAATGGTTATTCTCATCCAAACCTGCGAAGTATTTTTGCCTCTTCCAGCCTTAACCCGCCAAGATCGGCAAACGGGCAATTTTAACAGTGCTTGCCGGATAGAAGTAGTCTCATTCATTTAGTTAAAGCCATAATCCGTCATCGCGATTCCATGTTCATTGCGCTCAATCTGGGTACTTAGAGAATCTGAATTTGATATTTATCCTTGTTTTCCAGCACCTCTTCAAGAATCGGAAAATCTTCCACCCCATCCTCAAAAAGGGGATAATGTCCTCTGGGTTTAGGCAAGCGGGAAAATCAAAAAGCACAAAAGTGAGGTTGGAAAGAATTTGAGCGCATGTTTAGGGAATTTAGGCAGATTGACAATTCCAATTAAATTTTTCGGCAAGAAGGTCTAGGTCGCTTTCAGATGCCAAACCCGACACTAATAATCCAAGGTTTACTTGCGAAATTATTTGCCGTGGGATCAGGAACTCGAGAAGTAAATAAAACCGTAGCTCCAATTTTCCACCCAAGAAGTCATCTGAATAGTTGGAACCCGCGGAAAGCTTGCATTTCTGAAATTCCCTTGAAAAATCAGCTATTCAGCCATGATCTAGAAGATTACCCAGCTCCTTGTGGATAAACTTCTCTCTCCCTTTGGTAATCAGATAAATGCTCTGGCTCTCTAAGAAAGCCTGCAAATATCCCGGAGGACAAGGGGAAAGCCCCGCCATTAAATCGGCAATTGTAAGATTTTGGCTTTGGTCAGATTTTTTACAGAAATAAGTGCCCGCCGGAGTCCAAGTCCTTTTCCGATGAATCCTGACACGAGTACTTTAGCAGGAAGCTTCTTCATTTTTAACACCCGTTCGCATAGGTTCCAAAGGAGCCCATTCCTAATGACCCCAACAGGCATGACGTCACAATCAAAAAGGCGCTAATTCATGTCTTTTTGCCAACCCTTAAATACAGTCAACCAAGAATAGTCACTCGATCCGGCTTCGGAAGTAGAAGGTCTTACCTCGAACATTCCTAAGATATAGGCAATCTTTTGTGGCGGGCAAAAGTTGCCTCTACTCATTCCTTCACAACACCAATGATGCCTTCAATCTCTCAAAAACTGACCCTCGGAATCCGCGGCGAGCTAACTCCGTTTAGGTTAAGATGGCCGCGAATGAACCCTATCTGGTGCCTCCAAATCTCAGAGCATTTTCCGTCTGCAAAAATGTCCACGCAAAACGGCCGCCCAAGATACAACCCACACAGCCCACACATAAGCAAACCACAGAAACTCCAACCCACTGACCAAGGCGAGACTCTACTGCACTCGCAGAAATTCTGCCACACAAATTGCTTCCACAATTCGATCATGACTGCACAAATCGAACCACTTATTCCGCGGCTCCTTTGCCCAATGATCTCACACTCCGGTCTGACACCCCTCAATAACACTTTCCTAGCAAACGCCCAGATCCATCCCCCCATCCCTAAAGTAAGAAGTTCGATGAAGTAGCGGTAACGCTCCCGTTGCCCCGTGAAGAATAAATTCGAATCGACCTTCTCTTCCCTCCTCCAGATTGACATGCTTCAGATAAGGTGGAATAATACTTGACGCAAAGCTCCTGTGATGGATCGTGAAATGATTTAGCAACTCAAAGCACTCGCGTTGCACGCAAGGATTCATAAGAGAACATGGTGGAACTCCCTCTTCCCTACCCCTCGCCCTTTCGAAAATCGAACTCCCGCGCTCTACGACCCACAACTCGCTTCCGATGTGCTTATAAAGCTTATCAGCCAAGATCGTGCATTCTTCCAAGCTAGAATTGCTTCCCCACGTGGACGAACGGGCACATCTCTTTTCCATCCACCGCGTTGGTCCCTTCGCGAGCGCCATTCTTCGGCTTGAGGGGCGGATAAGCTGAGTGTCCAAAGAAGTTGAATCGATCCATTACCCCAGTCCTACTTCTGCGATACGCCCACAGCACTAAATAAATCGACCGTAGAAACCCCCTAGAATGCTCTAGTTCTTTCGATCTCTCCGAATAGGGAAAGCCAAGTGAAAAGGTTTAAATTCCGCCTCATAAATTGACCCTAAGATTAGGTGGGGATTTATATGCTACCAAATTTAGGATGTAAAAAAGATCATAAAATGAGCTCAAAAAAATCTGTTTCACTGGTATTAGGGCAGCTGTGGCGCTAGAGGAATAGGCGCATATCGGTGTGTCGAAACCCAGTCGCTGCGTGGATCGAGGGATAACCGTATCGATGAGATGTGCCGGTAGCTCCGGTTGGCCGGACACTGAGGCGGGCTCATATGCCAAGGAAATTTGCCTCATTCAAAGCATTTGGACTTTGTGAAATTCGGACGCTGCTAGATGTTTTTTGGGTTGATGGATTTTTCATTTTCTGAAAGGATTTATCAAAGTGGGAAAAAGGTCTTTTTGCGAGCTCAAAAAAATCACTAGAGAGAATGTCTCATGAGCCATTCGGAACTCCCCGTTATCGCTGCAATTACACCGCTCCTATATCTCTGACAAGGAAAACAGAAGCGAATTTTTGACGCGAGAAGTTTTCATTCGCTGCTATATCGGACCTCATCCAGTATATCCTCCCCTTATGGTGCAGCCAGCGGTAATAGACCCGATTCGAATATATCGCATAGTGGCCCCGTGCCTCAATTCCCATGCCATTGGATCTTTCTAAAAATACCCCAAAAATAAAATCTAAGAAGCTGATTGCCTCAATCTCAATTGCCTGGCGATAGCGTATCTACGACCCCCCAAAGAAAGATCATGATGGACCACCACCAAGGGCCTGATAAAATGGCCCGGCCATGGCATGCAAGGCACTTATCAAAAAAAGATGACCGCGGCTTATTTGAGAGACGACTGAAAACATCCCAAAAATTAAAAGCTTAGGTATCCTTAAGATCCTTTTTGAATCGATCCATGAACTTGCCAACACTCGACACCTCGACCCGCTTAGTTCGGTATTTAGAACCAGCCCACCCCGGACAAAGCCACCCCTTCCGGCGGGCATATTCTCATCGAAAATCAGTCAACAATGCACAGCCGAGTACGATGAGTTTTAATTCGGAGCAGAGCCCAACTAAATCATGGTCAGCCAGATGGCAGAATCAAAGATGACGAACGCACTAAACAAGCTGAGGCATGCAGACCAATTGGAACTGAACCGACTGCTCGGGAAAATATTGATCTTTATCTACTGGGATCAGATTCTCAAAAAACGCCTTTCTCACCACATGAAAAATTCCTGGATGCAGGATGCGGCAGAAGGTAGAATTGCAGTATTTTACCAAGCCGCACATGAAAAATTCGGGCTTCTTCAGATTTCTGGAATCGATCAAGAGGAAGTTAACTATCAGTACGTACGATTATTCGGCAATAAAACGCTTAAATCAAAGCTTATGAATTCCCCACGACCTCTTCAGGACTACGGTCAAAGCTACGAGGAATGCTCCCCTTCCACGCTCGGATGCATTGATGCAGTGCATCATGGCCCCTCAGCCAGTGCTTCATCTTGCAAAAACTGAGGGCACAATTCTGGGAGATGACAAGGAACATCAGAGTCCGCCAACGCCCAGCGTGTGAAGCTGGGGGAATTCTTTGGTTTCGGATATGCACGGGTTTTGGAGGATTCTGAACAGAGGTGCAGATTTGGGACCCGCCTCCGCCAATATCTGCTATGCAGCATGCAGTTCGCGAATAGCGCATCCTGTGTTAGAGGCCCAAAGCCAAAGCGTAACCACACTATTGGAATATGGGCTATGAAGTTCCTTCGAATCTCCACAAGAACTGTATTAGTACTTGGCACAGCCGAGAAATGGGTTTTATGTATTGGAGAAGGTTCGTAAATAAGTTTTCACAAGGAATTCAGAAACATCTTAGCTATTCTTTCAAATAAGAATATTCGCTCAAAAGAAAATCATTCTATCTTCCCGAAAACGAAGTCCCCACCTGATTGGCAACTGACTACAAAAGCATCTAAAAGTGATCGCCTGATATGTCTTAACAGCAAAAAAGCTTTGAATCGCGTTGATTAAATCTTCACTCGCAGTTTTCAACATTCTTTTTTGAAGTCATTGCTGATTCCAATTGAATTAAAAAGTACAAGAGGTGGGAAATTTTTACTGCAGGGGTTCTCCCAGTGATATAAAGAGTTGAATACTCCTTTCAAAAAGGACTCACAAATTCCTTTTTGGGTTTATTTTTTTCAACATATAACCCTAAAGCCAAGGCTCCAACTTTGAAGAGACGCGCGGCGCAGAGGGCAATGATCGAAAATCGATGTAAATAGGTTTGGCAAAGTCGGTTTTGGAGAGGAAAATTTTTCCATTCGCTTTTCTTTCCTATACAAGGTGAATCGAATAATATCAAGGCTCCTCCCAGGTCTTGGTTGATCGCTTAGCGGCAACGAATCCAATTGAAACTTGTAGCAAGAAGAATCGGCCTAGGGAAATGGGTCTCAGCAATTGACCAGCTCGCGCGATGATTTTTCAGGATGTTGGCCTGGCAAAACCTTTAAAATGGATTCGAGTCTTAGAAATGCCAGTTAAAAGTCAGAAGAAATCGGTGGTTTCGATAGGGCTTAAATGAATGATTTGATGACCTGTTCAATCAAAAAAGAAAAGTTTGGTAAATGAACTTTTTGCTCAGAAACTAATCCATTGAATACAAGGTAATTCGCTCTTCCTGCGGTTTACGTTTTTCAAGAAATTGCGCAAGTTTGCGGATTGGCTCCGGTATTGAAACAACGCCGATTGACTGTTTGAAGGCGTCTTGTTGAATTTTCTTGGCTAATTTCTTCTACTACAAAGGACGCCTCAGAGGGACTGCCTCCAGGTCCGTAAAAAAGTCCGCATCTAAATTAGAAATACGTCACCCCTAGATGGGCCGGACACCAAATCTTGATGTACTGTTGGATAATAAGGATCTTTTTATCGAACGAAAGTGGTGGGGACAAACTCCCCTTTTCCTTGATCATCTTCAGCAACGTATTTTATCGATTTCCCATTTGCATTTAGGGGGAAGTTTTTGACCACTGAACGTAAATATCTCGGTTTAATATCCAAGTTAATTTTTGCCCGATTATGGCATCGCCAATCAAAAAATCATGGTCGAACTTCATTTACTCCAAGCAAGCAATTAAATAATCATATTCCATTGTTCATCCTTGTTCAAGAGGATTTTACAGTTTCGCATTTGCTAGCTAAGCATATCCTTTCTCAAGTTCACTGAAATCAATCCATTTCCCATTAACTTTTTGAAGTGAATGGACTCCTTCCTGTAAGCTTGAGAGTTCCTTCATTAGAAAAAAAACCCCCTTATTCCCAGGTCCTTGTATATTTCTGTTGGGAGCCACTGCCTCATGTACCAACTCTCAAAAATGGTCAGCCTCTCCTTTGACCAAGCTAATATCAAAGACTGATAAGAATGGTGAGTGAATCAAACCCGGCTCCCATGTCAACTGAATACAGGCCAGGGCATTTCATTTCCTCTCCACCCAACAACACAACACCAACACACACACCTCCCCCGCCGATGTTCATTAGAATAATGATTTAGTTTTATTCCGAACCGGACACTCCATCTGAACCAATTCATGTTTGGTTTTTTGATTGAATTCGCAATTGGCTTTAAAGGTTTCTGGTCTCCGTACTGGCATAGGCTAGTTGGATTTCAGAGTTTTCCGGAAACTAGGATCCCAAAAAGCTGAAGATCACTTGCCTAAAATAAGGTTCTCCTGCCAAAAACATAACAAAACACGGATAGAAATTCAGTTGTAATCGGTTAAAATTTTAAGGAGCTGGATTGTGCCAAACGTTCTAAAAATGCTTGAACTGGTCAGCATGTAGCAAATGTCCACCTGCTGCTTTTGCACAAACTGATGGAATTTCTTTTAGACTTTCCTCAATCGGCCTAAAATCAAGAAAACCCTCGCAATCCCACCCCTTGCTCCGGTGATCCTAACAGCAGGAAGAACCAATACTTGCTAATGATGCCAACTTGGAATGAAGCCGGGCAAACACCCTTTAAAATCCAGCCGTATCAAGCTGTGATTCTATCTTCTTCAACTTGTCATTGCGTATTCCTCTATGACTGGCTTGGTAGTCATGGCCACGGACCCCTACTTGGATTACTTGTACTTCCAAAGACAGATGCAGCCTCGCCACAAAAGAGCTTTTTTGCTACTTTGCTTCAAATGCATCCCAACCATGGAATTTAGGCCCGATCGGGATGTTGAGTTATTAATTCATCAAAATCAACCGATAGAAGACCTTGGAATTTCTTATTTCCGCGTCTCGATCAGGTTAGTAAGACGCCCCGTTTACAGGGCACCTGCTCCCACCAAATTTTCATTTATGTCCGTTCCGGGCATGAGAAAACCGTACCTGCTCCATAAGCAAGTATTCCAATGCTAGCAATCACCTCATGCGTTTTGTTTTTTAATCGAAACACCTCCAAACTAACCCATCAACTATCGCGTTTAGTCCTTGTTTTCGAAATCCCTGCAGAGCAATGCGCCTAGAAGCCTGATTCATCACATTCCTCCATAGGATATGAAATGTCCGTTACAGCTTTGATTAGCTATCCCATCGATCTAGGAAATGAATTGGCTTGGAAACCAAGAAGTTTATCCCCCACCCCAGCCAAAAAGCAGGCTTTGAAAAAAACCGCAATCTAAACACTTACCTGAGAAACTTGCATACCTGTTTTTCACCATATTTTGATAGCTTATGCTATCGGTATAAGCCCAAGAATAAAATAGGTTTAGTGCCCTTGTGTTGCTCAGACTTTGAATTCTCCATGGAAAAAGTGTCCGATTGTGAATCCCTAAAAAACCCGTCACTCTTTAACCTACCCGACAACCAAAGGATTTAAAATGGTGAACAACTTGGATCGACACCAAACTAATCCCTTAATCCCAACAGGGCCTCTCTTATAGCGATAAAAATAATTGCAAGGCCATCTAAATGTTTAGTATTCAATCTAAACCATATGTTCCTCAACCGATAATCTTCCCTGCTAATTTACTGCTTCAAAACAGGACACCCCGCTCTAAAGCACAAGCACCAAATGCTTTCACTATTTTAGCTCGCCTGACCCAGGGACTAGTTTTCCAGCTCTTGATGCCGACTCAGTCATACTCGGCAAAAACAATTCCAGGAATTCACACCAACCTTTCAAAATTGACAAATCCCTTTCCTCGAGGACCAATGTCCACTTGCGCGGAATTGCTTGGACGATTTTTTTAGAAAGTAATCCTCTGAATCAAATTAGAATCGATGTTTATTTCCTGTTATATTCAGCATAAAATTTTGACAAGTCCAAGCTTCGAGGGCTGTTAACCTTTGCCAATGCAATAATTAAAATAGTTGGAGGCGGTTGAATTTAGAAGAGTCAACTTCACCTGTTCGTTGATCGCAATAGCGTTACGAAACAGATACATTGTTTTTGAACATGCTTCTAGCCTTAATAGATCATAGTTGTAAACAGGGTATTCATAGTTGAGCTGGGATAAAAAATAATTCCTTTGGGGCAAAATCCTGATCTTGAAAAGAAAGCTTAATTTATAACAATATTATATAATTTTTTTTAGGGTTCTGAAAAATAATTTATTTCAAGGTCAATTTGGACAATTGGCTGTTTTATTTGGATGAATTTTGGCAGATGTAACTTATGAATGATTAAACATTTCTAAAATGGAATTACAAATACGCACTCGAAACTGGACCGGATCATTTGTTTTTGCAATCTCGGGTTTCGCCTTGCAATTCGAGAAACGAGAACATGATCTTTTTTGGAAAGCTGGTTTTACCGGTTTTATTACTGCAATCGGGGGCGGTACACTTGCGAGATATTTTATTGGACAGCTATCCGCTAGTTTGGATTAGTGATATTGTTTTTGGTATGCGATCCTTTTTGGGGATCTGACTCTTTTATCTTCCCCGTTTTCTGAAGCCGGCTTCGACCAAAAACCCTTTACATTTTTGCACCACTCTCGGGGCAATAGGATTCTTTACCAAGGTCCTGGGAGTGGAAAAGCCTTGAGCCTCGGCGTCCGCCCGGAGATGCGGCGATTCAGGGTATGTTTTTCGGCGGTTAATGGGAGGAGGGAATCGGCGTACCACCTTGACCAACGAAATTCAGTTCTTTCCGAAAAGAAGTCTATGCTTCAGCCTGCCTGGCAGGGAGCGATTATCGATAATTTCCGGATAAACTTGAATTAATTCATGGGAGTTTCCCCGCATATACAAAATAAGCCTGTATTTCGCATGTCTCTGACCCATTATCCTACCGTAAATCGACTTGATCTGCGAATGACAAACCCGACTATACCAGAATGCAGCCTGGGCCGACACGGATAGGAAGTCAGAAAGCTCTCAGGACAGTGCAAAGCATGAAAAACTCCAGGTCCTCTTCGAAGAAGATATTCTCTGCTTAACCCGAGATCTTCCCAATCTCCTAGTGTATAAATCAAACAAATCTAAAGCTGAGAAAGTAAACACACCAACCTTTCCCGCAGCATCGACGCGGCATTGTTGTGCCAGATGCTCGCAGATTTTTAAAATAGAGCAATAAAATAGATCAGCGAAAATCACGCGGAACGTTTTCCGCGTCATTAACGGCCGGAAAAACCAAAACAGCTCCCGCAGATCTTCGCAGCATTTTTGATGAGAATAGAAATATACTCAGCGGGAATCTTTTTGGGAAAAACCACACGAAGATAGCAATTTCCCAAGGATATTCACCCCTCCACCTCCGAGGAGATAAATCTCCCCTAAACGTCGACCGATGACACCCCGCAAAGGTTCCCACTTCCCCGCCCAACACTGGGCGTTCAACCGCCACAAAAGCAAGTTCCATCATTCCCACATTAAGAAGTTGTAAGCATTCCGTCTTTTTAAAAAAAAGAA
>Ga0163217_1048730_pt1 | contig 10343 bp, 7 predicted proteins | sample SynspAceP_FD_185933 | JGI IMG/M metagenome (GOLD analysis project Ga0163217, IMG submission 185933) | Saline lake microbial communities from Ace Lake in Antarctica - Synechococcus sp. Ace-P (PacBio error correction) | ecosystem: Environmental > Aquatic > Non-marine Saline and Alkaline > Saline ... | reverse complement strand
ATTAGAAGAAGATGATAGCATTCTATGGTATATATGGTATTAGTAGCTCACGTTGCGGGACAGTTTCGGATCGGTGCACCGTAATTCCCTATTTCTCCTACTCGTAAATCTGAGAGATTTAGTATTTATGGTCCGTAGAGTCGCTGCGAGAGCGAATTACTTTTTTTCGAGGATCCTGCGTGTCCTTTGTTCTATATGAGTTTATGTGCACCTTCACATAGGATCAACAGATTAGATGTGATGACGATAGCAGCCGCAGTGAGTATATTAAGTTATGGGCGATCTCTTCTCGTCATGAATTAAATTTCTTCTTAATTAATGACGTTTCTTTGTGTTCTTTAATTCTGACCCCTTGGTTAGCTTTTAAATTTTGATTCAAGACCTTATACTAATTTTGGATTCTTTGACAATAAACCTAAGTCTCGTTGAATCATATAATCATTCTTTTTTAGTGGTCTTTCTTATTGTCTTGCAAACAGCGTGAGGAAAAATCACTATTGTCTGATTCGGCCTGGGTTTCGCAATCTACACATAATATACCTTGCCCAGGTTTGACTTAAGGGGCGATATCTCTCAGTGTGTGGGAGATATTTAGCTCGGAGGAGGAGGATCACAATAATAAAGAGGTATCATCTCGTTGGCCCGTGTCGGAAAGCAGGGCTTTACCTAGCGGGCTTTTGGTTCCCAAGTAAATTGCAAGTTTTACCCTGGACAGGGGAGCATGATACGCCATGAATTAGGGGTTGCGTAAGGAATAGTGTCTACTCAGGTACCATATCCCGCTTGGGGCTCCTTGGGATCGAGCGAAAAATTGGATTGGATTTCAGATACGGAATTACGTTTCATCTCCCCTTACGGCAGAAAGAAGGATCAAGTGAGAGGGTGGGGTATTGAAAGTCGGTAGAGGAGTAATCACGAGCTATGAGTGTGCGAGATGGTTTCATCGCCAATCGAATCCGGGAGTAGTGGGTGGAGGACTTGTGAGCATTAACAATAATATTAAGCCTACGGGGAGACCGATTTCAAACGATGGAATAGGGGCGCAGTTGTTTACTGACTGGAGTTGGACGGCCATGAGACTCCTTTGGGGCAAGAGCAGCCGAATGGATAAAGTTTTTTGCACCATTTTTTCAAAAACAAAAAAAAAGCAGTACCAGTATGAGGAGTTCCGCGCATTGTAGACCAGTGGTATGAGTGGTTGGCGAAGCTACTGCGGGAGAAAGGCAAATAGGCCAACTGTACTAAGCGGAGCCGTGTATAAAGATATTTGGTACGTGGTGCGGGGAGGTAAGAGGTGGGGCGCGGGTAGATCTATAGAAGAATGCCAATGGGATGGTCTCTGGGACACACTACCCAACGAAGTCTTTCCCTTAGTCTAGAGATGCCTTATTGAACGCGCCAAGGATTGGCGATTTGGGTCTCCACGCTTCAATTTGGTAATTATTTGGAATTAAAGAAGCCAACCGACATTTATACCCGTTTTCTGCTTTTGAATAATAACAAGTATATACTATGCCAATTCCAAGGGAAACGGGAGGGTTTGCTCTATTTTGAACTGGCCCACAGACCAGATTTGGTCCTAAAACCTTATCCATATCTTTCACCCAGAACTGTTACAGATTTAGCAGGCCCACTTCTTAACCCTTGGATTAAGTGCAGCAATTAACACATATAGGGGTTATTTTATTTTCCTTGCTGCTGGTGTTGTTGTTGCTTTTATGGTATAATCAGCTTAGGCTCGGTCTTCTATCCATTCGGAACCATAAATGCATAATCGGTAATACTACCAAGGTTAGATTCATGGAGCTATATTAATTTGGAATTACAGAATCCCAAGGCTTTTACTGGCCATATTAGGGGAAGTGGCGATTGGCATTGAAGTGGCTTATTGAGAGACTTTTCGAAACCTTTAGCAGGCCCTTTTTGTTTCTCGGCATACGTTCTGGTGCAAGCTTAGGGGCTGCCCTTTAATTTTTGATTTTCCCTTTTGTCTGGATTTTGCGTTCCCATGGGTTGAATCGATATTTCCCTGGCGTTGGCAGCAAGATTCGCACGTTTTTTTAGTACTGTTGGCCGTTTATGCGTAGTTGCTTCCAGGTAAAGTGTACGATGCCCTACTTATTATAGGTCTAATGTCGGAAGCATTAACCACTTGCCGTGGTAAGTGTGCTATCTTACTTCTCTAGGCCGAAAAGTTACAGCATTTGTCTATTGGTCTTTTGGTAGTACGGCAATTCTTTATTTGAACCAATTAATTGCTTGCCTATTAACATTATAGGCAATTGGAGTCTTGATGAGCTATCTTTTCAATAAAACCATTGAATGCCTTACTATTAGGGACAGGCTATTGCCAAAAGTTTGGGTGTAACATGAAAGCGATCTCGCCAGGGTATATCATTATAATCGCCAGGGTTACTGGCGGTGGGTTAACTGCTTTCGCCAGGGTCCTATTGCACTTTATAGCTTGGCCGTACCCCATTTAACGCGGCAATTTTTAACACACTGACCATAAATTTTTTGCCTGCAGTATTGATTTATGTGCCATTTTAATGTTATCTGTGACCTATTCCCAACTGCCCATTTTCTGCCCAATGTTTTGCCCTCAACGGCGATTACCTCGATTATTGGGCACCGTTGTTATTTGGCTTCTGATACGCGGAAAAGAAAATGATCTTTTTCTATTTAAAAAACAAACAGCAACAGTCGATTCATGTTAACAAATAACAACAACCTCTAAACCAACTTTAGTAACCACTAAAATAGACTAAAATAAAGATAACACCACCTCTATCGCCTAAAAATAGAAGAAAACTACGATAGGTTATACTTCTAAAAACAACAACCTGTAATTACCAAGGATCTTGATTTTCCTTGTGTAAAGGGGAAGTTGCCGCTATTGTTGGCGTTAATGGTATTGGAAAGTCCACCCTATTACGTACTCTGGGCAATGTACCAGCCAGGCTCTTGAGCATACCTGAACAATTGTTCTTGAACAACTTTCGCCAGGAGGCTCGCATTGAGAAATAAGTGTGGTGTTAACTGAACCTATTGCTTCAAACTTAACGGTGTTGGGCTTATCAGTTTGGAGGCGCAGGCCCTACACCAATTGGATGGCACCCTTACCGAGGAAGATTAAGGAAAAGATCTCTTTAGCTGTGGACATGCTTCAGATTTCGGACATTAAAAGTTTTAAAAAATGCTATTGAGCTAAGCGATGGCCCATTACAGCGTGTTATGATCGCCGGGCACTGGCACAGGGACACCCAACTAATTTTATGGAGACCAACTACTCATTTGGATCTATACCATAAGGTACGATTTGAAATTACTGATCTTGCCATAAAACAACAAGACAATTCTTTTTACTACCACGGAGATTGAAATTGCATCAGTTGTGCGACAAAATGCTCACTTGGAAAGCAACCAAAAGTACGTTTGGGTCACCTGTGAATTGCTACAAAAGAAAAGTTGTGAAAATCTTTTCCCTTTGACACCATTACTTTCGGACTTCCCAAAACCGGTTCTTTAGAGTTAATAAGTAATAAAGTTGACCCACTTTTTTTCGTACAGAATCCACTTATCTTACTGCGAAAGACCTTAAAAAATGAATGAATTGCTCCTTAATATGTAGTCTAGTCCTAAGTTGGGTTGGCTATGGCTATTTCTAGGGACTTTACATCCAAATCTCAAAAACCAAATCACTTCACAGTGCTCTTTGGAGCGGGCCAACAACAATTGAGAGCAAACCTCAACACCTTGAACAGCGACTTGCTGTCGAGAAAGCATAGAGTTTTGTTACATCCGGTAAGGGACACTTGGCAATAAGATGCGTCCGTTACCAAGCAGAAATGGAAGAGATTGGATCTAAAAAATCGCGACAGAAAGGGAAGTAGAAAATTTCAGGAAAAAGTTTCACCAAGGAGTTCGAGAATCTGGCCAATAAAAATTTTGGATGAAAAAAGCACAAAATTCACAGAACAGAACAGGGAAACTAAAAAACATATTGCCCCCTTACAGAGAAAATATTCGTTTTTGAAAAAAGGTAGAGGACAGTTCGAAGAAAGTGTGGGCATGATTTCTGCCTCAAGGAACATTGGCCAAGTTTACAGACGCAAATCTAAAGAAATAACGACAGAACAGAAAACCTGACCAAGCTCTAACAAGGCGATAGTGGAAATGCAGGGGGAACTGGGGGGACTGGTCTTGGAACGTGTCCTTGAAAAGTCGGGTTGGAAAAAAGACGGGAATATACCGTACACAAAGTTTTACCCGAGAAGATGGCAGTCGTGTGCTGCCGGGAGTGTTTTAAAACCTTACCGGATGGCAAAAGATGATTTGTGGGATTCCAAGGTTTCCCTTACGGATTAGAACGTTATGTGGATGCCGGAGATGAGTTAAAGGATAATTCCTTAAGACCATATCAATTCTTTTAAGAAGGCCACTGTTAGACAACTTTCGGCGGAAAAAAATATGAAGAATCTTTATGAGATGGAAAAAGTTTCCGGTTTTGTCTACTCAATGTTTCGTTACAATGAGCTGCGTTTGCCATGAGCCAATAAACACGACAACTCCCTTATATAAACAAGGCCTTTTGACAGAACATTATAATAGGTAACCCCTTCACCCCTATTAGCTACCCTACGCACCATAGACAGTATTGTGGAACATGAAAAACAACAACAATGCCATTGAAATTGCGAGCAGGCAGGTTGCATTATTCGTAAGTTTGAGGGTTTGTTGTAGAATTTTAATGAGGTCGGCAAAAAGGAATGGGACCGAAGCAAGACGGAATATAAGGGGCGCTGAACAAATTGTTGAGAGAGGAAACATAATTAACAGTATCGAAAAATTAAAGAAGACTGGGGCCAAAAGCAAAGAAGTCCATTCCCGAATCTTTACTTCAAGAGCGATAGACGGAGCGATGATTCAGAAAGAACCCTTATCATTATTATAGATTACTTAAAACAACAGCATGAAAAAATACTTGGAAATCCTACTTACCGTAGTCCTATTATGACTGCCTATTTTTTCTTTGTATATTTTGTTCCCTTAGCGAAGGCATCCGCTCAGGGAACTTTAAAAATAGCATAAGGCAGTACTTATAAAAACATGGGAAGGGTGAGATAAGTCAAAGGGATTATCAGGGGGCCAGATATTTTTCCTTTTCTGTAATAAGACGATGTAATTGCCAAATTCCGAGGAACACCAGGGGGTTATGTTCAAAGTGACCTATATAGAACGTTACGTACTTCTCTGGTTGGTTAGTGATTCCAATATTTTATCACTGAATTGAAGAGAAATCTCCCCCTTTAATTAGAAACGATGGGACAAATTTAAAACGCAAACACCAGGTTATCCCTACGAATTAATGTTACCCTCCCATTCCATTTTGGTTGGCAAGGTCATGGGGGACACATATTGAATTTAACTGATCAGGCTCCAGGAATTTTGCTTGCGCCTCAAACATTCCAGGAAATATTGTGTACGCGCTCCGTAAACAAGTGGATTTTTAAACCCTATTGAAGTCGGGGGAATTGGACACCTTAAAGGCCTCGGTAAATTACAGGGCGAACCTCTAGTGGTCATGGTGTCCGTGTTGAATCCGAAATATAACCACAGAAGAAGAACATTGCAATTCCTCTTACTTCACTATGGTAGCCAAGGATGGGCTGAGGAAATAGTACTCCTGTACCGGATTGATTAGTGAAGATGAGCAGGTGTACGCAGCGTTAGCCGGCGGGCGCCCCTCGCCCCGGCGCGGCCGACCCGGACCCAGACACAAACAAGAAAAATAAAAGAAAAAGAAAAAAAAAGGGGGCCGGGAGGGCCTCACGAGAAGAGGCCCGGGGATTTTTCACCAACAAAAAAAACCCCCACCCCCGGCCGGCAGACGAGGAGAGGCGCGGGGAGCGAGACAAGACAAGAGGAGGGAGAGAAAGAAATAGGCAGGGCGAGGGCGAAAAAGGGAAAGAATGCCCCGGAGAACATTCTTGCCATAACAGGAATCCGTTGTCTGATTAAAAGAATTTAGATGTTTTTCGAGATCCGGAGAAGGAATCCTTTATCTGAATTCAGATTTGGAGCGAACATCCTATCCACCCGTCCCCTCGCCCTAGGTGGCCGTTGCCCCCCCCCTTAAATGTGTGAGTGTGTGGTTGGAGGGTCTCCTTTTTTTTTTTTCCGTGGAATCAGCGTGTCTTGCTCTTTGCAGTGGCATGCTTTTTGTGATTTTAATGGATGGACAGTGATGCGGAATCCGTTCTTTGTTGTATCTTTGTATTCATTTGCCATTCCGTGGCCCTTTCCCCTTCTCTTTTTTGCCCTCCTTCGCTAGAGATCCTTAACGGCGATGCCCTGCTTCCGTCCTCGGAACAATGCCTCTGTGTGTTGTGTAAAGTTTTGGGGTGAAGTTCGGTCGGGGGGGGGGGTCTGGGTTTCCCCGCCCCCTCCGCCCCCCCCCGCCCCCCCCCGCCCCCCCCCCCCCGCCCCGCCCCCCCCCCCCCCCCCCCCCCCCCCCCGCCCCCCCCCCGCCGCCCCCCCCCCCCCCCCCCCGGGGGGGGGGGGGGGGGGGCCCGCCCCCGGGTGCGGAAGAAGGGGCCCCCCCCACCCGGAAAAGGCGGGGGGGGGTTTGGGTGCCCCACCCCGTGGGCCCGGGGGGAGTGGGGGACACCACCTTTTTTTTTGCCCGCCCGTAATGACCGACCGACAAAGTTGATCGGAGTTTGTTTTTTGTTAAGGTTTTGTTTCCCCCCCCCCCCGGGGGGGGTTTCTTTTTTTTTTTTTTTTTTGAATACAAATATGATCTTAGCTCCTGTCGACATAAGCTTGGATTTCTGTTTCGTTGAATGCTTCCTGTGTGGTCTTTATATAATATCTTGTCTGTGTTATATACTCTCCTTGCTTTCATTCTTTCCTAGTGCAAGTCCGGCAGGACGTCCTCCGCGCGGGGCGACCCGGAGTTGGCAGTTTTTTTATTTTTTGTCCGGATGTCTGAGTCGCCTTCCCCCCCCCCCCTCCCCCGCCCCCCCTCCCCCCCTCCCCCCTCCCGCCCCGCCCCGCCCCGCCCGCCGGAGGGGGCTGAGGGTTGCATATCCTGTCGGGATTGTGCTTTTCGCTTGATTTAAGATTATAAATGACCATTTGTGAAGGAATGTTGGTGGCAGCGATAAGTGCGTCCAATCAGTCTAGATCCCTTAGTTAATTGGGGCTGCAGCCTCGGCGTCTCTAAACAAGACTTAATTATATAACTCATCTGAGTTAGCCGAGTAGCGCGAACGTCTGGGATAAACTATCCGTGGCCTGTCTTCTTTTGTGTGATAATGGCTTCTACTTTTTTCTGCTTACTAGCGTGCGCCCGTTAGCCAAAACGCATACGTGGTTGGCGGTGATGTATCAGCTTTCCGGTCTTGGGTAGAATTCTTCTTTGTCCTGAATCAGGATGACAGCCACTTCACGACGTTTATATTGCTGGTAGGAACCCCATAGATCAATTTTCATGGCGAAAATATGGATCGCGGTGTCCGTCATCACCTAAACCTAGGATAACCAGATCAAAGTGAGGATCGTGTTCGCACATAGCAATTCCGCTTTCCAATACCTTTCCGTATCTACCGCTCCATTCTTACGTCGTCCCCGATGAACACGGTGATATTATCTTTTGGTAATTTGATCTTGGACAAGGAGGTGTTCTACGTTTATTTTGTAATTACTTTCATTATCGTAGGAGGGAACACCACGCTCATACTCCGCCAATACATAATGGAACCGGTAGCCCGATCACCGTCCTTTATGTGCTCCGCCATGATAAATCAAAAAACCCACCTTGGGCGTACTACGCTTCAGCCATGGGTCAATATGAGGTTTGTTTTTAGTAACGTTGTCTGTTCTTCCAAATAGTGGATAAGTTTGTGCAACCTTCCCCAATGTGATGGGGGATTTTATATTTAGTTTTGCGATCTGATTAGTATTTAAGTATTAATATTTGCGAATAACACATTGAACGGGGTCATCGGCCAAGTTTTTCACCGGATCTTCTCCATTTCAATTCGCCTTCAGTTAAGTCATCGGGAATTGGTTGGCCTCCAATTAACCCTTGATGATATACCTCACTAAATAGTGTTTATGTGCGGATGCGCTGTGTCTCATTCTTCGGAATAATCCGGTGAAAGTAGGATCAACCAATATTCCCATTGCGTGTTTCCACTTCATCTGCCCTCGTGCATAAGTGTGGCATCACCTTGCATTGCATCTAGACTGGTAAGTCGTTGGCGTGTAAAGCCCCGATCGATGCGAGTCGCCAAATTGGAATAAGATAAAAATCCAGATTGCGCGCTTCCACCCGGGTAAAGCCCTGTCCAGGAAACTACTTTACCCCATTTATCAGTTGATCCTTCATCTGGGCTTGGATCTGCAGTGATCAAGCTGATTGCTCTTTCATTGTCATGTTCAGAATTTTAAACACGGCTGTGATGTTTTTTGGCCGATTTAAAATTGAATAACGACGCTTCGGTTACTTTTAGTAGGCATTCTATTTAGCTCTGTGGGTAGTCGTACATAGGCAATACGGGTTGGCACATCCTCTTCCATCTCGTCAATTTGTCTACGAAGAACTTGTATGGCTTTGCATAAGTTCGGTTTTATGTAATTGGTTCGATCTCCACACCTATCCTGCGTGTGCTGGCTATATGCCTAATGTTTGCTCTCAGTCGAAACAGTGAGTTAGGTTTGCGCTTACTCGGTATTGGTGTTTATTAAGGTTTTTCTCATCGCGGCTATATTCGCTTTAATGACTTTAGGGCCTTGGAGCTTTTGTGCGTTGGGCGCGTGATATTGCCTGAGCGCTTGCATCTAACATATGGTGTGGTTCCGCATCATCATAATTAATGATTACTATCTGCAATCACAATGATTTTGAAACAGTGTCTCGCAGATGCAGGCCTGATTTGTCATTAGCCTCCCCTTTTTTTCCACACCAACGGCTTTCGCCATTGGTGATTTTCTTATATGGTGTGGTATTATAATTTCCTATTCCAAGGCGGCTCAGAAGGATTATTACTATTGGAAAAACGCGTGACAGTAAATTGCTGCAACAGTTTCCTTACAAAGGAATGATCAAATTCTCTAACTGGGAGTTCATTAAAGTAGGTCTGCAACCCTATATTTAAAGGTTTTTTTGCCGTTTTCCAGCTATAACCAACGGTTTCTCTCAATGATTTCTCTTCAGCCGTTGATCTCTATTTAGGACTTCATTGTTGGGAAAAGATTTTTTGCCAATTTCCTCGTAGAGCTGGGTGGTAGAAAGGAATAAAGATATAGTTCTTCCACCAGTACTGCAATTTATTGTTATAGATCGGATATTCTGGTGGACAGCTTGCTTTGTATTCCGTTATTGCTAATCTTCTCAGCTTAAGTCCTCATAAAAAGAGAAACTTGTCGGCCAATTGTGGTATTTTAGTAAAATCCAAGGAGGGCGTTCCTTAGCTTTTCTCTTAAGGTAGGTGCTTTCCAAAACCACCTTTCGCCTAAACTCCCATCGGTCAAGTTACCTTCTGACTGTTACCCCCAATACGCACGAAATATTCTCAGGGGAAGCTTGATTTGCTTTGTATAAATTAAATAAGCTTTTTGGTAGGCGCTACCAGCTTTCTAGCAGTTGAAACTCCTGATGCCCCGAAATAACAAGCATTTGATTTGCGTTTTGTTCATTATTATACTTTATTTGGAAGTTTTGTTCAATTTGTTGGAATTTTAAACTTTGTTCCACCAAAAACCGTTTAGGATATGTGATTTTAATTATCGTGCGAAGAGAAATAAATATCTTACTTTTGGCTATAGTGTCATTTTATAAACAAGGACACTTAAACAAAAGCCCCTTTTATTTGTTTTTTGGTTGTGAAGTAATTTAGAATTAAACACATGGAAAACACTTATACGATTTTGGATTGATTGGCCCTAGGTGTAATGGGACGTGAATTTTATATTGAACCGTTGCGGACAACAAAACTTTTCGGCCATGGGATACGATTCTTGATGATGAAAAAGTAGATTAGATTAATTGACGAAGACAAGATACCAAAAAGGGGTACAATGCCTCTACAGATATGCGAGATAGTAGAGCTGCCGCACAACCAGAAAAATTATGCTTGGTACCGGCTGAAATGCGTGATTGTCCGTAATCGGAGTCTATTACCACATCTTGGGAACAAAAACGACCTTTTATGATGGAGAAATTCTTTTTTCCACGCGGGATAGATCGAGAGAAACCGTACTTTACAGTCTAAAGGATATTATGCACTTTTTGGTTCGGTGTTCCGGTGAGCGGCAAAAGCGTGCTAGACGTCCGG
>Ga0163217_1037655_pt1 | contig 10343 bp, 10 predicted proteins | sample SynspAceP_FD_185933 | JGI IMG/M metagenome (GOLD analysis project Ga0163217, IMG submission 185933) | Saline lake microbial communities from Ace Lake in Antarctica - Synechococcus sp. Ace-P (PacBio error correction) | ecosystem: Environmental > Aquatic > Non-marine Saline and Alkaline > Saline ... | reverse complement strand
TCCCCCAGCCTTGGCCCCAATGCTGGGGAACCTCTGCCAACTTGTTCCATAGGCGTACTGACGTGCTGTCGCTGAGTGCTGGCAGCTGTTTGCAGTTGCGGACCGTGTGGGGTGACGGCTTTATGCTGAGCTTGCTAGGGCTTCCTGGTTGCCTGCCCGTGAGTTGGTGGGTGGGGCCGCATTGAAGGGTTGACAACTTTGTTGGCAAGGCTGCAGTGAGGGGTGTGTTGGTTATTGTTGGATTTGTTGACCGGGCTCCCGCCGGAATGACGGGTATGTGACTGCGTCTGTTGGGCCAGGTGCGGAGAGGTGTGCATGTGCGTTCAGGAGCGCATTCGAGGGTGGCAAGGCCCGCAGCAGTTTTATGGCCAGGTTCGATGGCTCGACTCGGATGTTGGCTGGCGCTAATCGGCCCCAGCTGGGAAGGTTCAGGGTTGGGGGGCGAGGTGTCTTAGCGATTTGCAAGCGCTGGATGTACCAGGAGGCCGGTCGCTGGATATTGTAACCAATCATATGGAGGTTTGCTGCAGCCCTCCGATGTGGTGGTCATTGGGCGCTGGTGTTTGACGCAGACGACATACCTGGTATGCGGCGGTTGGCGCAGAGGGCAGCTGGAGCCTTTTGTGGTATACTGCCGCCGGTCGGCGTGGATTGGGCCGCATATTGGTGCGCTGCAGGTGGATTATTGCCGGCTATGGGCGGATGTATTGAATGGAAACTGGGCAGCGCGGATCGGCCCGGGGTGTTGACCCTCTGTTGCGTGACATCGAACCCCTGTTAGCGCGCTATTGGCTCCGGCGGCAACAGTAGGTTGGCGATCGAATTTTGCGCGCCGGCGCAGAACTATGCAGGGTTTGCGGGGCCAGGCGCCCTTGACGGCCCACCTGGGCACAGGGGTGGTCTGTGAATCTGCCTGTAAGAACTAGTGACGTGTTGATTTGGGGAGCTTTCAGCGGCGGCGGCAGCGATCACTGTTCCAGCGACCGTCACCGGACTTCAGAATGAGGAAAGCAAATGGGCGTGGCCTGTACGGCTGTGCTCGGTAGGGTGCCGACCGACGAGGCTGCTGAGCGTTTGCTGCGTTTGCAACCGGGTTGTTTTGGCCTGATGAGCGTGCGCTTTTTTGCTTGCTGGCTCGCGTCCGCGTGTGGGGGGGGCGCAAGCTCGATCGGGGATTTATCTGTACACCTACTTGTCATGTATTGCGGGGCTCCCGCCGCGACGCGGTGGCGTGGTGATAGACCCCAACACCCGGAGATCGCGCAAGCTGTTCGCGGGCGCACTGGATTATGCAGTGATGGGTAGTGGTGGTCGCCGCGGATGTTTTGGGGCCTGCACGTGGCGGCGCGAGCTATGTGCTCTGTGCGCATCATCATTTGATGGTTTGTCGAGATCCTGGCGATCTGGCTGGGGGCTGCCCCTGATGGGGCGAGCCAGGCACGCCGGCGTTGATGATCGTTTTTCATCTTGATGGCCGCGTTCACTGCAGTGGCAGAGGCCGGTGAGGGGCGTCGGGCGGGGTTGGAATTTTCTGTGCTGGGTCCCGCGTCGTGAGAGTGACTTGCATCCTGTGCGCATTGACTGGCCGGGTGAGGGGTCTGCAAGGAGTTGATGCTGGTCTCGGGGAAATCGGGCTGGAGGCACATGCCCGATTTTGCGCAGATGCGTGTGGATAGTGACTTAGGCCCGTGTTTCGGCTTGCGGATCACCACTCATTTGCGCTATCTCCATGGTCCGCATGAGCGGCAGCCCTTGGAAAGTGTTTCGCCTGAATGATCGTCGGGTCTTTTGTAGGTGCAGGTTGCTGACGCCTGTGGGTGGTCCGGCATGTCGTCGGCGGTTACACCGGGCTTGAGGCAGTGCAAGCCGTTGCATCCTGCGGGTTATGGGCCCCAGGTGCCCCTGACTTCGGTCAGCCGGTTATAAGTCTTGTTGCTGAACACCTGTCAGGTCGGGGCGTTAGTAGAGATGTTTAGAGCCGTCTCATGGATGTCGCAGCATTGTTTGCGGGCCCCGTCCACTCCGCTCCGCGGCTGCGCAGGGCGTATAGAGATAGATAGCCCGCGCCGTCGACGGAAGGTCGTGCGGGCGTCTTCATTGATTTTCATGCTGATCGTAGGACGCCTTTTCGGTCTGCTATCCAGATGCAGCTGCGGACATGGCCCAGATCCAGCCGGCCCGATGTAGGAGTTTCTTTCCGTTGGAAGGCGTGCGGGTGAATGACAGGCGGGCAAGTGGGGAGATTTTTCCGGAGGGGGTCGCGATCGTAATCCCCAGGCAACGTGAAGGTTAGGCGTTGTGGGGGCGTGGGCAATGGAAGGTGCAGTGTGTACGCAGCGTAGAGCCAGTAGGCACAACGCGCGCCTGGCGTACACGGGCTATAGAGCTGTGCTCGGCAAAATAGGTGTGCGAGCCGTACAGGACGTGACGGGTTGGTTGCGCTTGAACGCAGGCGGAAAGACGATGCTGTTTCTTTGCCACGGGCCGGTGCGGGCAATAGAACCGCAATTTCAGGCCGCCCGGCGGCGGTCGCGGCTTGCTGGGGCAGGCGCCCCGGCGGCTCAGGGCTCTAGCGGGTGGGGCGGTGTCGAGGCCAGCGCAGGGTCGGGCCAGTCTTGTACCGCGATCGCCGGCGAGCCGGGCTGAGAGGTCCCGGGCAAACCGGCGCGTGTATCTTGTGATTGGGTTGCCGGCCAGCATATAGCTGGAAGATAAAGCCATGCGGATAGGGTCTAGCAGCAGGAACGGGTATCGATTCCATGGTTGGCCAGGGCATGCCGCTCCTGCACGTGGCGCGGGATTAGGTGGGCTGATAGCGCCTGGCGGGATAGAACGGCAGGGCGCGCTGAGATAAGCTCATCGTGATGCGGTGTCGGGTTGCGCGTGTGCCGGTCTTGGTCAGGTCAGTTGGAGTGCGACGGAGTGCGGTGTTGTTGCAGGAGCATGTGTAAGAGTAGACGGTTTCGATTTGCTCGAAGGGTCCCGAGCCGTCCGTTGATTTCCAAGGCGCTGGTTTTTTGCACTCGGCGTGTGCGCAGTGCGTGGCATGGCGGCTGTCGTTGACGAAGCGCTGAAGTTCGCGGCGTCGGGCTGCCCCGAGGCATCTTGCGTTTACGTGAGGGGACCGTAGAGGCGTTTTTGTTGTTCAGATTGCCCGCGCCAGGATGTTTGTCAACATGCCGGTTAACAGGAATGAAGTGTCGGGAGTGTTGCAGCTGTCGGCGCTGGTAGGGGGATCCAGGTGGATGACCGGGTCCGCCGCCGGTCGTAATGCGTTGTGGGCTGAGGGATATCGCGCGCCTGTGCATGACCAGGATTAGCGCTGGGCCATCCCAGTGCGCAGCGATTGCCAGCTCCGCGGTGATGGCCGCTGGGAAGTGCGCCAAGGTTCCCGGGAGGAGGGGCGGCCGCTGCGTGGCTGGAGTATCTTTTCGAAGTGCGTGCTTCGCTCCGCGGGGCGATGGTTGCGTCATCCACTGTTTTAGCCTTAGGCGCAGGGGGGGTGTGTGTCTAAGGCCCGGGTTTTCGCCCTATTCAGGTGTGTGCGGGTTGTGTCGGGTAGTTGGTCTTGATGCCACGTCGTTGGTCATGTCCCGGGCGCCGTGGCTGATTTGCGCTTTTATCTTTGCTGCCTGCGTTTGGAAATGCTCCGGTATCAGTACGAGCCTTGGGACGGACGGGCTCCGGCAGGCAGATGGTCTCGCACCGAGTGGCATTGAGGGGATTCAGGCTGCCCCGGGCTTGACGACGGTGGAGCATTTCGCCCAACAGGGCGATCCAGCCTTGACCGCGCCTTGGATCGGCCGCCGCCCGGCACCGGGTATCTTGATTGGCGTGACGTCGGATGTAGGGGGCATGGCCTGATGGGCCGCCGCTCGGCCCGGGCCGATGGTGTGTATGGCGTACATGCCCGTTCCTTGTGCAACGAGGTTTGGCCTAGGTGGTGTCCGTTTAGTTTGGTTTCAGTTGGCGTTAGGATACAGCGTGCTAACGGACATTCTACAGTTTGAAATCTTATCGATGTCTTGTGTGCGTTTCTGCTTTGGTATGTAGCGCTGTATCTGGTGATGCGTTCGCTTGTGAGCGAGAGTTTGATCCGTGACCTTCGGTCTATTCATTTCGGGTAATGAGAAGGCATGGACTCGCCCCCGTACTTCACTTGTCCGGCTGGGCGGAATACCGGCCGCTACTCTACAGGTGATCCGGTGAGGGTGCTGAGATGAGAGCGTATTGTGGACGGCCCAATGTGATTTCAAGAATGACAGGATCCGTTTATCCCCCGTCCATGACACGGAAGCGCCTCGCGGTATTTGTGCGCCGGCGGTCTGTAATAGCTGGGGTGCGCGCGCAGCGGGTCGGGTATTGATCAGGTGAAGCCGCGTGTACTGGTTGAGGGGCGTTTATGCTGCAGAAGTGTATCGACGATGCGATTAAGGGGCGTTTCGTGGGCATTTTTGGGCGGATGTGGAGGTGGGGAGACGGCGGGGTTAGTTATGGCTGGGTTGTCCGAATATGCGGGTGTGGACTGGGTACGATGCGTCCGCAATTTGCTGGATGTGGTGGGCGATTATGCCGGGTTTATGGGTGAGACCAGATTCGAATGGGACAGTCTTTGCGCTGTGTCAGGAGGGGGCAGCCCCCCGTCGCTGGGTGCGCGGCGGGAGATGATTTCCCGGGCGAGGACTTGAACTGTGTTCGATAGGCTGCGTGGGGATGGTGGGCTGATATTCACGTGGCGAGGCGGGAGGGTGTTTCGTTCGGTTATATGCTCCACAGCCGCGCCAGACTGGTGTGAGGTGTGAGTGCGTTGCCCGGCGGGCGGTTGTCTATTGGTCAATTTCCCGAGGGTGGTGTTACGGTCCTTGGCCTGTTGCGACGGGAGTGTGATGGGTGAACCCATCCTTGTTTGCCGGGGGTGGGTTGGCGTGGGATGGGCCGGCACGGGGTTGCGGGCTGGAGGATTCATTTTGTTAGCGCGATTCAAGCTGCCTGAGTTTTTATGTTGCACCGGGCCAGGTACTGTCAAACGCTCGCGGTTTTCGATATGAGCGGAGGACTCCAACGTTTTCGAGTGCAGTACCATTAGCGCAATTGGGCGTGACGTATTGAGTGCGTCGGGCCAAGGCTACCTCTTCGCGGCTGACCCGTGAAAGATTGGCCCCGGCAGTTAGGCTGCGGTGTGAGTTGGCCATTCATGCTGGTCCGTGTGTGGTGGGGAGGGTAGGTTTGGTGTATCGGGAGGACTCGCGGGATACCTGAACGGTTACTTACGGAACGGCCTGCTCCGGATTGCGTCGGGGCGGATGGTGTACGGACCTCATCCGCTTGTCGGCATTATCGCGGCTCTATTGGGGTTTTTGTGATCGACGGGGGGCCGCTGGTTAGGCTCCAGGTCACTCCCTGGGATCGGGTACCCTGGTGCGGTGGGTTTGCATACCCTGCTTGGCTGTGCCCGGGAGCCAGCGGTTGCTGGTTGGTGGCCGTTGACTTGCCGCGCTCGTTGCTTATCCCCCGTGTCGCCGCGGGAATTAGGGTATTCCGGTGTGGTTGGGTGGATGGTTGGAAGTGGCGAGCGGGGCTGGCTGGTGGGGCGTTGGGGCGGGGAAAGATGAGATAGCCGGGCGCGGTTGGTGGTGGTCGGAGCAGGTGGGTTGCTGGGTGCCTAAGGGCTACGGTCGTGCCGCGGTGGTGGGTGGCTTACGGCAGGTCTGAACTCCTGCGGCCGTAGGGTGCTGGGACTGAGCCACTTGGTAGCGGTCATACTCCGGGCCGTAGGTAGGGCGTTTCGCGTCGCGCGCGGGCAGCGGTTGGGTGGGCCCGCTGAAGGGGCCTGGGCGGGGGGTGGCCTGGGGAGACGGCGTGATCGCCGTGGATGGGTGTCGGGGCCGGGGCGAGGAGGTTTAGGGGGTGTGCTGGCGCGCGCGGTGGGTGGGTGTCGAGCGGAGATGAGGAAGCGGCGGGCCTGGTGCAACGGCGCCGGGGTGGCGTGGAGGCGGGTTGGGGGTGAGCCGGGTGACGCGGGGCGCGGAGGTTTACCCTGGTTGCTCGGTCCTGGAGGTTTCCCGGTGAGAGAGTGGCGTTTCCTTGTGCTGTAGCTCGGGCGCCTGGATGGCGGTTGACGTGGACTACTGCGCCCCGGCTGCCCATGGGTTAAAATGGTGTGTAAGCTGCAAATGGCCGGCGATAAAAGTGCAGTGTGGACCCTGGTGGCAGGGTTGTGCGATGAGCGTCCCCCCGTGAGATGTGTCCGCGTGCTTCTGAGGGGCCGCGCCCCCAGCGTTTCTGCGCGCGCAGCGCCTGATGCAGCCGGTCCTGGCCGTGGTTGGGATGGCATCGTCCGGTTGCCTGTTGAGTCTATGCGGGGAGGGTGGTTTTCGCGTGGTGGTTGTCTGCAGGTGAGCGTGGTCCTGCGGCGAATTGAGCCTTCGAAGACGTGACAGTCGTAGCTCGCCCGTTATCCGATGTGTGACCCGCGCAGTCCGGTATTGTCCCGTAAGACTGAGTTAATCATATGGTTCTGGTACTCCGGGCTCGTGCGCCCCGGTGCGGCTTTCGATTGACCGGCTCGGGCTGCATTCGTCGCGATGCTAGCTCGCGTACTCTCTGGAGCCTGGCTCGGTGCCTGTTCATGTCTGAGCTTGTAAGGGTCCCAGGTGTATCGCTCTCTGATTGTGCTCTTACATTATCGTTCCGGGTGATATCTGGTTGCATGTTGAGCTCCGCGGGGCCGCGTTACAGGGGTAGGCTTGGGGGAGGGCAGGTCGGCTGGTTTGCTGCCCTTGGCGGATTGCGTATTCACTTGAGATCTCCGAGTATACGTCTGCGCGCTCTCGCGTTTTGCCGGGGCTTACTCATTCAGATAGAGGCGTGATTACTTGTTTCATGCGTGTGTTGTGGGTATTGTGCGCACGGCTTGCGCACGGCTAGCCCTATCGCTCTAGAGGACCGACATAGAGGCGTAATTAATGAGTCTCGTACTGTTTAGGTTTCCCGCCTCTGGCCTGGATCCGAGCAGCCTACTTTTCTCGACCATCCCGCAAAAGTGCCTTGGACCGAATCAGCCGTGTGTTCTAGTTGACGCTGGCGGGCTGGCCGAAACTAACTGTATTCCGTTGAGGATTTCCCGTCGAGCGCCCCCAGGTTAACGATGATTGATTACTTGCCAAATATCTGGATTGCCATGCGAATGCGCTTTGGGTGGCGGGTGATGCTGTCCGTTCGCTCTGTTCGCCTGTGCTCAGGTGTTGCGACCATGTTAGGCCGCGCCGATTTTCCGCGTGCAGTGGGAAGGGTTTCCAGAGATAGTTGTCACCCCAGCGGGTATTGATGCGTGGATGCTTCCGGGTTGTCCTGGATGCGGTGCACGACGTAGTCGTGTGATGGTTGCGGTAGCTCCGCGGTTTCGCTAACGTTGGATCCGGTGAAAAGGGCGGCCGGCTACAGATATTGGTTCGTATCGCAGTGGTGGCGCGGTTCCTACCGCATGCGGCGTGGATGTATCGAATCAGCGGTTTGAGACGCGTGTTGCATTGTTGTATACTTATATTTTTTTTTCTTTCTTAATGTATGGTGCTATGATGGTCTTTATGTGTTGATGGCAGTTTATTATTCTGAATGTTGATAAAGGAGGTCGGTGGCAGTTAAGCTGGGTGTTTGGTGTGTTTGCGAGGGTGGTGGCGTTTGGTGGTCATGCTCGTTTGGTATGCGTTGCAATCTTGTGGTGAGTGCCGCTACCTCTGCGCTGTTGTGGTGATTCGCTTACTGATGGCAAGTAACACTTATAATTGAAACATAATAAATGTCACCAGGGAATAGCTGAATTACGTTAGTGCTCCTTGCGCGCGACAAAAATGGTTACCGGCGGCATTTCTGGAGTGCGGCTTTGGTTGGTTTTCTAAAAGGCTTGCTATGAGACTGCACTAGCGCGTTTGTGGGTATTGTGACGCCGCCTTAATCATCTTGTTCAGATTGTTGGGGGTCGATTCATTCTGGTTTGCCCATTGCGTGGTGTTCTTCGTTCTGAGGTTGGGTCGTTGTTCTGTATCTAGGTCTTGTCATCTCGCTTCTCATTGTTTATCTCCGTGCTTTGCCTTTTTCTTAGGCTTGGCTTTACTTCGTTATTCGTTCTGATTGTGTTATGGTCGTAACTTTTTCGGTGCCGAGTCGTTGGGTCGATCAGCGGCTACTGTTGGTGAGTTTTTCTTTTGATGCCGTTTCGCTTGCAGCTTACGGGCCGATTTCTCGGTGGTATAGCCGAACGGTGCCACCGTTTTTGGCGGCCGTGGGTAGCTTTCCGCTGATAGTTTTGGGTTTGGCTGTGCTGTTTTGCTCGGTGTATGGACTTTTAATATTTTGGCCTTAGAGTTGGGCGTTGCGCGCGGGCGGAGTTTCAGTGCGGCTTTTTTCGATGATTTTGTAGGCTCGGTGTGGTGCCGCGGTGGGCGGGTGGCTGGCTTTAGGCGCTTTGCTGTGTTGGGAGCGGGGCGGTGGTGATTACCTGGATGGGCGTGTCGCATTGCGCCGTGATTTTCCATTTCTTGCTGGTGCGTGGATCTGACATGGTGGTTTGGTTCACGTGATGTCGGCGACTTGATGATCGTGGTTGGTCCCCGCCGGTTCACTCCCGGTTGGATGGCGGATTGTCCGGCGGTGCGGCACTGTGTTGGCGCTTGTCGGGCTTTCTGCATAACGGACCTGGCGGGTTTGGTAAGGATCTGGCGGTCGGAATATGCCTTCGGTTGCGATTGACCGGCGGCGATTGCCGGCGGGGTTTGTTGACTTTTTATCACCCGAACCAGTGAATTGACGATGTTGTTTGGGTGTGCCGTTGTCATGGCGGGTGATTTGCCGGTGCGTTGCAGAGGGATTTTTGCCGCAGGGCTTGGCCGGGCTGCCTGGTTGGGTCAGCCGGTGTCGCATTAATTGCTCTTGTTGGTGCCCCGGCTTTGCCCGCTGGGGGTGGGGTGTTTGGTATGGATGTGTCAAGGCCACGTAGGTTCGTTTGAACGGAGGGTGGAGTTCAAGGGGGCTGATTAATGGGCATTCAGATTGGCCTCCGTTCGGTGATTGTTGTTGTGTTTGAGGGTGTTTTTTGGAGTGCGTGAAGGGCATAGTGGTTTCTAGGCTGTGGCGCGTGACTTTGTCTAAGCATCCTGTGGCTGTCGGCGAGTCCCTGTGCTGCGGCGGTCGCGATGGTCTGACAACCTTCCTGTCCGTTTGGATCTATTTAAGGTTAGTATTAATGTCCGTTTGATGCTATGCACTGGTTGGGGCTGCTTTAAGCGAGACCGTATATCGTCTATGACCGCTCCAAAGTCCGGACAAGCGGTCTGTGGGTTCAAAAGATTGTTTAATTACGCGGGAATGGGTAGTGACGTCAAGCGGTTTTCATCTAGTCACGGTGCGATTGGAGGACCCTCGCATTAGCCTTGCGGGCAGTTCTTAGCGGGCCGGACTGGATGTTGAGCTGAAAGTCGTAATCGCCGTTCCTTCCTTGCCTTGCCCCACCACGCAGTAAATTGTCGCGTAACGTAGCGTGATTCGACTCAAGGGAATCGTATGGGAAGTCAGGTATAGGCGTCGCTGCGGATTTCATGGCCGCGGGAAGCCGGTTGATTAGTGGCAATCTAGGGATGTTTTCAGAGTAGGGATGCAGTTCGCTCATGTGTGTAGCCCCCGGCGATACGGTGCGGCCCGGTCGTTGAGGCATCCGGACTTCTTTTGTGATCGATGGTTCGGGCTGTTGAGTTATCATGGTGTGAGTGCAGGTTGGCACCAGCGTTTCCCCCCAGGTCCCGAGATGAAGCGCTGATCGGTTTACAGTTCTGCTCTTAACGTTATCCGTTGCCCGCGCCACACCCCGTGGTTGGTGTGGTTTGCGTGAATGGTTGTACGCCCCAGTAATGATCTGTCAGATAACGTACCGCGACGTAGGAGTATCCTGGACGGATTCCGGTTACATCCATACACCAAAGCGGGCAGAGGTAGTTCATTGACGCGTTGCCGGCCTGAATCAGGTTCTCAGATTTCGGCGATGGCTAGGGCGCGCCGGTGTAGTGTTGCGGCAGGCAGGCGAAGGTTCACTGGGCCTGGGCATCGGATGTGGGAAGAGGGTTTGCGACTGGGACAGTGTTCGCACCTTGGTTGGCTCCGTACCGGTTATGTGGACGTTTCGGGCCTTTTTGCAAGGCGCTGGGCAGGGCAAGGCCAGGTGCTGGCGGTGGCGTTTCGGGAGTGCAGGGCTTTTAGGCCCGCAGCGTGCATTTTTTACAGTCAAGGGGCAAGGCGAGGCTGCCGTAGCGATCGGCTCGCGATATTTTTTTTTTTTTTTTTTTTTTTTTTTT
>Ga0163217_1114663_pt1 | contig 10344 bp, 10 predicted proteins | sample SynspAceP_FD_185933 | JGI IMG/M metagenome (GOLD analysis project Ga0163217, IMG submission 185933) | Saline lake microbial communities from Ace Lake in Antarctica - Synechococcus sp. Ace-P (PacBio error correction) | ecosystem: Environmental > Aquatic > Non-marine Saline and Alkaline > Saline ... | reverse complement strand
TCCAGCGCTTCCGAATCTGGCCCAGCGCCAGATAGCCGGTCCTGAATCCCTGCTCGGTCGGGGTTTTGGTATGCGAGGTCGCAGGTTATGGGAAGCCTTTACGTAAATTTGCTGACCCGATGAGGATCGGAGCCAAGCGCAGTGCTTAAATTTATCTTATCAATCCTGATTTTGCCTGCGTTACTCGATGATCACCACATAGGCCGTCATGGTGATTCGGATCGAAACAAGGGCTGTCCCACTGCGGCAACGCCATAGTACAGGTCGGGCGTCGATTTTCTACAGGGTGTCCACCAATTGTGTCATCTTGTCTTTGACCCGTCCTTGACGGGCAGATCACTGCGCAACAAAACGACGGGGCCCTTCAGGGATCGGTTTGGAGCGCAGATTTCCACCGATCGTTTTCATATTAACCAGCCCGAATCCACCGCTTGCGCAGCGCCCCGAGTTATAGCCGTCTTCCAGTTTGGCCCTGACCGTCGGCCCAGGTCACCCCTGCGTCGATGTCGCCATTGTTGACGCAAACGATTGTCTGCTCGTGGACCGCCGGTTGAATTGACTCACCAAAGTGTCAACCGGACTCCATGGTGATCCTTCGCCCATCTGCGGCGATCTCGATGAGGTCAGTAGCCTGAGGTCGAGTTTCGGATCGCCAAAGCCAAAACTTTGGCCTTGAGCCTTCGAGCTGTGGTGATGCCGCTGTCGGCGGGCACCCAATGGAAGTGGTAGCCATAAGACCCGAGTCCACGTTCATTTTAAACCAGACAGGCTCGCCGCTTCGGCGTCCTTGCAGATAAACCGCCGCATATGCCCGAGGCAGCCCAGCCACGCCTGTCACAGCGTGCCGCCCAGCAAGACCCTGTAATAACCGCCGTTTAGTCGGCCAGGCGAAATCTTGGCGGCCACCAAGATCTTCGGTCATGACCGCGCCATACCATCGTTAGGAATTCAGTCGTCTGACGTTCTCGCCGCGCCAAGAATACCGATGCGGAACTCGAGGATGCTTCGGCCTGCGCAAGCCCACCGTCGCAAGGTTTGTCGTCGCCAGAGCAGCAGCAAGTAATTTGTTCATTCGGTCGGTCTTCTCTTCTTTTGTAATAGGCCCCAAAGATCGGAGCAGGGGTGATAAGAAAACGGGGGGCGCTATGCGCCGCCACTACCTGTGGGGCGGGGCTCAACGTTTCGATTCTGGTCGCATGTACGTTGCCTCGGAAAAACTGGCATCGGCACCGTAAAGTCGCCCGTGCACACGGTGTCGCTGCGCAGGCGTGCCCGTCAAAACACGATCGTTCCTTGCGCATGCGATGACGCAGGTCGCTAATTGCGGCGGCTTATTCAGGTGTGCAGGTTCGCGAGACCTGCGCCGTTCTTGTTCGTGGATGTCGCGCACCGCCTGATAAACAGCTGCGCATTCACGGATCAGCGAGCGATGGGTTCATCTCGAGGGATATCGTCGGGTACCGCATAAGCGCAGCGCCGCAATGGCGACACGTTGCTTGCTGCCGCCCGATAGAGGCTCGGCACGTGGGCGGTGTCAGCGATGCCCGCGATCAAGGATCTAAGGGCGCGCGGACACTGTCGTCTTGGGGAAGTGGTGACATCGTCGACAATGTAGGACCGGACGGGTCAACGTGCGATGCGCACGTTCGACACCATCAGCCGCAGTACCAGATTTGACTGGCTGAAGATCATGCGCAGTGGAATTGCCAGTCACGCTTCTCTGATCCGCGCTTGGTGATATCACGCGATTCACCAGTTTATCTGCCGAGTGGCGGGGGTCAAGACAGTCATCATTCCGCAGCAGCGGTCGATTTCCCGGCCCGAACTCGATGATCCCATCATCATCGGCGGTCGACGGAAAAAGCTCGCTGCGTGAACGGCCTGTATCGCGCCAATGTTTTCGTAACGCTTGAAGCTGAAGCATTCGGTTCCCTTTTTTCGGGAACCTACGCTGCATTAAGTACATTCATTTCAGCTAGTTAAAGTTTCGCGAAGCGCAACCTTTGCGGATCAGACCTATTTCGCCCCGTAGAGCCGAATCCGCCACCGCCCTCGTTCGTATTCCGACAAGGCGTCCACCTCGGACACGTCTATTTCTGGACTTGCGCAATAACCGCCTGGGACAATGCGTCGCGCTCGTCGCATGACGAAAGGCGATTCCCCACATAGTACAAGCCGACCATCCACCCGCCCGATAGTCTCTCGTCCACGTTCACTGCGCGCCGTTGGGGATTAAAAACCCGTGCTATCAATGCAAGAACCGGACCCGCTGGCCTGTGATCTGCCATCTCGGTCCCGCGGAGGCAGCTCCACGAGAACCCGATCGAATCAGGACTGTTCTGCCATTTGACAAAAGTTAAGGGCCTCGGGCAGGATGCACGCAGGTCCATCCCCGCCGCCCCGCCTCGGCTCGCCGCCGCGCTCATCATTGCCGCTGACCGTTTGAACTTGATCTCAGGCCATCACTCGCTCCGCTTCGCCCGCTCGGGCGTTTTTCCAAAATGGTTCAAATCTCGCCGAAGGCAAGAAACCCCGTAGCCAAGCCTGCGCATCTGCGGCAAACTGCTTGCGCACCTGATCCTTGCACAGCGCGGCAGCGTGCGGCGCCCGCGTCCGAATCAGGGTCACGGCGTTTTCTGCCCGCCTTAATTCCCCGTCGCTGGCGAAATCATTTGGCAACAATCCAGCACGGCCTTTTGCGCAACGTTTTGGTGGCATTTTCCACCAACATCATTGGTCTCGGCGGCAAGCCCACGACCAGTTGCGGACGCCGTGCGCTGCTTTGCGCTGACAGCCTTCAGAATGCGGGTTTTCCGCAAAGTCAGCACGGCAAGGCCGTCTTTCGACTTTTCAACTTTCGGTCGCTGGCATTTGGCCATACGCCCAATCGGCAAGCTGCCGCAACACGCCGGAGTCCACGGCAATGCGCTCTACCGCCTCTTGCATCGCTGCGGTTGCACCCGGATCACTCTCCCCGTCGGGGGGGGCACATCGGCGGACCGGGTGACAAAATTTCACATGTCCCAAAGCAGCCAGCGCGCGGGAATCGCCGTTTGCCTGGCGCCCCGACCGACGGTTCGCATTATAGCGCAACAGGATCAATCGGTTCTCGATTGCGGGCCAGAGGTCCCAGAATACCGCCGCCCGTTCAGCGGGCCGTGGCGCCAGCTTCGCTCTATTGCGCAACGATCTCGAGGCGGTTTCGGACATTCGGCCCCCCCCCCGGGGGCCCGGGGGGGGAATTCCCGCGGCCATATCCCGTCGTTGGGTCGGACTACGCTGATGCGTCACGCGGCAATATGCGAGGTTGCGCTGCGTTTGCAGGGTGATCCCACATGGCACATTCATCGCCGGCGCGATCAACACCGCGTATCCGTCGCCGAACAGTAAGGTAGAGGCCAGTCTTCGCTAGCACCTCGCCATCTGGCCATAGGTCAGCAGTGAGGGGAACAACCAGATCGCGACGCGCTCAGTTGGATATGCCCATCTCTGCCTTCGTCACCCAATAAACGGTCACGATAAGCTTTTGACCCGCAGCGCAGGGACGGACAAGGCGGTCACGAACTCTTCGGCCCGCGCGGTTCAGGCACAGTCGTGACAACAGCCGCGTTCACGCAGCGGCGGATTCGATAAGGGATTTAAAGGCAGCCAATTACCGCCCATTATTTCAAGGCAGAAGATGTCTTTCCAGCCAAAGCATGATCGCCCCATCGTCGGGTTTGGCCAGACTGGGCGGGCGGGTCATTTTGCGGCAAGCGTTCCTGCGCAATGCGGCGCAGGAATACAGGCCAAGTGAACGGTACAGGAACTGCCGTATACATCGGAAATGGCAGCCCTCGGACGACGGTCTCAAGGCGTCTTGGGCATCTTGCCAAAGGCAGCGGCCTCGAGCTGGCGCACACGCTCTTTTGACGGTCAGCTCTGCGCCAAGGGCATTTCAATGGCGGGCTGGTCACGCAATTTGCGTTCGCGCACGATAAACTGCTCGCGCTCGTTCAGCGCTGCTCGCGAACCACCAATTGGGCAGCGTCAGTGTCTTACTATCCTCAACCCGTCGGCGGCTTGCGCGCTGTCATCGACAAGCGCATCGACCTTCGCGACCCTCGCCTCGGCAGATTTTGCGTCGCGTTCAGAAAACGTCGACAGGCGGCCACCTTCCATACATCGCGACGTATGCGATCGCACGCAATCTCGGTAGAGGATCATCTGCCGCAGTTGGTGGCGATTCCGAATGTCTCGCCGCGGCACTGAGCGGTCACGCTCCAAGATCGCGCTTGGACAGGGATGTTGAAAAACATGGATTTTTGCGGAGGACGTCGACCGGATACGGACATCGACAATTGCGCATGACGTGGTCTTGAAAGGCTCGCTTGATCCACAACAGCATAGGGGAAAAGCGTAACCCCGGCGGATCAGTATCAAACTTGTCGGCGGCTATTCATCAGGCCCAATCGGCCTCTTGAACAAGATCGCATCGATGGCCTAGCGCTTTGAACTTTACCCGCCATCGAAAGCTAGCGCTGTAGGCGTGATGAGCCCCGTGCAGCGGCCGTTGCTCGTTCGCGCTGGTCGCGCCAAGCATATGCGAGGCCTCAGTTCTGTCTTCCGGCATCCAAAGCTCTGCTGTCCATTGCGGTGCGGGTCAAATCAAGAGAATACGTGATTGCGCCAGCGTCATTGATGTCCACCCTACAACTAGGCAACATGTCTTGCGCCTTTTCATGTTAAACGCGGGAACCGCGTTGGTTTCACGCGGTTCGAAAAAGAATTGGCTTTCACACGCCGCCCGCTTTGACTTGTGGCGCAGCAACGCGCTAAATAAATTCGCAAACCACCTTCGGCAAAAGGCGCTTTGAGCATGACAATTGCTTGGTGCGCACGCCCGACTCACGAGAAAACTTTTCGGCAGGCGGCCGATGTCCTGCGGATCTGTCGATCACGCGATTGATCGGCACGGCTGAACGCACATCTGCCACAGTCCTCGTTTTATCTCTTCGATCTGATCCGGCTCGCCGGCGATACGCTCGCCTCGGACGCGAATGCGCTGCCGCACTACCCGACCTACGCGAGGCTTGATTTGGCTGTGGACGGGAGCCCGCCCGATGTGTCACAAAGCCATCCGGAGCTCCGCCGCGACTTCTGGACACCCCGGCGATATTGCGGCCCGAAGCGGAAAGCTGGAGACGCGCCGCCGCATCAACGCAGCCGTTGACCGGTCCACCCCAAGCCCACCCGAACACCGAACATTTATCGCCGATGCGCATTCGGCGTGCGATATGACCAAGTCCAACGCGGGCTTGGCGTCGGATGCCATGCCGCAATGGCGCATAGATCGACACTCTCTGTCACTGATATTCACATCACGCCCGCGGGCTGTGGACATTGGACCATTCAACATCAGTCTGAACGGTCGCCCGCGCCTGCTTCATTTCAAATAAAACTGCCAATCCTCCGGTTTCCGCATCCGTTAACGTTCTTAAACACCGCCCGACCCTGAAGGCATTAAAGGACAGCAGAGGGAACCATGGTCGCACGGGCATATGACGTCGCATTCAAGGCATCGGCGAGCATCGGTCGAGGTGCAATGCGCGCTGCCGGCCGGCTACCTGATTTTCGATCTGTTGGGCCTGGCCGCAAAGCGGGTGTCAGAAGCACGCGAAAAGGGTGCGCGCCGCCCCTTGGCGCGATGGCGATGCCTTGCCAGCAAACGGATCACACTCAACTCACCTGCCGACCTCCCCAAAGGGCAGCCATTTTGACCTGCCCTTCGCGTTGGCGTTGTTGGGCGGATCGATATCTCCCTCAGGATGTCATCCAAAGCATCCGTGGCTTTGGGCGAACTGTCATTGGACGGCAGCTGATCTTGTGATCGGCGCGCTTGCCGCTGCGATGGCAAGCTGCAGAAACGGGCGCGCGTGCTCTGCCCCGCCGCCTCGGGGCCGAAGCGCTTGGGTGGCAATGCACAGGGGATCGCTGCTCCGAGCCTCGGCCGAGTCGTGCGTCCACTTTAGCCGGACAGTCCCCCTTCCCGCGGGCCACCGCCGGCGAGGTTGAACACAGGCCCAGCCGTCAGGACCTGCGCGATGTCAAGGGCAGAACGCGACAAAACGTGCGCTTGAATCGCGGCGGCGGGGCGAATATCTGGGTTCGTCGGCACCCGGATCGGGCAATCCATGCTTGCGGCCGGGTTCGATTTTCCTGCCCCGCTCACCCACAAGAGGCGTTGGCACCTCTATGATCATGCTGGCGGGCGGATGGCATGTGCATTCGCGCGTGCGGCCGTTTCGCGGACGCATTTCACACAGGTCTTTGGCGGCGATCATCGGCGGGTGGGCAGGGTTTTCTCAGACCGAGAGTGGTCGTCTGGCGCATAATGGCGTGTTGTTATGCGAATTCCACTGAAATTCCCCCGGCACTGTATTGAACCCTGGGGCGGGAGCCGTGGTTTTGGACGGTGCGGGATGTGGTTGGTGATTGATCGCCCGCGCGCCAATGCGCATGTGAAATACCCGGTGCAATTCATGCTCGTGGCCGCGCCAACCCCTGCAATGCGGCTACCTCAGCGATCCGGCCGGCTGCAGCAAAGCACCTGCTGTGGCGATGATATATGACGGGGTGTCCGGCCCCCTACGGACGGGTTTCGATCTCGCTTGATGTACACCCGTGGGTATACGGATCTGAACTGCCCCCAGAGCGAAGGTCGGGCCGACGTGGCCGCGTGTACTTGCCGCGCGTGTACGCCGCACACCCGGTGCCGGACATCACGCGACATTAACGCCGATTGCCGAAGGGGTCTGCTCGGAACAGATGCCACACCTGAACAGAGGCCCGCGCCCTGCTGTCGCGCGCGAGCAGAGCGGTTTCACTCTCCGCCTGAGGTATCCAGTCGTCGCGCGCAACCATCGGCGACCTGGAGGTGCTACGATGTGCGCAAACACGCATTCTATGCCGAAAGCGCTCCTTTCGATCTGCCCGTCGATGGCACTTTCTTGATCTGGCCAGCGCATCCAGCGGAGCCCGCGCTTCTGCGAGCGTTGTTGAAAAATTTTCAGGGCCCCCGGGGGGGGGGGAGACCCCCCCATGGGGAGATCTCATGTTCTTGCAAACCAACGTCACCGTTGAACGATTGAGCCTGTAGATACGTCGACATTGCGTCGCGCGTTCATCACGCAGGGATTTCGTCGAGCCGACTGTGATCCAGACTGGCGGCGCACGCGATTATCAGCGCGCAGCGGGCTGACGGCAGGGTCGCTTCGTGTTTGCCACGCCAGATACATCTCTGCCATAAGACCGCCTGCGGCGCCGGGCAACGGCCTCTCGCGCCGCTTTCTCGCGAAGCGGGCCCCTCGTGCAGAATCGGTCAATTTGGTGAAAAGAACAGCGCCACGCGGCAAATGACCTGCGTCAGCGCACAACGGCTCAGCAGATTGGAACGCCAGCGCGCCCCGCGCTTCGCACGAGTATGATGTTGTTGCGCAGCCCGCCGCTGTCCGCACGCCTGATAGGGCCGGCGGCGACATCTTTCGTCGCGGCGGGAATGCTGTTCGGGGGCAAGACGTATAGGGCAGCACCGCCGCGCGCCAAGTCGCTGCGCCAAGGCCAGCATGGGCACTGGTGCCGGGCTTATCGGGGGCGCGAGACAAAACACCGCGTGGATGTGAAAGGGACCAGATCTTGATCGCGTCTGTGCCTGGGGTACCGCAGAACCTCGCCGCGCGGCAACGGCTGCGCGTGTTCTTGCGTTAGCGCGCGGCGGCCCGAACACGCCGCGGGTTCTGGCGAAATCACGCCGGATCTTAGTGAACGTCGCCGTCGTGCCAGCTTGCGCTTCTCTAACAAACGCAAATAGTTTCAGCAGAGGGGCAAGCAGGCTCATGAACGCGTTTCGCTCGATTGCTTTCCCGATTTTACCGGGCGATGTGGGGCCGTCGGAACGTTCAAGTCTTGATAGGTGGGGAGGTCACGTTGATCTATGTCAGATCGTCCACGTCACATCGATGCCCGACAAAATCTGACCTTTTCACGCAAGCAACGGCCCCGATGCGGCCCAAGGAGTTCCAGGTCGCGCTCTGTCGGCCCACCTTTTCAGGACGGCCCCAACATGCATGTTCGACCGGTTTCCCTCTGCCGGACACGGTGATCGCAACCCGACGGGTGCACATCGACGAGGATCACAACGTTTATCGCCCTTGACACGGGCGGCAGGAATTCTGCACAATTCAACGGCTCAGCGCGAGAAACGCTGAACAGTTATTGCAGTGAGCTCAGATTTCGGTATTCGCATTCCAAACGGAAGAACCGCACCGCTTGCCAACAGCGCTTGGAGATGACGTCTTTGTGCTTGGATTGACACGCTTTGATCGTGTCCAGATCGCGGCAATGGTCGTTGGGCGGTGAGCTGCGGGAATTCCAGCACCATTAGTCTTTTCGGGTAGCTTGCGCACCCAGAAACGGTCATTTCACACCAGGCGTGGTCTTGGAGACGGTCCAGCAAAATGCGTAGAGGTGATGTAGTGCATGTCGAGGGCGGGTTTGCGCAGCCGACCCGTCGAAATTGCCAGATCGACTCGCGCTCGGGACCCAGCGTGCATGGGTCACATTGCACACCGCTTCGGTCAGTCATGGCCCGACGCCGTGATGCGCCCTTTGATAGGCGATGGTCGGGGGTGTAGTAGAAAACGGTATGCCGCGGGCCTGACGGCTCCTCTGCGGCGAAGCTGCTGGCTCCGCGTGAATTGTTTTACGTCCCCGATCGGGTCCCATCTGAAGGCGATTTCCATAAAGGGTCTCCCTGTTGTTCCTCTTTAGATGGCGCGGCAGGGCGTGGGTGCAAGGGTCAGATCGTGCCCGGAAGCGTTTTCAAGGAGCGCAGGTCACGGTTTTGATCGACCAAAGCCACGCGAACCCGTTGACGCCGTTACAGCGCGCTTTGGGGTTCGCGCCGATGAATCTTCGGGCGGCGATAGATCGGCGCATCTGTTTCCGCGTTTCAAACGCATGCAGGACGTGTCGTGGCTTTTACTTTTCTTGACCTTCGACAAAGATTGATCCGTCGCCGTCGCGCGGATCAGATCAATTTCACCCGCACTTACCGCGCCAGCGTTCGTGGCGCCAGTGCAAACCGCGCGGACTGATAATCCTTGCGCGGGAACCTGAAGCCGGCCGCGCGGCCGCGTGATAGGACACCGCCCCTTGAACAGATTTCGCCGCAAGTAGTCGCCAATGTTTGGTCATTCTTACGTTATCTTTCCAATTTCCAACGCCGCCTGATAACACGTGACGGCGCGGACGTCGTATGCCTGCAAGCCACCATAATTCGAACGGCTCCCATCCGCATGCTAATTTGTTTCCAATGCGTTCGCAGAGGTCAGAGCTTACAATCTCAATCCTACACTAGTGACGGTAATCACGCCCCGATCAATCCCAGCACCCGAATTTTCACCTTTGGGGGGATTTTGACCGCTCGTGTGAGCGCTCGGTAGCTATCGAAGTCGAGTTTTACCGCGCTTGATTTCCGTCGAATTTCATTGGTCAGCTCGCGGACTCAGCAAAGCGGGCGTTCCCCGCCAGAAGCGGCCTGTGCCGGTCCCCGCAGGGGCAATAGCCCCGACGCGTTTGGGTGATTCGTAAAATACCAGCGTCCTTGCACCTCTTTCCAAGCTTTATGCAGTGCCGTCCCGGCCGTGCCCCTTTCGCATTCGCAGGAAAGCTGGCGAAAAGAACGCATCTGGTCGGCCCAAAACCTGGCCAATGCGAGCGGCCGTGAGCACCGTCCGGAAGGCCGCGGCGCACAGGGTCAGCATTCACGCCCGCTCGCCTGCGGCACGGCCGACAGTTTCGAACCCGGATTCAGCAATCAGCGGCATCCTGCTTCAGAACGCATAGGCGACAGATTGCCCATCGCGTTTTTCGCGGCCACGAGCTCTGTCCTGCACGCCAGCTGCCAGAGTGTGTCGTGCAAACGCATGATTCTGCGCCAGTTTCAACTGGGACTGCCGTTGCGATATCCAGCAACTTACGCAGGACTGCGCGTGTCCTTCGGCGGCCAGCAATTCGGCCGAGGGACAATTACGTCCAGCGCCCGCAATGGTGATGTTCGCGGGCGAGTGCCAATGGGCACCCGACAAAATAAAGCCCCCCGCCGCAAGGGGGCAAATCTTTTGTAATTCAGCTGGAACCGCCTTTCGCACTCTCTATGATCGGTATGCATATGTGCCCGGGCCATTGCTCGTGTCCGACCTGCGCCACCAATGGAGTGACACTGTTATGATCGTGTTTCAACATCCTTCGCAAGCCACTGAGGGCTGTTTGATTCTGCCCCTTATCGCTTATAGCGCCGCGCGT
>Ga0163217_1113280_pt1 | contig 10344 bp, 14 predicted proteins | sample SynspAceP_FD_185933 | JGI IMG/M metagenome (GOLD analysis project Ga0163217, IMG submission 185933) | Saline lake microbial communities from Ace Lake in Antarctica - Synechococcus sp. Ace-P (PacBio error correction) | ecosystem: Environmental > Aquatic > Non-marine Saline and Alkaline > Saline ... | reverse complement strand
ATCTCCGTTGTTGTGTGAGAGAGATACGCCATAGCTGCGCAGCTGTCGGCCACGATCGCCGCAGTGCGCCTGTTCTTCCAAGGCCCGATTTCAGGATGGGCGTGGCAGATCTTGAGATCGCGTCAGCCTCCTTCCGTGCTGGCCTCGATCAGCGGGCAGAATGTTTCATGTCTCTCTCCTCGGTATTTCTGGTGTGGAATTAGCTTTGAACGAGGGAATAGGGCGGCGCCCAATTACCCGGAAAATTGGCAAAAAGTTCCATGCGCGGCCGGGGGCCGCTTCGATCAGGATTTTCGTGTATTTCATGCTGCGGGATCAAGCCAAACAACACCTGCGCGGGCCCCTGTTCGACCACAAAACACCGCGCTGCATTCACGATCACATCGTCGCAAATCCTGTGCCGCGGACGCGGCAGATCAGTGGTTGATAAAGGACGATCGTGATTACCCAGCTTGTCCTTGCAGATTCGTTGAGAAGATCCAGAACCTGCGCCTGCACGACACATCCAAGGCCGAGACAGCCTCGTTCCGCGACAAGCACAATCGGGCTGCATCATGACGGCGCGCGCGATGGCGATGCGCTGGCGCTGGCCACCTTGAGAACTGGTGCGGTATAACGGTCCAGACTGTCGCGCGGCCAGGGCCACGAAATCTCCATCAACCTCGCGCGCGCCACCGCGTCGCGCGCAGAGGTGCCGATAGTTGACAGGGCCCTTCCACCAGACTGCGCCCCACGGTCCAGCGTGGATTAGCGAGCGGAAAGGGTCCTGGAACACCCCACCTGCAAATGTTGCCGGTGCGGTTTTCAACTGCGCCGGTGAGATGCGGGCGAATATCGGTATCGACGCAGCCGGATCGCCACCCGCCGTTGGGCGCAATCAGCCGCATTGATACAACGCGCACCGTCGATTTGCCTGAACCGGATTTCCCCCAACGATTCCCAAGGTTGCGCCCTCGTGCGACATCAAAAGTCACATCTTGGCCGCATGGGTGCCGGGGACGTTTCACCAAAAAAAACCACGCCGCCACCATAGATCATATCGAGGTTCTCGACCCTGAGAACGGATCACCTCCGGCACAGGGCGCGGGCGCACCGCGGAATCAGGCTGGCCACGGCGCGCAGGCAGTTTTTGCGTATAGCTGTTTCGGGGTCGCGCGCAGATACCGTTTCGATCGGCCGCATGTCCACCAGATCGCCCGATTTCATCACAATATTACCGATATCGGCAATTTCTAGGCGACCACACCCATTATTCATGGGGTGATGAACAAAACGGCGGTGCCGTGTTTCTCTTGCAGTTCTGAACAATCAGCAACAGGATTGGTGCATGCGTGGTGACGTCAAGCGCCGTGGTCGGGCTTCATCGGCGATCAGCAGTTCCGGCTCCAAGCACCAGCGCCATTTGCAATCATGATCCGCTTGGCCGCTGGCCCGCCCGACAAACTTGGTGGCGGAGAGCTGCGGTAAGATTACGTTCCAAATCGGGCAGGTGGACATCGTTCATGATGTACGATCACACGTTGCGGCGCCGCTCGCTGGCGGGACATGTTGGGTATGGCTTCCAGCACTTCCTCAGATTCTGGCACCCACACCGCATCACAGGTTCAGCGCGTCATCGGTTCCTGAAAGATTCATCGCGACACGGCCGCGCGCGGATGTCTGCAGGACCGGGCCGACTGCGTCAAGAAGATCGGTAGCCGAAGGGTGATCTGCCGGCCCAGATCACAAACAGCGCATCCTTGGCAAAAGTCCCATGATCGCCAGCGATGTGACAGAATTTGGCCGAGCCGGATTTCTCCTACCAGAAGACTGTTTCACCCGGACGGATGTTCAGGCTGATCCGGTTCAGCACCGGCGGACGTTGCAGCAGCGGCAAACCTGACGGTCAGATCCTCGACCGTCAGAATGGTTTTCGCATGTCGTCGAAAATTGCGCGTCTTGAACCAGCATCTGCTTCACTCTCCCCGTTTCTTGAGGCGGCGGTCCAAACGACGCGCGAGGTATCACCAGCAGGTTGATCGTCAGGGATTGCACAGCGAACCAGCATCAGGCCGGGCCACAGGATCAGTTCGGGCTTGATTGCGGAAATTTACTGCCGCCCCTCGGCCATGATGTTGCCCCCATGTCGGGATCTCGGTTCGACACACCGGCACCCAAGGAAGGACAGGATCGCCTCGGTTCAGGAATCGCTGAGGCAAGGATATAGGTGCCCTGCACGATCAGCGGAGCCATGGTGTTTGGGCATTCAGGTGCTGGAACAGGGATTCTTGGGCATGGACGAATCCCCAAGCGCAATCGCTGCCTTCGACATAAGGCTCCTCGCCGTGCGGTCAGCACGACGGGAACCGCACCAGACCGCACGGACCACGCGGGGATTTCGGGGATGTTTATCGCCCATGATTGACCGATTGTGATGGACGGGACCGTTTCAAGCGCCACCAAGCGCAATCGCCAGCAGGATCGACGGAATCGCCATTTCGGCTGTCCACACCCGCATGTCAGCGTATCGGCAGGCCGGAAAGAAGCCCGCGACCAGACCACCACCAGCCCGATGAAGCAACCGAGACAACAGGCCGCGCCGATACGATCATCAAAGACACCCGCCCGCGATCAGCACACGCGAAAGATGTCGCGCCCAAACGGGTTCGGTGCCCAGCATGTTTCGGTATCGCTTGGCCCTTGCAGGCGGTTCATCGGGTTCATTTCCAACGGATTGAACGGGGCAAATCCACGGGACAACAGTCGTTGACGATCACGATCTCGCAGCCACCGCGGCGGCAATCAATCGGGGCCAAGCCCAGTTTGGCCAATGACGGGATCGAAGAACAGCCCGCAGTAACCGATTGCATGGCCGAGGCGGGTGGGAGGCGGAATACCGACTCAGTAACGGATCCTCGGGTCAAAAATCGTTGTAAGAGATGTCGATGATCAGGTTGAACCACCACATAGGTCGCCGAGGTGATGAGGATTCATCGCCTGAAGACGGGGTAGTCGCGGGCCAGAATGGCAGTTCGACGGTCAAACGGCCAAATGCCGGAATGTTGAACACGCTTTCCGTGACCACCCACGCCCGAGATCAGGCAGGCGAAACCTGTCGCCGATCACGGTCGGATCGGCACGGCGGCGTTTGCGCAAAGCGCATGGCGAACAGCACGCGGCTTTTCCTTGACCCCTTGGCGGCCGGGCGGTGCGGATGAATTTCCTCGCCCAGCACTTCAAGCATGGATGGCCCCGCGTCATCCGCGCGCATCAGCGCGATTATTAGATCGTCGCCAGCGCTCAGCCGCGGGAAGGATGCCCCTGTAAAGAAACTCGCCAAAGCCCTTTCCGTGAAGGCGCGGCATACCCTTGCACCGGCAACCAGCCCCAACTTGATTGAAAAGACAAGAATGAAGATATAGCCGATCAGAAGACGGCACCGAAAAGCCAGCACCGAAAAGCCTATGGACCGCGTAATACACAAGGACCGGTGACGCCATGCGGCCAGAACACCCATCGGCACAGCGATGGCGACGGCCCAAATCGCCGATGGGTCAGCAAGTGCCAGATTGATCGTCGGGGAAAATCCGCTGTCCAACCATCGGGTCCACGGGCGTGCCCGAAATCAGCGAGGTCCCAGAATCCGCCCTGCCAAAAGACTGCCCATTCCAGTGATGAAAACTGATATGGATGGGTCTGTCAGCCCCATCGCTCGCGGATCCGCTCAAGCTGTTCAGGCGTCGCCATGTCGCCCGCGATTGATGCAGCCGGATCGCCCGGGTCAGTCGCAGGGCAACAGGAACACGAAGATTGCAACGATCAACATCACGGGGATGATCGCCAGAACGCGTTCGGATAAGATAGCCAGCATCGGGAAGCATACCCTTTCGCGGGGGAAATTCACCAGATGATGACGGCGGCAAAGGGTGATTCACGCCCGAAGTAAAAAACCCGGCACGCTGTGGCGCACCGGGTCATGGTCAGAAGAAAGATCACTCTTTCTTTGACGTTCCAGAAGACCGCACGTGCGAGGCAGCATTGTCGGACGATATTCGACCGCGTGCCTGTGGCAGCGGCATTACGCCACGGGGATAAGGCACCTGCCTCCATGTTGTGGCCTGAAATCTTTGGCAACGGTCAAACTGGTCTGCGGGCGCTGGACGTGCAATGAACTCGGCCTGCAGATTTTCAATGGTCGCCCATCTTCCGGCCAGGCCGAACCTGCGCTGTCGCCGCGGACCGGTTCAAACATCGGCGAAGGACCAGCGGGCTGGAGATTTCCGGGCACCAGCCAGTTGGTGAAGAACATGTCCAGCCACCGGTCAGCCGGCGCGTTCTGGCTGGCCGGGGCGGTCACAAGCGTCTCCCAGTCATCGGCTGCAATATCGACCGTGAAACCAGCGTTGCGCAGAGTGGCCTGCGATGCCACAAAGGGCTGTGCCGCAGTGCCACCACATCGGTCGGTTGCCATGATCACGATCGGCGTTGCCGTCATAAACCGGGCTTTGCCAGCAGCGCCTTAGGCCGCCTCCAGATTCCGCGGGATGGTCAGGCTGTTCCGACCCTGTCGCATCGGCAAGCGGCGTGGCCGCAGCCAAAGATCGCACCACAGATCTCATAGTAATCAGGGTTGCACACCAGCGCCGACAAGAATAGCCGCGGTCCAGTCGCCATCATCGCGGCCGTGACGCACCTTCACATTGTCGAACCGGCGCGTGCTTTGAAGCTTCATCCGCATGGTCTGCTATGCCAGCGGCTTCGCGCTTTTTCATTGATGAACATCGGGGTCACCTTCAGCAAGCGGCGGGAAGGTTCCATTGCTACGGATTCGATATGTAGTCGGATCTCGTCGCCAAGCAGCGCATTGTCGCGGTCGATGCTCGGGCATCGTTGGGGACCAGACAAACCTTGTTCACAGCACGACCTTTGCGCCTGCCATGTTTGTTGGCGGGCTCGTCACCGCGGGGACGATAATCCCTCGTTTCTTGACATAGGTAACGCTGACGCCGGGGGGAATTCAGCTTCGACGAATTGAACGGGACCCGATCCCACATGCTCGGTTGATCGCGGTAGTCGGTCGGTGTGCCGCGACACGGGCGGTTCATGATGAACGGCGGCAGGGCGGATTGCTTGCCCAGCGTGTCCAGCAGCGGTGCGAAAGGGTTTCGCCGTCAGGGTCCAGACCAGCGTTTTGTCATCGGTCGCGGGTCGGCTTTTCGGTGCGGGTCCATGATGATCTGGCCGCCGGAATCCTTCTCGGCGCCAACGCTTGAGCCGAGGCTTCGGCATCGGCCACGTGACCGGCGTGCCGTCATTTGGAACATCAGGACCATCACGCAGGGTGAAGATATAGACCTTTGTCATTCGTCCGAGATGGTCCAGTCGGCCATCTGCTGGATGCGGTGCAAATCGGCATCCACAGGCCACCAGAACATCATAGATCATATAGGCGTGGTTGCGCGTGATATGGGCGTGGTGATGAGTCGGGTTCCAGCACGCGCAGGCCGGAATGCATCACGGCAGTGATCGTGGTTCGGCCCATGCGGCACCAGCAAGCGTGGGTCGGAGGCCAGAAGCGCCCTGCCCACAATGCTGCGAACGCGGGAAGCCGCCCTTTGAACGGAAAGCTGTTGCAATGTCATTTGTCGTCTGCTCTCTGTTGCAGTTCGGTTGGTTGGTCATGTGCCCCGGTTCTGTGACGGGGTGCACGGCGGAAAACGGGTCGGGATCAGCTATCTCCTCAAAGCTTGGGTTCGGGTGCTGGGGGGGCCCAGCGCATCCCTTTCGGCTCAGGCTTCATGCCTGGGGCAAAGCCTTGTCCATGGGCAGGCTTGGCCGGACTGATTCGGCATGGGCCGGGAAGCCCGTACAAACGAGTATAGTTTCAGCGATCGGCGAAAATTCCGCGCGGAAATGAACCGAGCTTTTGTTGTACCAGAATGGGACCTGTTTCCGTCGGCTCGATTCCGACAAAAGCGATACATTTGCTGATCGGGCCATCTGCGCCTTGTGGGTTGACACAAAACCACACCGCACATCACCGATCCGCAGGGGCAGGCAGAGGACCAAGGTTCCAAGCGGCCGCCCCGCCATAGAAAGGGCGGAGGCGATGAACTTGCCATCCGACAGCGTCTCGGACAGCAAGCATGCTTTGGAAAGGGCTGTTCGCCTTCGATTATGCCGGAAAACCCGCCCAGCGCGATTCTCCGATCTCGGCCCCCTGCCCTGCGGCATTGGGCCGCTGCCGCAAGCAGCCGGATCGTAGACGATGATACCCAGCGCGCCGTTTTGCATTCTGCCGCGCACCATGCGCGCGCAACATGCCTGTGGTGTTGGAATTCCCTCCGCACCGGGTTGTCGCTGACGTGTCGGCCAATGACACGGGTTTGCGCGCCGTGGTGGCCGCGATCCGCATCGCTTCGGCCACACCGGCAATCGGGCGCATTAAGTCTGTCCCGCAAAAAGCAAGGCTCGGCGCGGTTTTTACAATCAGCCGCCGACGCTTCTGCCGGGCAGCATCGGCGGCGGCTTGTGTGGTGCCACTAGGCCACAACTGTCGGGCCACATTCGGGAAATCCGCAGCCGGAAAGCCGGGGAAGAAACGACACCGTCGCCACATCCGCCGCCTTCCAGCGCAAGCATCTGGTTCATAGAGCCTGCTGCCGGTTTCCATTACTGTTGCTTTTTGCCATGCAATCGGATTCAGGAATCCATCCGCCGGAAAGCCGAATTCGAAAGGCGCCGCCCCGCGCCATCAGCGCTTCCAGTTGCACCGCCGTGCGCCGTCCGTGTTCTCGGGCCATGTCCAACATTGCGGATAGGTGGCTGAAACCCCACCGCACACGGCGGGCCTCAACCATCTTCGCGGTTTATGTTTCCATGACAGGTCAGCGCCAACTTGCGATGGGCACATCGGGGCCCGACACGGCAGCGCGCACACGGGCGATCAGCGCGCCCTCGCCCGTCATGCCTCGTGTTCAGCACGCATCGCGCCGTGCAGGTCCCAGAAATTACACCGTCCAGCGGCAAGGCGGCGGCGATAACCCGCAACGAATCTCGTCGCTGCATTAAAATTATAGGGCATCCCCGCGGGTCAATGAGCAGTACGGAATTTCGCGCCGCACCACAGGATCGGGGAACCATATTCAGCCCGCAGCCTCGCCCTTCTCGACCGCGCCACCGATGCCAAGATTGATTCCCCGCCCCGCCACCATCAGGTTCCGCGCCACGCGCCATGGGCATATAAGCCCCCGCCCTGCACAAAACTGGCCAGATCAAGCCTTAACTTTGGCCGAAAAGTAATTGTTTTCCATGCAGGAAAATCCTGCAAAGCGCCACCGTTTTCGTCATCGGTCGGTCAGCCCCCCATAGCCCTCTGCCATCCATCCAGCCCGTTCTACACATCGGGTTAAGGCGAATCTCGATCCATTTAAGTGTATTGCCAAGCGATTTTACACTTGCATCGTAAATAGAGCCTTTGGGTTGATGTTGCCCCCCAAGTCTCAACCTGGCCCGTGATGGAGGAGATGATGAGAAACAACCCTGCGCGCCGAATCCGGCGGTCCCGTTATTAAGCAATGAACAGGGCGGATCGCTTTTACAAATTTCGATCGGCCCGCGCCATGCAGGTTCTGGCCGCGTTCCACCATTTGCGACCGCCCCCTGTCGCTAGCCGAATCGCCCAGGTCCGGGATCGACCGCAGCGCCGCCCAGCGCATTCGTGGCACACGTTGCGAAGCCTTGGCCTATATCCGGCGCGACCGGAGGATCGCGGCTATCTTCCCGGTATCGCCATTCTGGATCATACGCTGGATTTCCTCGGATGGAACCCGCTGATCCAGCGCGCGACACCGTGGATTCTGGAAACTTGCGCCGCAACGGGCTCGAGCGGTGGACCTGTCGCTGTTCGACGGGCAGCGCGTGGTCTACGCCGCACGGATGCAAAGCAAGCGCGCAGACATTCGTAATGCAACGCTTGTGGGCACAGCGTGCCGACTTTCTTGCTCCTCCGGCGGCTGGCGATTCATGGCGCGGCCTGAAAGATGACGCCGCCCGCGAGATCGTGGACTCGTCGGAAGAAAAAACCTTTTTTACGCCGCGCACCTTGCCGATCCCACCGGTCATGGAGGAAGTTCGCGCAAAACCGCGCGCGGGCTATAGATGCGCGGTAGAGCAGATCCCTGCTGGCGAGTTGGCGATCGGCGTCGCCGTGCGGACAGGCCCACAGGCCGCCCCAGTGCGCGATCCATGTTCGCAGAGATCGCTGTCCGAATGGACAGCGCAGGATTTAGCACCCGTGTCGCCCCCTTCGCCAATGGAAGGCGGCAGCGCGCTATCAGCCAGATTTGATCCCAACACCGGGCCTGCCATGACCACCCAATCATCTGCCCGGCCTGACCGCCCCCGTCACCCTCAGAATCGACCCATTGGGGCCTGCCCCATATCACAGCCGAAGGCTTGGCAGACTGTTTTTTTCGCAACAAGGTTTCCAACGCGGCGCGGGAACCGGTTGTGGACAGATCAACCTGTGGCGCAAAACGCGGGCTGGGGCTTTACTGGCGGCGGGATTCGGCCCCGGCTACCTGATGCAGGGACCGCGCGGCGCGGGGTTGTTTCTGTATCGCGGGGATATGGACCGGGAGTGGACAGCGCCTATGGCGACGAACGCGCAGGCGATCTGCCACCGCTTTTGCGCAGGGATCAATGCAGGTGTGGAATCTGGTTCTGGCGGCAAGATGCCGCTTCCGCAGGAATTCGCAAGCGCTTGGCCACAAGCCCGCGCATTGGGGCGACCGAGGATGTTGTGCGGATCCGTAACCCATTGCCTTGACCGCAACGGCCGGATCGGAAACTGGCGCGCGCGCAGGTGCTGGGCCTTTGGCCGATCCGGATAGTGGACCTTCTGTTCGCGCACCGCTAAACCCCGCCTGTGGATGTATCTGGAATGGGCTGTGAATGCAGGCGCGGGGCCTGCCACCCATGCGGCTGGCGGTGTTCGAACTGGCAACCGCGCCGGTTGACGTTCTCGGCTGATTCGAATGGCCGGGCAGGGCTGGAGAGGCCGCGCAGGTGGTCCGCGTCGATCGCGAAGACGTGGTTGAGGCACCATCGGTTGAAGGAAATTTCGAACAAAAACTGGCCGTTGGCGGGCAACCGTACCCGCATCGCGGCCGTCCGATCATGGCCAGCGATTCCGCACCCGCGCCCATTGCAGCCCCGCTCCCATGCGCTATATGGTGCATCTGACCGCCCCCGGGCATGATCTGATCGCGCAGGCGAGCGCATCCGCCGGGCATCATGGCAGGCATAAACGGGCTGGCCGCCTTTCAGTCTGACGAATCTTCTTGCGCGGATCAGTGCAGGATGTGATGGTCTATGGCACACCGACCCCGCCGCGCCGCACCGCTACCGCTATAGGCGGTGGGCTGCGGAAGAGATGCATTGTGATCAACGAAGATCTTTGCCGTCAAAGGTTCCACCCCGAGCAGCGCTTGGATCTATGCATTTACCCGCCATGGGCCAGTTGTCTGGAAGAAACCGGGGCGCGCTTGGCCGCTGCGTAACCCGTGTTTACCGAAAAGCAGGCAGCGCGCCCTATATGGCCAGCTTAAATCCAGCGCGCGACAAAGCTGGCGAACAGGTTCAAGGCGGCTGTGGACTCGTGGGGCCGCGCCATCGGTTCAAATCTTTCTTATGGCCGATTACGGCGGGCGATATCGGCTCTGCAGGCGGCGGGCTATGTGCCAAGGCGAAACGGCTGGCGCGTGCTGGTTTTGGCCTGTCGCGGGCGACCGGGCGCTTATTGAATGGGCGGGATTCATGACCGCAAGCACCCTGCCCCCGTCTGACAATCCAGACTGCGGCTAATGTCCACTCGCCAACGAGATTTTTGAACCTGCCACCCGGACGCAAAACAGGGGACCGGGCCCCCGCCATCGGCCATGAATGGTTCCGAGGACCAGGCGCCGCAGCGCGTATCGCAACTGTGCCTGGGCGCGACGGGATGATACGATCTGGCCCGTCCCAATACAGGGGGCCTTGCCAGGGGACCGAACAACGGAATCACCCTTTTGCCGCCGCGGCTGATCGCCTTGGATCCCGCAGGGATACCCCCCACCGGGGGCGCGAATCTTGCTGGGCGCTTGTGGGGAACGGGGACGGGGTCGGATGCGGTGGGGTCGGCCCCTGCCAACTTTGCTATACGAGGGGTCTGGCCTTGTTCGGTCAACAAATCTGGCCCGCCCCGCCTTTTCTGGGGCGTTGGGTTCGCGGGGCCCGAAAAATCCCCCCCCCCCCCCGCCCCCCCCCCCCCCCCCCCCCCCCCTCCCCCCCCCCCCCCCCCCCGATTTTCCTTCCCTTCCTCTT
>Ga0163217_1059958_pt1 | contig 10344 bp, 8 predicted proteins | sample SynspAceP_FD_185933 | JGI IMG/M metagenome (GOLD analysis project Ga0163217, IMG submission 185933) | Saline lake microbial communities from Ace Lake in Antarctica - Synechococcus sp. Ace-P (PacBio error correction) | ecosystem: Environmental > Aquatic > Non-marine Saline and Alkaline > Saline ... | reverse complement strand
AGGTTTTATTTAAAGTTTGCTAAAGCGATTTTAGTCTGCTTTTGCCTGAAGCCATTAATTTGTAATGACGGTTGCCCAACCCATTTAGAAAAACGTTCAAAGTCGGGCACCATGCAAAGGGAAGCAACTCTCGCCATTCGGACCTCCAGTGCAGCAAAATTAATATCAAACATGGGTAAATTCTCAACGCCAATTTGCCAATATGGAAAAGTATTTCATCAAGCAAAACTATCAGCAGTATAACGCCAACTCGGATCGTTTAGATAACCGATTGGGATAGAACGCGAAAAAATTGATTATTCTAAGAATAACCTCTTTGGGTCTATTGTTAACTTATAACAAAAGCCAACCATTGCTTCAATAATCAGAGGTGTTTAGCAAAATAATAATTAGGACTCAGGCGCGAAATGTCCATTTATTGCACGGCGCTGTAATTACACGCGTACGGCGGCAACAAAACTAAGAATATTTGATTGTGGTCCTAATTAACTAAATCTTAAAATTCTTCATCAAAATGATTAGAAAGCGGATGATCAATGGGGCACGATTTTAATTACAAAGAAGCTTTCAACAGCCTAAGATTAAAATACTCCAAAGCAGACATTGGAAGCCGTATAACGACTCCAAGACTGGTGGCCAGCAGCATTATGGTCACTATGGCTCCGTTTTCATGATTAGAATGGCTTGGCACGCAGCAGGCACCATTACCGAGGAGGGGCGATGTCGCGGTGGCGCTGCAACAGGCATCAACGTTTTTGGCACCGCCTTAATAGTTTGGCATGATAATGTTAAACTTAGATAAAGCACGTCGTCTGTTATGGCCGATTAAGCAAAAGTATGGGCAAAAACTATCCTGGGCCCGAATCTGTTTATTTTAACGGGTAACGTCGCGATAGAAACGATTGGCGCCTTACCTACTTTTGATTGGCGGCGGACGAGCAGATATTGGGGAACCAGAAGAAGATATTACTGGGGGAACGGAAGAGAAATGGCTGGCGAATAATCGTTACAGTGGTGATTCGTGAACTAGAAATTGCCATTAGCAGCAGTGCCAAATGGGCATTAATTTATGTGAACCCTGAAGGTCCTGATGGCAACCCAGATCCAATAGGATTTCAGGTCGAGATAGTTCTGAATGGAAACATTTGCAAGAATGGCCATGAATGATTATGAAACCGTTGCAATTAACGGCTGGGCGGACACACCTTTGGTAAAGCGCATTTGGCGCTTGCACCTGAAATCTCACCAAAGGGGCTGGAGGCGGAAGCCGCGTCCACTAGAGCAAATGGGCTAAGGTTGGATCAGTTTCAATAACAAAGTCGGGGAAAGGTCGCGACACAATTACCCAGTGGTGTAGGAAGCGCATGGACACCCACCCCAACAACGTGGGATATGGAGTTATTTCGATGTATTATTCGTTACGAAATGGAAACTAACAAAAAGCCCAGCCGGGGGCAAAACATGGCAAGCGTGGGGTTGGCTAAAAGAGATCATCGCCACCTGACGCAGAAGACGCATCGGATACCCGTCGGTATTATGATGACTACGGCTGACATGGCAATGGAAAATGGATCCTGAAATATCGAAAAATATCGTTACAATTTTAGGAAAACCCTGAAGAATTCGCGGATGCTTTTGCTCGAGCTTGGTTTAAGTTAACACACCGAGATATGGTCCAAAGTCACGCTACTTAGGGCGTAGAAGTGCCGCAAGAAGATTTGATTGGCAAATCCGTACCTAGAACAACAAACCTCAAGTTATCAATGCCAACGAGATGATAAATTGAAAGAGGAAATTAAGCAGACGGTCTGAGCCTAAGTATGCCTTGAATTGGTCTTATAACCGCTTGGTTCAAGCGCGTCTACTTTTAGAGGTTCTGACTCAAGATGCGGCGCAAAACGGAGCCCGTATTCGCCTTGCTCCACAAAAACACGTGGGAAGGTGAATTCAACCCGAGCAATTAGCTCGAGTATTGGCTGTTTATGGAAAATATTCAAGCACTTTAATACAGCTTCACAAAGAAAAACACATCGGTATCCTTATTGCAGACCTGATTGTACTTGGTGGCTCAGTTGGTATTGAAAAAGCAGGCAAAGCGGCTGGATTTAGCATGTAACAGTGCCATTTAGGGCGGGTCGAGTAGACGCTACTCAAGATAACACTGACATTGACTCCATTCTCAGTGTTGGAGGCCGGTGGTTGATGGTTTTAGAAATTACAGCAAAACACAGTTTTACTGTGTCAGAAGAAGAGCTGTTGTTGGATAAAGCGCAACTTTCTGACCTTAACGCAACCTGAACATGACTGTGCTAGTGCGGAATGAGATGCTAGGTATAAAATTATGCTAACGCAAATGAGGCGGTATTGACTGCATCGCGGGGCAATTGAAACAATGCATTTTTTGTCAATTTACTCGACATGGGTAATCAATGGACCCACCAACTAATGACGAGTGCAACTAAATTTGTTGGTCAAGAGGCTAAAACGGGGACTAAAAAAATGGGACAGCGAACACGTGCAGGATCTAGTTTTTGGTACGAAACTCTCCAACTTCGCAGCAATAGCAGAAGTCTATGCTTGTAATGCATGCTAATTCAGAAGTTATAAGCGGACTTACGAATTTGCGTGGAGTGGAAGGGAATGAATGCAGACCGCTTTGATCTTCGCTAATCCAACACAATAAGGTGGTTACTTTAAAACGATTATCAAAAGAATTATTTTGATATAATATTTTAAAAATACTCACGAGTGCCTGTATTAAAACGCCTCATGAAAATTCCCAAAAAAACGTTTACAGCCTCTGTTGAGATGGCTTATTTGATGCATGTACTTTATCAAGCTCATGAGTGGCAAAGGAAAAGCCACTGTGTTCGCTGTTACCAGTCGCGGTGAAAGTTTCGTTGCGCCAAAGTATATAAAGAAGCAATGAAACGCAGGCTTAAAAAAGCGGCCACAGTATTCAGGAATGCAGGGAAAAGTTAAAAATAGCCGTCGTGCAAGAGCGATGGAGAAAGGTTCGAGCTTCGGACGCAAAACAGCAGGAAGATGCTTGGCAGAATGCAGAGGTAGATGCTCTATTCACATTGCTTAAGCAGGCGTAAAGAGTGCCTCAGGCCCTGGGCTGTTTATGACGGGTGTCTTGTTGATTGGAACTGGTGACTTGATGATTGAAGGAACGTTCACCGCGGACTCCAATGGACGGTCGATTTGTCCGCGGAGCAAGCCTTAGAAGACCACGCCCCAAGTTATGCATATGATTGTTGATGTTGTGTGCAGGCCATGTACATTGGATGATTTATTCTGAGTTTTTTAAATGTGCTAGTGGGATGACTATGGTCCTGTTATTTATCGACTTACCCCAGGCAGTTAATTGCTGCTGCAAACAACACGCGTTTAGCATGTTGAACGAGATGTCGCCAATATGAAACTGACTACTACGCCAGGAATTTGCCCCGAAGTTAAAGAGACCCATTATGCTGAAGAAAATGTGCGGGCATTGTTTGAGGGCCGGTAATTACCCCTGTGAAACCGAATTAACCGGTTTATTTTGAATTTGACGAAGCCGAAGCGATGTTGATACCGTACTTGAAGAAATCAAAGCTGCATTTGAAGAAAGAGCAAGCGCGGATTGGAGCGCATGAGTGATGCTAATTCCGATGAACGAAGTAATACTGTTAATCTGCACGTGAACTTGTTCTGTTAATTATCGATAAACGAACGAATGCATCATTCGCTGCGGGCGCACAATATTTATCGTTTAATAGAGTTGTGTAGTTGTATTTACGGCGTAAAGGTGTATGTTTTTCAGTACGAACTTAACTAAGCTTTATAGTCGTATTTATTGCCGAAAACCATGTGAGACATCAACCAATGCAGAGGAAGGCCAAGCCGGACTTAGAGCGATGATGATTGCCTTCTGAGTATCTCTCTCGCAATTAGTCTGTGGTGCTGCACTTTATTATTACAAAAATAACAACAAACGAAAAAAATATTCAAAAATCAACTTGCATTGTCGTGAACTAAAGAACATTTAGCGTATACTAGGACAATGGGCATTATCTACTTTTTCAACTTTAGGATTCGGCTTTACTCTTCGCAAATTGGCTGCGTTATTGTTAATAACGGTGCTAAGTGGCGGTATTTAAGATTTTGAGCATTACAACAAAGTAGAAAGTGAGCAAGCAACGGAGATGTCGTTGGCAACAAAGACTGGCGGTTAATCGAAGGACTCTTGGCATACACAAAGTTAAAAACTATAAGGATCAGGGAAATGACATCAAGCTACTTCAAATCAGTTGGTGAGCAAGAAGATGCTCTTTTAGAATTCTTGGCTTAAGTTTGCCATCGTATCGTCAAGCATTATAGCATAGAACAGCATGGGTTATGGCGGTTATGTCGGAGGTTGTGGTTACGTCAAATTTAATACCATTATTTGCTGGTAAGTAATGTAGTTAATGAAAAGAAAAAGACTTCAAGTCTGAGTATATCAAAAAAGTACCTGATGATTTCGTTTTTTGCAAAAATGGACAAACAGGACGGCTTTTGGTTTTGTTGAATATGCTTCGAGATAAATTATTCCACATGTCCTGAAGAGGCTTAAAAAAAAACTCGACGTACCCAGCTAGCAGAGCTGGGATTCCAAGGGTAATTGAGGACTTTGATTTGTGAAGGGTCTCAAGCTATGTTAGTCGAGCATAAAGACTACCTAGTACTTTCGCATTCAGAAGGTACGAAGACCGATAGCTTGAGAGATTATAAAAGGCTGAGCTGACGCAGTATAATTAAAGCGGAAACTTCCAAAGCATGACCACAAGGGTTTTTTATAGGCATTACAACTTAATTCGCCAAAGATATCTGAAATAGCAATTAATAAACCAGCGCCTCAATAAAAAAACCTCTTTTTATATCACTGGGCATAGCCTCGGTTGGTGCTCTAGCAACAGTCGCTACCAAGTTTACCGGCATTGTAAAGGGGATTGGCAGCTTGCTACACTTTTGGCTCTCCAACGAGTCGGAAATGATGCATTGGATAATAATATAAAAAACCCTTATACATTCGTTTAGTCAATGCTGCAGATTGTGTGACCATTGTTACCGCCTGGAGGAGTTCTTAAATATTCAGCATCAACGTTATTTTGAAACTTTATTCCTGGACCTGATATAAGTATTGCATATGTGTTGAAAGGAGAGAAATTTTGGTGGCTATATTCACGCAGGCTAACATTGCGCTATTTAACCAATTGCAAAACCGGGGCGATTTTGATGATGTTGAAGGTGCTTTATACCGGTTCAGCTTTTCTGTATTCGCATGAAAGCACTTATATACAAGTCATTGCCAATGGACGAGCCTGGCCTTTCAGATCATTCGATATTCTGTTTACAAGCAAAAAGCTAAATGGTTATTGCTTTTAAACGAAATCGATCAAAAAAATGGATGAAGAGAAATCCAAGCCAGCAACAACCTAAAAAAGCGGCGGACGGGAACAGTTTCGAGCAAAGCAATCGACGGCTTAAAAAGACAGCTGGTTGATAGCAAGCAACGGCTAAAAAACCCCAGAATAAATAGAAGTATACCGGTTCAGGTGCGGTCATTAAAGTTAGCCATTGTGAGCGTTAAGTTTGAGCGAACTTAGGACCCGGCCGTACTCGGTTTATTTGACATATATTATAAAGTGTGGCTGTGTAGGCTTGTAGAATGCGTTGGAGAACCCTCTACGCTGCCACCTTTTATCCGGATGGTTATATGCTGTAACCTTACGATATTGGCTGTTTGAGTTGGGGCAACGGATAACCTTTCATGCTGTCGGATCTGCAAGCTTAATAATTGCTTCATTTAATGTGTGCCTGGGAAACCTGATGATTAACCTCAAACCTCCCCCCCAATTTTTTTGCAACAAGCTGTTGAGAAATCATTTACACCAGCCTCAATCGGGCGGCGCTTAAAATTTTTCCAATCAAGATTAATAACACCCAGCGGGTCTGAGGTCTGCCAAACCAGGCATCGAAAAAACAAATATAGGATGCAGGCTTTATTCTGCCGCTGGTCAATATCTAACTCACTTTTTGTGTTTTTCGCCACTTCATTTTTCGCAAATGAATATGGAGGTGAAATTTAAACAAAAATGGGTTCTGGAAACAAAGTTCAGATGATCGGCCAAAGCATTTTTCATCAAAGAAAAGCGAATATGGCGGCTGGTTTTAACAAGGTGATTATCTCAAAACTCACTTAATGCCGTCAATAAATGAGATTTGGAATGAAAGCAAAATATCTTGGCAAAAAGAAGAACCTGCTTAGTTCATCGTTGTTATTCAGGCAAAGCTCACCCCTACTGATCACTTTCTTCATTTCAGATATTCCCATTTTTCAGCAACATCTGTTGCTTTCTTCTTTTGCCTTCTTCTTGCATTGCTTTCATCTTTTAGATTCTTGCTGAATTGACCCTTCTAAAAGGCTTCAAATATGTTTTTGCATACCCGCAATATTCAATTTGCATATCATATCTTCAAGTCTCTCCTAAGTCAGTTGTGCTGATAACACCTCCTTGATCGCACAAGAAAAACAGACGTTTACCCGAGTGAGTTCGGGTAACAAGGTAGTTACAGTTTTTCTGGTGTTTGACCATGCGCTTGCCATGCCTTTCCTTTTTCTTGAATATTAATTTAGTTTGCACTGACTAACCTAAGATCTACATCTTCACTACCTTCACTCGTTTGCGTTGATACGGTAACTTAGGGTATTATTATCCATAATTGCGGGAAGGACTGAGGTCTACCTTAATTATTCACCAAAAAATTACGTATAACTGCGGTTCAATATCATTCCAAGTGTTACCATCATCCGTACTGTAAACTTTGATCCACCAATGCCATCCCACTGACTTACCTCTAAGGCAACTAATATGCCATTTCTAAGTTTTTTTTAAATTTACCATAGAGCTAGTTTTGATAGTTACCAAGTCGTTGTAGATCGATCGTAATCATAAATTTATTGTCGTTTTGGAGAACTCTGAGGGCACCCATTCGGCTTTTTATCCATGGAAACAAGCCTCCGTTTTGAACCAGGCCAATCAGCCGATTTTTTCTTTTAAATTTACCAACTTGGAGCCATTCGCTTTTAATGTCACTAAAACTCGTATACATTAAAAATCCATAGCTGCGCTGGGTTGCGCCTGATTGCATTTAGTTAGTGTTTCGCTGCACTAGCAAACCAGGATAACCCGCCTTCTTTTGCCGAAATTAGGGATTAATTTCTTTCCACTCTCCTGCAATTTGAGTCGCTAAAATACAACCCCCCTTTTTCAACTGCCTATACGATTACAGTTATCTGTCTCAAACACACCAGAGATCGGCTATAGTGGAAATCCATATGCGTTACCCATTCACCTTCGGAGAAGCACTTTTAAGCTGACCAAAGCGAGCTGAAATTGAGCATGAAGCAAAGCTCGGACAGTTTCCGTTGCTATAGTTACCAAATGGCGTTTTGACGTGATAATTGATTCAAAGTTATTACGAAAATTCATTCAAGTCATCTTCTAAGCCACGACAATGTGGCTTAAAATCAATGCTATCAGCAAGATTTGGATAATTGGACTCAAAAATAAAACTCTCAAACCCGACCGCTATCGTTTAGTCGAGTCACATTACGCCTTTTGCGACGCAGTTGTTGTCCAGGGAAAGTTTTTTTCTTTCACATTTAACAGGGGGCAAAAACAATACTACCCAAATGAGTTCAATTGGCCCTGGCATGTACCTCGAATCGACAGCCGCTTGGAACACCGGCCATAGATACCCACAGGACATTCAAATGCCGTCATTGTTAGTAGCCTATACAAACTTACTTATCATATAAGTTCCAGCAGGCAATACTTCCATGATAAAACAAACTGACTATCAATCACGCCCTTTATTGTCGGAGAAAGTTGAATAAAAAGTCATTGCTCCCACTCTTGTCTTCGATAGAAGTTGTTATTACCTTTGGGACTTCGCTTGTCGGACTGCGCGCGTTTTACTTCGTCTATATTGTCCAGCCTAAAAGCTAAAACCTCAGTTCCAATTTTTGGTGGCAAAGAGGGCTAATTTCTTCAGCGTTATTTACCACTTGGCCAATGCCACACACCTTGACCGGCCCAATTGGTGTAATTGGTAGGAAAATTTGAGTGGTATTAATACTATTTGTAACGCAGCCGGTTAGCAGTAAAAACCGAGCCAATTATCCGTAAGTCGTCAGGAACGATTGCATGCCAAGATTCTTCTTTCAATATTCATATGTTTATTTAGATTAAGCATAAAATATAATTGTTGGAAAAACTCCAGCTTTTTTGTTACATCAACAACGACTCGACCTCTTACTTTTTCCTTCAAGGAGCTGGGCCCGCTGTTTTGGGATAACTTGATCTAAGGCCTATAACAGTAGAAATGTTTCCGCCAAAATCGTCTACGGTTAAAAATAGTAAGCTAACCGTCCCATGCTTCAACTTCTATCTGCAATGGGGACGCATAACGCTGTCCAATGCCTTTTAAGGGTAATGCCACGTTAATATGAATAGGAGCGGACACTGGCTGGAAAGTCCATACCTTTGTGCCAAGACCGCAAGCAGCGGACCGTACCACCATATTGGTACTAGCACATATGTTGGCTAGGGGTATGACTGCCAACTGAGTCTACAGCGCCAGCCCAACGCTCTCGCGTCATCGGCGTTACCCCGGCTCAGACAAGGTGTTACGATCAATAAAACCTTCCACTCGCACCGGATTTGCGTCAGTAGTCAACTTTCATTCATTCTACCCGTAAGACGCGACAAACCTTAATAAACCCAATTTTGACAGTATGGTGATAGCAAAAAACTACCGACCCCGCCATTTTTGCACCGGTTACTAATATTTCCCCAGAACTCTGGAAGTTTACCCCATTATTTTTCTTAGCGGCAATAACGCAAAAGCATAGCAGGTGTACCTGCAGTACCAATAGCCATTGCATTTTTGGTGGTTGAGATGCCACTTGGTAAAGGCAATCAGCCATTCGCTTTTCAAACGGCTTTTTGAGCTAAAACCACCGCAATGCGCTTCACCCACACCCAAAAAAGCCGTTGAGCAGAACGTATCACCCCTGCTTTAAACTTATTTAGCAACTGGGAGTTGAGTTACCGTGGCCGACCAAAATCTATACCTGGCACCATGGGAAACGGGCCAACAACAGGACTTTTTTCCGGTAAATGGCGAGCCCGTCTTTGTAATTTAAAGTTATGTACATTTACATCAACATCTGACATCGCCTTCTGGCTAATACCTCTTCCAATCAATATTCTTGCAAACGCAACCGTGCTTGCTACTTATCATCCAATTTTTATTTTATTTAAAATACCTTTAAACATTATCGCCTATTTCACCTTAATATGAGGAGTTAATTTAATTTCGTTGGCGGCTTTATTGCCAATAAAAGTTGTAAAGACGCCAGTATTCCCGTTAACAAAAAAAGAGAGATTAGGGCCTACGATGGGATTATCGCAACCGGCATAATTTCGCTTTTAAATGGTTTAGCGATAATTTTTAAAAAAACTAAAAAACTTAGCTTTGTTAAATGTTAGGAAGGGGCGGGTAACTCTTAGCTGATTTTTAAGGTTTTTTTTTAACTTTATTCATTTACTTTAAACTATTGTCTTAGGGCAGTAGAAAAATTTGTGCCTGCGAGTTAACGGCTCAAAAGTTAATTTACTCTTGGGGCCAAGCCGAAAACGAATTGAAAACATCAGGATTTTAGTTGCATTTCGATTGTTTCATTAATATTGGGATTAGTTTGCCTTTAAGTCAACCATTTTCTTTAGTCATTGACTTTTTGGCAGTCTGTATTTCAGTTTGCTTATGTTTGGTATTAAGGCCGTAATTTTATTACCAAGGCCAAAACATCAAAACTCTGTTTATTAAGGAATTAAATGGAAAAACCAACGATAAAAAATTTTTTACTGGTTTCCATGGCCTTTTTTACTTTTTTGGGACGATTTTGCTCAGCAGCACGCGTTAATTTGGCACAGCAAAAACGTCTGGATTTAATTTGGCTGATGCATTACTGGACTTTTCCCCCCCCCCCAAAAAATTTTTTTGGTTAAAAATAATTCGGAAAAATTTGTTATTCAGTTGCTTTAGTTGGAAAAAAAGATAATTAAAAAAAAATTATTTTCCATGGTCGGGGGTTCAGCAAAAGGGCCAAAGGGGGCATTCCCCCCAAAATTTTCCCAAAACTGGATTTTTTGGCAAAGGGGGCCGGTTTTTTTTGAAAAAAAAAAATTTTGGGGACCTAAAAGGGAATGACCCTTAGTGCCTGGTCTTAAAATACTTCTGGCCGTCTCC
>Ga0163217_1001402_pt1 | contig 10344 bp, 11 predicted proteins | sample SynspAceP_FD_185933 | JGI IMG/M metagenome (GOLD analysis project Ga0163217, IMG submission 185933) | Saline lake microbial communities from Ace Lake in Antarctica - Synechococcus sp. Ace-P (PacBio error correction) | ecosystem: Environmental > Aquatic > Non-marine Saline and Alkaline > Saline ... | reverse complement strand
GTTCAAGTCCGCTGATTGTCAGTGAGATTTAGACCCTTTTTCAAACATGTCATTATCGACAAGGTGAGTCATTCGGCGTTTATGAAGGAAGCCTGTACTCGGCACTCATTAGGCTTGATGGCGGTCGCTGAGGTTGAGTCAGTTTTTTCCAGTTCGTGTTGTGTTGTTGGGATGACCCAGTCATAGCATCCTGTTTCAAATTGTCCAGAAATGTCTACCCCTGTCGGTCACGGGCGAGTTTGCGAGCCTTACAGATGGATTTTACTCACATGCCAGTGCGTGTTCGGAGATTTATTAGTGACTTCCGGATTTAGTGTCGCTTTCCGGGTGGGTATCCGGTTGGGACGGTTATTGTTGATTTCCTCAAGGAAAATCTTTTTGCTGAAATTGCGATTGCACGCCGCTCGGTTTTCGACAAGTCGAGAAGTTCATTTGGTCTTTAACCTGGTGGAAAAAATGATTTTGGTATTACTTTCCATTGCAGGTGGAAAGAGTTAGATCTGCAGCATTGGAGAACAGACCTGTCATTGAGGGGTGAGGCGAAATAACGCAACCAGGAGAACAATAACTGATGTCTGTGGTCAAGTCACAGCAGTACAGTGGTTATACATTACCCGTTATCGCCATATTGTTAATGCTGATCCCTTGCCCGATTAGCTTGCGACATGCGGTCCAGAGTGGGGTGGCGATTAACCTTGTTTATTGGCCATGCTTACCGCAGCGTGTTAGTATCGGCGTAGCCTGAGTTAAATGGTCTGGTGATGGCATTGTAAACTGGCGGTGTGCCCTGGGAATCCATGCATTTGTTATGCTCTGGTCATTTATCTGGGCCGTTTGCATTACCAAATCCGCCACATACCCACTACTGGCAACAAGCTGTCACCATATTTCTTTAGTATTCTGGCCTGGTGCATTTTATTGTCATGTTTATCGACCTATCGCTCGCTGGACTCTTTGGATGACCGTCTTGACCACGCACTTATAGTCTGGCTTTAGGTACTGCGTATTACGGAAATTTACGTCGTAGTTTTCAGTAGCTATTGTGATCGAGTCCACGTTTCGACTTAAGGGGACCATTTTCGCGAAATCGTCTGGTCAGTAATCGATTGATTATCTCGCCGGAATTTTTCTTTAAATTGTTGGTCTACATATCTTTGTCTGGTGAGGCTAAAATTGTTTGGGATTCATGAACACTTTGATCACTGGTCTACTCGTAATCGCGTTGTACTTAAACCGTTAACCCCCGCACCGGGGACTGATATACGATCGCAACGGAGTGTTGTAGCTGAAAATATTGGTCCAACTTCACGTTTTGGAAGTTACTTCCGGAAAAGTGACAAACCTGGATGGAGACCAAGACGAGCTTAGCCAGCCTTTACTCGCTATCTATCTCAAGAGGCATATTGACCGCTTTTAGACGAACGACGTAGAAACGACATCAGCTTTTGAAGAAATCGTGCGTCGCAATCAGCTGAACACAAAAAGAAGTTGCCCTGGTTTTCTAGTCAACGTCATCCGTTTTCCGGGATGCGATGCTGGTTGGGCGGTCTTGAATTTCGTTCATTACCCTCAGGACCTCTTTTTGCACTTGCAGTAGGTTACGTTGGCGTCATTAATCAGCAAGAAATGGATTTATTACCGGCAAAACTATAAGGGCAACCCTTCAAATAGGGAAAACCAGGTGTGTGAAATCAATACGAAGATTTATTGCATGGCAAAGTTGGGATCGTCAAGTTGAAACCAGTGTTCAGGGTCGTGACGTCGGGAATTATTCAGTGACCATCCACTGCCGCGACAAGATTTTGTATCTGAAATTATAGGACATACAGCTTACAGAGAGCTGCCGCTGAAGCATGGGTGGAACTATAAGGCCGTCAGTTTGTGGTGTTGGATACGCAAAATGGCGGGGTTTTAGCCGTTGTCAGTAAGCCTGATATGATCCCAATGCCTTTTGTAACGGGGTATCAGTACCAAAGATTTGCCGCTTTGCGTGATAATCCGAACACCATTGTTTATAGAGCTTTACGAGGTCATTTCCCCGGGTCAACGCTTAAACCCTTTGTGGCAACTAGCAGGGCTTGATTAAAATGTTGTTACTTGAACAAAGTTCGGGACTATTGTCCGGGTTTATTCACTTCACCGGACATGATCACCGTTATCGTTCTTCGGCGCACGACAAAGGGACATGGCCATGTCGATCTGAAAAGTTGCAGATTGGCACGAAATCCTGTGGACGTGCTATTTTTACGATTATGGCCCATGCTCGGGATAGACCGAGCTACATGGCTTCTCTGTTATTTCTATTTGACGGAAGACCGGATAATTGATGTTCCAGCGCGAGAGCAAAGGCCTCTTCACCCTCACGGGAATGAAGCGTTGCGCCACAAGAAATCAAGGCCTGGGTTTCCAGGTGAAACACGCTTGATATCAGCATTAGCGGCCAAGGATTTAATCAGACAACTTCGCTATTCAAGATTGGCTCATGACCCACTGCAACACCTGGTGGGGGTATTTAGGGGCAGTTTACACAACCACAAATTGGTTCGGCGACCAAAATCAAATCGCTGAGATGGTATGCAATTGATCGGGGAGCAAGCAGAGACTGACAGCCTGCCAATCAAAAATCGAGTAATTTGGCAGGCTGTGATTGGGATGGCATGCTTTGAAGGTGTGCATGGTAAAAACGTGTACGGCAGGGCATATCGGCAAAGACTTGCCATTGGAAATTTGACGGTAAACGGTACAGCACAAGTATCGGGATTTGCTTCAGGCATGGCGAAATATTGATGCGGAACCTTGGCAAAACAACTGCTTGATGCATATGCATTATTTGTAGGCTTTCGCACCAGCAGATGCACCCCGAAATCTGCCAGTTCGGTTTGTTGTCAGAAATTGGCGGTAGTGCAGCTGCGCTTTGCAGGCCCCCATTGCTCGAAAGCTAAATTGACTGTGTATTTCGATAGAAACAGAGAAAGAGAGCGATGAGGCAATTACTGGAATGAGGCGTCGCAATCCAACCTCAGGAGCAATAAGCCCGTTTTGTTGCAGGATCGTCGTAGGGTTTCCAGGGGCTTCAGCTGGACATCCATACTGCAGCGGATTACATCTGGATGCTATTTGTTTGCTGGGATTTATGGCGCTGTTGCTTTTAGTGCTGTGGTGCTCTATAAGCAGTGGTGGTTTGAGATATCAACTTGTTAATTACGCCAGAGTATACGATTATGGCGATATTGCATTACCCCGATGCCATTATTCTGGCGCAAATCCACCTGACCGATTTAAAGATGATTGGCCTTTTGGGTATATGGGTGGCGTTTTGAATGTTGATTCGCGTATTGCTGTTGGCGCAACGATTGGTAAGCGTGCTCAGCGCTGGCTTGATTTAGGTTTTTTTTTCGCTTTCAGCCATCGAGTTAAGGGTGAAGCTGGCAGTGCCTTGGTCGTAGCGTTTACCTGGCAGAACGACCTTTGCCACCGAGTTGGCAAGAATGTTTATGGCTCTGTTAATGATCCGCCTTTCCGGGTTACTTATTTGGTAAACACACCCGACTTGGGAACAGCGATATGATTTCGCCAGTTCCGGGTTGATATGTTAGTGTTTTTATCGGAATTTCGTGGCGAATGCTAATGAGCTTTTTAGTGATTTTGGCGCCTCAGCTGCTCCTGTATCTGTGTAATCTTCATGCCAATGATTATCAGCGGCGACAGGGTAATGGACCTTGGTTAATCAGAATCGTCCACTCGGAGCCGGTACCCAATTATTCAGTCAAAAAATTGCGATCGATCTGGTGGCTTTATAACGACGTGGATCGGCTGAAGACTCAGTTCCTCATCTGGAATTTTTACCAGGAAACGATCCACCGATTTTATTTTTGCGTGTGATTGCTGAAGAGTTCGGTTTTGGTATGGTTCTGATTATCTTAATCACGGTTTATCTGTTGTCACGGCAAGAGGTCGTATTATTGCTCTCAAGCGCAGGATGAGTTACATGAAATTTTGGCTGCAGTATTCCATTACATTTCTGGTCTAATGTTTTTGTAAATGTTGGAATGGTTACTGTCTTTTTACCTGTTGTCGGCTGTACCGCTGCCACTGTGATCAAGCTATGGAGGCACGACAATGGTGACCTATGGGCAGGCTGCGGTATCCTGATGTCTATACACACCCATCGGGAGGATGATGTCACGCGTGAAGAAGCATAATTGCAGCTACTCATGCTAAGCCTGATGCTGACCCCGCTTATTGCAATCCAGAGTTACCGGATTTGGATTAAATTTATTGATGAAATGGTGCAGGAGCACGATTTTGCCGAGAAGATTGGAAACCTTGTTTGCTCAGGTTGAGGTTTTAAGGACAGTATTCTTAAAGCGATTGCCAGACCCGCGGGAGCGAAGTTAAAACCGTGGTATGAATATCGCGGATATTTTCTTGGATCAGGCGCGTATCAATGCACGGGTGTTGCTTATTGAAAGAAAACATGCTGTACCCTGGACCGGGCAGAAACAGAATAGCGTTACTGCCGAAATCTTGGGCAATTCTTTGGATGTAGAAACCCGAGCTTTTGGTGGCAATATGGGAAGCTTCGGGTCGTGGATGCACTCATTCCGACTTTGGGCTTTTCGCTTATCCACCACGCAAGCCCCTTTTCCGTTCAGAATTGAAAAAAATTTTTGATCCTGACACGAGTGAAGGGAAAATGTCGCAGTAGTCCAGTGGGGGTCCTATGCCGGAGCGCATGGGTTAGGGCAATTCATGCCGAGGCAGTTTCCGCGAGTATGGCAGTGGATTTTGATGGTGGATGTTCACGTGACATGATGGACAAACCCAACAGATTGCCATTGGCAGTGTTGGCCAATTATTACGGCAGTCATGACGTTGGCAGCAGGCCAGTCATAGTCCACGCGAACAATATCAAGGTAATTGATTTACCGCAGGATTTGTAGTGATCGATGGATTGAACGCCCAGCATAACCGTGAAGAATACGCAAGTCAGGACTTTGGTCGACGGTTCATTTACCGGGAAGGTGAAGATGCATTACTGATGTTCAGTCTGATCAGGCCGGGTGGGAGAACTTTCTGGTTAGGCCGCAGAACTTTTATTTGCGCATCACTCGATTGACAATCACAGTCGTATGTATGCCATCGGGTAATGCAAACTTTCAGAAGCAATCGTAATGGGAATATGAGTCTGTAAAATTGAAGCACCGCATAGTTAATATTTTTTGACGCTTATCAATTTATACTACAGGCTGTGGTTCCTGTGGAACGTTCACAGAACCAACAGGATGGTGCCGCCCGAGTCAAACCGGATGTTGAAATTTTCCGGATTTGCCGTACTCGAAGATGAGCCCCGCAAGCAAATATGGAATCAGCTTTCGTATGGAAGTATTTGGCAAACGTTATTTTACACGCTTGCCAGCAGTGAAAACATACTAGAACCGTCTGGCAAGGCTTCGTGTTATGGCACTAAGTTTCAGGCCGGCCGCACTTCCAGTGGCGAGCCTTATGATATGTATTGCGTATGACCGCAGCACATTAAAACTTTGCCATTACCCAGTTATGCTGAAAAGTGACAACTCTGGATTAATGGACGTTTAACGGTGGTGGTGAAAAATCACATGAGCCGTGGGACCCATTCTGATGATCGGCTGGATTGATTTATCCTATAGCGCTGCCACTAAATTAGGCATTATTATGAGAAGGGCACCAGGCAATGTTGAAGTTCGCGTAATCACTAAAAAAATGAACAGGCAATCAACTCATATAACCGGTGAAGGAATCCATTGCCAAAGCAACTACAGCTTCCAATACAGTGCGGCCCCTACCAAGCACGATTTTTGAAAAGTCGTATTGTTCTTCAGGTTTGGGCTTTTAGCCACCATAAGCCGGCGAGAACAAATCAACCAGCAAGTTCAAGCAACAGATTGAAGAAACGGGTGCATATTTCGCCGGTTGAACGTGCTCAAAACCCACTATATCGAGTCAAGAGTCGGCCTGGAAAGTGCGGAGTCTGGTGACGCATCGCAGCAGACTGTAGGCCTGGGTTTTCCGAAACCCGTCTTGTGACTGATAACGTTTTACACTTGAGCAGAAATTAATGGATTAAATTTTTAAAAAATGGAGGTTCTGGCGGGTCTTGCTATTCGGTGTTTCAACACTGACAGCAGCAGGCATGATTACGCCAATCCAACCGCACCGTCTATCTGCTCTGCACGCTCATATTGCTTCAGGAACTATGACAGTGGAGCAATATTTTGATGTTCAGAAAATGCTGACGAACGTCCTGTCACTGCCGATTACTAAACGTGATGGACTTCTTACGTCGTGTCACAGGAAATTCACGACGGCAACATTAAATCTTGATGATGAAGGTGTTAATCAGTGAAAAAGCCTGGCGGATGACTAGGTTCACGGAGTTTTATCGAGGTTTTGATACTCGAGTCACGGGGTAGGAAGGCTTTAATTAAGAGGCATGATCGTTGCAATCGGGCAATGATGCGGCTGTGGGCACTGGCTGAACATGTGGCGGTAGTTGAAGAAGTGTTTTGCCCAGATGGATGAATCAATATGCCAAAAAATGGTATGGCCAATACCAACTACCAAAAACTCCACAGGTTTACCAGGACAGAGCTCTTCACTACAGCTCATGATTATTGCGATCCTTTCAGCTGCTTGTGACACGTAATTTCCGAGCCATTACCAATGGTATGCCGAAAAAGGATTATACCTTATAAACGGGTATCACTCAACACAATCGTAATAAATTGCTCTGGCGTGAGTAATACGGCTAGTGGATTGAAAACCGGTCATACGAACGGAAGCAGGAATATTGCTTATCTGGCTTCGGCCAACGCGAGGCATGCGCTTGATTGCCGTGGTATAGGCACCGCTAGTGAAAATGCCGGGGCACAGAACATCCAGAAAATTTTAAACTTTGTCGGATTCCGTTTTCTTTGAAACGCACCAACTCTATGCAAGCAGATGAAGCGATTTTACCCAGACTAAAGTCTTGGAAGGGTGAAACCGATCAATTTGAATGGATTTGGAGCGCAAAATATATATGTTCGAATATAACGTTTACAACACAGATAAGAGACCGCAAATAAAATAAAAAAACGATTTGCAAGCCTTCCACCAATATTCAGCAACCGGTTATGTCGCACCGTATTGCCAAAGGGACTGATCTGGGTGAAGTTGAATTCGCACTGGGCGATGAAGTCCGTTTGCACAACAAAAACTGGGGCTGGTGGATAATGTCGAAAAAGGGACAGGCTGGTGGAGACAGAATCCTCGATAGCCTGTTAAATGCCTTTACTGGGGTTAATACAGGTGCACCAATGTTTACCTTAATGGCGAATTGCTCTCTGCCGATAAAGCACAGGTATCTGTTTATGATCGCGGATATTTACGGGGTTGATGTGTGATTACGACGTAATTCCGGTTTATGCCGGAACAAGCTTTTTACTGGACGACATTTGCAGCGTGCAAAACCAGTCTGGGTTGGTGTTCGCATTGAAAATCCGTTTTTCCGACAATCAATGGACTGACATTGTAAATGACCTGAATCGCCCAAAATGATTGACGGTGATCAACCTTATTATTTACAGGTTACCCGGAGGCGTCGCCCCCCGCGATTCATATTTTCGCCGTACGGTTGTCTGCCCCCAGTGTTTTTATGATGAGTAATCGCCTTGCATCCGTGGCGGAAAGTTGGAAAGCGAGGGCATAAAAGCGATCACCACGGCAGACATTCGCTGGATGCGTTGTGATAATCAAAGCAGATAACATTGCTTGGCAGACAAGTTTGATGAAGCAGATTGGCGCAGGATGTGGCGCACAGGGAAAGCGTTGGTTGATTTCGTTGATTAAATATCTTACTGAAGGCTCGGCGAGTAACGCCTTTGTGGTGATCGACTGGGTTATTTTTTACGGCACGAAAGATGGAAAAAGTGTGGCCGGGCGTCACCCGCGATCTGATTATTGGAGATTAGCGCGCAAAGCGGTTTGCCTTACATTGAAAGAGCGATCAGTGAATCCTTTACGGGAGGCGCGATGAAATATGGATCAGTAGTCAACTAAAGAGTTGTTGCCCGTGACCTTATGGATTGGTGGGATGGTTGGTACTGGCAAAACCCGGGCCGGTTCTGGCCGCAGATAGATGCTCTGGTTCAGCAATACAAAAAAAGAGTAGCTTGATGGTGAAGCAAAGCGGAGAAGAAAACGTTCTGGAGTTTTCCTTGTGTAGTACCCAGTCAAAGCGATGTGGGACACATCCTGAGTATTGATCGTATTGTAGTCGAGATTAATTCCGTCGTCATGCAGGCGATTAGCGGAAGTTGCTTCAGCAGCAAGCAGAGTTTCAGGTGGCAAATACACATCGGATTACGTCGTTATTGAAGGCAAACAGTAAAAAAACAGTTAAGACCGCCATCGTATCCAGGAATCAGCAGTCACGAAGCCGTCTAAATACGGCTCTGAGATGAAGACTTCATTGATTCGGCTACGAGCTTACAGCCTACATTGATCGCCATGCAGGCATTCACATTGCAGCGTAATAACATTCACAAGAAGGACGAGCTTGGTTGCGGGAACCATTCCGTCTTCTACTCTCAAGGTTAATGGTCAGGATACTCATTATGCTGAATCAAGAAATACTATTCCTGTCGTGGCAACCACGACCGTGTGTGGGCAGATAAAGCCTTAACCCATGGTCCGGGCACAATTAATTGTTTATCCATTGTTGATTTACGTTCGCCGCAATGCTTGGGGTTCGCAGTGATCAAAGCTGTCTGGGAAAGCCAGTCATCGCTTTATTAGCCAGTATGTATTGATGCTTATGCGCGTAAAGATTGCTCGGGTATATTGCAAATGAGCCAAAATTGCCTCGCTGGATACGGGGTTAAACGCGGCGCCTGCATCATGGGTGAGTTTGAACGTTGATATGGATCTGCAGGCCCTTCGCTTGATATAAGCCCTGCGGTTATCCGGGAATGCAAATGACCGCATATGACAAACATTAGGTGCAAAGGTTTTTTTAGATTATGGCCTCAGTAAAACAAACAATTTGTGTCTGTTTTCTGTCACACATGCAACAAGGTGCATAAGTAAGTGAGCGACACAGTTGAAAACAGTAAAGCGGGATGTAAAAGCCCTGAAAGGTTGCTTACAAAGTAGCGCGTATCCCAATAAATTGTGCCAAGTGATCCCAAAACGTAAACCGGAATGGATTCGTGCTAAATCACAGGGTGCACCAGAGGTGCAGCGCGTAGTCAAGAAATGCTCGGTGAATCATGATTGCACCACTGGTTTGTGAGAAGGCCTCCTATCCCCAATCTGGGGAGGCTGTTTTGTCATGGAACCTGCACGTTTTCTAAGTCATGGGACAATATCTGTACAAGGGCGTTGTCCTTTCTGTGAGTTGTGGCCCATGGCCGGCCTGATGCTTAGATGAATGAACCGAATTCATCTGGCAAAAAAACCATTGCGCTATGGCAACTGGAAAAACATGTTGTGGATCACCTCCGTGGAATCGTAGATGTTACGTGATGGTGGTGCCGGCCCATTTCAGTCGTTGCATCACTGAAATCCGGTCAGCAATCTCCGAAGACCGCGTTATTGAGTCCGGGTGCCGGATTTCGTGGACGTATGGATGCCGCGCTGAGAGATTCTGCGGGACATCCAGCCCGAGTATTTTTAATTCACAACCTGGAGGAGCATTCCAGGCTCTATGACGGCGTTCGACCGGGTTTCGGAATTATCCAATGGTCACTGGATTTGATTCAAGCGCTTCAGCAAAATTTCACCTCAAGTACCGACCAAATCCGGGCCTGATGTTGGGCTTGCGTGTGAAAACGGATCGGCATTGAGGTGAAACAGGTGATGGCAGGATTTACGCGACCACGGTTGCCGTATTGCTGGACCCTGGCCGATATCTGGGCAACCCAGCCGCCGACCATCTGTGTCAGTGTAGAAAACGATTTTGTTTCAGCCCCGCAGAAATTGATGGGAACGTGGCTGCTCGGCACGCAAAGCAATGGGCTTTGAGAAAGCAAACACGTCGCCAGCGGACCCGCATGGCTAGTCTTTTCATCTATCATTTGCGCGATTTGCAGGCTCTTGGGCGAAAAAAGGGTCTCTAAGTCAGTAAATTAACAGACTGAGAGCTCTGATATGGTATTTGCAAGCGTCGACCAAGTGTTAAAAAAAACGCCCAGGGCCTATTTTATCGGCTTGCGCAAGCCATGCCATTGGGGATTATCCACTGCCTGTTTTCGCCAAGGCAAAAACAAAAAGTCGTCGTCGTTGGCGTGGTTTTGCGGGGGCCACAGCCGCCGCGTTACCTCT
>Ga0163217_1103519_pt1 | contig 10345 bp, 7 predicted proteins | sample SynspAceP_FD_185933 | JGI IMG/M metagenome (GOLD analysis project Ga0163217, IMG submission 185933) | Saline lake microbial communities from Ace Lake in Antarctica - Synechococcus sp. Ace-P (PacBio error correction) | ecosystem: Environmental > Aquatic > Non-marine Saline and Alkaline > Saline ... | reverse complement strand
TTTCCGGATTGAAGCGGGGGTATATCGTATCTAAAACCCATTCTAACGGAAATTCAGAAATCACATGCGGTTTTTCTTGGGAAAATACCAGACTTTGAATGAGACAAACGCAAACGGTCAAAAAGTCGAAAAACTGTTTATACTACATTTTTTTGAAGATGCTTGGTAAAGTTCTCCTCTTTCAGCCAAAAGACAAGTTCAAACCGTTCCAGTAGCGATTATAGTCAGCGTAAAAATTATTCAAGCTTTATGTTCACATTTTGCTCACTTTCCCCAATACAGGCAATTAGATTGTTTACTAGTAACTCCTCAAAACAATTCTAATCTATCATTTTGAAATACGGATAGTTTGGACCAACTTCACCACCACAAACCAATGAAAACAACAAACAAAATTTTATTAGTCAGGAATGTGATCGTCAACATTTTCATTTGGATCGGCTCAGTTTGCGGTACAAGCAATGTGTAAAAAGTGCGCATAGGTGGGCCGCGGGCGGGTGCTTTAGAGGTGATGGCCGGCGGAGAAAACATGCTTTGGAGTTCCATTACTTGGATCAGCCATTGGTGGCACAAGCAGGTGCGATTATTCGGAAAAACAGATGATAGGCAAGCTGAGGGAACTGAAAAGATCTGTAAAAAAATGCAAAAATCGAACGTTGTAGGGATAGTATTAAAAATCACCTTTGACTTCAGGATATGCAATAGGACCTTCGTACTTACAGAACAATCCAGGAGTAATTCTCCAAACGGTTAGTGTAAACCTTACTGAAATATTGAGACACAAATTTTATGGAAGGTCACATGATAACACTGGAAAGAAGCTTATAACCTGTAATATCTATCGGAAGGCAAGAGCTGCTTCAGTAAAAGACTCTCGTAACCAACCTTGAAAGTGCACCAAAAGACTTTCGAGAAGCATTTGTGCGAAGGAAAAACCAATGCAGCCTGGTACGGGAAGCTGGTAGACAACAGAATCGATAGAGTAGAAGTGCTATTTATGCAAAATGAAAAAATGCAAAAAAGCAGTAACGGGTGATTTAGGAGAATTCTAAACCTAAATAACGAATCACAAAAGGAAGGCGTTCCAATTAGATGCCTTCCTTTTTTTATAATAATTGATGAAATATCAATTTCAATTAAAACAAGTAAGGTTTTTCTAGTTGAATCGGGGTGTCTAATCCTATCGAAACTCCCCAGCAAAATTCCATCTGGAGTTTTTGCTCCTACCCAAACTATAGGCTCTTCAATAAAAAAAATTTGGCAAAAAAAGTTAAAACAAATTTCATGATCGCGTTTCAAAAATATGCTCCTCATTCTAGCTGCAACACTGCTCAAACGGTCTAGCAGAACTGTTTAAGGCTACGCACAAATTTTTAACTAGCTTTCTTTTCATTTTTTTTTTAGTAACTATTCCCCAAAACTGGGCAAATTTTCCTTTGTAGGATTCCTAAAACAACCCTAATTCTATCAAATTTGGCAACTTCGTGTGAATTTTGTGTTTATCCCATTAAACACCAAACCTATGAGGACCCTCCTACCCGATAAGAATCAAAACGATATAGGCACATTTTTCATTTGGGACGATTCATACGGGAAAGGCAATGTCATAAAAAGGACGCATCTGTATACCCTTGCAGTAAGTGGGTGGGAAAGTGCTGCTTTGGGTGTTATTCTGGATTTAGAGATTGGAAGAAAGGTGGCACTTTCGTCAGCGAACATCTGGGATATGCAATCGGAATGAACTCAGAGAAGGATCCGAAAATTTCGAGGAATTGAACGAGTGCTGATGGATATAAAAAATCACCTTCAATTCAGGATCTGATATTTCCGATGCCCAATTCTTCGTTACAGATGAATCCAAGAAAATCGTCGAGGCAATTGGCCATTTACCTACTAAGGCACAAAAAACCACAAAATATTTTAGTGGAAGTCATACGACAATACTGGAAAGAAGCTTTACAAACCTTGATTTATCGAAGGGCTAAGGCAGCTTTCTGTAAATGACTTTTTAACCACTTTAAAAAGTGGCTCAAAAAGATTTACCCTAGTAGCCTTGGGGGATAAGAAACCAGCTGCCACCAACGATACGGAAGCTGGCAGGACTTAAGAATCATTTAGAGTTACAATAGCTATTTATGAAAAAGGCACAAAAGCGGCTAAATGTTCCTTTAAGCGGGAATCTAAATCCTACAACGGGCGCTATCAAAAAGGAGGGCATCTAATCAGGGTTGCCTTTCCTTTTTTGTATTAGGCAGAAGAAATATCTCTAAATTCAAGTCATGATCTCTAAAACTTAAAAAACATTGAGTTTTCCTAACCTCCCTTGGTTTTTATTGTTTATCGGTTTTTCTTGCACCGGATGCGCTGAAAGCCCAGTACCAGAAGCTTCACTAATCGTCAAGCTTTCAGATGACAGCTTTTAGATTCTGTTCAATATACACCTTTCATTTTTTGGGATGGGCCGAAAAACTAATTCAGAATGGGCTCTGAGCGAATTCATTCTGGATGGAATCTTACCCAGATAATGATTCAAAGCCACATCATCACTACTGGAGGCACAGGAATGGGATTGATGGATCTGGAGGATAGAGCTGAGATGGGTCAGTAGAGATCAAGCTCGGATACGATTTTGAGGAGAATGGTAGGTTTCTTAGAAAAAAGCAGATCGCTGGCATGGAATTCTGGCCACATTGGTTGGATGGAAAAACTGGAAAAGTAAAACCTTTCGGACAAAAAAGACGTGGTGGTGGATTTAGTAGAGTCTGCTTTTTTGATTTCAAGGACTATTAGCTGTTCGAAGAATGATTACAAAAAGTGGAACGTTTTGAAGAAAAGATTCCTTGCAATCGATTTTAGATGTGCTCTGGCGAGAGAGGATTGGGATTTTTCATACCAGAGATGGTCAAAAATACTTTATTGCATTGGTCCAAATTTTGCTTCTGGGATATGAATTGCTTTAGAGGGCTATAATGAAACTTTATCACCTATGTTTTGGCAGCCTCCTTCACCTACTCATTCATATTTTCTCAGAAGCATACCATCAAGGTTGGGCTAGAAATTAATTGGAGGGATCAAAAGCTTCGGGTGTGGCTTCCTTTTGGTTATTCCTCTCCAATCAAACATCAATGGTGCCAGAAGAATATGGAGGAACCGCTTATTTTTGGGCGCATTATTCTTACTCAGTCTCAATCAAAGGGCTCAAAGATAGCTATGCGGACTACTGGGCAAGAAATAGAAAATCAAAGCTAATCAATCGAGCTTTGGTGTATCAACATTCCGGGAAATTTTCAAGGGTTATGGAGAAGACCTTTGGGACTTACCGCATCCTATTCTGATTGTAATTTTTACGATTGCCCATTCGTCCCGGAAATTGACACTTGGACGTGATCTCTCCCACTGCGGCGTTTCTTCTTATCGTTTACACGCCTGAGGAGAGTATGAAAGTGATTCAGGAATCTATATGAAAACTAGTATGGGGATAAAGTTTTTGGAAATATGGGTTCTTTGATGCCATGAGTCCGCAGTATGATTTCTCCACAGAAAACCTTGCTATCGATTCAAGGGCCAATGGTCATTGATTGAGGAACCATCGAACGGGGCTAGGCTGGAGTTATTTTGGTGCTCCAGAAATTAAAGTCGGATTAAATCGATTTAGGATCACGTAATCGGTCCCTTGAAAATAAAAATCTCTCGTGCAAATTCCTCCTAAACCAAAAAGGTGAATCTGTTCCAAGATCACCTTTTTAATTTATTAGCCTAAGAATTACTTGAGATCAAAACGATCCAAATTCATCACTTTGTCCCAAGCTTTGAACCGAAAGTCCTGTGACAAAACTTGCATCAGAATCACCAAGAGCGTAAAAACCTACGGCATAATCGCTTCAAACTCAGAGTTGGAACCAAAGATTCAAAAATGTCAACTCGTGGTTCCAGGTCCATCTTAACAGCACCTGTCATCCGAGTCGCCGGACCTTTGAATAAGTTTCCTGAGAATCACTCGATGCACTCCAGTAGTTCGCATGTCCAATAGGATTCACAAAGAAATCATGGTCAGGAGCCCTGGATTGTCAGTAAACAACACCATGACTTGAACCATCAGAAATTGATATTGATCCCACGAAGGTCCACAAGTAAAACTGCCACTTCAGGAGTAGTCAATGATAGCAGTCGCGCCTTATCGATCAACATTTTCTTCGGCCAGAAGCACTGGCTTGATCTGAAATTTTAATTTTCTAAATCCCATCAGCTTGCATGCTCAAGAGCTGAAATGATTCTACATTCAGATTTGATCTTGATGCGCATCAGCTCTACCAGAGTAAATGGCAGGATTACCTTCATGACCAGCTTTTTTGCGGGCCTGCTCAATTACCTGCAAACCACCTAATACAATTCAGGTCTGCAATAGAAACTTCTTTCATCGATTGAGCTCCGTTGAAAGATGGCTTGAATAGCTTCAAGTGTCCAAAACAGTTGAACAATTAAGTTGGATATTAACATCCAATATTTCTGAGGAGAAAGGCGAATTTCTTCCACCATTTGCTCCGCCGCGCTTATCTGATCCACGGGAAAGTAGATGCGATGCCCATTGCAGTTGCTACCAATTGGAACAGAAAGGCCGGGCAAAGCAAGGATAATCTGATTTTAGCTTTGCGATATCTTTAGCATCGAAATCACTTTACTAATCTGTACTGGGGATAGGCGGTTCCTGCCAGATCAAAACCTTCTTTTTGTACATCCGAAACCCAAATAACGTTGGATTAGGTCCCTATCACGGCTGCGTCAACTTATACCAAGCACGTGCCAAACACATCATGCAAAAAACTTCTTTCTGGATTCTCATAGAATCTTCTGTGAAATCTTCGCATAAAGCCAGGGATCCTCTTTCATTTCGATATCTGTAGTGAGCATAAATGGTGCATGCTTCAATGATGGCGTCAAATGCATTCAGGTAACAGCTTCCTGCACCGCCCATTCATTTTTGGGCTATCCACTGATGTGCTCCAGCTGGATTTTGTTCAAACTCCCATTTCAAAACCAAAAAGGTTTTCGAAGTAGTCATTACTCCATTTAGTAGGAGTTAGTTGTCCAATTCTCCTCCCAATCCACTTGTAAATTTGTGTTCACCAGCTTTAACCTGATCCAAATGAGTTTTTCCAACCCATGCTTTTGCTCTTCGGATGGAAGCGCAGCTGGTTCTGCAGCTACATATTTTTGTTAGGATTACTGCGGCGCCGTGAGTTTTACCAAAGTATGGCCACCTGCATCAGGGCTACAGTTTTCTTCGTCATTCATTGCCATTCGGGCCAAAGTCTCACGAATGTCACGTGCTGCGCTCCGATTGGATTAGGCTTGTCCTTTTGGTCCTTCTGGATTCACATAGACAATCCCATGTGAGAGCTCCAAGTGGGATTTTCTAAGTCACCGCTCACCAGTGTAGCGATCTTTGTCTCCATTCCACTCTTTCTCAGATCCCCAGATACATCCTTCCTCTGGCTCCCAAACATCCCACGTCCTCCTCCAGAATCAAAGGTTTTCAAACCCATTTTGTTGTCCAAGGGCAACATTTCCCGCAAGCATATCAATCGGCCCAAGAGATTTTTCTTCCATTTTTGCTTGTCAGGCCAAGTAATAACCTGGCTTTATCAAATTGGCATTATTCAGGCCAGCTGTTTAGCGAGAAGCAAAATCGTTCATTCCAGCTCCTGCGCCACCTCTACCATCGCCAATACGGTAAGTAACCTGCCCACTGCTTGCCAAGCCATTTCTTGATCATAAATGGACCATAATTACCATAATCTGCGGCCACCAATCTTGGGAATCTACCATCAAATCAGCAAGATTCTTTCTTCAGAGCTGCTAGATCAAGTTGATTTTAAAATTCTTCAGCATTAATCAAAAAATCTTCTTCCCATTGGATTGGAAAGGCGAGAATGCTGTCGAAAGATATCCAGATTCAATTGATTATGGCACCAGTCTCTATTCCGAGTTCGGCTCCTGCTGCTTTTTTTCACAGTTTCTCCTGTGAACGGGCATTTGCCTGTGTGCTTTCGTTCATGTTTCGTAGACTTTGCAATGAGGGTCGTTAAGTAGTATCCATAATTTATATAGTTTTATTGATTCTCGTAGATACGAAATTTACAAAAAAATGATTTCTTATTGAACATTGATTTTCCATTGATAAAAACTATGAGCCTTCTGGAAAATACTAATCCCAAAAGAATATTTTCTATACAATGTTACTCGCAAGTATTGAATTTAACAATTCAGCTGATTTTTGCCAGAAACAAAATCTTGGGTTTATCAATTTTCCAACCTCAAATCAACCCATTTAATCTTAATTCTCTCCAAAGCCCATCAATCATTTTCATGAAATTCAAAAAAAGCAGGTTACGGGACAATGATCTAGTTGCTTTTTGGTTAAGTTGGGTACATGAGAGTGAACTAGCATACAAATTCAGTTTCATTCCCAAATCAAGTATAACCCCATTTATCTTAATTAAAACCCACATTTGAAGCTAGCTCCAAAAAGCGCATTGTTCATTATTGGAGGCACGTTCTGGGAATTGGCGTTTCGCCGCCAAAAGCTTGGAGAAAGAAGGGTGCCAATTCTAGTCTAGTGGGTTTGGATGAAGCTAGTGCAGAAGATGACTGCCGACCAGCTTCAAAAGCCAATCCCATGGATAATCTGTGGAGATGCCCGAGAGAAGAATTGCAAACCAAGCCATAGCAACTTGCCTGGAGGAAATTCGGAAGATTTTCCATGGGCTCTATCAGTAAGCCGCGGAAGGCGGTAAGAAAATTCGGGCCGACGGTCCCCTGCATGAATTGACACCGCGATGTTGGAATCAAACACTCGCCTTAATCTGACTTCGGTAATGCTCTCCAATCAGCAGCAATTCAGGCTTTTCAAAAGCTAGACCTCATGGCGGTTCTTATCTTGAAATCTGGGTTCTATTTTAGGCATTCTTCCATTCTCAAAAATACTTGTCAACCCATTGCCTACGCAGCGGCAAAAGCTTGCAATAGAGGCCTGACGTAGGATGAGTACGCCGCTTATTACGCTTCTCAAATATTCGAATCAATGTTCCTAGCCCGCATTAGGTGAAAGTCCATGTCAAAACGAGCCATGACCGATCAGAAATAATGAATTTTTCTTCTTCAAAAAATGCCCCTTGATGGTGGGTCGTGTCGCGGCAGGCTTCTGATCTGGATCAAAGCAGCAGTTTTCTTCCTTTCAGATGATCCAAATTTTACTATGGGCAGGATTTCTCCATATCGATGGAGGTTGGCACTTGACACGAAGGACAATACCATGAAAAAAGCATAGGAATTGACCTCGGAGGTACAAATATCCAAAGGTGTTACTCATCGATGAGGGACGGTACCATCCTTCACAAACTCGAAAAAGCCACTAGTGGAGAAGTAAATGGGATATGGCAAAAAAATGTCAAGACCTTTATTTACTGAGCTTCGAGAAGTTGATTCCGACCCATCGATTCAAAATAGGGCTTTCTGCCCCGAGGATTAGCCAAATGAAACCCAACACTGCATCAACTTCTACCGAATCGCCTTCCTGGGTTAGCGCGTTTGATTGAGTGGATTTTGGGAAAAGAGACTTCGGTTCTAAAATGATGCCCATTGCAGCATTGATGGCTGAGGCCTACTTTTGAGTGTTGCAAGGAATGAAAAAAAAATGCCGTATTGCTAACCTTGGAACAGGCGTCGCGGCGGTTTGCTGCTTGATGGCATCTCTATCAGGGATTGGCAACAAATGGCGGGACATTATCGGGCTTTCGACTGTTCAACTGGTTCGGCATTGAATTTGAGTATTTACTGGGATTCCTGGCGAGTTTGGAATATGCAATTGGAAACTATTCAACTCCACAAAAGAAAATCAGGGCACATTTCCAAGTACTTTGAATTACTGGGCCTATAAGAAAGGGGGACACATTCTTGCCACATGGATATGGCTGGACATGATGCGAACCCTTTGCGCTATCGATTTGCTCCCTTTACCAATTCTTTCCCCGGAAGCAAGTCGCCTTTCAGGTGGCTTGACTCATGCAGGAAACATTCTATTTGAACCGCTCCAAAGATTTTATTGACCCGGTATGAAATTTCGTCCTCAGGGGAAAGCAAACCAAAATCTTGGAAAGCAAAATTTGAGGACTTTTTCTGGGGCAATAGGAGCTGCCAAGCATTTGCTATGAATAAAATATTTAAATCAGACTAAACCAATTCTAAATGAGCTACACTCAACCTATTCTCGATACGCTGCCAAAGAGCTTTTAGACTTGCATCCGAACTCAAGAATCAGGCATTCAAACCGCAGCGAATGGTTCTCAAAATCAATCCTTGCTGTAGAATGGCACATGTTCTTTGGCTCTGGTCACAGTCGAATTTATGGTGGAAGAAATGTGGCCACGCTATGGCTCATTTCCAGGTTTCAACCCGATCGTAGGCTTCTCTGACCTTTCACAATCTAAGTGTCGGAGCAATGGGAACAGCGGCCAAGCGATGTTTTGGGAAAATGTTTCCGGGTCAGGCGTCGCAAATCTTCGAAAATTTTGACCTTTCTGAAATAGGATCAGCCTTAGTGATTTCTTCCTCAGGTTTGCAATGTCGTACCAATAGAAATGGCGGAGATTTTCCCAATCCAAAGGGAATCAAAACAGTGGGTCCTTTGATTTCTAAAAACATTTTCAGAGGCTTCTTACCTCAAAAAATCGGGACGGGAAAGAAATTACAATGATTTCTGTGATTTTGTTTTGGTTCAGAGCACCAGTCGGAGAATTGGCGAGGTGAAAAATTGATGTTTGGAAACTCCAGTAGCTCCAGGCTCTACAACTTGGATCTTTGCATTGTTAGATCAAATTCGATCAAAGCTGAAGTGGCAAATCTAACTTACCCAAGCCGGACATCCTCCAAAAGTGCTGACTTGCTGGAGGGCATTAATCGGTTTCTGAGAAAGGCAACTTCGCTTTTCAAGGCCGCTATGAATGAAGCATGGTCACCGGCATTTGCAAAAATGTATCAGCAAAACAGGATTGCCATTTCCTAATGTCGGAGCAAAACTCTTCTAAATAAAGCAACTGGGTTTAATTTCTCAAAATAGCCCCGGCAGTAATATATTAAAGTTCTCAAACCCAAAAAACTTCATAACCTCATGGCGCAAAACTATATGTATACTCGGAGGAGGATTTATCGGGAAAGGCTTTCTATGCCGAATCACTATGTGGGGAGACGAATGAAAGACAAGGTAAAAGTGTCGTCCTTATTCCCGATCTCAGGAAACAGCTCAGATCGCTTCGGCAAAAAAAGATTATAAAAGGTCCCGACTGCTTCTATTTGATATGGAGGGCTGCTATCGGAGGGGTCACCCAGATTCACAAATCAAATTCATTATTGCCCGTTCCAAACTACCTCCAGAGGCGGCAGGAAACTCATGCTTTGCGTCCAAGCATAAAAAAACCCGTACTCTGCACCAAAACCACTTGGGCGAACTTGCGGCCGAAAGCTTCAGAATGATGGAGGCTTGTGAGAAAAGCCGGAGTCTTTCTCAGGCTATTTAGAAGATCTTTTTTGCTACACGGCAAAAGTTTTTCAAAAAAAAATCCCTCAAAATTCAGTTCAGGGGATGGCTGCTATAGGTCGATGTTCCTTTGGGCCTAAGTCTCGGAAACAACTTCACCCCTGGCCACATGCAAGACTTGGTTTTGGGATTTGGAAGGCCGCTGGGGGTGGTGCTATTGTAGATTTGGGGCTTGCCACTGGCAATAGAAATCAGCCGAAATTTATCGGAAAAGATATTTCGTCCTGTGGAGGTGACTTTTTGCTGGGGCAGATTACGCAGTGAAGCCGATTGAGGCAGAAGATCCACCGCTATTGGATTAGTGAAATACTGAAAACGGAAGCCATTGGAACAATTTGAAAGTTCAAAGTTGGACCTATTCCGTGGGCGGTATGGATCTTCGCGATGAGGTGATGGGACCGAAGGGTACAATTTGGAGTGAATTCTTGGGCTGCGAACAGGTTTCGGAAAAACATGGTTTACAAATCTGGGGCGAAGGAAAAAGGATACGTTAGGCCGGAAAAAGCAAAGGGAATTTCTTGATTTCCGGGCTGGCAGCGTTTTTCCAGTCCAGGGTTGGATTTGGAAAAAAGCCCATGAATTGGCGGAGCTTATCCAAACTAATTGTTTTTATTGAACCATGTTTTTTGGGAAAGCAAAAATTCGAAAAATGGAAAAAAACTCAAACCACCCCAAGGGGGAAACTTTTCTTAATCTTTTGATGGGGGCTTTACATTTTTGAAATTCTCTTTTTCCTTTTTTCTTTTTTTTGGC
>Ga0163217_1062056_pt1 | contig 10345 bp, 13 predicted proteins | sample SynspAceP_FD_185933 | JGI IMG/M metagenome (GOLD analysis project Ga0163217, IMG submission 185933) | Saline lake microbial communities from Ace Lake in Antarctica - Synechococcus sp. Ace-P (PacBio error correction) | ecosystem: Environmental > Aquatic > Non-marine Saline and Alkaline > Saline ... | reverse complement strand
ATCAAAATGGCCGCCTAGTTCTATGTCCTTCTCAAGACTTCACCGTCTTCGGCGGCAGCCTCAGCCGCGCCACATGCGACGAAATCGGTCACAAGGTCCCAGAAAATAGGCCGTCCAGAAAAAACGGCGCGCCGGTTTGTCGGCATTCTTTGATGCTGGAACGGCAGCGCCATCCAGAAGCAGGGCGTTATTCGCCGCCGGTATCCGACATTTCAGGGAAAACGTCCTCTCCTCCGCGTTGATCCCGGCAAATCTCCGTCATCATGGGCGCGTGCGGCCGGCGGTCGAACGTGTGGGTGTATTCGCCCGCGCTGACAGGACTTATCTTCATGGTGCAAGGGACACGTACCTACATGTACGTCACCGGGCACTGACAGTCTGTGTAAGGACCGTCCACCAATGAGAAGATTCAACCCACGCCGAGACCTCGGCGGCGCGTCCGTCCATGCCGCCATCCGGTGTAGTCGACGGCGCGCTTCGAAGCAAATGATATCGAGGCGCTGACTCAAATGCCCGCCTGATCGATTTCTGCCGCTGTCAACCGCGAAGACCGCGCCAACCGCCGGTGGCATGACGAGGATGAGCGCACCGAGAACAGCCTCGACACGCTTGATCCCGCCAAAACCCGAACCACGCCACTATGACATGAAGAAACCTGATCATGAAGGTTGCGACCGAAGCGACTTCTTCGAGATCAGGCCCGCAAATCTTCGGCGACAACATCCTGTGCGGCTTTGGCCCGTATCGAGGGGCTCCACGGTCGGCTTTCGTCGCCAACCAAGCGATGCGCTGCCGGCCGTGCCTCGACATCGACAGCCTCCACGCAAGCCGGCCCGTCTGATGCGACTTCTGCCCGACTGTTTCAACATGTTCCTTGGTGACGTTTACTGTCGACGTGCCGCGGCTCTCATGCCTGAGCACCACCCAGCAGGAATATGGCGGCTTCATCAGCATGGCTCCAAGCTCCTCTTTTCGCCTAATGACCGACAGCCCCACCGTTCCCAAGGTCACCGTCATTTACACCGAGAAGGGGCCTCATGGCGCGCCTATGACGTATGAGTTTCCAAAACACTGCGCGCGACGGAACTATTGCCTGGCCGACTGCCGAGATCGCCGTGATGGGCGCCAAGGGTGCGGTCGAGATTCATTCTACCGCAAGAAATGGAGGCAACCCGGGAAAAGGATCGCTGAACTGCAAGGAATTACGAAGAACACATTTCGCCAATCCCTATGTCGCCGCCCGCCGGGGCTAATCGACGACGTGATCATGCCCCATCCACCCGCAAAAACGCCATTTGCCAAATGCCCTCGCGTGCCTCGCCGCCAACCAAGCAGCTGGAAAACACCCCTGGGAAGAAGCACGACAAGTATTCCGCTTGTGAACTGGCACGCATCCGTAGGACTGAGTATTGACTGGACCATCCTGCACGATTTACGTTCGATCTCCCGCCAATTGGAGCGTCCTGCCGTCACGCCTGCTGCGGCGGGAAACCGATGCGCGCCAACCATCCCCCGCTGTTTTGTCGCGCGATGCGGGCTTGATTCCGCAGTCGCTGGCGGGCAGGCGAGCGTCACGCGATCGCGTCCAGCTGGCGCGATTGATTTCATCCACGCGCTCCATGATCGTTTGCAGCATGCGCGTTCCTTCCCTCACAGCCATTCTCGGCTTTAAGAGCCCTGGATCGGCAATGCCCCGGCGGCTTCCAGGCGACCTTGAAATCAGCCTGATGAAGGCGTAGGGTTGAACGCGTTTCTGTTTTTTAGCCCACTCGTGTTTACTGTAAGAAGCTGCTTCCCATTGGTGGGGACGGCGGCCATAAAGCGAATACGCATGGGGGATGAGTCTTGGGGATACCATCACTTGCGGGGTTGGGGCGAAGGCCATTCTCGGTTGCTTTGGCCGTTTTCGGTCCGATCGCCATCCGTATGCGCCTGTCCAGCCCACAGGGCCGAGAAGTGTCGTCGAGCCAAAGGTCATGTCCTTCTGGTTTCGTTTCTGGTGGCAGTCGCCCGCGGGAGCTCTGGCTCCGGTCTGCCCTGATCGAACCAGTGTGGCGGTGATTCTGGTAAGCGACCAGAGCCTCACCCGCGCTGGTCTCGCACCATGCGCAAGGCGCTCGCCACGCCGCATGGCATCGGCGAGGCCCTCGTGACGGTGCAACAGGCTCGGCTATCGGACTGGACGCACACAAATCCAACTGCCACAGCGCGCACAGTGGACGAGCAAGGAGCGCATAATCGCCGTGCTTGCCATTTCCGCGTCTCGACTCCGGTTGGGGATCAGGCGGATATTTCGCGCGGCATTGCGACGAACTGATTACGCGGCTTGGCGCGGTGCCACGCTCGGGTGACCGGCCGCACATCGGTGTTCAAGTTCAGGGACTTCCGAACATGGAATGCCTCAAAATCGCGAGAAATTGCGGGTTACCCACTGGTTGAAGGATCCGTCCAGCACCAGCACGACGATGTCCGGATCGATGTGCGTTTGCATCGACGCAAAACGAGCTTTGAAACAATGTGGGTCCTATCGACTTACGATGGCAAGCATCGACGACATTCTTGCCTCGCGAGATGAAGTCGCCCACGGGACGCCACAATCGAGGTGGCAAGGCGCTCGACCTTTCGAAGCGCAACCCAACAAAACCGCAAGATTGTCCGAATAACAAGGCGCCTACGACTCTATCTTCAAGGGGCGCGCCCTGGACCAATCGCACATTCGGGCAACGGGTGCTGGCGAAGGCGGCTTGAACTCCTCCAAACAGAGCGCTTGAACTCGATCGGACTTTTCAGAATGCTGGACTGGTGGCTGAAGCGCCACGTTTCTACACGGCGGTCTATACGCCCTGCCTGGACCGGCACGGTGACCAGGAAAAATGGCCACAGCTGCCGCAGCCGCGCCATGGGTGCGACCCAATGCAGGGACATGCGCGCGCATGCTCGGACGTACCCCAAGGACGCAAAAATGACATCGTCGCGCGCTGGAAACTGGCTAACGAGGCACCACCGTCTCGAACCCGGACAATCCGGACGTGACGATCCGGCTCGGGTCATTCCTGCTCTATTGTGGCCATGCGACCGAGCCTTTGCCATGATCCAGAGGGCGATGATTCAGGATCCGGTCCATGGCCGGAATGTATGGCAATGCTCTTGCCGTGGCCACTGACATCTCGGAAATCTTGAGGCCGAGTTATCTCGGCGGCCAGCGACTAGACCGATCTCGGCTATCGCAATGTTCCTCGGCCGTCGCACTGTCGACACTGGGCGATCGCGATCTCGCTGTTCAGCCCGATACCACCAGGACCACGTCTGCTCTTGAACACGGTTCATCTTCCGCCGGTTGTAGTGCCGCCGCTGGAACCGGAGGCGATGGATGCCTATTGGCTGATCCGCGGCCAAGGGTGTTTTGCAGCGACCGCGCGAAGATCGCGCTCTGTAGGCCAAGCAGCTTGAAGATGACTGCATGCCACATAGCACGATCCTGGCGATCCAAGCAATCGTGATGCCGGCCATCTGGATGGGCAATGCGCAATTGGTTTTCAAAAAAACCCGTTGGACCAGGAAATTCACGCCGCCAACATATTTGCTTCATGATGATCTGGCAGATGTCCGATCCGAATCCGCCAGGTTGGCAGATCCCGACTTCTGGCATTTGCGATTCGGTACCGGCCTGGTGCGGCCTGGGAGAAATTATGGCTGGCCATACCTGCTGCCCGGTCCTCGGCCGTCGTGTCGCAATGTGTTTATCCAATGGGAAAGTGTGCGAAGCCGAATCGCTGTCCCCACCTACCCTCGAATCCCCCTTTGCTTTCACCCTAGGGAACCTGCCTTACACTTCTTTTCCATTCACCGCTCAAAACCGACCGCCTACGGGCGCAAAGGAAGAAACCCCTGGAATGGCTGACGCCTAATCTGCGCCGCCGTGCGCACCGCCGGGGGCCGCCGCAATGGCCGCTCTCGAGCCATCCACGCAGCACGATCTCGCTCCCAACGGCGCTCGATGCCATGTCGTTGCACGGACGGGCATCGACCCCGCGCATCACGAAAGAACGTCTCTTCGGCTTGCGTCACGCATGCGCCGCGAACAGGCCCGGCAAGTTCGGTCGCATGTCCGTGCTCGCCTCCTCCGCATGCCCGACAGCGTTCCCGCCGTCACCATCGACGCAGGCGGCTCGTCGCAAAGGCCAATCAGTTAGAGGCGCAGGCCATCATGTCCGGCGACGCAGGATATCATCATTCTGTCGGCGGGCGCCGCAATCCAGTTCGCGCGCGCGGATGGGGTCCCAAATTATTTGCCGGGTTCCGGCATCTCGCCCATCTCCATGCGATCAAGCAGAAATACAAGACATCAAGGGTTTCAGCAGTTTTGCCGACGGTGCCGAAATGATCGCGGAAGGACGCATGGCTTCACGCGTGACACGATACCGACGCGTTCGGCGTCGAGAGCCAGCGCCGCGCCGCAGCGGCCACCGCAGCGGCGCCTTTCAAGGACGAAAGATCGTTGCCGGTGGAGTTCCGTCCACGCCCGAAGGCAGGACGGCAATCATGACATCGATAATGAAGGCATCCGTGCGGGCACCACGCGCGAAGCCTCGCCGGCCTGGAAGACAATGGCCGAAGGCGGTATTCTCACTGCGGGTACGTCCAAGCAGATTGCGACGCGCGTCCGCCGTGCTTGTTCGCTCGTGAGAGCCGTCAAGCGCCACGGCCTGACGCCGGCTCGCGCGCATTCACAACCCTCCACCGTCACGGCAGGCGATTCGGTTCATCCTGCTGGCAAGAACCGCTCTTTCGCCACGGACCGACGCCCGCAGCGCGCCGGGCATTTGAATAGTCAGACATTGGACCTCTACGAGGTGAACGAGGCCTTCCTCCGATCCCGCTGGCCTGGCTCAAAACATACCCGGGGCCGACCGGAAAAGGAACCGTGAATGGCGGGGCTAATTGCCTCGGGCAACCCCGCTGGCGCACCGGCACCAGTGAGACCACGTGGATCTTGCCTGAGCGCGGCGGCAAGCGCGGGCCTGCAAACCATGTTGCGAAGGCGGCGGCATACCCAACGTCACGATCATACTCGACATGCTTGAATCAAATACGGGAGAGGCACAATCGCTCTCCCCGCATTGCGTCCCCCTTTGGTGCGGCAGGTCTATTCGCTGGTCTTGCGGAATTCATTGATCCGTCATCGGATTTCATCATGGTGCACATGCCCCGATCCATCTTGGGGCAGTCCTTCATCATGTCCGGCATTGTGTTCCATGCAGGACCTGGATGGCATCGCCATCATCTCGGCGAATGGCCGCCTTTTGTCTCGCCCTGCATATCGGCCACATCTTCTTCTTCATCAGCCATGCAGTCGGCTGCGTCGGGGCGGCATTCTGTCTCTCTGCCCATTTGCTCGGTATGTTGCATCTGCGCTGGTTCGATACCAAGGAGGCACAGGATTGCCAGTCCGGTTGCTACAGCAGCAGCAGACTCGGCAAGGTGGCGGAGTCTTAAGGTCGTTGTTCGGAAGGGCTTGCGGTCATTGGTCAGGCTCCTGTTGTTCAATCTGACGACTGACGTCATTCGTCGGTGCGCTAGGTTTCGTCCGTTGTGCAGGAACATTGAGTAGATCGTTGGGCCGCGAGCCATGCGAGCGCTCCGGCTGACAAGGCTCCAGATGAACAATGCCATGGCGACCCGATGCCGGGTCATGTTCAGGTCCAGGACATGCCGTGAAATCGGAATGCTCATGTGCCCGCTCATCGTCATCATTAGCCCCGGGGCAGTCGACAGTGCACGCAGATCCGGGCCAGACGATGCTTACGGCCAGTGAACAGCAAGAATAAACTTGATTTGCGTTGAGCCTTCATGATTTCGGCTCGCCGTGCGCTGGCGACCAAAAGGATGCGCGCTTGTCAGTATCATTGCCGGGCCGCCGCACGGGACTTGCGGCATGAAATCAATTAGGCGGATACCCTGAAGGCCAGGCGTCTGCCTTTATCCACCACCCCACCCGCCGACGGGCATTATTAAAGCGCTCCTGGCCGCCTCAGCCTCCTCCACGCCCATGCCGGGCCTGCCATGGTACCATGCAGCCGTTCTGGCCCTGCGTCTTCTGGCGCATCCAGCCCTGAAGGGCCGGTTCGCGCAGCAGGCGGCCCCGCAGGCATATGCTATGGAGCGTCATGTGGAATGGCGTGCCCCGGCTGGGCACAGCCGGGCTGCGGACAGGGATCCAGCCATTCGCATTGCGATTGCCCCGCAGCAGACCAGCGCAAGCCGCAGGCGGGTCCGGATCGGTTACCCATTCCCGACCCACCTGGCCCATACCGCCCACCGCATAACACATCCACACCCCAAGCGCCCCTTACAGGGCGTCGCAAAACATTTGCCCCTCATTCTGGATTCCCCCGATCGATCTGTGCCACCTAGAGTCGTGATGGACGCCGCAATGGCGCCCGGCTTTTCTCGGAGGAAAACGCGATGATCAAACCGAGCTGTTCAACATGGCAGCGCTGCGGGTGGCGCAATCCTGCCGGTGCCTGCCACCATGATACGCTGGTCGAACCCGGCCCTCGTCGAAGCGGACCCACCGCGCCGCAACCGGTACCGAAAAGCCTATACGTCCCGCCTTGTTGGCGCCGATATCGGCGAACTCACCGCCCGACGCACCGCCCCGGCCATTCCAGGTCGACTATGAACTATCGCAAACAATGGCCGCGGGGCCGTGACGATGGCCGAAACCATCATTCTCGCGAGCGGCCTGCAGGCCCGCTGGACCATCGATGGCAACACGAACCTTCGGCACAACAAGGTCGCTGAAACCTTCGCCAATCGATGACCGGCACCGCAAGCTGTGGTCGGACACGACGAGTCGGGCGGCGACAAGCCGGCGATTGAGCACGTATCTACATTGCCAGAACGCCTCGCCCTGTACGCGCTCTCCGGTCTATCGCCCGCGGCCCTGCATCGCCCGACTGCAGGACCAGACGCTTCCCGACCTGGCCGCAGGTGCCCTGCGGCCTTGAGGCGCTCGAAGAACGTCCACTGTCGCCGGCGGCCCGGAACCAGTTGCCCCACGAGGCTATGCCCTGACCGGCGAAAGGCCTCGACCCGACCTATTCCTGATGGACGCGCGACGAAGGAACTTGTTTTGCGGCCTTGTCACGCGCGCTTTCCTGCATCGTGCGCAAGGGTATGAAGACGCCGCAGAGCGCAGCTGACGCGCCTGCTCGTCCGGCTCGCATTCGGCCCGTTACGAGACGATTCCAGGCGCGCCGCAATGCCCCACAGGTTTGACGTTCCGCTCCGCATCCGCCGATGCTCCGCATATTTTCGATCCCGTGAAACAAGGCCTTACGATTCCGGTTATCGGTCCGCGTGGAAGGCACACGATCAAGACGCCATCCGATGGGCGCCAATGCCAAGCCATCCCGACGAGACCGTCAATCGACTGGCAAGGGGGAACACTGGTCCCGACCTTGCCAGAACATGCACGCGCCACATTCGGCCCAAGGACGATGCCCTGCCTCAAATAGTGTCGCTGTCCGCGTGACGCTGATTCCCGCACATGTGAGCAACGATAATGCCCAAAACTGTGCCGAATGATCCGCCAAATCGGGGACGGAACGCTCGCCGGTCCCGGAGTGTCCGGAAACGGTTTCACCGAGGGCAAGAGCCCGTTCAATTGAATCAACGGCAATTCTTGTCGTCGAGCGAAGGAAGAAGCCGTTGCCGCGTCGATTGGTATTGCTGACCAGGCGACTATTTGCAGGTCAAGAGTCTACAACTCGATGAATCCGGCCTGAGGTGCGCCGTCCGTGGCCGAGCTCGCAAAGCGCGGATTTCGGCGTCACCGGGGCCACGTCCCGCGCCTTACACCAAGATGCCAATGCCATTGATCGGGCCCGGATGACGAAGCATGACCCATATCAACACGTCATGCTCGGCTGGGTACTCGAAGCGGGCGAAGACACCGCACCCTTTTAGCGCCTCACCGCCCTGACAGCGCCTGCCCGAAGTCGATCTCGACAGCCGAAACAGGTTCCGGCATACGATCGTCTCATGGCTCGCCAACAATGATTCTCCTCGATCCGACGCTATTGCGATCATGAGGCCCTAAGTCCTGTCGCGCAATGGCGAGAGTCCACGGCCGCATTGGCGGACTATGTCGATCACCAATGCCTGTCGGCGTTCAGCGCGATGCCCGCGCGGCTGGCTCGATATCGAAACGCCGGAAGATGGCACGCGCCTATTGACGGCGCCTTCCGAGCAGATCACCGGCCGCTGAAAGCGCATGAAGGATCGCGGATATTCGAGTTCTCATGGGACCCGACCATGGGTGGTCAGTTTCAACTTGCATCGCGACGGAGCTCTACCGAAAGTCGGCTTCACCCCGGCGAGAGTACTCGACCCGCCGCCACGCAGAGAGGCGCGATTATGTGCGAAGCTCGGCGACGAAACAGGCTCCATCAACGCCGGCAAAGAAGCAGAATTCTTCCTACGTGCCCGGCAATTCGGGTAAAGAGACCTGACAAGCGATACAAGACGGATCGGTTCGTGGCCAGGATGGCGTGTTTTACTTCCCGAGCGAACGATTACCCCTAATGTTCGCATCGAAACTTCACTGAAATACAGAAAGTCACCTCGCTGCCGTCGCCGGAAATAGGAGCCGCGAAGGCCGCTGTAACAGTAAGTTGGCAGTAGCCACTGGGCAAAAAGTCGCGTGCAGTTGTCTAGCGAAACCTGAGTGCCGGCAAACGCTCCAAAGGTGGGGCGCAGCGCGGCCGTTCTGTTACTCAGGCGCACTCTGAATAGGCTTGGAAATTAACCGGCCCCTGCCGAGCACAGGGCGCGTATCAATAACATTACATACGCAGAAGCTGCAGGCTTTTCACGCTCTGTTTACCGTCCGGCGCATTGTCAAGCCGAAGGTTAATACCAAGCGTTCCGTTGTTAAGAGTAATACATGCTGAGAAAGAAACTGTGCGCTGGGTGCCAGACGTTGGATGCGCAGTCGAAAATCAAGCCACTGGAAACCACAGCATGAAACTGTCGGATTTCGGCCTAGAAGGGGAAAGCTGGACCAGGGTGAACTCGGCTTCACCTGCGCGCTGGACAAGCGCGGCGCGAAGAATGATTGCGCCGATGCGGATCGGCCTTCGCGATTGGCGATCACGCAGGACCAGGTTGGAGCGATGCGCGAGCAGCAGATCGCCGAGGGCGCGCCGGCCGAAAACGTGGGCCGGGGCCTGACACCACCTGGCTCAGCACGACCGCCCCCAGGTTCGCAATTTTCATTCATGATCTTGCACGCCGGTCGATATCTATCCCGACCAGTTTGCGCGAAGCGATCAAGTCGGAAGAAACGGAATACCGCATCACGAGATGGATGACCGGTCAGAGGCGAAGAAAGCCCGACGCCCGGCCAATCATCGAAATTGCAGACGTTCCGGCGCCCGCCATGGTGACCGGATCGGCGACCGTCGCCCACATTCAGAAGAATGTCGAGCAAAACCGTTGCGATCCTCGTCTCAATCATGTGCTTCGAAGGCGGCATTCAATTGCGCTTTTCCTGTTCAAGGACTGCGCAGTCGTCACGGGCGCCTGATGGGCGGCTGATGATCGCTTTCGCTGTCAGGGCAAGTGAACGTTCTGTTTGCGGTCGTCACGGCTTTTCGGGAATTTCGCTAACGGCGTATCACAATCACGCCGAACAATTCCGCCGCCCGTGTTCTTCGGCGGAAGCGATCATGGCGATCGGCCTGGTTTGGAGCGGCCTGTTCCTGAACTTTCTTTTCGCGCATTTCCGTGATGCCGTAGAGACGGGGCCTGATCGGCCGCGACGGCGGCCGGTCGATGGGCGATTTTCATCGTTTGACATCCTCGCCCGCGTCGGTGATGTTCGGGCATGTTCCCGAACATCATTTGGCCTCGATTAGTCTCCGCCATTGGCCTCCTGTGTCATTTGGGGCTACGTGTTCGGCCTCGACCGTTTTCGAGGCTATGACCGGCATTTCGATTAGCATCGCTATGGCGCGTTTGGGCAAGGAGCGCAGGCCTATTGAGCGCGCCAGGAGGTGCCGGCTAATAGGGGCGTACGCGAGGACTGTCCGGACTATTTCACCCATGCCGCATTGTGGTGTCGAGGGGGAAACCAGGCTCTGTGACCATGCTGCCGCCCCAAGGTGAAAATCGAGGAAAGCCTATTTGGAAAACGAGTGGGGAAAAAATCGGCGGCCGCGGGACAATCCGCTTTGCCAATTCGCGGGTCAGGCGGGGCTGACACCAGGGGGGGAGGAAGGCGTTTTCATTTTTTTTCTCTTCCCCTTTTTTTTTCTGGGGGCGCCGCCGCGCGTTGTAA
>Ga0163217_1056279_pt1 | contig 10347 bp, 8 predicted proteins | sample SynspAceP_FD_185933 | JGI IMG/M metagenome (GOLD analysis project Ga0163217, IMG submission 185933) | Saline lake microbial communities from Ace Lake in Antarctica - Synechococcus sp. Ace-P (PacBio error correction) | ecosystem: Environmental > Aquatic > Non-marine Saline and Alkaline > Saline ... | reverse complement strand
AAGAATGAGGCGCAATTGAACATGGTGACAACAATAATAAGAAATCACCACAACTATTTTTATTAACATATTCATCATCACACACTAGTATTACATTTATATTTGAATATGAAACCGGTTTAATAAATTTACCGGGTTGATTTTCATCATTAATTAACAAGTACAACACCTCTCCGTGAGTACAAACTTAAATGATTGAATGCATTATCTACTTCCTTGGTCTAAAATTATTTCAACTATACATTTGTAATACAGCTCCATACACAGTAATCTTTTTCATTGATGCGCTCAATACATAGCTGATGTAAGGACGAGGCATTCTAGCTAATTTTTCATTTTGTTTTGTTAAAAATTCTTCTTATTAACCGTCATTTTAGAGATCCGGCGATTGCCATCGTTCGTCGATGACTATTTTTTACTGCATTGCAGTTTTTTTTTGTGGCAATACTATTTTAAATTCTTTATTCATAAGTCGCGGGCATCATAGCCATTGATGAAAATAGTGGGGGTATGAGTGATCTGTCCTTTTCTGCCGACTGCTGGCCTGATCTTGGGATTTCTTCGCTTTGCAGTTCTCCATTCAGCGGTACTTTGCTGCAAAGACATCGTAATCCTTCAGTCGGCAGATACTATATCCAAGGCTTGCGAGTGTAGTCTTTGTATCTTTAGCAGATTGCAAGGTGGACTGCCCGTTTGATTCGCGTGTCATCCTCCGCCGGGAAGAAACAATCTGTAATCGATATTCCCGCTTCGTAGAGTGCTCAATGGGGATGCGTCGAGCCTGGCCCGCGTAAGGATTGCTACTTTTAGTACATCGGTACTTTGGAGTTTGCTTTCGGAATATCCCCATCTTAGGATTTGAGAATCCTTCTTGCGCATTTCAGAAATATCGAAAGCTCCTTGTTTGAATAGACCTTAGCCAATTTGCTCTACACCTATAGATCAGTCTTGCAATCAAATAGGGCTTTAGACTCGCAAGCTGGACATCGCAAAGAAAACTAAATGAAACATTACTCCATTCCATTTAAGAGTAGCTGGGTCAAGATTGACAAGAAACTGGCTAGCCACCACTCCACCTAGATCCGGTATCCAAGCTAGAACACCATTTTTTTGAGCTTTTATTCCTTGATAGGTATACCGATTGGATATGATCAACCAGCTGGACATATAGCACCTAAAGGCTCAATGAGAGTCTGAAAAGGAATTAACTCAGAATTGAAACAACGGAGAGAAAATAAGCAAAGCTAATTGCTCAACTTGATCAGCTTCCGAGGAAAGGAGTCATCACTGATTGCAGTCTAATTCTTACCACCGGTACAAAATTGGACAATCGCGGTTTATTCTTATTCTACCTCAGACCATAGCAGTTAGGCCGATACCTAGTCTGCTAGCTTTAAGTGAATTAAGGCGGACTTCATAGATAGGGAGTGTAAGGTTCCATCCGATCAAATCTCATGAGCCAACCAGTCCATAGCACATAGTAAAATACAATGTCTTATCAATAAACACCTTGTTTCCTATGCTCTCGATATCAGGCTCCCCAGCCTCCACCTTTCTCTGGACAAGTCGCACCTGTAAATTTGGTACTAATTCAGTTCTAGCCATTTCCCTATCCTTTCCTTTATCTCCATTACTCCACCCGTAGCTGAAAAACTGAGAAAGGACTGGAATAGGATAGGGATTTTGATGATCTTGAACTACAAGGGTAGGGAGTTGATCCATTTATCAGCTTCGTTGAGCGGCGAGGACTTTTCACCCTTGTATTTCGGCTAGGGTATCCGAGATGGACAACAAGCTCTCCGCTCAGATGCGTGAGCATTTTTCTTTAGAAAGCCGTAGTATAGGGTATTTTGATTAAATCAACAATCTCTTGTCATATCAACCTATTTTCCATGTGTCACTAAGTTCTTATTCATTTTGTTTTAACTAACTAAGGCCGTATTTCCTGCATCTCTGGGATTCATAGTAAGTTATTTCTATTTTTAGTAAATTTTTACTTAAGTAGTTGTTTATGGAACTGGAGCTCGTTTGAAAGAGCAAGGGAATCTAAAAGGACTTTCCAGTATGAGTATCCATTTGTTGGAGTCTCTGCAGAGACACTATCTATATTGAAAGCGGAAAAGTTTCCAAACTATTCCATTTGGCTAAATGGTGAAGGTTTACGAGCTGGATTTATTGGAATTTTTGGCGAAGCAGGAGTGTTTCTACTAAAAATACCCCACCCAATAAGTTTCGGACTTACACCCAATCTGGACTAGTCAGACTGAAGATGGAAGATTTGATAAATTAAGCCTTCCTTCTAAAAACGGTTAATCTCTCGATCTGACGTTTTTTTTTTTGATTTAAAATTTTTTCAGCTTTCTCCTTCGCTTTCTGATTTTCAGAATCTTATCGCTTCCTCCCCGGGCATTCATCTTTCCTAATGCTGCTTTGGGCACCTCCCATTTTTCATCTGCTATTCTTCATTTTTGCGCATAGCGGCAACTGCTTCTCAGATTATTGACTTCTACGATTCGTTCTACAGAACAGCGCTAGCGCTTTTATTCTGCTCGCGCTTGCTAAGCTTAGGGGCTACTTCCGGCCACGAGTTGTTTTCGGAGATCTCCACGAATTTCCTTTCAGAGAATCAGTTGCTTAGTGCTTTGCTATAATACGGAGACAAGTAGAGCCACCAGTCTTTGGAGTCGGCGTTGTTTATAAATGGAATAGTTTTACTATTTTAATTAACTCTACAATTACTATGTAGGATTCAATTCTTCCTCAGCCCACTATTAGTTAATTGGTTTGCTGATAATAAAAAGATTTTTTTGATAATTATGGTTTTACATATGGGTCCCATTTTTCATCCAATAACTTTAGTATATTATCCTATTTTCTTTATCATTATTCAGAAAGAATAACATTTCTTATTTTCTCTTCATATTGACAAAACAATAGTTGTGAGATAATTATATTGTATATATTATTTTTTCGTGCTGCACTTGAGATTTAGTGTCCCTTCAATTCCAGTTTCAATACCGGAGAGAAAAAATCATCCCGATTGATGAAAGAGTATCTTCCATAAACTCTCGTCATAGAGCAGGAGGTTATACAATTGCTCCTGTTTGATTTGAGAAATAAGTTTCGTTGTGCACCTATTGTGTTCTGCTTTCTGTCAATCCGAACATGGGCTGTCAATCGAATTCCAGAGATTTATTCATTTATATAAAAAAGTTTCTTTAGAAGCTCCAGAATTCTTTTTGTCCCATCTTTTTTTGTAATTATGGTGATAGCTCTCATTCAACTACACTTAATAATTGACAAAAAGGTAGTTTTTTCTTAATAAACTTCGAAATCTTTGGATAAACTTGAATTTTTCTGATGAGCCTAGGTAGATAGCTTCCTCTTCTTAGTTTCATCGATAGGCCTTGAATTTATATCTCGGTCCGTCTCCCATTTTACTAACTTCCATTAAATTTCCCTCGATAAATTAGCAACCCTTCCATTACATCCTGATTAAAAAGTTTCATGTATTTTTAAGTTTCTAAATAGATGATATATAAGACCCTCTTTGGTTCGGGGAATCTGCTTAGTAGATTTATGAAGTTTTTTAATAATTTCTTCTGTCTTTGGGGACTTTAATGTTGGATTCAGGAAAGTTTGAATTTGTACAACCCTGAGTAGAAACACTATACTTGTATTGTGAGAATACACTTTTCCCAAGTGTAAAATTAGTCTCGTAATGTCTTTAATGGCCTCATTAAAGATGGGCATTAATTATTACGTTTTAGATTGTTATGCTGCCTGCAAGCAGGAATTTCATCATCTTGCAACACCAGATCTTTTCAGGGTTGCAGTTCTGTCAGACTCTGTAATTGTGGACCTCGCTTACACGACATTATAATGTCCTCAACCCGCCAGTAATCTTTTCATTGGACTTGCGTCCATTACTCAGTGATGTAAGACCGAAGGCATTTCTAAGCTAAGTTTTTTCATTTTGTTTTGTTAACAATTTACTCGTTAACCCGGTCTTGTAGGAGGCATCGAGTGCTATGGCTCATTCGTTCGCGACTGAATTTTTTTTCTTGCATAGCCAGTTTTTGTTTTTTTTGTCTACCCTATTTCAGTCCCACGCGTAGCTGAAGGCAATTTAGCCATGTGATGGAATAGTGGGGTTGAGTGACCGTTCCTGTTCTGCCCAGTCCGGTATGGCTTTGATATAGGCTCTTGCATTGCCAGTTCTCATCATGGCTACCTTGGCTGCAAGTAATCGTAATCCGCGCTTGCTTGAATCCGGCTCACCAGCTCCTACTTTCTCCATGACAGTGCAACCCGTCCATTTAGATTAATTTCAGTTCTAGCCTTCCGCTAGCTTCCCTTTCTCATATACTTCACCCGATCAGCCGAACCTGGAAGGCACTGATAAGGATTGGATTTGATGGATTGGAACTCACGGGTAAGGGGAAGTTGATCCATTTATCAGCTCGATTTGAAGCGCGAGACTTTCCCACCTTGTATTCGGCCAAGGGTATCCGAGGAGGACAACAAGCTCTCGCTCGGATGCTGAGCAATTTTTTCTCTAAGAAAAGCGTAGTTAAGGGTAATTGATTAATGAACATCTCTTGTCATATCAAACTATTTTCCATGTGTCAACTAAAATTCCTTAATTCATTTTGTTTTTCCTAACTAAGGCAATTTCCTGATCTCTAGGATTACACTATTAAGTTTTATTTTATTTTTAGTATTTTTACTTAGTAGTTGTTTATGGACTAGGGAGCGATTGAAAAGCCAGAGAAGCAAAAAGACTTTCCGTGATGAAGTATCGCATTTTTGGAGTTCTTCTCGGAGGGCACTTCTATATTGAAGCGGAAAAAGTTTCCTAACATATTCCATTTGCCCAGATGGGTGAGTCTACGAGCTGGATTCTATTGGTTTTTGGCGAAGCAAGGAGTGTGTTCTACAACCCCCCCCCCCCACTTTCCGACTAACCCAATCTGAAACTAGTTCAGACTTGAAAAATTGGAAGGTTTGTATATTAGAGTCTTTCCCCTCTATAAAAACGGTTCAAATCTCTCGATTCTGACCGTTTTTTTGAATTTAAATTTTTTTCAGCTTTTCTCACTTCAGCTTTCTGATTTCAATCTTATCGCTTCCCCATCCGGCATCATGTTTCCTAATTGCAGCTTTGCTCCGCCCATTATTCATCTGTTTTTCATTTTGCGATATCGCCATTGCTTCATAGTTATTTACTTCTCAATGTCGCCGGAGCAGTCGCTAAGCGCTTTCTTCTGTTGCCATCAATCACCTCGGATTAGAGCGCTGTCTTTCTGGGGTCTGTTTTGATGATCGCCTCATCGCGTTTAAAGGATCGTCATCGTATCCATGCCTTTCATGGCTTTACCCATTCCTGGGATCATACCTTAGTCTTGATATTTCCCATCTTCTTACTGTCGAGCTGAGATAGAAGTCATCAAAATTGAATTATTGGTTTGGATTTCGAATTAATCGTTTGCCTCGGTCCTAATCGAGGATTGGCTGCGCACGCTCCACAAGCGTCAATCACCATTCCGAGAATTCGTGCAGCCATTCGATCAGGTGGAAAATATCAGATTTCGCATTTTCTCTTCGGTGCGATAAATTGATCCGGTTTGTTAACTACGTGTCGGATGGAAATCGCTGCTCCACTCGCGTATACATCTATTTGTGCAATACCACTTCCGTCCAAATTAGCGCTGTCGAGGGTCTTTGCGTATTCACCGCATCCTGACCGTCATCGAATCACTACAAAGTGTCTCTGAAGGTTCAGACTCTTTCAGCTCCTCAATCTTTTCTCATGGTCATCCACTGCAGAGACCGCAGTATCGATTGTTATGTTTCTTGCCTGTCTTCTTGGCATAAGCGATCGGATTATGGCGATCTGCAAGCATTTTTATTTTCCGGCTTGCTTGATCCTCCGATTTGTCACCAGCACTTTCAACGATCAATGCCGCGGACGTAGATATCACAGGCACAAAAGAACTTGTTTTTCTTGCCTTTTTCAAAGTAGGCCCGAGTTTTCACGAATGGTCTACGGCCCTGCAACCTGCGGATCAGATCCGCGGGGTCGCGCTGAGTTTTGATGTCACTTTGGATCCCATAAGTTTGGTCGCTCTTCCTGAGTAATTCTTTGTAAAGCATTGTCCGGGAGAACGAGTCAACATCTCGACAGTGCTTCGGTACGGAAGTTTCAGGATTCCTGGCACTTATAGTTGACATCGGCATCGATCAAGGTCTTTATTTCTTTACCGTGTTGAACGTTGATTTCGGTGATTTTACCCGTTCCTTTAGTGTTTAAAGGCACGGTCGAGTTTTACTTATTATCAAATTTCGATTTTCCAGTGTTTGAGGCAAGTACAATTTCATCCAGATCGGAAGCGCTATACCATTTATTCCAAGCTCATCCATCTTTTTTGTTCTTGCGTCTTGGGTATAATTCCTAATTTGCGCCATATCTATATCCTCCCGAATTTCTTTTTCATGAGCTTAGTTTCCAAAAGGATCCTCCCTACGTACTTGGCGTCCGCTATTTTCTATGCCGTCGTGCCTGGTTACTTTTCCGGTGTTTTTTCCAAGATAGGTGATCTTTCAAGGTACTTCTCCAATGGAAGGCTCTGCAAAGAGGCATGGTTTCAGGAAAATATGAGAGGGGGCCTTGGACGCAATGTATGTTTGGCGGGATGCCGCTATTTCTCGCATTGAGTTCCCAGGAGATGTTTACCAATGGTTGATTACAGTTACTTACTTTAGTTTTACCCCAACCGTCATGGATTTTTCTAGGATTGTGGCGATGTACTTAGTTACTGTTTGACTTTTCGAGCTCCGTCCCGGTCTTTGCTTATTCGGCGCTGTGGCTTTCGCTTTCATACCCTTTAATCTCTCGTTTGAGGCAGGACACACGCAAAGATCTGGGCAGTTTGCCTGATTCCTTTGATATTGGGAGGATTATTTGGGCTTTTGCGCGAAAGCGGATTCTTTGGTGCTGCACTTGTCGGGCTGGGTTTATTGTTCAATTGAATTTACTGGTCGGATCACTTATTTTACTTTCTCATTTTCGGTTGATTTTATGTTCTTGGTTCGGATGATTTGATGGAAAAAGGGCTTTGCTCCAGTTCTCAAACCTTGGGATTCTGATTTGGGAGCAGGATTGCAGTTGGAGGCATTATCGGCGCTTGCCACAGCGTGGAATTCAGTCCTTATTCGACGAGAGGGAAGCTTTACTTTGGAAGTGCCGGAGCAGGTTTGGACAAGTTATGCCTTCGCCTGGTTCAAATGGAAGCTGGAAACTGTACCCTATTAGTACTATTTCTACGGATTGCGGGAGTCAACTCTTTGGGGAGTATTCTTGCTCTGAAAAGCTTGGGCAAATGGATTGATTGCGCGCGATTTAATTGGATTCTAGCAAGTGCCAACCTATTGGGGAGATCACTTTTACGGAGACCATCTACGGAGGAGCGTTTAGTGTTCTTGGCGATTTTGGGAATTTGGGTGCACCAAAGAAGCTGATCACCTTTGGAACCATCTTGTCTTTTCGATTTTGCTTTCTTGGGGCAAAAAATTTTAGTGGGGTTCATTACCTACTTTTCGTTCCTCCCGGATATAATAAGCTTCCGAGCGTTTCTATGGCTTGGAATTGACGCTCTTTTGCATCTGTCTTTGGGAATGTTGCTTTGGCGAACAAGCTCCACAAACACTAAGCCGCTCCTATTTCTGGAGGCATGTTGCTGGTGTTTTGATCCTGTTGTTTTGTGCTGATGTTTCGCTTCTGATGGATGCTGGGATCAGGGCCTCCAGAATGGCTTTTGGAAGCGATAAAAAGATTCGAAATCCATGCTGACCGCTTCGGCTTGAAAAGCTTTAGCATTTATACTCGCCGCGTTTGCGCTGATTTATTTTTACTTAAGGAAGGTTTCAGATTTGGTTTTAGGATTTGGGCTTTTAGGCCTTAGTCCCTTGGCTTGGTTGGTTAATCGACAGTATTTGATGCTGATCATTCCAACCCATCCAGCCAAGGCTTTTTTGCCATTACGCCAGTCAGAGAGTCGTGTCAAGATCACTCACATTTCAGAGATTGAGCTGACTGATCATGACCAAGGAGCTCGAACCAGTTACCGATTCAGTCTAAGTGGCTATCATGGAGCCAAATTTTTGGAGTTATCAGGGATGTATTGGAATCAGCTGACTTTTGTTGGATGAGTTTTGTTAAAGGCGAGGCAGGGACTTTGATTTTCAGGTATTCAAGCTGATGAATATGCTGAATTACCTCATTCATTGCCGCACGCTGCAATGCAGTTTGAATCCAGGCTTGATGGTGCCGCATGGTACCGAATGAAGCTTGTGCAGGTTTCTTTCTAAACAAAGCTGAATGGAGCAATTTGGGAGAAATCGATCCAAATTTCCGACGTGAATCGCAGTGATACCAACCTGACGCCGGGCAAGGTCATTCAAGTTGACTCCTAACCTTCCAATGAATTAAAATTACGCCCAGATGCAGGAAATCTGGATTGGGCGTATCTCGAATCACTATCCTGTGGGATGGCAGCTACTATGATGGCAGGTAATCGGAGATTTACGAGTGATTATTTGCTTAGGGATAAGCTATCTGAGGGACAACATGAGTTGTTTCAATTTGGCCCCAAAGCTACACAGGACCAAAATTTCATGTCATTTTCTTCTCATTATAGCTGGAATATTTGCAGGTATTTTTCTGCACTATTAAATCGAAGTCTGGATGGAGATTCATAAGAAAATGTGTCAGTTTCTTATTGTCGTTTTGCGGAGAAGCAGCCAAAATAGGGTCCAATTTCAGGCATTTGATGTATCCTTGGATATTGTATATGGAAGGCAGGATTAGCTCTATCATTCGAATGGGGTGGCTGTGGAATCGGTACGGTTTCCATTTACTTTGCAATCAGGTGAAAAAAGGGGCGAGTACTGGCGTAGATTATTTCCCCGGAGAGTATTTCGAAGCGAAAGAGATCTGGGAAGATCGTCGATCTTCAGTTTAAGTATCAGGATATGTCTGACTTCGACAAACCATAAGAGCTTTGACTTTTTTCGTGTTCCGGAGTATTGAGCAGATACCGGGATCACATTCACCGCTTTTCAAAATATTCAAAGCCTTCTCCCTCAGAATCGTGTGATTTTTATATTCAGCGCACGCTATTCTGAAATGGATGATAGAGATTGAACTCAGAACTCCAGGTCTCGACCACGTGGGACTCGGAATCTCTCAAAGCTCACTAGCAGGTTTCTATCTGGAATGGAAAACGTATTCCATTTTCTTCAAAAAAAAGTACAGTATTTCGTATCGAGCAAGCAAACGCGGACATCCCTTCAAGAAGCAAGTGGACATCCTAAAAGAACGAATAACCATCAGAGGCAAATAACTGGATCTGAAATAGAGTTACTATGAGGATCCGCAATTTTGACGAATCTTGTTTTGATTCCTTATTTTGACCATGAACGATGACGATTGGCTGGACACCAGTCACGGCAATCGGACTCCCCTATTCAAGTATTTTTTCTTTATGTTAGAAAAGTGCTATACAACTAGATTATACAGCAACTACTTCTCTATTGAAATTAAAGAAATTCGTCGTTGCCTGACCTATGGTTAAAGTAAGCAAGGATGCAGGGGTATTGATCTCGCATCAGCGTCGAGGTAGAGATGAAGAGTCTTCTACTTTATTTTCGGCCGAGTGTTACGGAGAATTTGAAGAACTCTTAGCTTCGAACGCTCAGGAGAGGAATTTTCTTTGTTGATCGGAGTTGAGACGCGACGGAATGCTGAGGAAGAATTATTGATCACCCTTCCTACAGTCAGTTTTCCGTACCGGGATTTCCAGACTGTTAGAAGGGGCAATTTTTTACCTTGATGGATGAGAACGGCTATCCGTGCAAGCAAAGGTAATAAGGATTTGGGGGAATTATTCTGGATTTCAACCAAATGTCGGCTTGATCTTCATTGAGGTTAAGTTTGGAAGTGAAGAAAGTACAAGTGATTGGCTCATGGGACTGTACTGATGCAAATCAGCAGTGAATATTCGGGATGTCGGATGCCGGTTTGGCGTTGAGCTGCCTAAATACGTTAACATGTATTTTGATTCGGCTATTTTAATTCTTACTGTGATTTTGACTATTCGGCTATTTGATTCTTTTGCACACTTGCTATTTTCTTGTGCTTGGCAGAAGTCCGAGCTCTGATTCCACTTCCTCAAAAAACTGGATTTTCAGGCCATTGAGGAAAGATGATATTAAGACTTAGAATTAGTCAAAGGAAGTATTGATCTTCCTATGGAGATTGCAATTCTTGCCATACCACGAAAGCGG
>Ga0163217_1043402_pt1 | contig 10348 bp, 12 predicted proteins | sample SynspAceP_FD_185933 | JGI IMG/M metagenome (GOLD analysis project Ga0163217, IMG submission 185933) | Saline lake microbial communities from Ace Lake in Antarctica - Synechococcus sp. Ace-P (PacBio error correction) | ecosystem: Environmental > Aquatic > Non-marine Saline and Alkaline > Saline ... | reverse complement strand
CTGGGTTGCAACCAACCAGCAAACTGGGTCAGGAAATCCCGGCGACGCGCTGCGCTTGCAGGCCGGCGATCGTATCGTCTGCTGTTGGCCGACGCATAATGGTGTCTGGATGGATCTGCAAAATGTAGGATGAGGCTGGCCGAGCTCGTCCGGATGACATCAATTGGCTATTTGCAGCGCTATCTGGTTCACGCAGTTTCAAATGTGCGGATGTCTTGCTGGATTATGTTGGGGCGAGTTGCGCCTCGAGCCTCACGGATTCAGCTCGATAACGAGCTGCAGTTCGCCACATATTATTGGCGATGGAAGCAATGTGCACCGACGTTGCAATCCATGGCGGTATTTGCAGATGCGTGCAGACGATCGCCAGCATTATGTGATCGATGGATGTAGCTATGATTTCGACACGTCGTTGACGGATTCGCAACAAGCAAGCGCGCCCGGTCTGGACACGCGATTCCGTCACCCGCCCCCCGCTCCGGTTTTCCCGCGCCACCTCGGTATCGCCAAGACCGGTAGCGATCGCGCCGCCGCCCTCGCCTTGTCTTCGCCTGCCGATGAATCCGGACACTGCGGGTCGCCGTGTCGGTGAAAAACGGGCTTGATTTGGCTAATAGCGTAGAGATGCAGGGACAATTTTCTCTCGATGCTTTTTACGCACGGGGTTCGTCTTACCGGTTCGCTATGTGCGAAATAAACACAAATTCTTCCACCACCGCAACCTGGTCTTGAAGAAGGAGGCGGATAGGACTCGCGCGGCCGGCTTCGCCGCTGATGGCTGCTTGCAGCATGTCAGGGTTCCGGGCTGCGCCCCACCGGGGAGCTCGGCCAGGCAGGATGGGCTTTGGCTGTGCAGCAAGTCGTTTGATTCGCGGACTGCCGGAGGGGACTATGCGTATGATGAGACCTGAGAGCGTTTTGATGGCGAATGCCACATCGCCCGACGTTCATTGCTTATTGCAACACATGTTCACCCAGTCTCAAATGGGCGGATTTCCTGCCTGGACGATCTATTGGGGGTGAGTTGCTGGACTGACTCTCGTATCAGCTCGATTAACGAACGCTGCCGTCGCATATTAGTTGGCGATCCTCGGGAAGCAATGTTCGAGATTTGCGCCCAACCCACTGGGGGTTTGCAAATGGTTGCGACGATCAACATGCATTTATGTGAGATCGATGGCTGTGAGCTAATGAGTCTGCGCACGACGATCGTGACGATAAAGCCACAACAGAGCACAGCGCCGGTCTGGGCTTGCGCCAATTCTCGAGTGAAGATGATTTGCGAGGGCGATATGACCATATTTGTTGCCATAGGCCGCCTCTCGCGAATGCCGACTGCCAAAATCCGTCGCTGGACTTGCGTGTGCCAACAGCGCGTGGCCGGAAGAGAATTATGCATTTTGGCTTTGCTTGGCAATATTTGCGAGGGGCGACTCCGCTCTCCGATGTGGGCGCTGCAAAGCTGCGGCAGATCTCTCGCTGTGCCCTGGCAGAGAGGGCGGGGGCGTAGTACTGGCGCGCGGGATCCAGTAGCGTGTCCTGTATCAGGATGTAGGTGAGGACCGAAACTTTTCTGGTCCAGATATGATCTCTTCACACTCGGTTTGTCGAACATGGCTGCGCTGCTGTTGATCCAAGATCGAACGCAGCCAAGGAAAAACCAAGCCGCTGCTAATGCTATGCTCAGGTGCTTTGGATCCTCGCGGGAATATGCTGCGCGGATGCCGACAATGATGCTGCCTTCAACGATTATACCAAGCAGGGGGATCCCGACATTCGCGCAGGCCCGCTCGCCCGGAATGGGACGAGGATGGGCCGCCACAGCGCGGCCCGCTTCCTGTCGCGGCATTTTATTTTTATCAGCACGGCCAAGTTTGTCGATGAGGCTTCCAGTTACACTGATCCCGACCTATATTTTCTCGGGAGAAATTCAGTCTGGCCGGTCCGACGCCTTTTCACCACGGCTATTCCTGCTGCATCCTCGGAACATGTGCTGATGTGGCACCGAATATAGCCGGGACACAACGAGTGATGCATTGGGAGATGCCATCAAGCGGCCAGCGTGATTCCGCCAGCCTGAGCAAGGTAGAGCGGCAAATATTCTCTCCGGTGACATTAATGGCGCTATGGACTGGGGTGCTGCCGCAAGCTAGCCGAATATGAAACCTATGCGGAAATAGCAGAATTTTTGCTTCCGGCGACGGGGCCCGTCAGGCGGTGCGTTTAAAGGAAGCGAAACCGCCCCGAAGCGCCGCCGCCGGCATTGGCATAGGGCTGCCAAGGGATGGACCGCGCGGGTGAACATTGCGCCGCGACGCATTGCCGACAGAAGCGCTGATCGCCCGGCATTCTGGTATGTTGGATTTCATGATAGCGCGCGGGTGTGGAAGATTGCCCGCGCCTGGAACACGGCAGGCAGGCAGAATTCTGGACGCTGGCCAACGCCCTTTGTACAATGTCAATCATCCTGGAACGCAAGTTATCGTTCGGCTCGCCATCCGTGCGATGGCACGGTGTGTCCCGACAGAAAAAACAGACATCTGGTGAGGCCCGATAATATGGCCCCAACGACACAAGCATTTGAGCGATATAGTAAGAGGTAAATGGAAACGCCACTCGTTTGCGAACCGAGGAAAATACATTTCATAACGGGAATTGCGTGCTGATTTTCGGCGGCAAGCCGTGTTCGAACATTGTGGGCAATATGCTGGCGATCCTGTCGGGCCGCCTTAAATTATTCCGGATCATGAAATTTTTCCATTAATGATATGAACCGGAAGGTCAATGGTGGGATTATGCGCGCCAGTTTGTCCCGTGCAGGAAACATCGCACGATGGCATGATTTTCCGGACGGAGGTTTGCACACTTTTGCCGCACTGCCGCAGATGTTTTATAGCACTACAGTTGTATCGAAGAGGAGGCAACTATTTCGATAACCGACACGATGGTCTGGCATCGAACCCTTTGCGATTTGCGAATTTCAGTGATCATGGTATCGATGCCGGCCAATGATCATCAGATATTTCAGGTTCAGGCAATGCTTTCATCGCGCGCTCACAGTCGGATTTCCTGATGCAAACTGGTTAGACGGATATATACGCGATTTTGACGCTGCACTATATCAGCCATTTCGGTCAAGCTGCGTTACGCGCTGGCGCAGAGAGAAAAATTCAGGCGTACACATCGAAACGCGAACATGCATTTTGCTTTACCCCCACAATTGACCGCAATCGTTGCGAAAATTTATTCACCCGCCGTGGTGGACGCTCACAGTTCACTCTATCACCTGTGGAATCGGTTCTTGGGATTATATTACGGCACTGACCTCCCGAGGACCATCGCCGGAGAGATACGACATATCAATGGCTTTGGCGAACATCATATTGTCGGATTTCCCGACAAAGCCCCAACGCATGCGCCGAAAATGGCGGTGAGATCGGAATTGATCAGCGTCGGCTTGCCCAAAGCCGCTCTCGTTCCGCCAGGCATTTTGGTAGTATGTACATTGCATGATGCACGTGGCAATCAGTTGATGCGCTGTGATTGCGAAACTGAAGAAGTGAAACGGCTTTGGTCGTGAAACGGGTGCAGGCCAACTTGTCCTGGGAAGAGCGGTCAAAGCGGAATGCACGCACGCTTCCTTGAGGTCGTGAAACGCACACTGACCGGAGGAAGCAAATGGCTCAATGGTTGGAGGGCAAGCTGGAGTGATGGGTTTGGTAAAGGCAATCCACTACGTGCGTACAATGGCCCGGAAAAAGGATATGGCTCCGACGCCCTAGGGTTCATGGCAACGCTCCTGCCAATTGGATTGTGCGCTATGAAACCAGATCGAGCAAGGGACGCGACTGGCTACCTCGAATGAAAATTCTGCGCAAAGATTTGAAGAATTTTCAGTACAAAACCACCTTCGCTAAGGCACGGTCACGGTAAATTGCCGCTGGCATTTCCACCGTGATCTCGCCCAGCCAGGTTCCACATTAACGTGCAACTCGGTACTCCAGGCCGGAATTTCACCTACGGTCACCGTCGGTGTGCCGGGGACCCATGGCCATGGTGAAGCCCGGAATACAGAGGGGACCGGTGTCGGCGTCCCAGTGCGGGCGGCGGTGGCGCTGTCACGTACCCCGGGGTTTGTCGGAGCGACTGCACATGCGGAAGGTTGGCACGTTTGATAAATCGGTTTATTGTCCCATGATCGATTGCCCGCACGGCAGATTTGCACGCCAGTGAACACGAGTTTCGGGCAGGACGTTAAAAAGCAGTCGGCGTCATTGCCAAAAACGCATGTCAGACTACGTCCGGAGGGGTACTTCCCTTGGTTGTCGACACTGGCTTTTTCCTTTTCGCTCTGATACATCTGCAGATAGCGCCCGTTCTTTCTGCAATTTCAGGCGGGAATTGCATCGATCAGATCGCGCAGTTCAACACTCGTAACAGGATCCCGCAGGGAACATGCCCAATAACTGCGCATGGCAGGGACATCTGATGATACCGCCGCCAGACAGTCGTAATTTTTCGCCAGTTCAGCGAAATCATGTCGTGAGCGAGGGGTGATGATAAGCCGGGGGCTTGGAAAATGTTTCATGCAAAGCCGCAATCGCGAACAGCTTTGTGGGCATTCGGCAACAGGATCTCGATTGAAAAGCGACGGGAAAAGGCCTCGTCCATAATGGGCCGTCTGGTTGGTTCGCCAATATGGCAGATGCCGGATGGCATTTCGAGCCGCTGCAGCAAGATAGGCGATTTGCCATGATTGCGGAACGGTCGTTGGACGATCGCGATTCGGTTCTTTTGCAAATAATGCGGCGGCTTTCGTCGAAAAAACAGGATCTCGTTCACGATCCTGGGCCTGGTCAAACAGCGAACGCCAGATTTTTCTCGGTTTTCTCCAATCCATATTGGAAACAATTTCAGACCGATTCGACGCGAATAAGACCGGAGGATCATGGCGTTTGCCCAAGCAGAGGTCGCTGGTCAGCGGTCTTGCCAGTTACCGGGAGGCGTGGAACAGGCAACGGTAACCGGGACTTCAGTCGGCGCGCGAGGGGCGACCCAGTCCTCCATCAGGGCTTTGTGTGCTGTGCTTTATTTTTCCACGGAGGCAACCATCTCATCTGCCTGATGCGTCGTGGAGATCAAAGGATCAAAATTCCTCCCAATCCAGCGGACCGTAATTACTGACCAGAGTGCCGGAAACCGTGCCGGTGTGTGGCAGATAGTCCTGATTCGCTAGAGAAGTTGACCGGCAATCCCCTGCGGCGACAATTTTAGCGCGCGGACAAATTGCGGTTCGTTCACTTTGCGCTTGGATCGACGAGACAATGACCCGCTTTTGTTCAACGGGTAGGTTTCAGGATTCGAAGGGATTTCTTCGGACAGAGATTTCATGCATGGACAGTAATTGCGGTCAGCGCGCTTGGCAAAAAAACCTCCTGATCCTTGCTGTGTCACGCCGCAAAATTCGGTAACGGACGGGGCCAGTCGCGAGCATTTTGAATCTCAATAAAGGATCAAGCCGCTTCGGCGCAGATAGGGCACGCATCGCCAATATCATGGTAATCGTCATCAGCAGTACAGTTGGGCCACGCACGCCGATTGGCTAGGCTCCACCGGATGCTTGCAAAGATGGCGGCTCGGAAATTTTCTTGCCGTCGAGCCTGCTGAATTTTCTCTGCATAAGCGGCAAAAGGCGGCGACGCGATGATTGCAATCGAGCCAATCCAGATGTCGGAACGGATTCACGGCCAAGATGGCAGATATTTCTTGCCCAGGATATCAACCGGTCTTACCATGTTACGTGAAATACAGGATCGCTCATCCAGGGATGATAGATTACGGCTGTGTTCCAATGGCTATTGATCTTTCAAATATTCAGTGTTTTTACGCTGGTAATCACCAGGGGGTCCATTTCTGGGTCGACGATAATGTACCGCCCTTCCGTTGCAGAAATGTTTCTTCTCAAACCGTCGGACAGACTGTTCCATGCGAGCCGGCAGTTTTCCAATATGCCAGCACAAGGCAACCCGATCGCAGATTTCGATATCCTTTGCTCAGGTTCATCCTGATGCACCGGCGTCCCGGTTGGCAGGCGCAGCTGATTTATGTGCAATGAGCGCGAGTTCGGGAGGGTGGCTGTCTGGCCGTACAGATTTGCAGCAGATGCACGGCGCGCGAAGCGGCTCGTTCGTATCGAATAGGGCTTGTCTTCTGTTCCGGCTCTCAACAGATTCAAGTCGTTACAGAAGAAGCGGGCAAAAAACGGGTTGATCAAAAGATCAAGCCGGCCATTTGCAATATAGATGGCTGATCCATTTTGGTTCGTTCTTTCCGCGCTCCGCATTTTTCCGTTTTCAAACTTTCCTCCAACTGAGATCATTCGACAATTTGCCGGAATGATCGAGCGGACATCATGCTCGTGGCTTTCGGATGGCTGCGTACGCGCAAGGCCGCCGCGATTGCATAATGAATGACGCCAGTTCCTCGGCCAAGGCAAGGGCGCGTGCGACGGACTTTTGGGTGCCAACGGCATCACCGCTCGCCGCCATCGGCAACCAGTGCGCGACAAAATGCGCGGCCAAGTCAATTTTCATGGACGGGCCACAGCGTCAAACACCGAAATCATTAATTTTTCTTGGATCCAGTGGCGGGCTGCCGAATGGTCAGCAGTTGAGCCTTGCGGTTGTCAAAGCAAAATCCCGTCATGCAAGAATAATGCGCATCATTGGGCGCTATCGATATAGGCAAGCGGCCCAGCGACGCTTGGCAATAGTCCACCAGCGGCTTTTTCGCTGTTTCTCGCGGTAAAATGCGCGGGAGATGTAGCTCAGAAACTGGCTGTCTTGCTTGTCGAACACCAAATCGAAGTATAGCTCGCGCATAACCGGATATTTCGTCAGCTTTTACTTGCCTTCCATTTCCAGCCATGCATCAGATCTGGCGCCGGGTAAACTTGTTGGTCTCCGGAATCGTCTGAATTTTCAGGGCATCCATTTGGTTGACCTGTGCAAAATCAGGGGCGGGTTATCCGTCAATAATATTCAAAATCGATTTCAGGTACTCAACCAGATTGCTTGCTGCGGCGCGCCATAGCATGACTTGCTGATCTTGCCCTCTGCTGTCGCCGATAAAGCGGAGCCAGCGTGTGCCTTCTTCAGCTGTGCCTATGCCGATGATATCTGCACAGGCGCCTTCGGTCTTTTCACGGTCAAGTTTTTTGCCAGGCGTTTCGCATAACGGGTGTCAGTTCGTCTGTCAGCGCTCAAAAAATTGTCGTGCTTATATTTTCCCGGGAGCGATTTGCGGCCATTCAGCAGCGCTGCTTCGGCGAACACAATGCGGGACCGGGCTGTTTTTAGCATCGAGACGGTGGATGGAACGTTCACCCATAGCAGCCGCAACGCAATCGCCCGAATCCACCAACCTTCGTCTTTGCCGGTTGCAGCCTATGCATCTCTTCAAGGCGCCGGGGCAGAAATGCCAGAATCTCTGTGTGGCATAAGTCCAGAAATAAAGCCTTTCGGTGCCCACCGGGACCGGGTCGACTTTTTATTGGTGATGAAACGACGGCTGGGCGCCCCCCCCCAGGACCAGTTCTGCCAACCATAGGGATTTGTTTTGATCCCGGCGCGGACCAAAATTTCAACCTGATTCACCGGCGGGCCCTTGCCGAAGATAGGCTGGCCATCGTTTCGCGATCCAGATGGGGCACAATTGGCAGCCCGATCCCCTTCTGAAGAAAGTCGTGGACTTGCTGTGATTCGGCGCGAGAACGGGGGCGAGTCATGGACACATATTGTTCAACAGGACGCCGTCATCTGTGACTTCAGCATCGCGGTCATGCTGCAATTTCCGTTTCGGGAATCCGCCGGACGCGCTGCGGCTGCGTTGCGGGAAGGACTTGGCCGCCAACAGTGCTGCAATTGTTTCGGTCCACCATTCTCATCGCCTGAATTGCGCGCGCTTTGCAACAAGGCGCTGGCCACAGGTCGGCGCCACAAATTCCCAGAATCTCGGGCGCTCAGGCAAGATAAAGCCTTTCTGGCCACGACGTTGCGTCGGTGGATTGATGGGACGACCGGCGTGCAAATTCTTGCAGCCATGAGGCTCTTGCGTTGCCGCGCGAACCAGAATTTCACGCTGCTCTAGGCGACTGCCCTTACCCGAAATATGAGCGGCCACCGCTTCGCGATCGGTTTGGGTCAAAGTTGGCAGGCTGCCCCCTTGCTAAGGCAGGACGAAGTCCGCATTCGCGCAACGGGACGCGCCTTCACTGGACATATTGCGGGCAGGATGCCGTCATCGGTCACTTCAGCTGGCGGTGTTCATCTAGCAATAGCCACGATTTCGGAGTTTCGCTGTTCAGTTGTGCGCTGCCAACGTGCCGGATGGCTTTTTGCAGCGCAGACAAATATCTTTCTGCTCAGCCGCGCTTTGACAGAAGCCGGCTTGGCAGACGCGAGGCAGGTGTGGGCGGCACAATTGGCGGATTTGCAACGATCAATTCAACTTCCGCACCAGAATGAAACGAGATCAACCGTTCTTGCGATTGCCATATCAGATCGGCGATACAAGATATCGGGGACAATTCGGACAAGCGGTCCTGGATGCATCGGATGAATGGCTTGAAACTTTGGCAAAGCTCGCATGGCCTTGACCCGTCAATAGAGGCGACAATTTCGCTGGTCTCCAAGCGCCTGACTATCGATCTCGAAAATCACGGTTGCAAGATTCTTTATGGCGGAGAAAGCGGGAATGCGACGGGAAGCTGCGGTATCGCTGCACGCAATTTGACCCGCATGATGGGAACATCGGAATTCAAGCACCGATGCTATGAAGGCGGGTATGTTGGCATTTGGCTCAACGGTTTTGCTGCCGATTGATCCGGCTGCTTGAAGGCGGTTTGCCGACCTGACAGCGACAATATAGAAGAAATTTACAGAAGCTGAGCTTCGTCATTTCACATAGATGCAGCAGATCGAATATTTTCCGTGATTGGCAGAATATTTTCTGGACGCGAACCATTTCAGCGGAAAGCAATTGCTTGTCAAAGACACATATGTCCAGAGCGGCTTCGATCTCGACCGGACCGGAATCATGCGAAGGCAGATTATTCCAATATGACCGATTGGGCGCGGGCCTCTGCTTGATGCCAAGACCTTGGTGTTGCGGAGGAAATGCCGCCTGGGTCGCTTGCGGCTTTCGGATTCGCCGGTCGCTGCCTGACAGCAGCCGGTTTCCGAATTGGCGCGGCGTTCATCGCGGGAAGGCAAACGAGTTCGTTGCTGCTGCATTTCTTAGCGAATAAGTCGGCAAGCTTCTCACGATTCCGTTGGGGTTATTCCAATTTTCTTCTGACCACATCCGGAGGATTCCAGCCCGGGTTTTGCTGCTTCTCTTATTCGCTTTCGATCGAAGCGCCTGTCTTGAGCCGGATCGTTCCGACTGTTGCTGCGCTGGTTTTCTGAACCTGTGATGACGCGAGCGATCTGATTTTCGACAGTATCCTCGCCAGGCAGGGCGCAATTTCTGTTCGGCCATGCTTCTTGTCCGAAGGGCAATATTATCGATCATTGCTGGACCTGATTTTATCATATTCTGCGGCTGGACGCGGCCCGCAAGCAGTGTTGCGGACAATGATTAAGGGATTCTACGGGGCCGTCGCCCGGGCTCGCCAGATATTTCGAGCAAATGCCGCCTTGATTGATTGCGTTGCATCAGGCACATTGGTTGTTGAGAAGCGATATGAGGCATTTTAGCATGGGATGGCATGGCCGGATCCACAGATATTGGCAGCGAGCAAGGACGCAAATTTTCATGCGGGCGACAGAAGCTCTGCCAAACTATCATGTCCATCGGCCGTCTGGACCATGTTTTTGACAGTTCCGCATTTGCGCGCCGCCCGCTTGCCATCGCTTGGACGATGTCGGCCAGCTGAGGACTGAATGGACGATTTTGCTGGCCGTCATGCCATTGGGCTCAATGCCAGGTTCGCTCTTTCGCCGGTTGGTGATCTCAGGGCATGGCCTGCCCGCTTTGGCTCCGCGGCTCCACGGGTGGGGCCGATTTTGATTTGCCCGTTTTTTGCCAGTTGCTTGAATACGGAAGGCGCGGTCCGAATTGGCATGGCGATTTGTCGCCTCGGCCACTGGTACTATCGGACAAAACAGGAATATGCGATGATTGGTACGTAGGCCAGTTCGGCGGTCGCCAACCTTGAATCCCCGCTTGATCCAATGATCAAGCTTTGGTGGTGACACCAATGTCAAACGAGGGTCAATCTTTCATCCGCAAGTCCAAGCATTATTTCTGCAACAGATGGCGCCATGACCGTCCGACAGTCTCTTTT
>Ga0163217_1095769_pt1 | contig 10349 bp, 13 predicted proteins | sample SynspAceP_FD_185933 | JGI IMG/M metagenome (GOLD analysis project Ga0163217, IMG submission 185933) | Saline lake microbial communities from Ace Lake in Antarctica - Synechococcus sp. Ace-P (PacBio error correction) | ecosystem: Environmental > Aquatic > Non-marine Saline and Alkaline > Saline ... | reverse complement strand
CAGCAATCGGACTGTCCGAAAAAACGTCTCGCGGCAATGTACGCTTCGATTGCCCTGCCGTCGCCGACGTCGTCGTGTGCGGCAAAAACACGCCGTTCAATGGCCGTCTGCCAGCGCTGGGTGCACGAACCGGACGTTGATACCTTAAAAAATATTGTGAACGCGGGGATTGATTCGACCTAAGGACCACAATGGAATTATTCGGCAATGTCAGCTACGCCAACACTGAATTTCGTTCCGACTTTTTTACGTCCGGGCGTTTTGCTGCCTTCCGCAGGGTGCGGCGGCAGTGGCCGTTGTGCGTCGATGCGGACGGCACACCCGGGGAACCCGACGCCCGCTCCACAATCGCTTGTCGATCAAATAACGGGCGACGGCCTTCGACCCTAACAACTACCTGAGGCGGATTTTGCGAGCCCCAGCGGTTTTAGTTTTGCCTCTTAATTGCCCAACTTGCCCCGCCAGTGTTCCGCGGTGGCTTCAATCCGGACTTCGGTCCGCGACATTACCTGACTTCTAGCGGCGCTGGTCGGCTTGCGCAGGCGCTCCGAAAACTGCCGGCCGGTTTGTCATGGGATTGTTCGCGGCAAAGGATTGCCGAGAATGAGGCAGAACTATTTGCTCAGAGCAACACCATCCAACCCCCAGCTTGGGCATTTCTGTCCTCCGACGAGTTTTTCAGCCTGGCAAGCTGACGCAGGAACGAGACCGCGCTCACAGGGATTTCGTTAAAGAATTGGACGTCGGGCAGCCTCACATCACCGCTCACCCATGAGGCCCTTTGTGTGCAGGTGGCGCGAAGAAACCCTACCAGATCACGGGCCTGGCGACCCGGCTTCGGTTGTAGGTCGGTCCGACGGTTCCTAATTCGAATTGGCGGCTTCGGCTCGGAACGTTTTCAGGCTACGGACCTGCGTTCTGGTGGCACCTTTGATAGTGCCAAACATCGGCCAGCTTATTGTGGATTTTGAAGCCGACATCACTGACCGCTTCTCGGCCGGTGCTGCTTTCCGCTTCGAGGACTAGCGAACGAGTTCATTGATACAGCGTGTTGACTTCAAATGATCCGGGCCCGCTTCGCGGCTCACGAAGGATTTGCGATTCGAGGCATGTGCAGACAAGCGCCCCGTCACACTACCCGTCAATACGGTTTCGCGCGCCCCAACCGCTGGGCAGCGTTGGAACACGCTTCAATGCTTCACGTACCCTCAGCCTGGAATTCAACGGCACGCTCACGCGTGCACCTGCGCAAGCGTACGACCTTCCTACCGTTGCCAACGCTTACTGATCTGGTCAGCTGTGCGCGGCCTTGCTGCCGGCCCTACCCGCTGTATGCGTGGTGGCTGCTAGCCCACCGCCGAATGGGTTCTAGCTAACCTACAGTGCCGAAACCCTACTCAGCGGCGTGCGAATGTGCCCATGCTCCTTCTCCTACCCCCAACCTTCCTATGTCGCAAGGCGCTTCGCCGGCGTACCGCTTTCCTCTCGTGTCCCGCGCCACGACTCTGTGTGCCAAAGCCCCCGACACTACGCCGTTGCTATGTCGGCCCGGCCCCTGCGCCCTGGGGGGCCCGGTAGGTGCCGGCCTGTTGGTTGCCGTTGTGGGCGGGTGCCGTGGTCGCCGCAGGCCAGCTGCAGCCAGGGCACTTCCTGGCCTTGGGTGGAGTTCCGCTGGGAGAAACGATTCGCCGATACAAACGGCTCTATTACTTCATGACGGGATTACCGCCGACGCTCTCCGAAGCGCTCCAGTAGTAATACTACCGATGTTATGGCGGGTCGAAGCGCAAGGACCCCGCGAGAGCGTTGCTCGGCCCATTCTCAGAGAAAGTCTCGGAGCGTGAACAGAATCCGGTGATTGTGCCAGAACAATTTCCCTTGAGGCCAGATCGATTGGCCCACCTGCGACATTCAGCTCTTGCTAGCATGACAGGGACCCCATAGCGCCCGGGCATGATGCCTCCCGCGAACCCGCTGCCTGGAGATAATATCCGCAAGTTCACACGGTCTAACGGGTATGGCCGGGAGATCATCAACGGCCGGGTCAGGTGCGACCGTGCGACAATTTTTCCTTTCTCATCGACCCATATTCCTCCTGTGATCACGAGTGCGCTTACCATCGGCCGCGGGTTTGTATCATTTTATGAAACATGCTTCTCCCAAACTCCTCCAAGCGGACTCTCGGGAGTGTATCAGTTCCTCACAAAATGCCTCTGTGGCCCTCAGGGCCGCCTGGAGATGTGCTTTCGGCTCGGTGGAAGCCCTCACTTGTTCTGGGCGGTAGCTGTGTCTTGCATAAATTCAGAGTTGAAACGGCCACCCAACTAACCATCCTGCCGCCCCTGGTATCTGATACGTTGCTTTAATCGACCAGAGCGGACGTAGGCCAGACCCGCCCCATGTCCGAAAAAGCGCACCCTTGCGAAGGAACAAGCCGACCTAAGCGCAGCATGCGGGTGTCCCGCTTCGCGCTGTCCGGTATGCCGGACTTTCCTTTCCAGCGCGGGTCGGTCAGCGTGAATCGAAATCGCGTATCAGCAAGAACGCTCGGCCCGCCGCGCGAAAGAGCTTGGGCTCGGGCTCCCGTCCTGTGCGAGGTCTGATCGCGCAACCCGGGTCGGTTCGATGTGGCCCCCTGCCCGCCGGACTGCGCCTGGAGCGGGTATACGGGGCTTTTCGATTCACTCTCTGTATCCGCCAATAAACAGTCTGGCGCCCGTGCTCTTATATGATTCCAGTAGAGCATCACTGAGATCGGAGTGCGTTGTACCGCACCCCCTCTTGGTAAGGCTCAGATTCGTGCCGGCGCTCTAGCTGCGATGCACAGGGCTCTGCGTTGTGCTCCTCTCACACACAAGTGATTCCACGCGCGCACCTGTTTCTCGCTCGCACGGGCGTCGACCCTCCGTAAGCTCGTGTGGGTGTGTGAAGATACATCGTACCGGGCAGGCTTGAGGCAGAGAGAGGACCTTACGCTCCGTCTTGCCGCAACCCGGCTGGCGCGATTCGCTTGATCCAATGGCTGGTTGCTCCAGGGCCCAAGCCAGTCAATGCAGAGATATAGACCCCGGCTCCCGGTGTCCTGTGCTGGAGCGCATTTGTGATGCGCTCCTAGTGGCTCTCTGTTCAGCCTCAAGCCACAGAGCAGCCGCCGAGGTCCGCAATGAGGAGCTCTTGCTGGTGGAGAATGTCGAGTCTGCAATAAGTCTCGGCGCGCAATGTGTGCTGGTCCCGGAGTGCAAGCGGTCACCTGTAATGGGCCAAACGCAAGCACTCTCCCGGACTGTTCGGGTCAGGCCATCCCCAAGCCCCATCGCCGGAAGCCTGTCTTCTACTGAGGCTTGGAGGCCGGCCCGCGGGCGATCTGATTTTCAAACCTTGGTTGTTTTCCGCGCGCTTCGCCTCGGGCCTTCTTGCGCGGTCGGGGCCATCCCCGTCGGGCCTCTGGGACTGCCGTTATCGGATATCACCAGCCGCCGGAATCCTCGTTTGACCTCCGTGAGCTGGCTCGGCCGCGCGACCGCAGCCAGATCAAGGCTCATGACAAGACAAATTCGAGAGGTTGCGCCTTCTGTTTTCCCGGTGGCTTCGGTGCCTCGCGGGGAGACATTAAGGTCCTTGCGCTTAATGACGGTTTCAAGGCTGAGATGTGCGCTCGGTTCCACGGATGGTCCGGCGAAACTTCGAGGCTGACTCAACTCCCCTACTGAAAGGTCGGTTTCCGCTTTTGCGTCTGCCAGTGAGCCGCTTCGGTGCGGTGCGTAGCCGGTCCTTGCGACAAGGGTCTCATCTCCGCACTGGCTAGCCCGCCGAGCAGCCCAAGAGGAACAACTTCGGGGGACCGGTCATCTAACTCCTCTCAGTCATTTCCACGCGCTGCTCGCGTTCTGATAAGTCCACACCAAGCGCCGCCCGCTGTTAACCCCTCCCGTTCCGGGCGCCGATTGCACTCGCGGCCTGGGTCCTGTTGTGGGAGCGGCTTGTACCTGTATACCCCAGAGTCGCCTCCCCTCGTGCGCGAAACTCCCTCGTCCCGCTTACCCGCCGTGATCGGCTAACATTCTCCCGCTAAACCTGCGTAAAGACTCTCCCTCGCAGAAAGTACCATCCCGCTGACCCTTCTCGTGATGGCGGTTTTTTTGTGATGCCTATTGTTTGCCGGTACTGGGGGCTGGGTCTCGTTTAACGTGTGGACTGTCACCTGGCGCGCTGGGTGATCTGAGGGCTTGCCCTTCCGATGGTTGCGCACTCAGCCAGCCGGCTCAGAGATCCGTGGCTCGCGGAGTTGCCAGCGAGGAGAGTGCTTGTGAATAAGACGCAGGCGCCGTCATGCAGACGCGGTTCACACCGCCGCGCGCAAAGATCCAATGCTGCGCGCCCGCGAACCGTAAGCGATCCAAAGTAAGCAAACAGGAAAGAGCTGCTCGCCACAGGATCTGATGCCCAAAGCAGAAGAGATCAATAACGCGCCTGGGCAGCCCCCCCCCCTTGCCCCGTTTGTCGCCGCTGCTGGTGGGGCAGATAAGTAATACATGATAACCTTGGCTTATACTGCATACGATTCTCTCGCGACCTCTTTGCCCACCTTGCCGCCTGGGTCTTCGCCATATGTGCCTGGATGTGCCCGTAAACCTACCGTGCGTGTGCAAGCCTGAAGGGCTCCTTCCTCCTGGTCCAACGAAGAATGGTAGCCCAAAGAAATTTTCTGACGAACCCCAGATCGCAGGTGCCAGGGTGTGTCTCGCCATTGGTGCACCAACTCTCCCAGAATAAGTCCGTTTCAACCAGCGCCAGCCATTGCGAATTCATTCATCGACCGAACCCAACCATGTGCCCGCGTGATCGCCAGAAACATGGAGCCAGGGCACCAAGCTGGGCGGTGGCCGATGTGGCCCAGATCAACTTCCACACCAAGACGGTGAGTCCTTCACCAGGCCTGCCTCCAATGGCGGTGTGAGAACCGGGTTACAGCTGGCCGCCTACACCCCGCTACACCCTGAGGCACCGGCATGCAACCGACCCATAGGTGGGTATGGTGGCGTGCCCGGTGAATTCTGCAAGCCACGTGTAGCGAGACAAAGGCCCAGATCGAAGCGCTCAGCACGGTGAAGCCCAATCGAGGGCCAATGGGTCTCCTGGATCTCGCTGCGAGCCTCGTTGTGCCCGGTTTTCCTGTTTAACTTTCAAGGCCCTTTTGGACAGGATGGGTCTTCTACACGACCCGGCAGCTCGCAGTCAACATGTGGTGGATATCGCTCGGCCGTCGAATTCCGTTTTCCCAAAGGTGAAAAGGGAGCCCTATTGGCCTGCCACGCTCCTGATTTTCTGTACGCGATCTCGCGGGCATGGGACAGTGCCGCCCTCAAATCCCGCCGACAAAAAGCACATGCGGGACTGCCATAAGCACAAGTTATACGCCCGGTGATGATCACCGGCATGTTTCTCTTCTTTCCACTTGGCCGGCCGGGGTTGCTTCTTTACATCTTTAAAAGCGTGGTGGCCTCAACATCTTTTCCAGGGGCTGCAGACCCTTTCTGCTCCACCGCCGAAACCTTGCCGGATAATCCTCCAGAGTCTTTCTGCATCAGCAGCTGGCCCAGCAGACCCCCCGTCGCGGGTGGCCGCCACCGCCGGCGGCGGCATGGAGTCGTCTTCCCCCCCCCCCCCCCATCGAGCCCAAGGGGTAAAGAAGTGGATGGAGCGGCGAAGGCCCCCCTATTCGGAGTCTCTGTCCCGCTCGGCCCCAATGCCAGTTAACCCCTGGCCAGAGTTTCCCTGCGCCTGGCGTGCAGGCCCCGGTCGCACGCCCACTGGCCGTGGTACCAGCCAGAATCCCTAACTCCGCGCAGGCATCCGGATGAAATACCCGTTCCCCGGGTGCGCGGTGGGATAGAAATTACTGAACCGGGCGCTTCTGGTGACCGATGGGAGAGGACTCCTAGTGAATTGAATGGCCCAGAGGCCGCGCCCATACCCGTCCCAGCGTGGCTCTGGCTGATCCGCTGGTCGTGGCGCGGGAGGCTACGACCATCTCCCCTCCACTTTGTCGCTGGTCAGGAGCGGATTCGCTCTGGGCACTGATGGCGACGAGCGGTTTTGGAGCCAGACGTGCACGGTAAGTCAACGCCGAATGTCCTGCAGGCAAACCACCGGCATGACTCAAACTGTCAAGCGGTCGAGTGCAACCCGTCCGTGATTCCATGATCTATTCTTCCTGAAACCGGCCTTGGCCGATTGGAGACCCCGATAGCTAGGAGTGCCTCCCGACCCCCCTGGCCTGGTGAATCCAGGGTCACTGGATCTATTCGAGCAGCTCGCATCCTCCAGTTGGCGCGCAATAGACCTGCAGACGGAATGGTCGCGCGGCTGGCTCTGCCCGGGCCCGGCCGTCCTGGAGTCAGAGCCGAACTTATCATCACAAGGCCCCACCCCGAAGGTGTCCCCGCGTGCAAGCTCAGTGAGTCCCACCGGCTGGATCCGCGCTGGGCGTGGGCTCGGCCGGAACTCGGTTTCAGACCGGAGACGGCTGAGGCGACTCGGCCCGTCGACGAGGCTGCGCCCGATGACTGAAATCTCCTGGCGGACCAACCCTCGACCAGCCACTTTAGGGCCTGCTGAGCGGCGCACCCCGCTCTCCCCGCGGAATCTGCCTCCCGCACCTCTCCCTCTGCGAGTTCCGCAGCCGTGGAAGGAGGTAGAGCCCGCCGGACCTGTCGAACCGCTGCTGCCCGGCCTTGGCCGCTCGCAGCTCCGTGCTTACGATGCCGAACGCACTCGGCGGCGCCCTGTCGCATGAAGCCCGGCCATTCTGCGCGCCCAACTTTGATTGATGAGGGCAAGTCGCCGGGCTGCCCGAAATAACCGCTCGGCCGAGGCCATCCCGCAATGCCGCTGGCGGCCCCTTACGACAGCCATCAAAGCCTGCCCCAGGATATTCAGCCTTGCCCATTCTTTCTAAGCTTTTCTCGATTTCCATCCGCTACTGCGATGATCCGGGCATCTGCCGGCGCCTGCGCTAACCCTGCGTCTCGACCAGCGCTGCCGCACGCCTTAGCCGCGCAGGAGACAACCTATTGTGATCTACACGTCGCACACGGAGCTGGCAGCCCAAGTGCACACTAGGGAAGCTGAGGAGTGACGATCCCAGACGTCCAGTGCGTCCTGTATTTCTGACGCGCCTGCGCTAACAGCCGCGGGAGATACCTGGCGGACCGGTACCTGCTCGAAAGGCATCGCCGCGAGGCCACTGTGCGGGCCATGCGGGACTCCCCCTGCCATGCCCTCGTTCACCGCCCCAGCTCGCTGCCCTGCCATTGCCTGCTAGCCGCGGTGGCTGAGCTGAAATCAACAGGATCCGCCAGCGTCGGCCGAGACCGCCCGGTCCTTAGGCCGCCGTGGCCCAGATCGGTGAGGACCTCGAATCTCGCTGAGGTTCTTTCCAGAGGAAAAAACGCCAGGTCGAATCGCCCCCGTCAGCGGAGCTCGCGTGATGACGCTACGTGGCGCCCACTCCGAGGAGCGCAAGAGTCCTCTCACAAGCTGTGTGCATAGTTTGGCGGGAGGCTTGCTGGGGAGGCCTCAAGCGCAATGGCTCTTTGATCTCCCGACTCCTATGGCCCCGCCTGGCCTATCTCACAATGCTTGCCCGCTCGAAGCCGAGCGCTATGGGCCTGCCCCTCCCCAGGCCGTCGAGGAAAACTGCCCGGTTGTGCTGCGCTGTGGTGTCCCGCGCCGCCCCGGCACCCGGGACAGCGCTCAAACTGCCGACAGCCAAGGCGATTGCCCACAGCTGAGCCGCAGACCCAGTGGCCCTGCCTGTTGCAGTGCCCTGGATGTGTGGTCGGCCTGTTTGGCCGGGTCTGCGAGTCCGCCCCGGAGCGAGCGAAGCGCGCACCCGCGGACATGATCCGCCCGGCCGAAGCATGGCACCCTGCGTGGGCTCTGGGAGCGATGAGAGTGATCAAACGGCGCTCTCGGCCGAATTCCCCGCTGCGGCGCGACAGCACGCTATCGCATATGGGGGAGCCAGTGCGGGTGCTGGCCCCCACGACCTGCCTCACCCTGGCCAATGGCGCGTGCAGCTTAAGACCAATCAGCGCCCGGGTGTTGTCTGTAGGTGGCCCAACGGCCTTACCTCTCGGTACGGCCTGGGCCACAGCCGCTGGGCCTTCCGGAAGCTGATCAGACATGGCCCCCACGGCCGAAACCCTCAAAGACCCGAGTCTGAGAATCTCCCTTTGGGCTGGCTTCGACGAGGAATTCTTTCTGCTCGATTTTGCCCGATGCAGGCCGAGCGGCGCACCATCTGGGATCTGCAGCTGCTCGCTCTCCAGTCTCTCTCCGACTCCTGTCCGCGCCCATTCGTCCTCCCAAACCGTCCCGGGTATTCTCAGAACCATAGTAGGTGGCTGTCCGTGTTGTATTCCGCGACCGCATAGGATATTCCTTCCTATACCCGGTGGCCCGCGCCAGAATGAGGCGCCCGCAAGATCGTGTGATGAGGGCCCATTTGCGACCAAATCAACCCCGGCTTCAGTGGGCATTGGGGTGCCCACGCTAGTGACCTTTTTGTGAGAGCAAGACGAGGAGTCCCTTTGCTTAATTGTCTGTTTTCCGGTGAGCAATTTTTTTCGATGGCACTGGATAAGTTCGACAAAATTGATTCTCAAATGAACTACAGAGAGGATGGACGCATTGCAGCAATTGTCATCTCGGCGGCGGCGGTCGGCCTCATCCGAATTGCCGCGTGCTGCGGCCGAGTTCGGGGCCTCGGCCAAGCGATTCTCTGGAAGTGTACCGCGTTGTCCGGGGGCGCCATGAGAACTCCGATGCGCCCCCCGTATCGGCGCGCCTCTGGGTCCAGGTCAGGCGAGCAGAAGCCAGCGATTCGCCCCTTCCCACCCAGGGCCAAGTAGTGTGTTCGGCATGTTATCGCGCAGCAGCTTGTGGCCCGGCGCGCAGAGGGCCTGGCAAAGCCTCGCAAGAAGCTTGGGGCGAGGGTTGTTTGAGGGTGCTGTGAATAATATTTCCGGAAGTCATGGAGTGGCGTAACGAAAAACAGTATCCTCCCGCGTAATCTCGACAACCCTAGCAGCCAGCGCGGCGAATTTGCCAAGATACTGCTTGCGCGTCGTCGTTTCCGACTGGCTGATTTTGAGGCGCCATGCACCCGCGTTCCACTGACACGATTGCCCGGCGAATTCGCCCGCGTGAATTCGAGCCGTCGCCATTCGAACCGTACAGAAAAAAAAACCGAGCTGCCGCGTTGCATGAAAGCCAACGACCACCTGTTAATTGAAACTAAACGCTAGCTGTCGGGTCCACTGATTTGCGCTACGGTTTTAAGGCAACACTTACAGCACACTATCGGGGGCCCATGCTATGCATCCAGCAGCATTTAAGCCGCTGCTAAATTATCGGACCATTTCGCAGCGTTCGTGAGCAATCACTCACCGTTAATCGCAGAGTTTACGCGACCGAAGATACCGTGTGCAATCAATGCGAAGATAACCAGTCCGACGAAATGGACATTCCGGCACAATTCACCTGGTTTCTCGAGCGCTTTATTTCTTGAGCCTGGCCTGCGGGCTGACTCGCAGTTTAACGAGCAGTTTCACTTCCTGTTCAACTCCTATTACTTACACGGGCCGGGCAAATGCACGCGCGGCCAAAAACGCTGGCTTTGCTGTCGCGTTACCGACGCTTGAAGAAAATTCTGGCGTACCGCGCCTATGTCTCGACACAAGCGATGCAACAATTGCTGCAAACCGGGACGCGCAAATGACGACGTGTGTACCGCATCCGTTACTGCGTCTAAATCATGGAAGCAACGCAGCCATCAGGAGCTGCTGCTCACGAATCAAACACGCGTTCTCGAGAAACCATTGCACCAGCCGTCTCTTCCCGACCAAGCAACCCAGCCCGACATCGGTTATCGGGCCCTATTCATTCAATGACGGTAAAAGCGGCATCCACAGGATTTGTATGTGTCGAGCGTGTGATCGCTTGCCTTTGACAAATTGAAAATCCTCGCCCATGACCGCGCTCTTTGCGACGAACACCAAATCGGGGCAAAGCGTTTTTGATCACCAACGGTGAGAATATCGCGACTTCATCGGAGACCGGCGGTTACAGCAGACAGCCAACTGGGTTGTCTTCGATGGACTGGGCAAACCCGTAAACGGAGGCCGCGACTTGGACCAACGCCCGCTAGTTACTGGCAACGAAAGTCTGGATTCCGAGTTCACTTTCTAGGTGGCTTTAGCGAACTGATTGATGACAGTCGCGCCGGCTCTGCCATGGTTAGCTATTACGACGCCGCCGGCCGAATCCGCCCGTTCAGCCGAACC
>Ga0163217_1068683_pt1 | contig 10349 bp, 9 predicted proteins | sample SynspAceP_FD_185933 | JGI IMG/M metagenome (GOLD analysis project Ga0163217, IMG submission 185933) | Saline lake microbial communities from Ace Lake in Antarctica - Synechococcus sp. Ace-P (PacBio error correction) | ecosystem: Environmental > Aquatic > Non-marine Saline and Alkaline > Saline ... | reverse complement strand
GATGCCAGAGCCAGCCCGGGCGCTGGGCCCGGCGATCGTCCTGCTGGGATCCTGGTCCTGCTGGCGCTGCCCTGGCCTGGGCGCGGCCCCGCTGACGGATCACCGTGCTGATTGCCCGCTCCTTCGCTGAAGCCACCGCTTGAACACGTGGCCGCCTTCAACGCGACCACCGTTCGGGCTGCGCATCGCGTGGCCCGCGGGACCGTTTTGAAAACTGAGGCGGTGGTCGATTCTGGCGCATCAGCAGCCTTGGCTGCTGGGCGACAGCCCCTACGACCTGCTGATGAGGGATGTCACCTGGACGGGCCAAATTACGCCGCCGCCGGCTGGCTGCGCCCTCGACGACTGGCTCGACGGCGTTCCTTGTCGATGTTTGCTGCCGGCTGCCCCGAGGGGCAAATCCGCCTCGCATGGCCAGCTCTGGCGCCTTCTTTGCCGATGGCTGGCCCGATGGGCCTGCTCTACTGGCGCACACGAGTCTGATGCGGCGCCGCGCGCACGCCCGCCGAAGTTGGTGGATCGCTCTAAAGAGCTGCAAGAGCAGGCTTAGTGCGCTGGACGGGTTACGTCTGGCAAGGGCCGTCAGTCGAGGCCTCAGCTGTGTGTTTTCCTCGAAGTTGTGCGTGGGCTTCGGCGGCCAGTGGGCGAGGCGCGGCCAGCGGCATCGGCCTGGACTCACCCCAGGCCGCAGACGGCCGCCTCCTGCGCTGCGCCAGCTGCGAACGGTCACGCCCGCGTCGGTGGCCGATTCGCCGAACCCGAAAAGCCTGCAGGCCTTCGCCACGTGGCGAGGCCGCCTTCATGCGCCAATTGGCCCTACGCCTGGGAAAGAGCTGCAGAAACCGGCAGTGCCGTGGCCGCAAGGTTGGCGCATCACAACGATTTGGTGCGGAGGCCGGGCCACGTCGCCGGGCTGCCACCCAGAGGCAGCTTGGGGCTTGTCGTGCTGCGCGGCAGTTGCCCATCCGGCCGAAAAGCCTTGCGGTTGCTGCAGGCCCATCACCGGTGAGCAGAGCCAGCGGCGGGCTTTTTGGCCCGTGATTGGGGCTACACGCCCCGCCTTCGCACTCCCTGGTTCGACGATCCCGAGCTCTGCGTAGGCGGCCCCTTGCCACCTGCCTTGCCGCCCTGCGCCAGGCCCTGGAGGTGGCGGCCTTGCGGTCCGATCACCCCGTCTATGCCCAACTCAGCGAACATCCTTCAGCGCCAACTCAGCGACGCGATCACCGGGCGGACAGGGCCCCCTGAGTGGCGATGGGGCCGGGCGGACGCAGCAGCCGGGCGGTGCTCAACGCCAGTGGCGTGGAGGCGGTCTGATGTGCGTTGGGCTGAATCGGCACCGCCCTGCTTGCTGTTGCTGCTGTTTCCTCCTGGCCATGGCTCTTCAACCTGTGGCTGAAGTTTCAGAACTGTTCACGGATCTCCAGCCCGGTTCCGGTGGGGCTGCTCAATTGGCACCGACCTGCGTTCTCGATGCCCGCTTCTGCAGGACGCGCCCTAGACCCTGCGCTTCGCGTTGTGTCGGTGCTTGGAGTCTGCGGGCGGGCCTTGGTCATGGCCCTGCTGCTCAATCAGCGACTTGGCGGCGTCGCGGAGCTGAGTGCGCGAGCCCTCACCCTGCTGCCCTGGGCCCTGCCCACCACCGCGTGATGGCCCTGGGCGGCCATGGATCTTCAACGACCCAGCGGCCCGATCAACGCGTGATCGCTGGCCCTCTACCGGCAGCACGCTGCCCTTCCTCGCCTCCCCCTCCCTGGCCTGGCTGGCCCGTGGTTTTTGCCCGATGTTCTGGAAGACGACCCGTCCCTTCGTGGCACCTGTTTGCTGTGGGCCGGCTGCAGATTGATCCCCCCGCCGATCTCTACGAGCGCTGGGCGCTGGAGGTGGCAGCGCCCGTCAGGCTTGCTGCGCTCACCCTGCCCTGCTCAAGGCCCTACCTGCTCTGGTGCTGCTGTTTCCGCCTGGCCCAGGCCGGGGCATGGGTTCCTATGTTCTTTCCTTAATAATATTCTCTCACGGCGACTCGCACAAGAAACAACATAGCCGCCAGCCGACATCAGCACCACGTTCTTCGATCTGACTGGTTGCTCACCGCGGCGGCCTGCCAGCAGCACCGAAGAGTTGGCGGGCTACGCTATCTCCCAATGCCATGCGCTTCCTGTGAGTTTCGCTGACAGCGCCACCCGTGATGATCGGCATGTTTGGCGTTTGCTGCTTCGCTTGCTGGGGGCGCGTTGTTGCTGGTTTTTGCGCCGTCCTGCCAGGTGCTTTGAGCGACCCCGCGCCCTTTTCCTTGCACTGATTTTTTTGTCAAGCACCCCGCATCGATGCCCTGCGTCCCAGTTACTGCAACAACCGCAATCGCCTCACAGACGGCGGCAGAACCCGCGCCGCTGGACTGGTTGGCGTTGCTGTGTTACTGGAGCCTCGCCGAGGCCGATGGCTCTGGCAGCTCTACACCTCGCTGCGCCACCCCGGATGCCCTGCTGGGCGGGCTGCGGCGATCGGTGGGGCTGGACCCTGGCCAACACGGCCAGGATCCTCAGCAGTGACTCCGCCCTTCTGGCGCTTACCTGCTCAACAGCACCCTGGTGGGGGTGGCGAACGAACGCTGCTGGGGACCCTGCTGCTGGCCATCCCTGCGCCTACCGCCCTGCAGCGGCGCGGGCGGCCTTGCAGCGGCAGCTGAGTGGAGGGGCCCATGCTTGGTGCCGCGCCTTACCCCTCGGTGCTGCTGTTCCTGGCGCAATGCTGAGCTGGCGCGCCAGTTCGGCCTGGCCAACAAACCTGCTGGCGCTCTGTCTGCCCTATGCCGGGCTTTCGCTTTCCCTGGACGGTGCTGCTGCTGGAGGCGGCCTTTGGCCAATTGCCCCGCGAGCTCGAAGAGAGCGCACTTTGCTGGAGGGCTTTTGGCCTCTGGCAGCGTCTTGCGCTGGATCCTGGTGCCCTGCTCGGGCCCCGGCGGTTGGCGAGACGGCCGTGCTCGTGTTTTCTTGTTCCAGCTGGAATGGTTTCCCCGATCGCCCTCCACCTGGCTGAGCCGCTCGGAGCTGCTCACCCTGGCGCCCGCCATGGCCCGCATCGCCGGTTCCTCGGTGTTCTCGGTTCCCTATGGCGCCTTCGCTGCAGGCCACGGTGCTGGGGCCAGCGTGCCATGCTTGCTGCTACTGCTGGTCTTTTCAGCGGCCCGATTCGTGGCCGGGCCTCACCCAGGCGCCATCAAGGGATTGAACCTGCTGTCCGCCGCTCCCGCCGATTGACCGTTTCAGCACGATTTCCAGCACCACACCAACGCAGCCACGGCGTGCAGTTGGAGCGGGATCAGACCGCCGGCAATCGGCAGCGCGCACGATCCTCGAAGATCTCGATCTGACGGTGCAGCCCCGGCGAGTGCCTGCCCTGCTCGGCCCCGCGGGTTGCGGCAAGAGCAGCACCCTTGCGCCTATCTCCGGCCTTCGATTCCCCCGGACCGGGCGCATTCCTGCTCGGCAGAGCGCGACATCACCTCCATGCCGTCCGGCCCGCGCTCAGGTGGCGATTGGTGTTCAGAGCTACGCGCTCTTCCCCACCTTGAGCCGTGGCCGCAACCTTTCGCTGGGGATGGAGATCCGCGGGCGTCGATGACGAGCCACCATCGCCCGCGACCTCCGATTGACGTGCTCGGAGCTGCTGCAGCTCGGTGAGCTGCGCCACAAAGCGGCCGCCGATCTCTTCCGGCGGGCCAGCGCCCAAGGGTGGCCCTGGCTCGGGCCCTGCTGCGGGCGCCGCAGGGTGTTCCTGCTCGGATGGAACCGATGAGCAACCTCGACGCCAGCTTGCGACGAGGAGCTGCTGCCCCAGCTGCGCGCGATCCTCTGCGGCGGTGGGTTTGGCGCCGGTGAGTCTACGTCACCCCATGACAGCAAGAAGCCATGCGGCATCCGCCGATCGCATCGCCAGTGCTCGATGCCGGCCGCCTGCAGCAGTGGGGCACGGCTCGCGATCTCTACCACCGACCCGCCACGCTGTTTGTGGCCCAGTTCATCGGTCAGGCCCCAGATGTCAAACAGTGCTCCAAGAAACCCGATGGCAGGGCCTGCTGGCCGTGCGGCCCGAACACCTCCATCTAGTGCGGAAGGTGGGACTTGCAGGTTTCGGGTGGGTGAGTCGGGAATGGCAAGGGGCGCCAGCCAGCAACGCAGCTCCGACCACAGCCGGGACCCTGCGCTGGGTCTGCGATGGGGCGGGCGAAGCATCGGCGATCGGCCGTTGCGCATCGCCTGGGGGGCCACAAACAGGCATCGAATTTTTGCGGCGGCCGGCCGCAGTCTGACGGCTTGGACCACCATCTCATCTCTCCGATTCACGCGCCCTCTTCCAACCCTCATCCATTCACTGCAATGCGAAAGCCAAACCTCCCTGGTGGGAAGGCTGCGTTTTCATCTATCAGTTTTTGATGCCCGCGCAGCTTCCACGGACTCGCCGACGGCAATGGCATCGGTGACCTGGCCGGTATCATCCCAGAAACTTCCTTACCTGGAGTGGCTCGGGGTCGATGCGATTCTGGCTGACGCCGATCTTATCCCTCGCCGGCTGCGCGATGGCGGTTAACGACATCACCGACTTCCACCACAGCGTCACCCCGATCTCGGCGATGCTTCGCCGACGTGGGGCTGTTGACTGATCAGGCCCACATCCACGGCATCGCGTGATCCTCGGACCTGGTGTTGAACCACACCAGCGTTTTGCACCCCTGGTGTTCAGCGCGCCCTCTGGGGCGCCCCAGGGCAGCAGCGAGCGTGATTTTTACGTCTGGCGCGACGTCGACCAGGGTATGCCGTGCGCCGGTTTGCTGTTCCGCCACTCGAAAGCTTCGAACTGGGAATGGAAACGAGGTGGCGGCCAGTTCTACCCAATGCACCGTTTACCTGCGGGCCACCAGCCCGATCTCAACTAGCGCCAATCCCGAGGTTGCCAGGAGGGAGATGCTGAGGTGTGTCGACTTCTGGCTGGACAGGGGGCGACGGCTTTCGCTCGATGCCGTGCCCTTTCCTTTCGAGGCGGAGGGCAGCCGCTGCGAGGGCCTGCCCTAAACTCACGCCTTCCTGCGGCGGTTGAGGCCCGGGGTTGGAGGCCAGCGGGCGGGATGTGCTGCTGTTGGCCGAGGCGATTCCAGCCGGTCGATGAGTCGGCGCCCTACCTGGCCAACGATGCAACTCATGCGCCTTCGGACTTCGGCCTCACGGCCCACCTGTTCGCAGGCCGTGCAATGCCGCACGATGCCCTGCGCGATTGCCTACACCCTATGCCCAGGAGATGGTGCCGGGCTGTCCGCTGGGCCCTTTGCCGCTGCTCGCAACCACGAATTGGCTCTGGCTCGGGGATGGTACACTGGTGCCCGATTGCGGTGGTGGAGGCCATCCTTCAAATGGCTTTCCCGAACGCACTTGACCCACTGGCTGGTAACTGGGGAATTCAAACCGGCGGCTGGCCCCCTGCTCAATGGGCGATTGCCAGGCCCACACCCTGCTACATGCCCTCATTGCTACAGCCTGCCCGGCCTGCCCTTGCCTCTATTACGGCGATGAACTGGGCATGCGGCGACTGGCCGGGACTGCGCGACCGCACCCCAAACCCGCACACCGATGGCTGGAGCCCGGGGCCCCCCACGTGTGGTTTCTCCAGCGCTTCCCAGCCCCTTGCTGGCTGCTGGCCGCCGATCACCTCACCGGTTTTGATTACGCGTGGCAACGTGGAGGTGGCAGCAGGCAGCTCTCGGGCTTCCCTGCTCAAACAATTAAGACACCACCGCATGCTCACCAGTCGCCCGCGTTGCTACCCGTGCCCTGCGCCTACGGCGACATGTGATGATCGAGAGCGGCCACCCAGCGTTGCTCTGCTACGCCCGTTCCTGCAGGGAAGCGCAGCAGAGGGCGAGGAAACCTGTGTCGGCGATGACGGTGATCGTGGCCGCCAACCTCTCCGGCACGGACGCCTCCACCGGCTCGACCTTCCAGCCAGTTGGCAGGCCATCGCATGCGCGAAACCTCTTGGGGTTGTTGAGTTTGCCCCGGCGAGCCCGGAGTGGTCGCTCTTACCTTGCCGCCTATGGTTCTTTCTGGTTGGCTGGTGAGCGAGTAGGCCGCGGCGGCCTTTCCTGCATCGAGCAGATCGCCCCACCGTGCCCTCCAGCCAGCGTCGGCCTCGGCCTGAATCGGACAAAAAGGCCAGCCGGCAGCGGCGGGCCAGCACATCCTCCGGTTGCAGGGGCCCACTCATCGGCGGGCCATGTGGCGCGGCCCCCCGCCCCCCCCGCCCCCCGCCCGCCCTTGCCCCCCCCCCACACCTCCGCGGGCGGTGCAGGGGGATCACGTCGCTGAGCGGGGTTGCGCTCGCTTGGCATCGGGCGGCGCAGCGCGCGCACCGCGGGGCCTCCAAGGCCAATGGCTGGGCATTCATTGGGCCGCCAGTGGGGCCTTTCCCAGCTCGTTTGCTGAGCTTTGTGGCAGGGCAGCCGCTCGGGCGCCTTGCGGCGGGGTCGGCTGGCGGCACCAGGATCGCTCCGGCGACAGGCTCCCCCAAGGGTCCAGGCGAGTGCTCGGGCCACCACGCCAGGACGTCGATGGCCATGCTGCGGCGGTGGTCCCACTTGCGCCCATCACGCTGATCAGGGACCGCAGTGAGCCGCATCCACCGCGTGCTCCGCACCACCCGCCGCGCGTGCCGCGGCCGCTTCCCCGCTGTTTCGGGCAGCCAACAGCGGGCGCCGCCGCCAGCGGCTGCTCACCTGGCGATGGAGTATCTGAGGGAACCAGCGCTGCCACGTAGTCGGCAGGTAGGCCTCTTCGTTGGCGGCGGGCCGCTCGGCTTCGGCCAGGGGCAAGGCCGTTGTCAGGTGGTGCCCACCAGCGTGGCGGCGTAAGAGGGCAGCAATGAACAGCACCGACCGTCGTTCGGTGGGCGGGCACAGCAGCCCAGGCGCGGGGCAGGAGGTCGACCGTCGAGCACCACGTGCATGCCGCGGCTCACCTGCAGGCCTGGGACGCAGATGCCTGGGCATGCGGCGCAAGGGCGTTCGGCGCGATGCCGGTGGCGTTACCACACCCGGGCGCGCAGGCCGGCTTGCCTTGGCGCCATCTCGGCTCCGCTGCGATCACGCCCCATTCAGAGCTGGCCTGGCCGTCGCGGCAGCAGCCTCTCCACCACGTGCGCTGCGGGTTGCCTGTGTACAGCGGCGCCGGCGAGCGGGCGGCGCTGCGGGCGATCAGCAGGTTGAGGCGGGCGTTCGTCGCAAGCGGCATCGCGTAGGGCGACGCCGCCGTGGCCAGGCGCCAGCTCGGGATCTGGCGGCCTCACCTCCCTGGCGCGAGAGGCAGCGGCTGGCGCTGATGCGCCGCCGGCCGGCCAGCAGGTCGTAGACCGCCAGGCCGGCGCCGTTAGGTTAGGCGGTGAGCCAGCGGGGTTGCGGTGAGGCAGCAGCAGCTCCAGGGGCTGGCCAGGGACGGCACGGCCTGCAGCCAGTGGCCGCGCTCGCCCCAGAGTTCGCGCACCAGCTGCAGCTTGGCGCAGATCAAAGGTTTTTGACGGCCAGCTCCAAATAGCGCACGCCGCCATGCAGGGCAATTGGTTGCTGCGGCTGCTGGTGCCGAGGCCGAGTCACTGCCCTCCACAGCACCACGAGGGCGCGGGCGCACGGCCTCCAAGGCGATGGTTGGCGCCGGTGGCGCCGGCGAGCGAAGATCACCCAGCAGATCGAAGACCGTTGTTCCGGGTCGTGGCCAGGGATTTCTGGTCAGATGGCCGTGAACTGGGGCCTAGGAATGGTTGAGGCCAGGAGAAAGACATTCCGTTGCCTGATCGGCAAGGATTCTCGTGCGGAGGTGCGGTCTGGCAGGTCTGGGCTTCTTCTCCTCAGGAAGTTGGGCGCATATCAGGCCAAACTGCGGACGCACCGCCTCCGCCAGCGCTTCAGCCAACCGCTGGCGGTCGTCTTCGCTGAGGCTTGGCTGTTGAAAGCGGCTGGCGGTCTGTTCGCCGGGATGGCGCCCAGGCCTCAAGGCCAGGCACCAAACCGGCATTCGAGGCGCGAGCAGGGGCCACGCCCGGCTGGTCGCTCTCTGAGATCGCGCGCGGCGCACCACCAGGGCCGCAGCTGTCGCCTGGCCTGCAGCAGCCCATCGGTCGGCGGCGGCCGCCGCCATCGGTGCCAGCTCCTTCAGCGGAGCTTCCAGGGCTTCGGTTGGCCACGCTCCACCAGGGTGGCCACGGGCAGGGCGATGCTCATCGAGGGTGGCCCGTGCGATGCGCGCCGCCGGTGTCGCGGGTGATGCCGAATCAGCAGGCCGCGGGCGTGGGGCATCCCATGGGGCGTTCCCAGCCTGTGAAGGCGGTACCAGCATCAGGCCCGCTGCCGGCGGGAGCTGTTGCCGCCAGCGCTCGATCTCGGCGGAACTCTCGAATTCAGGCCCGAAGCCCGTCACGCAGCCACTGGATGGTCGGTGCCGGCTGGAGCACGCTGCCCTCCTAGGGCAGTAGGTGGCGGAGGCACGTCGAGGCGCCGCACCAAGCCGTAGTGTGCTCAGCAGGCCCCCGTCGCTGCGCACGATGCTGCTGCCTGCTGCTTGTGATCACCGAAAGGCGCCTGGATGCCGTAGCGTGCATTGGCTATCACCCGGCTGCAGCAGTTCTGGACCAGGTGGCGGCCTGTTGATTCGCCGAAGCATTTGGCCCGGATCGGACACGGCGAAGGGGGCAGCTCCGCAGTGATGGCGCCGAAAGTTCGGCGATGGCAGGGGCGCAGCTCCGGCAGGAGGCCGGCCGGCACCCCGAAGGCCGTCACAGAGTTCCGGATCCCACTGACCCCGCTTCCAGGTCCATCAGCAGAGGTGCGGGGCCTGGCGTTTGCTGCGGTCTGGTGGCATGCAAACCTGGGCCGCGGTGAGGCGCCAGAGCAGCCAAGCTGTTGACGGTTGCAAAGCAGAGCTCCCCGCCGCAGCAGCGGCCGCGCCTGCGGCTGCTCGCGCAGAGCAGACGAATCTTGCTGGCGCTGAAATAGGGATTCCAGCAGCAGGCCGGTGCGGGCCCCCGCACCCAACGCTCCAGGCCGTTGCGTTTGCTCCCAGTCGGCGCAGAGCGGCGGTGCGCCGTCCTGCCAGACGATCGCCGGCCCAGCAGTTGCCCCCGCTGCGGCGATTGCCAGAGCAGGGTGGTCTCCGCTGGTTGTGCAGATGCCGCAGGCCGCCACGGCGCGGCGTTGCTTCCCGTGATTCGCCTGCTCCAGGGTTGGGGGCCGCCCAGCTGTCTTGGCCAGATCTCTTCGCCGTCCTGCTCGACCCCAGCCGTCGGCGGGGGTGCCGGCAGCTCAGGGTGAGCGCTGCGGCTGAGCAGGCCTCTGGCCTGCGGCGGGTGGGAGGGAGCCCTCTGAGCTGGTGGTGCCCTGTCGAGCGCAGAAGGAGGGCGTCGTTGGGCATTGGGCTCGCGTTTTGTCCGTGCTAGCGCTTTGAGGCGCATGTTCAAGGCTGAGGTTCGATGCGGGTTGACACGGAACGACGACACGGCTAGCGCCCCCGCCAGCCAACCGCCAGCCGACCTTGGACTGGGTGGTCGATGCCGTGATCTGCAGATCTTCCCGACCGCTTTCGCCGCAAGCGGCAGGTGGCGGCCCAGGCAGGGGCTGGCCCTGCAGCCGATGGGGGGAGGACCCGGCCGCCCAGGGGTTTTCAAGGCGGTGATCCTCTACGGCGATGACGGAGGCGCTCGGACGATCTCAGGAACTTTTGGCGCCACCTGCCTCTATTCTCAAATTCCGGTCTTCGCCTCAGAGCCCGTCCAACCACCGCTATCACCCACCTTCGAGTATTTCCAGGTGACCGCTCTGGGGGGCAAACGGCCGCCCTGCCCCGCCTCCTGGTGGCGGAGCTGGCATCGCCGCGCATGCACGCACCTGATCCCGATGCGTCTTTCAACGCACTGCGGCCGCGGCTTCTGGGGCCTTCCATTCCAACCTGCTCGAAGAACGGCCGCTCTCGCCCTAGTTGAATTGGTTCACAGTGGAGCACTGGGCCACTGAACCCTACGGGACGGTGCGGGTGGTTGGTGGCTGTTTTGTGGGCGCTTCTGGCAAGGGGACGGCTTCTTGGTGGCTTAACCACTGGCTTGGGGTGTGGAAACGGATCCGGGCCCTGCCCCAAAGCTTCAAACCACCGCCAACCCGGGCCGGTGCGGGCCTTATCTGCTTGGGCGGATGGCGCGGGCACCTTGATTGCCGCCGGGGGGGGATGGGGAGCTGGCGGACTGGATGGTGCCCCGATTTTTTGAGGGGTACCCCGGACCCGAAAATCCTCGTACTTTCCCTTGGGGCTTCGGGGGGA